>Ga0208825_1000343_pt1 | contig 47169 bp, 44 predicted proteins | sample AD_UKC113_MetaG_FD_184450 | JGI IMG/M metagenome (GOLD analysis project Ga0208825, IMG submission 184450) | Active sludge microbial communities of municipal wastewater-treating anaerobic digesters from Hong Kong - AD_UKC113_MetaG (SPAdes)... | ecosystem: Engineered > Bioreactor > Anaerobic >... | reverse complement strand
ACGAAATTCGGCGGCGGCGGAAAAATCGGAATCGGAAAGCGAGGGCGGGCAAAAATTCCTTCCCCCCAACCCCCTTCCTTTTTGCCCGCCCGAGCGTTCAGTTTCAGCCGCGCGGAGCGCGGCAATCAGTAGGGATTTCGTTCAAAAAAGGTTCGAGCTTCGTTCAGTAATTGCGATAGTATCTCATATCCATTGCATATACTTGTGATACTCTGGAAGTTGTGTATAATATAATTGTATAAGTTAACATTATTATATCAAAATGGAATTTCTATATTGGATTCTCGGTTTAGTTGTTCTTTTGATTATTTTGTTTATCACTCTATACAATAAGCTTGCCAAACAAAAAGTTACTGTGGAAGAAGCCTCCTCTGACATAGAGACGATTCTGAAGCAGAGGTATGATATGATTCCCAATTTAGTAGAAATGGTAAAAGGGTATGCTAAGCATGAAAAAGATATCTTTACAGATGTAACGAATATAAGAACAAAAGCTATGTCTACTGATTCGTTGGAGGAAAAGATGAAATATGATACAGAGCTTAAAAATAGCATATCAAAGTTGTTTGCTGTTGCTGAGAATTACCCTGAATTAAAAGCAAATGAAAATTTTGTACAACTGCATCAATCCCTTGAAAATTTAGAAAATGATATACAAAAAGCTAGAAGATATTACAATGGTGCAGCTAGAGACTTTAATGAGATGATTGTCGTTTTTCCAAATAATATTATTGCAGGAATATTGAATTTCAAAAAAGTTCCATTTTTCGAAGCCTCCGAAGAAGAGAAAAAGAATGTAGAAGTAAAATTCTAATGGAAACAAAAATGAGAAAATTAAATGTATTACCTGTAGTTGTGCTTTTGGTATCGTATCTTTTTGTTCCTTTTTTGAAGGTTGAGGCACAGACTGATTATGAGAGAATTTCAAATTTTGAATCTACTGTTGAACTAGAACAAGGGACCGATATTGTTATTTCAGAGAAGATAACATACCATTTCCCAGTTGAAAGGCATGGAATATATAGGGATATTCCTGTCTCATACAAAGTTTTAGGTGGTTTTAAGAGACCAACACAGCTTGAATTAGAATATCTTAAATACTATGACATCAATAATCCAACTGTAGTTGGAGAGGTATATGAAAAAAGCTCTTCTAATGGATATGTGAGATTCAAAATAGGAGATCCTAACGAACTACTAATTGGTGATTATGTTTTTGAGATAGGATATAGATTAAAAAATACAACAAACTATTTTGATGATCATGATGAATTGTATCTTAATATTACTGGCAATAATTGGGGTATACCAATAGATAATGTCTCTGCATATATAAAAGTTCCGGGAAGTATAACAAAAAGTGTATGCTACACTGGGTTGAGTGGTTCATCCGAATCTAATTGTACGATTGAGAATAAATCAGCAGATTCTACCTATGCCATAGTCGTTGGAGCACAAAATTTGGGCCCAAAGGAAGGCCTTACTGTAGCGATAGCGATGCCAAAAGGAACTCTAGCTGATACAACAGCTCAGCAAAGGAAGGAATTTATCATATCCAATATTGGTATTCTTCTTCCAATACCCATTGGTATAATTGTCTTTCTGATGATTAAGAAAAATAACAAGAACAAGAAATTAACAATAGTTCCTACATACAATCCTCCAAAAGGTATCTATCCATTATTTGGAGCTAAAATACTATTCAAATCAATAAAGAATAAGGACATATCGGCAGAGATAATTCAGCTTGCTCTTGATGGGTATATTAAAATAGTCCAAGAAAAAAAGAACAAATACAAACTTGTAAAAACAGATAAGGATTCATCTGATCTAGAAGCTGTACGATTAGCACTGTATAGTGGACTCTTTGGTGGAAAAGAAGAAATCCCTCTTAGGTCAATTAGTGTTTCGTTTGGAAAGACTATGAAAAGAATAAATTCATTGTTATCAACTGAGGCCTATGAGGAGGAATATATCAACAAGAAAAAGATTAATTTAAAAAATATGCTAAATATCATTGGTATAGTAGCTATTACACTTTCTATGCTTGTACTATCAAGTGTTAATGAGAATGCGAATATTGGTTTAGTCATTGGCTTATTGATTTCTGGAATAATCCTCATGATTTCATCTTCAAAATTAGACATTAGGACAAGCAAAGGAAATAAGCTGTACTATGAACTTTTAGGACTAAAAATGTACATTAATACTGCTGAAAAGAAAAGAATAGAATTTCACAATAATCCTAAAAAATACTCTGGGGTTTTTGAGAAACTTCTACCCTATGCCATCATATTTGGTTTAGAAAAGAAATGGATAAAGGAATTTGAGGATATCTATGAACAGCCCGATTGGTATCAAGGCGATTTTGATCATTTTAATGCATACATGTTAGTCAATTCTGTTTCTAATATGAATAAAAGCCTTAATGCTGGGAATGTGGGCTATAGCCGTTCAAGTGCTGGATCATGGGGAAGTGGTTTCAGCTCAGGAAGCAGTGGAGGTGGTACAGGAGGTGGAGGTGGTGGTAGTTGGTAACTTAGTTACCAACGAGTTGTATATCCTTTTGCTTTCGTTCTAATAGATGAATATGGGTAATATATGGAGTATTTCATTTTGGATATTGGAAGATCCCTACTATGCATATATGTAACCTTCTTTCCTCCTAAACTTTCCTTAAAATCGCCTACTCCTTTCCATGGATGATTTTTATTCTCACACCCTTCTGGAACAACTCCACCAAACATATCAAATACTTCGCAACCTAACTTCTTTCCAAGTTCTACTGCCTTCCAGTAAAGTAATGTAGTCATCAACATATTTTTCTCTCGATACTTAGTATCAGAACACGCTTGATACAAATGCATATTCTTTCCATATACAGTACACTGCCAAATTGAAACTGGAATATCTTCCGAATATCCAACAATCATATAGCACATACCATGCTCAACCTGTATATCCAACTCTTTCATAAGCAAATCAATTGGCTTATCCACATAACCCTTCAATTTCACAGTCTCAGAATGAAAATCCCTAAAAATATCAAAAACACTTCTATCATTAAAAATTTTAACTTCAACACTATTATCTCTTAATAGCTTATTCAACCTATTCTTTCTACTACTACTCATATCATGCTTCAACTCCTCCATGCTCTTTGTTAAATCAACATGCTGAGAAACTAATGCATCAACATTATGAATAGGAGCTTTCACAAAACCATTAGCCTTGTAAAACTCATCGAGTAGAGAATTCTCCTGTACTAAAGGAGAAAACCTAACCATAAAACAATTATTCCTGATAGCAATGTTCTTACAAAACTCCTTAACATCACTCATATACTTCCCCTTATACTCAAAAAAAAGAGGTGAATGCTTACACTCAACAAACTTACCAAAAAGTCTTGAATTCCCAATACTACCAGTAACTATTCCACAATACTTCTCACCATCAAAAATAGTATACCTAAATGATTCGCTATTCAAAGCCTTATTAAACTCATACCGAGCACTACTATTTAGAAACGAATACTCTGGAAGCCTTAACACATAATTATCCCAGCTCTCATCATCTACAACATCATTAAAAGTAAGCCTCATTACATGATATATCAAAAATTATATACGCTCACCATATCTATTTATAATATTACATATTTTCACAGCAGTACCAAAATCCACTTCAATATTTAGTGGCAAATTCAAAACATAGCCACAACAAAACTTAGTATTCGGATACCTATCACACACCAAATTCACATCTCTGTAAAATTTCTTACTCAATGGATATATGGGAGAAGCATACCACCTTCCAGTAATAACCTTAATATCCTTCAACATACTCTTCAACACATTTGGATTCTTAACAAGAATAGGATACCTCAAAAGTACCTCATCACTTCTCCTGGCAGAAAAGACAAACTCGCTCCTTAAATTATTATCATAAACCTCACAAACCTTCTTTCTGTGCTCATTAAATATCTCAGCTCTCTTAACTTGCTCCAAAAGAAGCTCAGCTTGCACATTCCCCATCCTATGTATATCATCAAATTTCAACGAACTATCATCTGCTTGCTTCTTTACAATTCCAAGATTCCTAAACAAAACAATTAAGACTCTGCCTAATGTCACATTTGTAAAAGGAATTAAAGTCTTAAAATACTCCTTTTTTATCAAATCCCAGAGAACAATATATGATGCATTATATAGATCCGACAATTTACTCTGTGACTTTAGCAAAGAATATTGGTCCACAGAATTAGTAAACACTGGCAACCTCTTGAGAACCAAAAGAGAACCCTGTGTACTACTTACACATTTATCCTGTGCAAAACTAAAAAAAACAGCATCACTGTACTTCCCAATATCAAAACTCTGATAATTCAAAGTAAATATATGAGCGCAATCCTCTATCATATATACCCTATTCTCATACTCTCTCCCCCTATTAATTCTGTCAATCATATCCCTAACCTTTTTAGTATCAACAATATGACCAAATGTATGCTGTACAATTACAACCCTACACTTCTCTGTAATACTTCTCTCCAACTTTTTAACATCCATATTAAAACTATTCTTTGAAATATCAGTATATACAGGATTACAGTTAGACCACAAAACTGGAGCAACAGCAGAAACGCAAGTAAATGCCTGAAGTACAACTTCGTCATCACTCTTTAAATTCAAAACTTTAAGAAAAAAATAAAGAGAATCTCTTCCTCTGTTAAAAAGATACACATACCTATTTGGAAACATCTCTTCAAAATACTTTTCTAATGAAGACAGAGATCCATGACGCCCTCCTCTTCTTCTTAGAATTCTTTTTGCCAACACAACATCTTCCTTTGTACAATTAGGTATTGACCCTATAAATACTCCCATCAATATGTTCTCTCAAAATGTGAATCTATATCCTGCAATTTCAATTCCCAAACAATTGGTCTCCCATGAGGACAACTATATGGATTCTTGCATCTTTTCAACTGATTTACTAAATAAATCATCTCTTCTATACTCAATTTTTGTCCACTACGAATACTTCCATGACACGCAATAGTGGCTAAAATATCCTCTTTATGCTCATCAAAGGACTTCCTTAAAACTGAAATATCATCATCCAACTTAAAAATCTCACGGAAAATTAACTCAAAATCAGAATCCACATACTCTGCAGGAACAGTCTTAAGTAAAATCCCTTCATCCTTAATATCAAAAATAAAGCCTAAATTCTCAAAAAACCCTTGATTCTCCCTTAGAAACAATACCTCTGTCTTACTTAATGAGATTAAAACAGGAACCAACAATTGTTGAAGATTCTCCTTCTCCAATTCTCTACCTACTAACTTCTCAAAATTTACTCTCTCTGCAGCTGCATGCTGATCAACTATCCAACATATCCCACCCTCATACTCTACAACTATATATTTATCAAATATCTGATGAACACTTACTATGCCACCAAAATCCTCCCCATGACCCCGTATATCTTCTCTTTCTTGTTTTAATATTTCACTCGAAAAAAGAATACTATCCTTCACAGAAAAATTCCTAGGAGGAACATATGCATCTTTAAACTTGTTCCCTGAATTACGGATTGATAACTCATAATTCTTGGAAGATCCAACATTTAATTTATCCCTTAGTGCAGAAAAATTTGGGGAAACATTTTCAGATGTATTTCCAGACGTATATGACAAATTAGTTTCCAATGCATGTTTAACAGCCAATTCTACTGAAGAATACACCCGATATGGATTTTGAAATCGTACCTCTTCCTTTCTAGGATGCACATTAACATCTACTAATTCTGGGTTAATTCTTACATTTATAATAAAATCAACCTTCTCACCTGCTGGAATATACCTAGAATAACTACTAAGTACTGAACTAGCAATTCCTCTATCAACAATAGGCCTACCATTTAGGAAAACAAACTGATGCTTGTTGCCTCTATTATGGGTAGATGGATGTGCCACATAACCACTAACTTTAATACCTGAACCCTCTGAAAATACCTCTAACATATTCTTAAATACACCTTCACCCAAAACTACCTTAATTCTCTCACCAACTAATTCTCCAGCACCACCTCCAGTTATATTTTTAATATCATCAACTACCTTTCCATCCCTATATAGGACAAAATGAATATTGGGATATATGAGGTAATACTTAACCAAAATATCATATATCTTTCTAAATTCTGTAGCTGAACTTTTCAAAAACTTTCTTCTAGCAGGAATATTGTAAAAAATATCCTCTACTTTAATTGTTGTTCCACACTCCTTTGGTGCAGAAACTATATGTGAATGTCCTCTCTCATCAAAAGAAATCTTACTCCCTGCTTGCTCATCTATATACCTAGAAATCAATTCAACTTTTGCTACTGAAGTTATAGTCGACAACGCCTCCCCTCTAAAACCCATACTCATCAATGTATTAAGATCCTCTATCGAATGAATCTTACTCGTCGTATGTGGCTCAAATACAGACGCAAGGTTCTCCATTGGAATACCGTATCCATTATCCTCCACTTCTATCATATCAATGCCACCATTCCTCACCTTAATAACTATCTTTGAAGCCTGTGCATCTATTGCATTATCCACTAATTCCTTAACAACAGATGAAGGTCTCTCCACAACCTCACCTGCAGCAATTTGATTTACAACTTCTGGCGGTAACCTATTTAATATTTCTCTTCTCATTATCGATATTCTAACACATACAGATATTTGCTAAAATACACCAGATGAATCAATTCAAACTACAATCCCCATACACTCCATCTGAAGACCAACAAAGGGCGATAGATGAGATAGTAGAAGGAATGAAAACAAAACAAAAACAGACGGTACTCGGAGTTACAGGATCAGGCAAAACCTTTGTTATGGCAAATATAATACAAAAATGTAATAGACCAACCCTCATATTATCGCACAACAAAACCCTAGCCGCTCAGCTCTATGAAGAGTTTAAGGAATTCTTTCCTGAAAATTCTGTAAAATACTTTGTATCATATTATGATTACTATCAACCAGAAGCATATATTCCTACAAAAGACCTCTACATTGAGAAAGAATCAGAAGTCAACAAACAAATTGAAAACCTAAGATTTGGAGCAATGAATTCAGCAATAACTCGCAGAGATACAATAGTTGTTGCATCAGTATCATGCATCTACAACATTGGAGCACCAACAAACTATGAAAATCAAACATTATCATTTTCCACTGGACAAAACATCAAGATATCAGACATAGGGTTAAGACTAGTAAATATGAGATATGAAAGAGATACTTATGATTTTACTAATGGTGTATTTAGAATATCAGGAGACATTATTGAAATCTATCCTCCATATGATGACACTTCGTTAAGAATAGAACTAGTTGGAAATACAATTGAAAAAATTTCTAGAGTTGATCCAATAAGTAAACACAAAATTGAAGAATTGAAAGAAGTTCTTGTATTTCCTGCTACTTCTTTAGTATACCCAAAACAAACAATAGACAGTGCCATACAAAAAATTCAAACAGATTTAGAGAAGAGAGTCCAATTCCTAAAAAATATTGGAAAAGAACTAGAAGCAAATAGATTATCCCAAAAGACTAATTATGATATTGAAATGCTAAGAGAGGTTGGATACTGCAAAAGTATGGAAAACTACAGCATATATTTTGATGGAAGAAAAACTGGAGAACCTCCATACACTCTTTTAGATTACTTTCCCAAGGACTATATGATGTTTATTGATGAATCACACATCACTATTCCACAAGTCGCAGGTATGTACAATGGTGACAAAATGAGAAAAGACAATCTTGTAGAATATGGATTTAGACTTCCTACAGCACGAGATAATAGGCCTTTAAACTTTAATGAATTTAGAAAAAAACAGGGAACAACAATATATTTTTCAGCTACTCCATCCCAATGGGAAATAGAAGATAGTGGAAATACTGTAGTTGAATTACTAACAAGACCAACAGGCCTTTTAGATCCTAAAATTGACATCAGAAAAACACAAGGACAGATAGATGATGTAATATCTGAAATTTACAAAAATGTGCAGAAAAAACAAAGAGTACTTGTTACAACACTTACTAAAAAAATGGCAGAAGATTTAACCTCATATCTGAAGGATACAGGAATTAAAGTTCAATACATACATTCCGATATTGACGCTATAGAGAGAGTAGACATTTTAAGAGACTTAAGACTTGGAGAATACGATGTTGTAGTAGGAATAAATTTACTAAGAGAAGGAATAGATCTTCCTGAAGTATCCTTAGTGATAATATTAGATGCAGACAAAGAAGGTTTCCTTAGATCAAAAACAAGTCTAATTCAAACCATAGGGAGAGCAGCAAGGCATGTCGAGGGAAGAGTCATAATGTATGCAGATAGCATTACACAAAGTATGAAGGATGCCATTGAAGAAACTGAGAGAAGGAGAAAATATCAGGAGGAGTACAACAAAGAACATAATATAATTCCAAAAAGTATTCAGAAAGAAATAAGAGATAGATTAGTACAAACAGAGGAGAAAGATCTTAAAACTGATGAGGATATACAGAAAATGGATGCAAAACAAAAAAGACTGCTAATCAAAGATTTAGAAAATAAAATGCTAATTGCTGCAGATAATTTGAATTTTGAAAAGGCAGCACAACTTCGTGATGAAATTAAGGAATTAAAATCAGAATTATTTTAAACTAATCAATACATTAAAATGAAAAGAGGAATATTAACACTTTCAAGAGATGAATTACTCGAACTACTAAAATATTACGATATTACTAAAAATGTTGATTCTCAACTTTCAATAAAGTTGAAATCAGCAGTTGACAATATAGAGGATTCAAATCAAATACTTGTATCCTCAGAAGAGTTAGAGGATATACTAGATGAAATTGGACCAGTAGGTTCGGATAGACCAGTTCTAAAACAGGCTATGGATAAAATATCTATGACTATTGCACAATTCAACGCATCGGATTATTAAAAAATTGCGGGACATGGATTCGAACCATGATTCTCGGCTTCAAAGGCCGGCGTCCTACCATTAGACAATCCCGCATAGACTCTGCAATTATACTACACAAGTAGACAAGCTATCCACTTTCATATCATAATATCTAGATATGAAGTTGTCTAAGCAAGCTACTAAGAACAAAAAAATGAAAGTATGTCCACCCGTAAACATATCAATGGTAAAAGAACCATCTTTTTCAAATAAAAAGAATATTAAGAAGAATGTATTCTTCAAGAAAAATAAAGAATCAAACAAGAGAAGGAAATTTAAGAAAAAATATGATAAATCAAAATTTAAGTATGTAGCTAAATTTTTTGTTGTACTATTTTTTCTTGCAGGGTCATTACTCTTACTAATTAAAATTGTTTCTACAATCAGAAAAGACAAGGAGATAAATTCTCAGAGAGAAAATGTTATTGGCCTAGATAATATCCCTGCATATCCATATTCATCCTTTATGTTTTCCAATGAATTAGATGATCCGTATGTTTCAAATTTTCTAAGTTCTGGAAATTCTGCATACAAGATACTCGAAGACAAAAGCATAGATGATGTATATGCATTTTATGCTGAGGAGTTACCAAAAACAGGATGGAGATATATACAAACTGTTCCTACTGGTTCTGAAGAAATGAAGAGTGGAATGTATTGGGAAAATGGAACAAAAGGTTTAAGAATATATTCAAAGTATAGAGATATTTGGTACGAAACTATATCAATAATAGATGCACAAAATGGACTAAAATCCAGAATTGAAGAAGAAATTGCTAGAGATATGCTACTAAATGACAAAGATACACAGGACTTGCTTCCAGATTTCCCTTGGATATTAGAAACTCCAAAGGATTATTTAATTACATATCATTCAACCGATTTAGAAAAGTACAGATCCGTTGAGTTCAAAAAATTAGGAACAAACACTACTTTACTTCTTACCCCTATTGCTAAATATTCGGGGGAAGAATTGGATGTATTTCTCCAGCAATACATAAATCAATCAACGGAGACACAAAATTGCATTATAAAGAACACCATACTTGCCCCTACTCAATATTCCATTGGATTAAGAGCTAATCTATCATGTACAAATGTATCGCATATATGTTATGTACTCATAAACCCAAATGATGGAATTGTCTATATCATTGATACACCTAATGAGAATGAAGAATTCTTTAATTTTGTTCTGGATAATTTGAAACCTCAGAACACTATAAAGTACTAAGATATTCTAAGATTCTATTTGAAACAGATCTGTTATTTACAACAGCATTGATTTCTTCGAAGGAGGCATTTTTCATATTTTCTATACTTTTAAACCTCTTCAAAAGTTCTAATCTTCTTTTCCTTCCTACCCCATCTATATTTAATAATTGTGAATTTTTACTTTCCCTTATTCGTGCTTTACGGTGATGAAGTATCGCAAACCTGTGTGCTTCATCTCTGAGCTCTATCAGTATACTTTTATTCTTTATGCTTATCTCCTCAATTGCATTTGTCTTTCTGTCATACAACCAGAACTCATCTAATAACTTTTTCCCCTTTTTCTTTAATCTTTTCCCTTTTGAAATACCAAGAAGTAAAATATCACTAGGAATCTCAGAGTAGACAGCACTTAATTGTGATTTTCCTCCATCTATTAAAACTATATCTGGATATGCTGGATATTTTTCATTATTCTCAAATCTTCTTTTTAAAACCTCCCTTAACATCTCAGGATCATTTGGTGTATTCAATGTTTTAATTCTAAATATCCTGTATTGTGAATTAACAATCTCTCCATTCTCAGCAACAGTCATTGAACCATATGCCTGTAGGCCAGAAATATTTGAGATATCATAGCATTCAATTCTTTTTAGTTTCTTTAATCCAAGTTCAATTTTCAAATCACAAAAATTACTCATTAGGGCTTCCTTTCTTCTCATAGAATATGACTCTTCTGTATCCCCATACTCAAAATCTATCCTTTCACCCAAATATTTTAAATCATTTATTTTATCTCTAACTACAGCTGCATTTTCATAGTCCATGACCTGTGAATACATTGCCATCTCCTTTTCTAATGCATCTAAGTGTCCCCTTTTTCTTCCGTCTAGGAATTTTATTATTTCATTAATATTTTTTCTGTATTCCTTCTTACTAATATGTCCCTGATATGGTCCAGGACACAACCCCAAATGATAGTAGAAGCACTCCCTATGTTCCTTCCCAGAACATGTACAAAATGGATAAAGCTTACGCAGGTAAGTAAATATTCTTTTAACAGCTCTACCGTTAGGATATGGACCAAATAAGCGGCCTCTTTTCAAATCCTTAGTGGATATACTTCTAACGATTTTAACAGTCGGAAAATCATCTTTTGTAGAGATATATATCCAAGCATATGATTTACCATCCTTTAAATCACTGTTGTACTTAGGTTTGTATTTTTTAATTAGAGCAGATTCTAGAACTAATGATTCTATTTCATTATTTGTTTTGACAATTTCAATATCTTCTATCAATGGGATCATCTGTTTAACAAATGGTCTATCATACAATTCTTCGTTAAAATATGACTTCACCCTATTCCTTAAGCAGTTCGCCTTTCCTACATAGAGGATTTGATGATGCGAATCATAGAACTTATATACCCCCGAAGTTATGGGAAGATTGTCAATATCCTTCACTTTCATATTGCTATTATATCAATTTCTGAATACTCTTAACCATTTTTGACACTCCTCGTCTAGAAATATTGTTTTGTTAAGAATAACTGCATTAGAAGTTATCCCATCATCAACAACTATTTTAACGGCTGTATTACCATTAGATCTTTGAATGAACTCCTTCAATGCAGAAACTTCATTCTCTGTATGCTCTGTAGTTATCTTAAATGTAACCCCATCAAATTTGGAAGAGTGCTTTCTTTCATCAACATATTTCGCTTTTTGTATTACAATACTTTTCTCTCCATCCCTCTCATTTATTCTTCCCAATACTAATAATGGAATGTTTTCCCGTAGTGATTCTTTCAATTCTAAAAATATTCTTGGGAAGATAATAGCATTTGTACTCCCAGTTTTATCTTCAATTGTTAGGAAAGCCATTATTTCGCCTTTCTTTGTCGTAATTTTTCTTATTTTAGTAACCATAACTCCCAGAATTACACTTTCTCCATTCTTCTTGTTTTCTAGAGCCTCTGAAATTGATATGACACCCTTACTTTCAAAAAAATCCTTAAGAGAATCTAAAGGATAGCTTGAAAAATACATACCAAGTAGTTCCCTTTCCCATTGGAGAATTAGATTTCTATCGGCATCCTTGCATTCTACCAGTGGTGTCTTTGATATATTTTCTGCCTTGTTTTGACTTAATGAAAAGAAATCAAATTGTCCAACATTTTTTACTTTCTCATAGTTTTTTTCTTTTTCAAAAATAGTTGGTAGAGTTTGAAGAAGATCAAATCTATCCCCAAAGGAATCCATAGTACCAGACATTATTAAGTACTCAACAGCTTTTTTATTAACCTTATCAAATGTCCTATGAACAAAGTCATCTAAATGCTGAAATTTCCCATTTGTTTCCCTTTCACTTACTATACTTTTAACAATATCATGTCCAAGATTCTTTATTCCCCCCAAACCAAACCTAATGTCCTTGTCATTCTCAGTCTGAAAGTAAAAGCCACTAAAATTAATATCAGGAGGAAGTACTTTAATACCTAATCTCTCACATTCTTTTAAATCTATAACTACTCTATCAAATTTCTCTAAATCACCTTCTAACAGAGCAGCCATGTACTGAAGTGGGTAATGTGTTTTTAAATATGCCGTTCTGTATGCTGTTGTAGCATATGACGCACTATGTGCCTTATTAAATCCGTAGTTTGCAAAAAGTACAAGTTTATCCCACAATTTTTCAACTAATTTTCTATCAAACCCATTCTTAACAGCTCCTTCTATGAACGCAGGTTTTTCTGCTTCCATCACTTCCAGCTTCTTTTTACCCATTGCTCTTCTTAAATTATCAGCTTTTCCTAGTGAGTACCCTGCTATGACCTGCGCTATTTTCATTACCTGCTCTTGATATGTAATCACACCATTAGTAACAGACAACACAGGTTCCAATTTTTTGAAGATATAATCCGGTTTTTGTTTTCCCTCTTTTACAGCAATATATTCGGAAATGTACTGCATAGGACCAGGCCTATATGCTGCAAGAATATAGCAGATATCTTCGAGACTATCAGGCTTTATTGCCTTAACGGTTCTCTTCATACCTTCACTCTCCATTTGAAAAATTCCTATTGTATGACCACTTTTTATACTATCATATGTCGCCTTGTCGTTATAATCTATGCGAGATAAATCAACATCCTCATTTCTATCTCTTTTAATTTTCTTTAAACAAGCACCTATCACATTAAGATTCCTCAGACCCAAAAAGTCGTATTTCATTAAACCGAGTGGCTCAATGTCAAACATTTCATACTGTGTCATTCCCATTCCTTGACCATGTGCATCTCTTTGAATTGGGCAATATTCAACAACTGGCTTAGGTGTAATCAAAATACCGCACGCATGGGTAGAAACTCCCCTGCACAATCCAGAAACTTTTCTTACAATTTCAGCCAAATGTTTTGTCTCTTCAGATGAATTTATTATCTCAGCAAATTCAGGGTTGTGTTCAATCATATAATCAATACTTTTTGATTTTCCAAAAACTATCTCAACCATCTTGGAAAGGCTATCAGCTGTCTGCAAATCAATACCTATCACTCTAGCTACATCACGAATTGCTTGCCTTGTTTGTAACTTACTAAATGTCCCTATCTGCTTAACATTCTCACTACCATACTTATTAACAGTATACTGAATAACTTCATCTCGTCGTTTATCTGCTATATCGATATCAAAATCAGGAGGACTTGGCCTTTCAGGATTTAAGAATCTTTCAAAATATAACTCCCATCCTATTGGCTCTATATCAGTTATATCAATAGCATATGCTACTACAGACCCACACCCAGATCCCCTTATCCCAACAACAATATCATTGTCTCTACAGAATTTTATGAAATCACGAACAATCAAAAAGTAATCATCGTAGCCCTTCTGATGAATAATATCTAATTCGTAATTTACCCTATCCTTTAGTGCCTTATCTACTTTCTTGTACTTCCTCTTCAATCCATCATATGCTAACTCTCTAAAATATTCTTGAGATGTTTTTCCTTCTGGTAAATCGAGATATGGAGCTTCAACCCTCTCGAATGTAATATCGTACTCTTCAATCATATCTGAAATCTTATCTGTATTTTCGATCGCTTCTGGAATATCCTCGAATAATCTCTTCATCTCCTCGGGAGTCTTTACATAGAACTCATTCGTTGGCATTCTTCTCCTCTTAGGATCATCCATAGTATACCCATCACTTATACACCACAGTATTTCTTGTATCTCTGCATCCTCCCTATTCAAATAGTGAGAATCACAAGTAGCAACAATTGGTAAATTTAGCTCTCTGGCAATTTGAATCAATTTTTCATTTGCAAAATCCTGCTCCTTAATCCCATTCCTTTGTATTTCAATATAGAAATTATCCTTAAAAAGGTCTGCATATTGCTCTGCCTTCCTTTTAGCTCCATCATAATTATTCGACAAAATCTCTGAAGTTATTGGTCCAACTAGACATGCAGAAAGGCAAATAATCCCTTCCGTATATTTTGAAAGTGTCTCAAAATCTATCCTAGGTCTATAATAGAAACCTTCCATATGTGCAATAGAGACTATTTTCATCAAATTTTTGTATCCTGCAAAATCCTTTGCAAGAAGAATTAGATGATTGTAGTTGTTATCTATCCCATATTCCTTCATATGCATATCACGAGGAGAGATATAGACTTCACATCCGATAATAGGCTTAAGACCAGCCTTCTTCATCGCATCTTGAAATTTAAACACTCCGTACATATTTCCATGATCGGTTATGGCGCACGATGACATTCCACTTTCTTGAAGCTTCTCTATTAAATCTGGTATTCTGGTTGTTGCATCCAACAGAGAGTACTCTGTGTGCAAATGTAAATGAGTAAACATAGCAAATATTGCCCCCTATTTGATATACTGAATACATTATGACAGATTTCACAAATCATATTCAACATATTCCACATCCATTGGAATTTTCCAAATCCAATATTATTAGAGTTATTTCCTTTATTTCAATTTTAGCTATATATTCAGTATTTCTCTCACCAAAATTTGAAACTATTTTAATAAAAAATATTTCACAGCTATACAGTAATTATTCATTTGTTGAAATCAATGCTCTAACACCAATATATGATGTATATACCTACTCTGGTAGCTATAATTTAACTTCTGACACTAAAAATACAACTTTAATATCCAGAAGCAAATTTTACACTATAGATCCAAGGATTGTTGCTATGAGCAACTTTCTAAAGGACTATCATTCCCCGATGGCTAAAAGTGCAAAAACATTTATTACAGAAGCGGATAAATATGGACTTGACTGGAGACTGGTTGTCTCAATCTCTGGCGTTGAATCAGCATTTGGAAATTTAATCCCCACCAATACAAACAATGCATGGGGATGGAGAGGAATAAATGGAAATGATGCTGGCTGGAGCGTATTTCCTTCTTGGGACCAAGCAATTTCACACATTACACAAATGATAGCCGAAGGTTACGGTACTAATTTAGATCCATTTGAAATGGAGAGCACATATTGTCCTCCATGTGGACAGAATCTTGACCATGCATGGGCGAATGGTGTAAATAATTATATGAATGAGCTATCATATTATGTAAATAATTTATCAGATTTGTAAGTATGCTAAAACCAATTTTTAATCTAATATATGTTGGTCTAACCTTAGTGCAGGGAATTATATTGGCTAAAATAATACTCATGGCGATTAAGGCTAACATGACTACTCAATTTGCATCTTTTGTAGACAAATATAGCGAAATAGCTATACAACCATTCAATGGCATAGTATCTTCTTCGTTTAGCATAAATGGAGTGCAGATTCCTTGGCTTCTACCAGTATCTCTTCTAATGTACATGGTTGGAGCAACTATTGTTTCTAGGATATTGAAAAGCTTTTCTCATGGTGACTAAATAGTGTGGTATAATCACTATATGTCGAAAATAGATTTAAAGAGTATATCAGGATTACCAATAACATATCAGGATGAGCAACTTTACTTTAAGGACTTCACTTTTAAGGAGAAAGTATCCGTTACTATTAACGACATCAGAAGCCAACTTCTAAATCAAGATTTGAATTGTCCTGAAATTTTCTATGATGTATATAAATGGGTTGATCTCAATTCCACATTCAAATCAAAAAATGTAAGAATAAATATATATTGCCTTAGAGCAAATATAGCTGGTATTGAATATGTTAAAACAAAAGCAATGCGTTGTAAAAAATATCCTAAGATACTAGAAATTCTCTATGGATCAGGAACTATCCTTATGCAAATATATAAATCTCCAAAAGACAACAGAGTTTTTAAAAGTGCAGTAAAAAGGGGACAAAAGATAATCATACCATCTGGATATGATTTTTCCATTATAAACACTAGACAAAATACCCCTCTAATCTTTGCTGAATATACATCCGTCAATGCAATATCTAGAATAGTTCTTGATGATGATAGCGGTATGGCCTATTATGTCATAAGGAAGAATGCTAAGCAGGAAATTGTCAGAAACTCTAATTACAAAATTGTTAATGAACCTGAAAAAATAGATCCAACTAAATTATCGGCAAAGTATGGAATCACACCAAAAACGCCAATTACAAGACAAATTTTAAGAAAATATGAAAAATTTGACTGGCTGTTTAAAGAAAATTCCGTTACTATTTAGTCTTTCTCTACTCTTCCTCCTCTCCATCACAAATAATCCTACGAAGGCAGAACAAAATTTTAATACATATACGAATTTTGTTCATACAATATCTGAAACTGGTATAAATACTAGTGTAATTCTACAAATTAGAAGTGAAAATACTCAGGTAGTTTCCTACTACACTGCTTCCATTCCAATCAAAAATCTCGATGTACATTGTAAAATTATGAAAACTGGAAAAGACACAAATTGCACTAAATATTACAGAGGTTCAGTTACAGATATTCTGATTGATTTAGAAAATGCAGTAGTCTCAAAGGACTCCCCAATTGAGATACAGCTCACATATTTTACCAAAGCAGACAAGAGTAATAATTCATATACCATTAAATCTGAAATTCTTGATGCCAAAACAAATGGAATAACAATCACATACCCACAGCAATGGGGAAAACCATTATGGACATCTGATCCCATGGGAGATTTAAAACTAAATGGATCAGAATATTCCATTTATATCGGAAATCCTCAAAATTCCGATATTTCAATACTGTTTGGACAAAACATTGTCTACAAATTCTCTGTAAATAGGGTATTTTCAAACCAAGAAAATAGTGATCCACAAACATTCGAACTAGTTCTTCCTCCAGACACCTACAAACAGAACATCATTTGGCAGGATATATCGCCTCTTCCGAATTCAACCACGATAGATGAAGATGGAAATTACACTTTCAAATACATAGTAGAACCAAATCAAACAGTAGATTGCAAAATAACTGGCTTTATTAACTTAGCCGAAAATGGACAAAAGATTGATCCTAATAGTTTACTTACAAAAGAAACAGGATATTGGAAAATTACTGACGAAGCAGAGAAAAAAAGGGTAATCTCATATCTTCTTGACAAAGGACTATCATTCATCAATGAAAACTCTGACCCTCAAAAAATGTCTGAAGAACAAAGACAACTCTTTTTCAAATACCTATATACATATGTCATTGACAGACTTAACTACAGCAAGGATATCAAGCTTGGAATTTCAAACACACCGAGAATAGGGGCAAATTCAATCATAAAAACACCAAACAATGCTAATGCTCAAGACTACGCTGATTTTTACATTGCCCTCCTCCGAAAGCTACAAATTCCTGCAAGAATGGTAATTGGTTACATCTCCAATATCTCAGGATATGCTTCTGATGGCTTCTATCACTATTGGGTTGAATATTTTGATTTAAATAAATCTCAATGGGTACAAGCAGATCCATTTTTAGAAGAATATACTGGCCATTCATTGTTTGGAAGTCCACTATATGATCACATAACTATTCTCACCAGAGGGCAATCACCACTAACGCCAACCATAACTTTCTATTCACAGAATGATTTTGTCGTAACTTCTGATACTAACAGTCAAATTCAAAAGGAGTTTAATATTCAATCACAAGTCTCATTTGATGGATATAATGTTGCAAAAAAGTATGCTGTAGGATACATATATTCTTCAAATAAGGGAAATATTGCGGTAACTGAAACACAGCTAAGTAAATCAGATATACCAGATATTTCAAAATATATAGACCCAGTAGCGAAAAGCTCCTCACAAATACTTCTTCCAAAACAAAGTAGAACGATACAGGTAAATATTCCCTCTAGCAAAATTGGGCACAATGATATATTTATATATCTTACACATACAAACCCCAGTGGGATAACCTTTTCTGAGCAAGTAAAAGCAACCATACCACTAGATGTTCCTACCCCTATAAAGATATTGGGAAAGATTCTCTCATTAAGTATTTTTGCAATTTTACTCATTTTGGTATACTTATTATTTAGTAAAGTAATAGGAAACAAATTATGGAAATAACGTTAGCACCAACAATTTTAATATTAATTCTCATCGCAGTACTCTTCGTAGTTGTTTACTTAAATCAAAAGAGTATTAGCAAAACAAAAAGTAAACAGATACTAACTAAATTAAATGATCTCCAGATTGATGTAATGAGCCATGAAAGTTCTGTTCGGAGAGATGCTGTTATAAAACTAGATAATCTACTATCGAAATCACTACAGTATCACTATAGTAACACCCTCTCATGTGGTGATAATCTTAAAAAAGCAAAAAACATCTTTAGAAAAAAAGAATACAATGATATATGGGAAGCACATAAGGTGAGGAATAACATAGTTCACAATGATTATGATATTCCCCCAGAAGAAGCACGACGTGTGTATAATACATATAAATTAAGTATTATCAAAATAATAAAATGAAAAAGGAAATAAGTATCACATTATTGTTTTTGGCACTAACTCTTGTCTATCCAATGCTGTCTTTTGCAGATGGCTATCCTCAAGAAACAACAGAGGAAACTCAAACTACAGAAACAGAAACTACTCAAACTACAACAACCATCTCTAACACAGATAAGGAAGTAACAATAATAGATGAAAATCAAACAAAGGTAACTACTAAATTCTTTGATCTTCTACTAATAAGGAAGAATCAATCCGCTATATTCGGTTATGTTCCATACGAGCTACAAATAACTCCACATTTGGACTCAAGTAAAACGCAAATTTTATGGTATGTTCCTACTACACTTACTGTATCTCCTAAGCATAAGGAATTCATATCAATGGAGGAAGGGAAAACATATACTGTAAGAGCAAATATTAAGCCATTAAGAGAGGGTTCTTACGAAATAACGGCATCTGTCATATCATGGCAACATGATACTAATTACGCAAATACCATAAATGACACACTTACCTTTGATGAATCATTAGTCCTACAACCTTCTAGTACACAATACAAAGTCATGTCTGTAGTTAAATACATTCTTCTGGTTATAGCAATCATTGGAGCTTGCTTCGGTATATCAAAAATCATCAAGAAGTTTATGCCACAGATAAGACAATGGTTCACACCACCGTATTAGTCCTTAAGAAAATATGAAATATCTTTATTCAGCTCCTTTGCTATTTTGAGCAGATTGGTTATTGGTGGATACATATCACCCCTTTCATATATACTTATCGATTTATCAGACAATCCAACTCTCATACCAAGATATCTCTGAGAATATCCCGCCTCTTTTCTTGCTGTTTTTAGTCTTTGAGCAAAAATCTTTGTAGTCATTATCTCTTATCAAAAAAAATAGTTAAAATTCTATCCCAAAAGGAATAATCATCCTTTGTTGGCTTCTTTTTTTCTTCATTACATGAAATTACTCTAGAAGAATTGGTAATCTTTTCAGAAACATATGGAGCTTTATTTGATTTCCTAAGTTCTGCAATTACCTTGTTTTTTTCATTAAGAAGTTTTGTTAATTCTGCTAACTCCTTACTCTTATCTTCAACATCAGAGTGCAACCTCAATATCGTACCTTTAAGAGATTCTACCTCTTTCTTTAATTTATGATACATATGACCATCTTTCACTAGTCCAGCGTGCTCCTCTCCTACAATAAGTGTTTCCGCAATATAATCGGGAGAAATCCTATTAATCTTGTAATACGCTTTTTCATGCTGAGTAGGTTCTCGCCCGAGAACTAGATTAAAAATTTTTTCTACATCAATAGTATCTTTATTTTTCTCCGAGAGAAGTACTCTTCGATCAGCGTGTACTTTGTTAGATATTGATAAACTGGCATCTTTCATGCCTTCAATTATATTACAAAATGTGGATAAGTAGAATAGTCAAGAACACAAAGCGGGGGACGGGGCTCGAACCCGCAACCCTCTGTTTGGAAAACAGACATTCTAACCATTGAACTACCCCCGCAGTTCAGCAACCTCTTCCTCCTCTACATTACTTCCTTCTTCTGGTACAATCACCTCATCAGTCAAAAATATATCTTTCACCTTATCAATCTTCATAGCCTTTCTTCCAACCCTATTTCTGAGATAGAACAACTTTGATTTACGAACAGAACCTCTTTTTACTATCTCTACTTTATCAAGTACAGGAGAGTACAGCGGAACTATTTTTTCAACTCCAACACCATACGATATCTTCCTTACAACAATATTCTTATTCAAACCACTTCCCTTTACAGCTATAACTATTCCTTTAAATTGCTGTATTCTTTCCTTCTTACCCTCAGTAATCTTAATATACAACTTAACATAATCACCCACTCTTACATCGGGTCTTTTCTTGGAATTTTCCTGTTCTATTCTTTTTATAATATCTGTGTCCATAGTAGCTATTTTTTACATTAATTTTTATGACAACTGTGATTATAGAATAAAATTCAAAAATATGCCACAATGTATAAAGTACTGCCTATGAATGCAAAACAAAAAGTCATGCTAATAATACTCGATGGACTTGGTGCAGCTCCAAAATCTAATGGAAATGCTGTAGTACTAGCTGACCCCAAAAATCTTTCAACATTTTGGAATGTATCTCCTCATACATATCTGCTCGCATCTGGAGAAGCTGTTGGTCTCCCTAGAAATGTAAAAGGAAATAGCGAAGTTGGACATCTAAATATGGGAGCGGGAAGAGTTGTTAGTCAGAATCTTCCTAGAATAAACTCTGCGATACAAAAAGGGCAAATTTACAAGAATAACACACTTAGAGACGCATTTATTCATGCTACAAAGTTTAACAGTAATATTCACCTAGTTGGCCTTTTGAGCAATGGAGCCGTACATTCTCACATCGATCATTTTAAAGCAATAATTGATTACTTTGCCAAAGCAAATTTTGCTAACAATTTGTATATTCATGCTTTCACAGATGGAAGAGATACGCCTGTTGATGTTGCTTTAACATATCTTACTGAAATAGATAAATTTTGCGTACAAAGGGGTATTGGGAAAATAGGAACTATCATTGGAAGGTATTATGCAATGGACAGAAATGAAAAATGGGATAGAACACAGAGGACATATTATTTATTAACTCAAAATGTAGGAGAGCACTTCAAGACATATCAAGAGGCAATACAAGCATATTATTCTCAGGGTCTTACTGACGAATTCATAGAACCAGCAGTAATTAATGAAAGTAAAATAAAAGCTAATGATGTTGTCATTTTTCTTAATTATCGACCAGATAGAATGATACAACTGGCTGAGCCTTTTTTATCTGATAATTTTAGGCAATTTACTGTAAACAAAATTCCAAATTTGTTTGTGGCATCTATGGTTGAGTATAGAAAAAATTTCCCGCCAAGAGTGATTTTCCCAAAGCAATACATTAATCTTCCACTTGGGAAAGTTATTGAATCGGTAGGTTTAAGTCAGTTAAGAGTCGCAGAGACAGAGAAGTTTCCTCATGTTACATATTTTTTCAATGGAGGCCTTCCCATTGTCTACGATAAGGAGGATACAGTGCTAATTCCTTCTCCTAGAGTTCCTACATATGATATGAAGCCGGAGATGAGTGCTTTTGAGGTTACACAGGCGATTTTAAAGTATCTACCTGAGAATATTTATGATTTCATACTCGTAAATTTTGCAAATACGGATATGGTTGGACATACAGGAAATTTACAGGCAGGAATACAATCGGTTAAAGTCGTAGATGAATGTGTGAAGGTTTTGACAAGAGAATTTACATTAAGAGGAGGTGCTGTATTAATAACCGCTGATCATGGAAATGTAGAGGAAATGATAAATTTGGAAACGAATGAGATTGATACAGAGCATTCATTAAATCCTGTTCCTTTAATAATTGCAGGGACTAAGATATCAGTACGCCATCTCCCATACGGTTCTTTGTCTGATATAGCGCCAACTATCTTAAGTATAATGGGCATTGTTAAGCCAGCAGAGATGACAGGGAATTCATTAATAGAAGGGATTTAATTTACTTTCCTGTTTTTTTTCACTTTAGCTATAATGTAGGCACTTACACATAGTACAATTAAGACTAAAATAGCATTTTCATATTTATTTACATATACTGATACGATTTCCCATTTCTCCCCAAGAAGGAAACCTGCAAATACCAGAAATGTTGACCAAACTGCGGTTCCCAATAATGTGTATAGAGAGAATTGCAGAAAGTTCATTTTCGCGGCCCCAGCTGGGAATGAAATAAATGTTCGTACAATTGGGACAACTCTACCAATCAGCACAAAGATATTACCATGCCTGGCAAAAGCATCATAACCTTTTTGTAAATCCTCCTTGGTAATGAATAGGTATTTTCCGTATTTTTCTAAAAAATTATGAACCGCTTTTTCGCCATAGTACCCTATCACATAAAAAGGAAGAGAGCCCAAATAGGCAAAAATTGTGGCAAAAATGATTACAAGGTAAACGTCAAGACTTCCTTTTGATGCGACAAAACCAGAAAAGGGAAGAATAATTTCACTAGGGATAGGGGCGAAAAAGCTTTCAATAAACATAGCAAGCGAAACACCTACATAACCCACACTTTCAATTATCGATACAAGCCACTCTACAAGCGAAGAAATCATAACTAAATGCAACCCAAGTCAATTTAATCCTATGACATTCTGACAGAAAAGACAAAATAGCTCAAGCCTCACCTGCATGGTTCTACCTGGGTTGAACCTAACTCTCAGTATTCTCCCATTTTAATTATATTAGCACACCTTTTTCAACTAAATACCTCATTTTATAATTCACTTCAATAGAGCCTTCGCTTGCGAAAAGTAGCCAGTATATCCCACTAAATTCGAATTAAGGTTGAACCTAGGTTCAACCTTATACCAGAAACTCTCCGAAAGTATTGAAAGAGCAAAGAAATCAGTAAGACTACTGAAATTGAATAAACATATTTTTGATAGCGAAATGCTAGTACACCAACATCTAGCAGTATGAGGTTCTACCCAGGTTGAACCTTGTACTGTTTATTTGCGAAATTTGTGTGTTTGTTGTAGACTGTTGGCTAATTCTTTTCATATCATCATGCAGACATTCGCAAAATACCTTAATCCCATATATAAAGACTTGGATTCCATCGTGGACTTTTCTAATGTTAAGAAAGATACAAATATCCTTCAAGAAGAGTACCCATATCTTGAGCATACCACCCAAATAACCTCCTCGAAACTAGCATTTCTCCTTCAAAAACTACATTCACTGGAAATAGACTTAGAAAATCAAGCAATGATTATAAAAGCAGAATCAGGACAAGACTCAATTCTCGCAGCGAAATCAATTTACAACAAAATTCTCAATCAAATTGAAAGAGTTGTCGACAGAATAAATGAGGAATTAAATGTTCTCGACTCTCCTTACTTTGGTAAGATTTCTTTCCTTTCTTATGACTCTACCACGGGAAAACCACTTACTTTGTATATAGGAAAATCCGCCAAAATTGATGAAAAAACTAATCTTCCTCTAATAATTGACTGGCGATCCCCAATTGCCAATTTATACTACCAAAATTCTGGACCTCGTCAAAATGTATCTTTTCTTGCACCCATCGGAGAAAAAAAAGGCAATTTACTTCAAAAAAGGCAATTCCAAATCTCTTTAGCTAGGATCAAAGGAATATATGATGCGAAATCAGGAAATGAAACAGCCGATGAATTCCTTCTTGCCCAATTAAATGAAAGGTTGGGAAAAAAGCTTCAGGATATCGTATCAACAATTCAATCACAACAAAATCAAATCATAAGGGATCAAATAAATAACCCAATAATTGTACAAGGTGTTGCAGGAAGTGGGAAAACAACTATACTTCTTCATAGATTAGCCTATTTGCTTTACACCTACAAAGACAAAATTTCAAATGAAAACACATTAGTCATAGCACCAAATCAGCTGTTCATAGATTACATTTCAGATGTTCTCCCCAACTTAGGAATATCAAAAATTGACAGCATAACATACCTCTTTTGGGCCAAAAAGGTTCTAGGATGGAATGATTACTACACTGTTTCGACAAATGAAGAAAATCCAGAAATAAAAGAATTTAAGGGCTCCATTGATTTCCTAAAAATACTTGATCAATATATTGACACAACAGAACAAAATATCTTAGAAAATATTCCTTACACGCATAAAGAAATCATAATAAATCGGTATTATGAACTAAAAAATCAGTTCAGCAATATTGATATGAGTGAGCGTCTAGAATTAGCGATGGAGTATGCTATACATCAGGAAGAATTAAAAACATCTCTGTCTAGCAAAAATTATCAAAATTTGACTGAGGTGAAAAGCACATTAATACAATATTTTAGAAAATCATTAAAAATCTATTCACTTTACAAAAAGCTTTTTACAGCTGGACTACTTGCAAAGGACATTTGCTCATATTCGTTAAAAGGTCTTAGTACAAATGGAAAAATTCATACATACAGAATAGAAGATTTAGCACCAATAGTATACCTACATCTTAAAATCTATGGCACAAAACAATATATGAGGGATTATATTGTCATAGATGAAGCACAAGATATGAGTTTTGTACAAATAGCCACATTGTGCCTAATAGCAAGAGATGGAAATATAACGATAGCAGGAGACCCAGCTCAATCAATAATTCCTCCTTTCTACATAAAAAATTGGAAAAATATCTTAGCACTAGTAGAAAAATACACTAAGAAAAAGGCAAAATACTATAATCTTAATAAATGCTATAGAACAACAATCGAAATAGTCCAATTTGCCAATAAGATTATGAAATCCTTCCTCGATGACTCATATGAATTGCCAGAAGCAGTGCTTAGACATGGTGAAAAAGTAGAAATTATTAACTTCTCTGACTCAATTTCAAAAATACCAACCAATGAAATTTACAAATTAATATCAATATTAAAAAACCAATTTGAAAATGGCTCTGTAACTTGTGCTGTGCTATGTAAAGACCGCACTCATGCAGACCAGTTATTCTTCAAACTAAAAAAATATGAGAAGGAAATAGGAAAAGAGGTTTTTGATTATTCTGAAAGCAACTATCAACCAGGATTGCATATCCTCCCAATATCAAACTCAAAAGGGCTTGAATTTGACACAGTAGTAATTGCAGATCTTTACGATGAATACTATTCAACAAAGGAAATAGATATAAAAAAATTGTATGTTGCTACGACACGAGCATTACATAAGCTATATATAACAACAACACACAAAAGCACAATTCTTGAGAAAATTTTAAATTAATAAATGATATAATTGAAACATGGAAAGTGAAAATCAATTATCAGCAGGAAATATTTCAGGTTATCCACCACAAGAAAATAGAAGAGATATCAGTATAGATATGATGTCTGCAGTTCCCACAGAAACACTAAAAGATAAAGAGGAACTCATTGTTTCTACAGTCTACCCCAAACCACTTACAGAGCACACATTAAGCAATATTAGAGAAAGCATGTCTTCCGAAATCATAAATGGAATGTCAGTAGTAGCGGCAAGAGCATTTGATGTTGAAACAATTCAAAAATCAAATATTCCAATTCAGAGTGTTGATTATCCGGTATATACAGGGTTAAAAGAAATTACACAGGCATACTCAGAAAGAATCAAAAAAAATGGTTTATCTCCAAATGAATTTGTAAAAACAGTAACCGATATTGCAGGAGAGTTTCTTATGCATACTAATGAGAAAAAAGGGCAAATTGAAACTAATTCACTTCTAGAAACAATGATTTCAAAAAAGCAGTTTGGACTCCTGAGACTTGACTCTGCACAAGCACTCATAGATATACCTTCTACTGTTAGAATTCTAAAAGATATAAAAAATAGTGTGAAAGGAAAATCTTTTTACAGTGCTATTGAAATAAAGCCAAGCAAAGACCTCCCAGATTTAATGAGCAACATAAATGCGTATGAAGACTTAAAAAATATTCTATCTAGAGAAAATTTGCCACTCCTCCTCTCATTGGATATTAGAGCAATAGCACCATTCTTTGAAAATCCAGCAATATTAGCTCAGATGAATGAAGACCAGAAACAACAATTCTGGGAAGAATCCGAAAATCGACGCATACAATTTATTGATAACATACTTACAAATTCTCCAAAAGATATTGGCCTCATTGAACTTTCAGGAACCAATTACTATGGCAAAATGGACCATTCTTCTCCTTTTACTGACAAACCTGCAATGACCACAGTAGACCTTGTCCAACGAAAAGAAAAAAACAATACAACTTGGGGCTTACCCAGTAATAAATTAGGCTTCGTCATAGAAACACATCCCACAATACTAAAACAACTAACAGACCAATTAGTTGAAAATGGAAAAATCCTTCTTTAATGATGACCTACTGTATTAATTGCACAAAAAAATTCCCAGAAGAGAAGAATATAGGAACTAAACATAGAAATCACTGCCCATATTGCCTTCACTCTCTGCATTTAGATGACACAAGAGCAGGTGATAGGAAATCAAATTGCCATGGGATAATGAAACCAATAGCACTAACATTCAAAAATGAAGGACTTGATAAATATGGGAAAAAGAAGCAGGGGGAGATTATGATAGTACACAAATGCGAAAAATGTGGCAAAATATCAATAAATAGAATTGCAGGAGATGACAACGCAGAGGAAATATTAAAAATACTCAACAAGAAAGATAGCCTTACTGCTGACATTCCAAAGGATATATCAATACTAACAAAAAATGATGAAAATGAAGTAAAAAGACAGTTACTTGGAGATTAGAATCTGATACAATGCACATATGATTAAATCCAACAAAATTGCAAAAATAATATCTGAGACATTCAACGGTTTTGTAACAATGATTTTGGCAGTAGTAATTCCAATCATTATGTCAGACCTAACCTTACGTTCTAAAATCATCTTCTCTACTATTTATGCACTAATACCTTTAGTGTCCTACTTCACTGTAAAAAAACATTTCAAAATATCCGATCATGATTTGACAGACAGAAAAGAAAGACCGCCTTTCTTTATTTCACTCACAATACTTTTTGGAATTATGTATATATTTATACAAAAAGAAAACATTGAAATACTTACAAATGCTTCACTAGCACTCTTTGCTTCTACAGCGACGCTAACATTAATAACTCTATTCTGGAAAATCAGTGGACATATGACATTCTCAACACTTCTTTTTACAACCATATACTATGTTCTCAGATCGCCCTACTCTTTACTTCTATTCATATTCACACCCTTAATTGCTTGGTCTAGGATAAAATTGAACAAACATACTCCTACACAGGTAATTGCTGGGACTCTCATAACATTAGCTATATCAATTTCCATTTATTTTGGATTCTGATAGAATCAACATTGAAATATTACATTTTTTAGAAACATGGAAGAAAACCTCACATTAACTCAACTTAGAGAAAAAATATTAGACAAAAGCATATCTGCATATGAATTAGTCAACTACTATCTCAAAAGAATTGACACATATGATACTAAACTAAACTCATACATTACTGTTTGCAGAGAAGATGCTTTGAAAAAAGCAAAACATTTTGACAATAATTTTGAAAAATACAAAGACAAAAAACTATCTGGGATACCCATTTCCATAAAAGATGTATTTTCAACGAAGGATATACTCACTACATGTGCATCACACATTCTTGATGGGTATATTCCTGTTTACAATGCAACAGTAGTACAAAAACTCTTAGATGAAGAAGCCATTATCTTGGGAAAAACAAATTTAGATGAATTTTGTCACGGATCTGGTACTGCAACATCATACTACGGTCCATCTAGAAATCCATGGAATACAAAGAAGTTACCCGGAGGTTCTAGTGGCGGATCTGCTTCTGCTCTCAGTGCCGATCTATGTGCTGCATCAGTAGGAACAGAAACCGCTGGATCCATAAGGTTGCCATCATCTTGGTGTGGTTTGGTAGGCTTAAAGCCGACCTATGGAAGAGTTTCTAGGTATGGCGTTCTTGCAATGGGTTCATCATTAGATTGCCCTGGGACACTGACAAAATCTGTACAAGACTCTGCGTACATTCTCGAAATAATTGCTGGTTTAGATAGCAATGACATGACATCCTCTGACAAGAAAATTCCTAGTTATTCAAAAAATCTAACAACAGAACATTTAAAAGATATGCACATTGCCTTACCAATTGAATATCTGAATTTAAACCTATCAGATGGTGTAAGAAAAAACTTCCTAAAATGTATAGAAATATTAAAAGATCTAAATGTAAAAATTGACGAAATAAATATTCTTGATCCTAAATACTCTATGGCAGTATATACAGTCACCTGTAGAAGTGAGGTTTCATCTAATTTGGCAAGATACGATGGGACTAGGTTTGGTATAGAAGGAAGTAACAACAAAACAATAAAAGAATATTATGAAAGTACAAGGGGGGAAGGTTTTGGAAAAGAACCTAAAAGAAGAATTATGACAGGAACATTTTCACTTTCCTCAGGATATGCTGATGAATACTTCAGAAAATCTGAACAGGTAAGACAGATGATTAAAGAGAATTTAGACGATGTATTAAACAAATATGATGCCATAGTTGCACCAACTACTCCTTCTACAGCATTATCCGATGAAGATGCACAAAATCCTCTATTTGGAGAAATTGCTGATATCCTAGCAGAGGGAAGTTCAGAAGCAGGTCTTCCAGGAATAACGGTACCATCTGGATTATCTGATTCTATGCCCACAGGGATCCAATTTATAGGGAGAAGATTTGATGAACAAACAATCCTTAATCTAGCCTATGGCATAGAAAAAAGTATAGGAAGACTTACTCTAAAGGAAATACATTAAAATGAGGCGCTCGAGACTCGAACTCGACACCTACTGCTTAAAAGGCAGTTGCTCTACCGGATGAGCTAGCGCCCCACACAAATGACAGAGGATTATACTATTAAAAATGATGACAATACAACCCCATGTACAAGGTTGCATAAATATTCAAATTATATTAATCCCTTAACATACTTTTTATTGGTTCGAAAGTTTTTCTATGTATTTCACAAATACCGAACTTCTGTATAGCCTCAATATGCTCTTTAGTTCCATAACCAACATTTCTTTCAAATCCATACATTGGATAAATAGTTGCATAACTCGCCATCATCCTATCTCTAGTCACCTTAGCAAGTACAGAAGCACCAGCAATACTGTAATGATACATATCACCTTTATTCAAAATATCCATATCATGATCTCTCAATGGATAAATACCACCATCGGCTATTATATAATCTACTGTACTCCCTAACTTACTCTCCACCTGACTAACTGCCTCCCTCATTGCCGCCAAAACAGCATACTTAATCCCAATCCTATCTATTTCATCAGAACTAACAACGCCTATTCCGTACGCTGTTGATTTCTCAACAATCAAATCATAACTACGCTCTCTCTGTTTTAAACTCATTTTCTTACTATCTCTTACACCTTCAACAACACACTCTTCTCCAGATATAACCAATGCACCAGCAACAACAGGACCAGCAAGAGGACCTCTTCCTACTTCATCTAGACCCACCACTACCCTCTTGCCAGAATTCCATAATTTTTTTTCTAACTCAATATCTGGATATATCATGTGAATATATGGTAACATATGCTTAATGAAAAATGTTATACAAATTTTCGCAACATTACTACTCCTCATTTCACCCATAAGTGCATTTGCACAGGAAGAACAGCCTACAGATACAACAGAAACTCAAGAACTTTCAGCTCCTGTTGTACAGGACTCTACAGATACTGACGAAAATACTCAAGTAGCGGAGGAACAAAACACAGATCAAGAAAATCAAACTCCAACACAGGAAAAAGAATATTCCCTAAGTACGCTAATACTTGCCTTCTTGATTCCTGCATTCTTTTTGATAATATTTTACCTTATACTTAAGACGTTCAAATTTTAGTATATTTAATTTTTAATTTATATAAACTATGCCAGAACAAGCTAAAAAATCGTTCCTCAAAGGTGCAATTTTTGGAGCAATCGGTGGTGCAATCTCAGGTATTCTGTTGGCTCCAAAGTCTGGGAAACAGACACGAGAAGATATTAAGAAACTTGCAGAAGATCTAGGAGACAGAGCTGAGGAAGTATATTTAAATGCACAAAAGGAGCTAAAAGCAAAGATTGAGAATATCAAACAAGCAGGACAACTAATAGATGAAGCAAAATACAAAGAACTAGTTTCTGAAGTCGTTCGAGACTTAAGATCAAATCAAGAAGTCACAGAAAAGACTGGTGAAAAACTTGGAATGCTACTAAAAAATGATTGGGAAATGGTAAAAAAGCAATTATCCAAGTAATTTGTGATTTTGTTAAATCATTAAAGAAGAGGAGTGGAAATACTCCTCTTTTTTTTATATACTCTCGACAAGATGCGAGAGTAGTTCATCTGGTAGAATGTCTCCTTCCCAAGGAGAAGGTAGCGGGTTCGAGTCCCGTCTCTCGCTCCACAAAAACAACCATATACTTAGTAAATTCTCCTAGCAAAACATTGTAGATCATTTGCTCTAGAATATACGTATCATTTTTGTTACAATACCAACTATATATGCTGGTGTAGCTCAGTTGGTAGAGCATTCCCTTCGTAAGGGACAGGTCGTTGGTTCAAATCCATCCACCAGCTTTTAAACAACAATAAACATATGAAAGTTCCAAAATATACGCTCACAAACTTAATGCTCAACTATATCGTAAGATATGAGATTGCTATTACAGATATTAAATACAACCCAATACCAGAAAAATATAAATCAGGAATACGAGAAAGATTATCTTCAGAAGATATCCAAAGTCTAGGTGAATTAGTCTCATACCCAATTGGATACAACAAAGCACTTACAATACAAAGAGGACAAGAAATGCCTTCCGAAAAGAAAAAATTAAAACTATTCACAAATTTTAGGAATGCTAAGGACTTCATAAACTCATACAGTGACACAAACTCACTAAAACCATCTATGGAATTAGCTACCCATATAAACAGGCTAATAACTAAGGACATCGCTGATGACACAGAAATAGGCAAATTAAGGACATTCTCTGAAAAGCCAAACGAAATATATGACACATGGTACAAATGCAGAGACTTCTACCCCAATCTAGACCCAGTTATGCACTTTAATGAAATATTTGAATGGATACAAAATGGAAGAGACATCAATCACAAACTAATAAAAATTGGTGTTCTACTCTACGAATTCATAGATAAAGCACCATTCGCTATGGGAAATCAAATAACTGCAATACTTACTGCAGAAACAATTGCAAAAAAATACGGTTACAATCCAGAAAATATCTTTCCAATGTTCAAATCGATAAACAACATATCAGAAGACTTCACATCTGCCTTTGGACTCTCAAAAGGAAAACTAGACCTTACAACATTCTTAGAAGCATTCCTCTACACCATATCTAAAACTTCCGTAGAAATCTCCAATGAAATAAAAGATACATACATAAAAAAAGTAAAAAAACAGGGAGATCTAGAACTCCATCTCAACCCTAGACAAATTAAAATAATTGACTATCTAACAATCAATCAAAAAATAACAAGAAGTGACTTTACTAAAATGATGGGCGTCTCTTTTATGACTTCATACAGAGACCTACAAGATATGCTAGAAAAAAAGTACATTCTACAAAAAGGAAGAGGTCGTGGAACTTTCTACATTCTAAATACAACAAATGCAAATGACAAAGATGATATCTTTGTTGAATAAGTCAATTAAAATTGCTAGTATCTTCTCTATGAATACTGACGAACACTATGATGTAATAATAGGTTTGGAAATACACATCCAAACAAAGACAAAAACAAAAATGTTCTGTTCCTGTCCAACAGGATACTTCCAAGAAGAACCAAATACCCATGTATGCCCAGTTTGTTTAGGCCTCCCAGGAGCTCTTCCTGTGGTGAACAAACATGCGTTAGAGCTATGTATTCTAATGGGATTAGCACTAAATTGTGAAATAGATTCACAAGTTCATTTTGACAGAAAACACTACTTCTACCCTGATCTCCCAAAGGGCTATCAGATCAGTCAATACAAAAGACCAATATGCCACAATGGTTGGGTTAAACTTCCAAGTGGAACAATTGTAGAAATTGAAAGAATACACCAAGAAGAAGACGTAGCGAAATCAACACACCACATCGAAAGTATATCTGGAAAACCATATACACTAATTGACTACAATAAATCTGGAGTTCCACTCATAGAAATAGTAACCAAGCCATGCATAACAAATGCTAAAGATGCAAAAGATTATGCAACTAGAATCAGACAAATTGCTAGATATCTTGATATCTCCGATGCTGATATGGAAAAAGGACAAATGAGATGCGAACCAAACATATCAATACAAGAAAAAGGAAAATGGCAATTAAAAGATGGAAAAATAGTCCCAATTGGGCAATACAAATTAAATCCAAAAACAGAAGTAAAAAACATAGGTTCCATAACAGCTGTTGAAAAAGCAATAGAATATGAGATCCAACGAATGCATGACCAAATAAAAAATGGAGAAAAAATCACTCAACAAACAAGAGGTTGGAATGCGGATAAAAACATAACTGAATTTCAAAGAAGCAAGGAAAGTGCTGATGACTATAGATACATGCCTGAACCTGATATTCCAATAATTGATATACCAAAAGACGAAGTCAATAAAATTAAGACTATGTTAGTAGAACTACCTGATGAGAAAGTCCAAAGATATACAAACGATTGGGGACTATCTAAATATTCTGCAGAAGTCATATCTTCATCAAAAGAAAGTGCTTACTACTTTGAAAATCTACAAAAAAGACTCAGTCAGATAATGACCGAGAAAGAAGCTGCAAAAGAAGCCTCCAACTGGTTAATGGGCACAATCTATGCTATTGCAAACAAATCAGGAAAAGACTGGTCTCAACTAAACATAAGCTTAGAAGAACTTTCTAGCATCATACTCGCATTCAAAGATGGAATATTCACCAAGAGTAGAGCTGAAGAAATAATACAACAAAAAATTGATACAGGATGTAATATTGAAGAAGAAATAGAGAGAATGAGAAAACAAAAGGGAGAAAATACAACCAATATTGATGCCATAATAGACACTGTTATTTCTCAAAATCAAAAAGCTGTAGAAGATTTCAAAAATGGAAAAACTGCAAGCATAGGATTTCTCGTTGGACAAGTAATGAAGGCAACCAATGGAACAGCAGATCCAAATATCGTAAAAAATACTTTAGAGAAAAAACTAAAATGAAAATGGATATAAAACACACAGCTGAACTCTCAAGAATAAGGCTCACAGATGATGAGCTTAAGGAATTTACTCCACAAATGGAAAGTATCCTCAAATCAGTTGAAGTTCTTAAAGAAAAAGACACAACAGATATCCTCCCAATGAAAGAGCACATTCCATTTGATAGTCTTAGAAATGATATCCCTAAAAGCTCACTTACACAAGAAGAAGTTCTAAAAAACTGTAAACATACAGAGAATGGTTGTGCTAAGATCTATGGAGATATTTTCGGAAGTGATGAAGGCTAGCACACTACCAAAAAACTATGATTTTTAGTAGAATATCCTAAATGCCGAGGTGGTGGAATTGGCAGACACGTATGCCTTAGGAGCATATGAGGCAAAACCTCGTGGAGGTTCGAGTCCTCTCCTCGGCATATCAAAGATTATTTCTAGCATCAGTATTTCAGTTAATCAAAAACAAAATATGTTCAAAAAAATGATTAGACCATTTCAACAAGTGCTTCTTGAAAAGAAACTATGTGTTGGCTGTACACACAGATTAGAATATGCCAAAAAACTTGGTAATCTTTCTGACAACAGATACATGGTCGAATGTAAGTGTAAAAGAAGATATGTCTACAACAAAGAGTTGGGAACATATCAAAGAGCAACATTTGCTGAAGAGCAACAAATATTGAACCAAATCAAAAAAGGTGGGCAATAGTAAATTACTAAACTTCACAAAAACCCGTAAGTATAGTAGAATGTCACGACTGTGCCGCTATCGTCTAGAGGTCTAGGACAGCAGGTTTTCATCCTGTAAACTGGGGTTCGATTCCCCATAGCGGTATACAATCATATTTCCTATGTTTGTTTGACAAAGATATATCATTCGAATACACTGTATAAGTGAATTTCCTCTTAATTTAGAAATAAAAATCATGTACGAGACTACGACAGAAAACGAAGAAACCAAGACTAAAAAAATTTCACAAGCGATTTCTTCTGTAGGTCAATTTATGCTTTCATTTCTTGAAACTATAGTCGTAGCATTAGTAATAACCGTAGTACTCTACCTTTTCATCATGACACCACATGAAGTTGTTGGAAGCTCTATGCATCCAACATACAAAAATGGAGAATATCTGATGGCAAACAAAATCACTTACAAAGTAAAACAACCACAAAGAGGAGATGTAATTATCTTCAAATACTCAGACACACAAGATTTCATAAAGAGAATAATTGGCCTTCCAGGAGAAACTGTCATGCTAAAAGATGGCAAAATATATATAAATGGAGATCTACTAGATGAGTCCGCATATTTGAATTCAAGTATCTATACCAATGGAGGAGATTTTCTAAAGGAAGGACAAAGTATAAAAGTTCCAGAAGGTGAATATTTCGTATGTGGAGACAATAGACCACATAGCTCTGATTCCAGAACTTTTGGAACAATATCTATGGATAGAATTAAGGGAAAAGCGTGGATTGTATATTTCCCATTTTCAGAATTCAGGATTGTAAAACACGAAGGATATAACATTTAGATAAGAACCTATTTACACAACATGAAAATTTTTGTAATAGCAAATCAGAAAGGAGGTGTAGGAAAAACAACAACTGTTATGAATTTGGGGGCAGCATTGGCACACAAAGGGAAAAAAACATTGGCTATAGATCTCGACCCACAGTCTAATCTTTCTTCTGGACTTGGATTCACACAACAATTTGACAAACAAAGTTGGAAATCTACTGATGAGGCACCATACAAAAATATATACGATGTCCTTGTTGAAGGTATACCAATCTCATCTGTTTTTGTTACAACGGACACAAAAAATTTATTTCTTCTTCCTTCCCATCTATCACTAGCAGGTGCAGAAATAGAAATGGTTAATATGATATCTAGAGAAACACTATTGAAAAAAGCTCTAGAGAATATGACTGAAAAATTTGATTATATTCTAATAGACTGTCCTCCATCTCTAGGACTCCTAACCTTAAATGCACTTAGTGCAGCTCAAAAACTTATCATTCCAATACAGTGTGAATACTTTGCATTAGAGGGCCTAGGACAGCTCATAGAGACCACAAAACTCATAAGAGGAATAAATCCTTCTCTAACCATAGGTGGCGTAATTCTAACAATGTACGACAGTAGAACAAAGCTCTCGGAAAATGTAGTCAAAGATGTTAAAGATTTTTTTGGAGATATAGCTTTTAATACAATAGTTCCTAGAAATGTACGACTATCAGAAGCTCCGTCCTACGGTAAAACTATTTTTCAGTATGACAAAAATTCTACAGGAGCTTTTGCATATAGAAGATTAGCATCTGAATTTATTGATAGGTTTGAAAAATAAATTAAGTTTTTTTGCGATATGGACGAGAAAAAAAGATTAGGAAAAGGACTTGCTGCCTTAATAAGCTCAAAAGAAATGGATAACTCATCAAGTTCATATGTCAAAGATTTTCCGATTTCAAAAATAGAAGTTAATCCATATCAGCCTAGGATGAAAATCGATCCTGAGCAACTCATAAGTATAGCTGATTCAATAAGAACTCATGGAGTAATACAGCCTCTAATCATTACAAAACAAGATGGAGTCGATAGATACACTCTAATCGCTGGAGAAAGAAGACTAAAAGCTGCACAGCTTGCAGGATTGAAGTCTGTTCCAGTTGTAATAAAAGATACTTCACCACAAGAAATGCTAGAAATTGCTTTAATTGAAAACATTCAGAGAAAAGACCTAAACCCACTAGAAGAGGCATATGCATTCAGACAAATGCAAGAGGAATTTGGTCTCTCTCATCAAGAAATTGCAAAGAGAGTTGGAGTCAGTAGAGTTTCTGTTACAAATAAGATGAGAATCTTACAGATACCTGACCCTATCAAGGAGGAAATAATGAATGAGAGATTGTCTGAAGGACACGCAAGAGCTCTAATGGGAATAAAAGATGACACTTCTATGATTGCTGCTGCTGATATTGTAATAAGGAGACATATGAGTGTAAGAGAAACTGAGGCCTTCGTAAGAAAAATTACATATGGGAAAACAGCATCCAGAAAGAACTGGGCTGAGTCAGATCCTAGGACAAAAGCATACGAACAACTCCTAAGCCAAAAACTTGGATATTCTGCACATATCAGAAAAATGACAAAAGGTGGACGAATAATAATCAGATATAACACAGTGGATGAACTTGCAGATCTAATGAAAAAGCTTATATAGCAATCTGATACTAAGATACCTCCTGTCTCAACTTTTCATACAAAAGTATTGCAGCACTACAACTAACATTTAAAGAACCAATACCCTCCCTCATCGGGATTGAAATCCTTCCGTCTACTCTCTCTAAAATTCCAGAAGATATACCAACATCCTCAGCACCCATTACAAAAGCCACAGGTCCAGTCAGGTCCTCCTCAAAATATGTTTTTCCATCCATATCTACAGCATATATTTTTATTGCATTCTTTTTTAATGTCTTTATCGCATTAAACAAATTAGTCTCAACCAATGGAACTCTCTCAGCTGCTCCCATAGATATCCTAATTGTCTCATCTGATATCAAGCTTTTATTCAGTGTATTCACAATAATGCCATTTACTCCAGAAGCAAATGCAGTTCTCATTATAGCTGCAATATTTTGAGAATATTTCAAATTATCCAAAATTAAGAAAAATGGTTGCTTTCCTTCCTCATGTATCACAGACAAAAGCTCTTCCAAGCTCCAATCATTCTGTGAATACATCAATCCTATGATACTTTCTGACGAAGAAGATCTAAGCCTTCGATTAATAGCTCTTCTTGATACCTTAATAACAGGAATCTTTTTCTTAGAAGCTAAATCATAAATTTCCCTACTCTTTGGATCTTTAAAAGCATTTCCTACAGCATATATTTTTTCAAACTCTCTACCCTCTTTTAACAACTCCAACAGGGCATTCTTACTCTCTATCTGTATATACTGGGATTTAGACATAACAACTATTCTACAACATCAACATAAAATTTCCCTCTTTTGAAGCCTGTCATTTTTCTAAATTGCACAACACCATCTTTCTTGGCATGAATAGAATATGTTTTCCCCATATATACATTCTTACCAGGGTGGTACACAGAACCATTTTGCTTAACAATAATATTACCCGCTTTAACCTTCTCTCCAGCATACTTCTTCACTCCAAGCCTTTTACCTGCTACATTCCCATGATTTGATGTTGTACTCCCTGCAACAACGTGTGACATTTGACATCTATCATTAATTTAATTAAACATGCTGATAATACTATTTTTTAAGACCTACTTCAAGTACAAATCTCTCTAACTTCTTTCTAAAATAAATATATTACGCATTATGATACTGTCCTGTCTATACCACTTAAGTTCCCTATTAGGTAAATAATCAGAATTTTTTAACATCCACCTATTCCCAACAATATCTCTAATACCAATTGTTTTCCATCCACTAAAAGTTTTGTATGAAGGAACGATAATAACAGCATGAATACCCCTTTTTTCAAGTCTATTATCAACTAAGTCAAACAAACTTCTATACAACTTCCCAACACCATTAAGTAGCTCCTTTGCTTTCTCTTCTGAAACTATTTTTTTTTGAGGTGGACCCATAAAAGGTTCACAAACAATTCCCGATATATCTGTATTCTTAAGCTTTTTAACTACCTCACCATCAGGTCTAGTAACATCAAATTTAAATGTCTCATACAATATCCCATCAATACTACCATCCTCATTCAACCACCTAATATTTTCATCAGTAGAAACAACAGCTAAATCATCACTATCAGAAGCCAATACATCAAAACCCATCGTTACAGCTTCCATAGGTATTGTCCCAGATCCACAAAAAGGATCCCATATAATGCCACTTCTTAATGCGGTGAAATTTATCATCATTCTAGCCAATTTGGGAGGAAGAGTACCAACAAAAGTATCTGCATTAGGTCTGTCCATATCTCTCCTTACGAATCCACCAAGATCCTGAATATATTTCGTCCTACCATATATCTCTCCAGAATTTCCTACGATAATATTAAGCTCAAATCCTTTATACAAAACATTATTCTTAATCAATTGAGCTGCATTTAGAGATAAATTCTTCCTCATAGGAAGGACAAAACGAGAATTAACACCACATTCTTGAAGACCTTTCTTAATCTCATTCCCCAACTTTTTCAAAAAAACAGTATTATATCCCTTTACTTCACCAATAATGCTAATACCAAAAACAACTTTGTCTTTCTTACTTTCAAATTCTCCTAAGAATGAATCCAAATCCTGCAATACAACTCCAGCCCTTACACATCCTCCTAACCTCTTAAAAACATTTTTTAAAACATCATCTGTGAAATTCTCATCCGCAACTAGGAATATATTCTCAGAGAATTTCTCAACAATCTCTTTACTAAAATTGAAAGATTGTAAAACACAACATAATTCTGTATATGAGAGATCTGGAAAACTACCTGCTTCAAAAAAATACTGATTAGGCATATTGAATCTTTGCAACTTTTACCCTTGTAATCAAAGGACGAGAACCAAACTTCTTCCTATGTCTCGATTTTGATTTATATACAAAACCATTTATTTTCTCACCTTTTTTTTGAGAAGATATTTCTAATTTCACCACAGCACCATCTACAAATGGTTGCCCTATCTGTACATTTTCACCATCAACTACAAGAAGAACTTCTTTTAAATCCAACTTATCACCCTTTTTTCCATCTAGTTTATTAATCTCATATTCCTTTCCTTCATATACTTTGAGTTGTACACCAGATATTTTTACTACTGCAAACTTCTCAGTATCTTTAACCTCAGCCTTCTTCGTTTTTGCTGTTTCTTTAATATTCTCTTCCATAATATGGTGTGAATTGTATGTTAATATTACTCAAAAGTCAATCAAATTATGAAATATGTTGAAAAAAAAACATCTTACTGATATCATCACTATTTGGAACTTGGGTGTGTAGCTCAACTGGCAGAGCAAACGGCTCTTAACCGTTAGGTTCAGGGTTCGATTCCCTGTACACCCATCTATTCTTCGTAAACTTCTAATATATCCTTTTTACCTGTCCTCAGCTTTAGATTTCCTTTTGAATATATGTTTTGCAAAATACCTAGACATGATAGTGTTACTATGATTGATGTTCCCCCTGCACTTATCATTGGAAGAGGGATTCCTGTAGCAGGAATTACTCCTAAATTGGTTCCTATGTTGATAAAGACTTCAAATAGTATTTTGGTTCCAATACCTGCACATATTAAAGAAAACATTGTGTCTTTACAGAATTTAATAGCTGTCAAATATGCAGTAATTATAATTACACCATAGAGGAGGAATAGTATTAAACTACCAACTAAGCCAAATTCTTCTGCGTAGGAAGCAAAGATAAAGTCTGTTTGATACTCTGGTAAAAAATTTCTTTTACTCTGAGTTCCATTTCCAAAGCCTTTTCCAAAAATTTGTCCAGAACCGATTGCAATTCTTGATTGATTGACATTAAACCCTATGTCTTCCTTTGTTTCTTCAGGATTTAAGAACGCTTCTATCCTTTTTCTCTGATAATCCTTTAATATATCATTCCATACAAACTGAGAGGATATTCCTAACACTAAGCTAATAATTACAGATATCAAAACGAATGATTTCCAATTATTTTTTGAATAGAAGCCAAAGATAGCAAGAATGATAGATGGAATGGATAGAAGGAACCAGAGTGGATTTGAGGTTATGGATGAAATTACAAAACTTCCAGTTATACCACCAATTATGATTAAAAGAACAGTATTTCGTAGTGGATTATTAAGTCCTAGGAATGCTGTTACAAACCATATCATTAAAACTAACGTGGCCATACTTCCACTTGGCTGTATGTATATTAAAGCAGTTATTGGAACAACTAAGATGAAGGATATTAAGAAAAGGATTAGTTCGTTGTATTTTTCCTTGTATGAAAAAACAACAGCAGTTACAAGAATAACTGATAATTTGGCAATTTCCGAAGGTTGTACTTGTATACCACCAATTATTAGCCACCTTTTAACATTTGCTATTTCAGGACCAAACATAATAGTGGCAATTAGAAGTATTATCGTAAATATATAGATCACTCCCGCAACTTGCCAATGTTTGAGGTATGAAAGATCTATACATGAAAAAAGTATGTAGGAAATCGCTCCTATGGCAATGAATAGTAACTGTTTTAGAACTATTGATAAATCAGTGTTTTCCTGTGTAGGTGAAATTGATGTTGAATAAAGAGTAATTATACCTATCAGGAGAAGTACCAACATAGGCATTGTTACGGCAAGGCTGAAAGGCTTAAATCTCTTTGTATCAAACAGATTCGAATTCATATCCAGCATTATACACTAACTCCACAATACCATTACTTTCTTTTTCGCATAAAGGCTGGAATATCAAATGGGTCATCACTTGGAATGTCTTTTAGTTTCTCTAGGTCATCGGAAGAACCTTCACTATCATCAAAGGAATCTACAGACATCGCATCTACAGAGTCAAATGATTCTAGACTTTCATCTTCGTCTTCATCTTGATTTTTACTAGCTCCAACTATTACATTATTTATTTTGTTTATTTTGTCCTCTGGTTCAAAACCGAATGTCCTTACCCTACTAGGACCGCTCCCAACTATTTCATTTTGTCTTTTTGTATATGGCTGATCTGAAAAACCAGTAGCAACAATAGTGATGGTGAGTTCATCTCCAGCATTTGGATCTATTTGAGCTCCAAATTTTATTTTTGCAGATGGATCAACTGCTTCTTTAATTAATTCTGACACTAAGCTAATTTCGTTTAGTGAGAGATCCGCTCCCACTATATTGTAGAGAACTCCCTTAGCTCCTTCTATGGACATATCGAGTAAAGGACTTGTTGTAGCAGCTCTAGCAGCCTCCTCAGCCCTATTTTCACCTGATGCTCTACCGATACCCATTAAGGCTGTTCCTGCATTCTGCATTACAGATTTAGCATCGTTAAAGTCAGCATTTATATATCCAGTCTGGCTAATTAGATTGGATATACTATTAACACCTTCTGCTAACACAGAGTCTACCTTCTTCATTGCGTCAATGAATGAAAGCTTTTCATTGGGATCTATAATTTCCAGTAGGCGCTGATTAGGAACAACAATTAATGTATCTACTTTATCTTTCAATGCTGAAATTCCTTCTTCTGCTATCTCCATTTTCTTTGCACCCTCAAACTCAAATGGTTTAGTTACAACTGCAACAGTTAATGCCCCCATATTTCTAGCGACTCCAGCAATTATTGGAGCAGCACCAGTACCAGTTCCACCACCCATACCGGCAGTAATAAAGACCATATTTGCCCCTTCCAGTAATTCCTGTATCTGATCCAAACTTTCCTCAGCAGCATCAGATCCCATCTTAGAATCTCCTCCAACTCCAAGCCCATTAGTAAGTTTCTCACCAAGTTGAAGTGTTATTGGAGCTTGAGACATTTTTAACGCCTGAGCATCTGTATTAAAAGCCATAAATTCAACCCCAGAGATATCATAATCGGTTATCATTGTATTTATAGCATTGCAACCTCCCCCTCCTACTCCCACAACTTTAATTTTTGCTACAGGATCAACATTTGTCGTTACTAACATATTTCCCTTACTGTAAAATTAGTTAAGTTAAGGCAGTAAAGACTTAAACCACTCTCCTATCTTACCAAAAATTCCACCTATATCAACCTTATTTTTTTCTCCAACACCACCTACTTCTACATCATCTTCTAAAGCATGTTTTATCAAACCTTGAACACAAGCATACGATGGATCTGATATTTCCTCAACCATTCCTGTTAATCCAGAAGGAGTCCCTATACGAGCAGCAACTCCAAACATCTCCTGAGTAAATTTAGTAATGTTTCTAAGTAATGCTGTACCACCAGTTAAGACTATACCTGCAGGCATAGCTATCTCATAACCAGCTTTTGATGCATTATCTTTTGCCATTTCTAAAATCTCACTACATCTAGCCTCCACTATTTTCGCAGTTCTTTCCTTTGAAACAATTTTATCTATCCCTATCACATTAAGGTCTATTTCTTCCCCTTTCGTCTTCTTGGGCTTTGCTACTTCCTTTCGACGCAAGAGTGCAGGTGTAGAATCCATCTCTCGCACTCTATCTCCCTCGAACTTGTTATCAAATAGATTACCAAGATTTAACTTTATCTTCTCTGCATCTTCTAGAGATACTTGAAGACCTATTGCAATGTCACTAGTAATATTATTTCCTCCTAATGGAATGGAAGCACTATATACAATTGACCCTTCTTGAAAGATAGCGATGCCAGTAGTTCCAGCTCCAATATCCAACAAAGTAACTCCAAGCTCCTTTTCTGTATCAGTTAGTACAGCTAACGATGAAGCCCAAGCAGTAAATACGACATCATACACATTCGACCCAACCTGTTCCACACACTTTTTTATATTTTGCCAATATGAACTAGGGGCAGTAATTATATGTGTTTCAACTTCTAGTCTACTTCCACTCATCCCTATTGGATACTTTATTCCACCTTGAGCATCAACTACAAATTCTCTAGGAATAATGTGTATCGGATAAAGATTATCTGGAAGAGAAAGAGTTCTCGCATTCTCTATTGCCCTGTATGTATCATCAATCGTAATCTCAGATCCCGCAACTGCAACAACTCCCTTATTATTAAGACTAGTGACCTGTTCTCCATTAATCGAAACAAAAACATCAGAAATCGTAACTCCAGCCATTCTCTCCGCCGCTGAAACACTTTCCAATATGGCACTTGTTGCATCATCTATGTTAATTACCACACCTTTTTTGATTCCTTTACTAGGATACGAGCACACACCAATTACCGTGGGGTTCTTACCATCCTCTACAGAAGTAATAACCGTAGTTATCTTAAAAGACCCAATATCTATTGCTGTTAATATTTTGCGTGCCATATATTTGTTAGGGACAGTAATTTTACTTAAATTTATTATATCTTATGAAGAACTTTTTACAAGATTTCTATACTAATATATTAAAATTCACACATTTAATCAAGAATTTATTCTAATCTTCATGACTGGTCTTTCAAATCTAACATCTATTGAGTCAAAATTAGTACTATCCTTCCTTATTTTTGACATAACAAGATAAAATCTTTCAAGTTGAACTTGTATGTCATCATTCATTGAAAAAACAATAACTCTTCCATCTACATCCGTAATTTTTAGAACATTCTTCTCTAAACTAATCTCTTGTATATCAATATTAAATACTTCTATTACTTTGATAATGTCCTTCACATCTCCCATAATCAATAACTTTGTCTTCTCCTGTCCATTTTTAACAACCTCTGTATCTAAAGCCTTAAACATATACTTACCATTTGCTGATGAGTAGTTAAGACAACAATCCGCCTCCGTAGAATCCTTACATAGTTCTTCCAAAACAACTCCATTTTCTGAAAGTAAGTAACATTTACTACTTTGAGTTTGTACAGTTAATTTTGGAATATATTCTTCTACAAAAAGAACTAGAGTATCAGGAATATTTTTTCGGATTTCAACATTGTTAATATATGAGATATTATTTTCAACTTCTTTTTCTAATGTTTCTGTATATATTTTAAAGTAGTTTTTACCTATTACATTTCTATCTAGGTATTCCTGCACCATTTGTTCTACTTTTGGGCTAATTTCTCCTCCATCAATAGAGTAAATTTCATATTTTTGTATATTCCAAAATCCTAAAAGGAAGGATAGAATAACAAGAAGAATTATGATTATTGCTATGGAATTTCTTTTGAAGAAAATAATTACTTTGGATCGTGATAATCTTTCTTTGATAAATTTTTTAGAATGCTTTTGCATAATTTCATATCAAATATATGAGTAGTAACTAATCATTATCTTTTTTAGTTTTCAGTTTTTCAAACTGGTCTCCTTCAAAAATTTTTCTGTCTATTTCACCAGTAGCACCCTCTGCAATAGGTATTGTAAAACTAAATGTACTTCCCTTGTTAATTTCACTCTCCACAGTTATTTCTCCACCATGAGCTTTAACTAATCCATATACAACAAACAATCCAAGACCTGTACCGCCGGGTCTAACTAATTGCGTAACCTCACTGTTTGATTCAGTAGGTATGTATTGGTTTGTTCTAAAGAATTTTGTTCCAAGTTTAGGGATATCTTCCTGAGCTATCCCCTTTCCTGTATCGCTAACAGATATTCTAACATTTTTGTCTTCTACAGTAGCTGTTATCCTCACACATCCTTCATCCGTATATTTAACTGCGTTATCTATCAAATTATCTATTATTTCTTGGAATCTACCTTTATCTGCTAGAACATATGGAAAATCCTTGTAATTTTTAGGGTAATCAAAAATTATGGATATTTTTTTTGCTTCGGCACTTTTCTTTTTTCCTTCTATACCTAACTCAATGGCGTTTAGTACATTCACTGGAGTTTTAACAAGCTCTAGTCTCTCTCCTTCTAATTTTGCTGAAACTAATAATGTATTTATTATTCCAATCTCATTTTCAATACTGTCTTGGATTCTTTTTAGATATCTTTCGAAATCGTCAAATTCCTTAATATTTGGATATTTCTTCTGCATATTTTCCTGCCAATTGTGTAGCATTTCAATATTGAGTTTTGCAACTGTCGCAGGAGTTCTTAATTCATGCCCCATTATATCTATCATGTTATTCTCCTTCTTCCTAGCTTCTTCCAGTTCTTTTATTTTCTTCCTTAAATTGACTGTTGCCTCATTAACTTTTTCTTGTAAGGTTTGATTGAATTTTAATACTTCTTGATGCAAGTATGCCCTTTGTAAAGCTACTGACAATATTGAAGACACAGAAGATATGAAATCTATATCCTGTATTGAGTAATTAATTGAATTTTTCTTGTTCCCAAGAAATATGTATGCTTTCCACTCTGTATTTTGGGAAATATTTACTGGGAAAAAGCATTGGACTTTAGAATCGAAAAATATGGTGGAAATTTCGGGACGTTCATTTTCTAGGTAGATAAGTTCATCTTTTAGTACAGGGTCCGCGACCTCTTTTAGACAGTTGATATCTTCTTGAGAAATTTCGAATGTGTTTAGATGCTCTAAATCATCTAATATTTTACCTGAAGATGTGAGTACAATTCCAACCTTTACATCAAATACTCTTTCTAAAAGATCTTTTGTCTTATTTAAAATCTTATCTGTATCTAACAAAGTGTCTATTTCTTTTAGAAATTTTGATTTCTCCTTCTCTGGATCAATGCTGGAACCATAAAAAACTTTCTTTATGAACCGATCAACTCCTTTAGTTGTATACAAAAAGACATAAAGAAATATTAAAGCATATAGATAGCCTGATACCAACGCACCTGTACTATATATATCACCCCACACAGCAAGCTGCAGATATACTATCAAATGAAAAACTACATATGGAATAATTGCAATAATTAAGGTGTAGAGAAAACGACTAATTAGTAACTTTGCACTTAGGAAACGATACCTTATTATTGAATAATATGTAGCGAATATGAAAAAAGAAAGACAAAGTGGACCAAGTGATCTTATTTCCTTGAAACCAAGCATTGGAAGTACTAAGTTTGTTACAAATGTAAGAGAAATAGAAATCACAGAACCGATAAGCATATACAACATCTGATTCTTCTTTACCCTATTCTTCTCATGCTTGTACGCATCAAAAAATAGTAAGCCTGATGATAAAAACATTACTCCAACAAGAACAGCATACACTATGTTCATATTGCCAGGAGTAGATTTTAATGATCCATCTACTATTGCCACACTTTTTACAATAGAATCCGTTAATGATATAAAAACCAAGAATATGGTAACAATACTCCACAATATTCTAATAACCCTAAGTTTCTCCTTATTCTGATATTTTTCTACAAATAGATAATAGCTATACCCTATTAGTGCAGAAGTACAAAATGATAATCTTGAAGTCCATAAGGAAAAATCTAAATGCTGATAAAATATATCTGTCAGTAGGATAGTTATAACCCAAAGGATGATCCAAAAAACCATAAGAGCAAAACT
>Ga0208825_1000340_pt1 | contig 47379 bp, 49 predicted proteins | sample AD_UKC113_MetaG_FD_184450 | JGI IMG/M metagenome (GOLD analysis project Ga0208825, IMG submission 184450) | Active sludge microbial communities of municipal wastewater-treating anaerobic digesters from Hong Kong - AD_UKC113_MetaG (SPAdes)... | ecosystem: Engineered > Bioreactor > Anaerobic >... | reverse complement strand
AAGGAATGAGCATAAAAAGAAAATTGAATGGAAGTTTACAAGGAAGAATGCAGATGAGAAAATGTCAAAATATTATGTGGAATAATTAAATGGTCAGGACACTAGCGCTGGAAAACCTGGAAAACAGCTCAAAACAGAGTCCAGAATTAACAAGGGAAGAAAAAATCTGGCTAACTCAAAGATCGATGAATACGACATGTATTATCCTGAAAGATAATTTAAAATTACTATTGGAGACTGCTAGTTTTGAGATGTTTAATGAGTACCTGGCCAATTGTAAACCTCTAGAATACACAATGGAATATTACTTTCAGAAGCCTCTGAAGGAAATCAGTCTAAAAGATCTCGTCAAGGGAGTGATTATTATGGGGAGTATGTCAAACTGGTTCGATACGATAGATTATACGGATAATGGCACCCATTATAAGCTGCTAATTACTCATAGCTTTGGGCTCAATAGTTCAAAGCTAAACAAAATGGCAATTGAAAGATTGCTTGAAACTTACGGGGCCAGGGTAGAGAGCACAATTTCTGAAAAGACGATTTTTATGAAGATATATAAAAATTAATAATGAACTGATCCTGTTTTATCCTGAAACAATTTCGGGATAAAACATGTGAAATTGTTTTTGATATAGCTCAAAATTATAGTTATTCCCCACAGACTTTTAGATAAAGATAATTGCAAAGAGCATTGTCCTATGATATTATACTTTATAAATATGTCGGACAGCCTAACATATGAAAAATGCAGGTTGTATAATCCAAAAACAAAATCAAGTTAAACAAACATTGCAGTTAAATTGCAGATATTAGACAGTTAAAGAAATATAACTCCAGATTTATAAAAAATGCAGTCGTGCCACTTATAAGATCCAGAATCATAAGATTTATATGCAGATTCCCTCTCATTTTTTTGGGTGATCTGTTGACAGGTTGTAATTCAGTAAGCTCACGAAAGGAAGTTATTACGACTTCCACCGGAAAAGAATACATTGTTGAACGCCTGGAAAATGACTCTCCTCGTACTGGGACACCACTTTCCGTTATTTTGATCGAGGAAGAAGAGGTGCTCTGATGGCCTATTATATAAAGCAGGGTGAGAGTAAATATCACAAAGCAACTGTGCCGTCTGGGACAACTAGCCTTGACCTGAAGTTAGACTGGGGGAACACAAAGAGTAGCCTATCCCTTACTGCCTATGACCCTGATGGAATCAGGATGAATACTTACTATGATGACGACGATTCAGATGGTATAAATGGTAAAATAAGCATCAGAATATCCTCTAAAAACGGTCTGGAACCGGGAGTATGGAAGTTCAAGGTAAAAGGAGTGTCTGTTGTTGGAAGCGAGGATTACACATTTGGTGCCACTGCGCATCAATAAGCTTCAAAAAAAGCTTATCCTCTGTTTATTATTTTTTTCATTTGTTCTTTTAATATCAACATCTGAGGCTCATGAGTATATAGTACAACCTATTTCAAGTGATCAATTCGGAGTCCCGATTAACGGAGAAGAAGTAACACAGCTTGAGGTCACTGAAATACCCTGCTGGCAGTTTCTGTTATGGCTGGGTATGATGTACATTATATCGACAATTGATCTTTTCTACCCTCAGAAGTTGTTTTTCTCAATATTAGGATATAGAATTGTAAACCCTGGAAATGTACTCGAAAATTCCAGCCGCTACAGGGTTTATGGGTATATAAAAACCAAACCAGGAGCATACATCAGTGAAATTGTAGAGCAGATTGGTCTGGACAGAGAAACAGTAAAATATCACATTAAAACCCTTAAAGCCAAGAAGAAAATTGAAGCCTATAAAGACGGCGGGAAGACAAGGTATTTCGAAAATCTTTTAATTTATAACGAGGACGAAAAAAAAGTTATTTCTACTCTTCAAAATCTGACGAATAAAAGAATAATTTCGGGAATAATGAGTGAAAATTGTAATACAAATGTAGCTCTTGCTCGTGAGATGGGGGTTTCCAGGCCAACAGTTAGCTGGTATATCAAAAACCTCAGAGAAGTCGGCCTTATAATAGAGATAAAAGAAGGAAAAAAAGTAATTTACAGAATAAACCCTGAATATAAACTCCTTATTGATAAGTATATAGATACATTCACAGAGAATACAGAACTGCAACCTCTCGCAGTAACGACGTAAAAAATGTAGCTCTAGAATACAGCCCGAGAGATAAAAAGAAGGCTTGTGTACTGAATTGTAACATCAAAAAAGGAAGTGTAAAAAGGAAAAGTGCTCCGATGGGGATTTGAACCCCAGTCGCAGGAGTGAGAGTCCTGAATGATTGGCCGAGCTACACTATCGGAGCACGCTGTTAATTATGCGCTGCCTCTAAGACAGCATACCTTCAAGTGAGTTATAAAATATAAACCTTTCGACTGATTTTCGAAAAAATTTGAAGCAGCCGGGAGGGGAATTTACCTTTTTCCCGGCAGTTTCCGAAAAGCTGCTTCCCAAAATTACACGAACATGGCCTGTGGAATTGTGGGTTCCTGAACGTTTACGACCTTGTCGTAGGCTTTCATGAAGTCTGCCATGGTGATCTCTTTGCCGCGCCTGCGCAGGACAAATATTCCGGCTTCTTTGACAATTACGCTAATCTCTGCCCCGCTCCTTCCTGCAAGGACCTTGGCAAACTTCTCAAAGTCCACATCATCGGCAAGTTTCATCTTGCGGGTGTGGATCTTAAGGATTTCAATCCTGCCCTTTTCATCAGGCAACGGAACTTCAATAGACCGGTCGAACCTGCCAGGCCTTAGGAGAGCTGGGTCAAGGAGGTCAATCCTGTTGGTTGCAGCAACCACTTTTACGTTACCCTTGGGGTCAAAACCGTCCATTTCGGCAAGGAGCTGGAGCATTGTCCTGTTTACCTCTGCAGAACCGCTTGTACCATCATAGGTCCTCATGCTGCCCACGGCATCGATTTCGTCTATGAAGAGGATGCTTGGAGACTTGTCCCTAGCAAGCTGGAAAATATCCTTGACAAGCCTTGAGCCTTCTCCAACGAACTTCTGGACAAGGTCAGAACCTGACATCCGAATAAAGGTGGCTTTTGCCTGAGAAGCTATAGCTTTTGCAATAAGGGTCTTTCCGGTACCAGGAGCCCCGTGAAGAAGAACCCCTGACGGAGGTTCGATTCCCAGGTCTTCGAAAAGCTCGGGCTCGGTAAGAGGAAGTTCCACACTTTCACGGACTTCCTGAAGCACCTCGTCCAGCCCGCCAATCATGCTGTAATCCACACCTGGAGAATTGATGAGTTCCATAACCTGTGCCCGTACATCGGCAGCCCTGCTCACTATAGAGATAATTGAGTAAGCCCCATTTACAGCAACTCTCATTCCGGGCTCTATTTTCCCCATACATTCTTCCGGGATCTGTGTGAGGACTTCCTGATTGTTTCCGTGCTGCCTGATAAGGGCAATTTCCCCGTTTACCTCCAGAATGGTGGCAATGAAAAGCGGAGGTTCTGTAAGCTGCTCCAGATGGGCTTTTAATTTGTTGATCTCCTGAAGGTGCCTGCCTGTAGCTACGCTGGCTTCAAGGAGCCGTGCCTTCATATTTTCATTCTGGACCTTGAGTATTTCTACCTCGGTTAAAAGGGATTTTACGTCCTCAGGACTGATCTCCCCGCACTCAAGCTCAAACTCTACCCTGGACTTAATATCTTCCAGGGAGGATCTTACGGCACTGTCTTCTGACATTTGAAAACACCTGTTTTATCGTATAAAATTGATCTGAGTTCTACCGGCTTCAAGCCAGTTGGTCTCTAAACCTGTGTGATACTAGTTTGTCTCGGTTGATCGGACTTTAATTATAACAATTGTAATTGTAACATATGTAACGAAATAATCGGCTTTTCAATTCACTTGCCTTTAAATGATCGAGTTAAAGTATTTGGCCTGCAATAAAAGGCAGTCTGCTCAAGTCTACCATAACAGGACAACTTAACAATTTATATATATATTTTACAGGACCACATACATTGAAAGTTAAAATGCAACTGAAGAGGTTCTTATCGTGTTCACAGTATATATTAAGATACCGGGTATTAATACTGTGTATCAAAGTAAGAAGAACAAATATATACCTATAAATATAAAAAGGATATATATAAGTTTCTGCAATACCCACAATGCATTTATGACCCCGGAAAATTACTTTACTGTAACCACTTGACTTTCTTTTTATGTTTCTTTCAAATCTTATATTTTTCCATCTCCTAATTAATCAGTTTTTAATTATCAGTTTTTAGTGTCCCCACATTTCTCTACGAGAGAGCCAGAACTTCTGAAGCAAAAATAAAATTTGAGTTATCTTATACACGTCCGCCCTGAGAATAGGGAGATATATAAACATATCATTTGAAAGATAAAAGAGAATTAGGTATAAAAAGAGATACTTCCAGTAAATCCTTGAAAATGGATTGAAAACTTGACTTTTAGAGAATAAATATAAACAAGAAGGTCTAAAACTCGCCTTGAGAACTAAGAAAAAGAATGAAGTCTTCTACTGAAATAAAAAATTTAAAGGATAGATTTAATAATAAATGCATAATATCATTCCACATGCGTGCATCAGAAGATTTTCTAAGAGTAGGCGCAACAGTCACATTTATTGGCTTCATTATAGTATTGTTAGGCATTGTACTTACAATGTTACAGCATCCCTCAAATGCCCAGATGGGCGGACTGATAATGCTCGGACCCATTCCGATTGTATTCGGTTCTACGCCTGAAATTACAACAAATATGCTTGGGCTAGGATTATTGGTAGCAGTTCTCTATCTATTTCTGTGGAAGACGAAACGTTGATTGGAATTATACTTGTTTTGACTGGGTTTTTCATAATATTCTTCGGGTTTTTAATGCTTATGATCGGAACAGCCATAGGCTTGCGTGAGAATTCAGAGCGCGGAGCAGGAGAATCAAAAAGAAGAGGCGTTTATGAAAAAGAAGCTGGTTCAGAAAACTCTTTCAGGCAAGAAGGATCCGAAAAGAAAGAGCCATATTCAGGAAAAGCCGAATCCAGAATAAAAGGAGGAGGAGTAATCATGCTCGGCCCAATCCCTATTATCTTTGGAAGCGATAAGGAAAGCGCAAAAACAGCGATAATTCTTGCGATAATCCTGATGGTTCTCAGCCTGCTTATTTTCAGAGGTGCATTTTTCTGAATTTGACGCCATTCATATTCAAAGACTGGATTTCATGTTTTCTAAAGTGAAGTAAAGCGCATTATGAAACTAACTGCCCTTTTTACCGCAGGCAAATTTAACGGGGATTTATAATAAATACTGGTTTGAAAATATGCAGAGCCGAAGGTAAACAAACCGGACAAAACCTTATTAAGGTTAAGCCCGATTCAAGGCTTATGTTTACGATAATCACAGGCGCGCAGTTCGGTGACGAAGGAAAGGGTAAGATTGTCGACCTTCTTGCAAAAGACTATGACGTTGTTGCCCGCTTCCAGGGAGGGAACAACGCAGGCCACACAGTCAAAGTAGGAGACGAGGTCTACAAGCTGCACCTGATCCCGTCAGGCATCCTGCTTAATGCCAGGGTCCTTATCGGGCCTGGGGTTGTCCTTAACCCTGAGGTTTTAGCCGAAGAAATCGAGATGTTTGAAAAGCACGGAATAAACGTCAATGCAGAAAAGCTCGGTGTGGACGCAAAAACCAGCATCATAATGCCCTACCACATAGAGCTTGACGGGCTCAGAGAAGCTGCAAGGGAAACAAAGATTGGAACCACAAAACGCGGAATCGGCTATGCATATATCGATAAAGTGGCAAGAGACGAGATCCGCATGGCTGAACTTGTGGACAAAGAGCGTTTCCTTAAAAGGCTTGAAGAACTTGCTCCCCAGAAAGAAAAAGAGATCGAAGCAATGGGCGGGAACCCAAAGATTGTCCGGGACCCGAAACTCATAAAAAGGTACCTGGAACTGGGTGAGCAGTTTGCTGCATATGTTACGGACGTATCGAGGGAAATCAATCAGGCTCTCGATGAGGGTAGAAATGTAATGGCTGAAGCTGCCCAGGGAACCCACCTTGACGTTATTCACGGGACCCAGAAATTCGTAACCTCGTCGTCTACAATTGCAGGCTCTGCATGTTCAAATCTTGGAGTTGGACCAACAAGGGTTGACAATGTCATTGCCATAGTGAAAGCCTATATAACCAGAGTTGGAGAAGGACCGCTTCCGACAGAACTCACCGGAGAACTGGGAGAAAGAATACAGAAAGCCGGAGGAGAATTCGGAACAACTACAGGCAGAGGCAGAAGATGCGGCTGGTTCGACCTGCCACTCCTTAAAAAGGCTATCGTCCTCAATGGATATACGGAAATTTCCCTTACCAAACTTGATGTGCTTACAGGGCTAGACACTCTCAGGATCTGCACAGGATACAAATATAATGGAAAAAGCCTGGACTATCCTCCGGAACTTACTGAAGACCTCCAGAAATGCAGTCCTGTGTACGAAGACCTGCCCGGATGGAAAGACGACCTGACAGAAGTCAAAGCATATAATGAGCTTCCGAAAAATGCCAGAAACTATGTTGAGAGGCTGGAAGAGCTCATGAAAGTCCCTATAAAGTATATATCTGTAGGTCCGGGAAGGGCACAAACATTTAAAAAAGAGGAATAACATTTAGTAAGCCTGTCCGGCAGATTGCCGAAAGATGTATATATTAACCAATAAGTATATCAACCCCATTTTCCAGTTTAGACTAAATTCACATTAACCGGCATTATCGGGCCTTTCGGCCCAAATTTTAAGAGTCCGTAGCCAGCTAAAACCAGCAATGGACAACTCGGAAGAGCATAAAGAGTTACCTCTTTCCGAGAACAAGAGTTACATTCCTGACAGATTCGGGGGGAAGAATCGGCGCTATCGCCCGAACCTGCAAAAAATTAATTCGCATGAGGAGTACACATGACAACAGTATTTGATGTCCCTGCAATGGAAATGATCAACAAGCTTGCAGGCATTCTTAAAGAAAATGAAAAGATCGTTCCTCCGGAATGGGCAGGGAACGTAAAGACCGGAGTTCACAAAGAACTCCCTCCGAACAACGATGACTGGTGGTACGTAAGGTGTGCAGCAGTTCTTAGAAAGATCTACACCGATGGGCCAATCGGGATCGAAAGGCTCAGATCAGTCTACGGAGGAAAGAAGGACAACGGTTCCAAGCCTTTCCACAAAGCAAAAGGCAGCGGTTCTATTGCAAGAAAGTCAGTTCAGCAGCTTGAAGCCGCAGGCTTCCTGCAGAAGGTAAAGGACGGGAGAACAGTATCTCCAAAAGGACGTTCCATGATGGATAACGCAGCTCATGAACTTAAACAGGAGCTGCTTGAGAAAATCCCGGAACTTGCAAAATACTGAGAAGAAAATCCTTTAGAAAGGGACCTGAATCCGGACCCCTTTCATATCTATAATATATTCCAGAAAACCGGTTTTTTCGGTGATTGCCATGTCAAATATGGATAACGAACTCGAAGAAATCCGAAGGAGACGACTTGCAGAAATTCAGAGGCAGCAGGCACAGCAGCAGCCGTCTGACATGCAGGCAGTCTATCAGCAGGAGCAGGCAAGAGCTGAAATGGAAGCTCAAAAACAGTCTATATTGAGGCAGATCCTGACTCCTGAAGCAAGGGAACGCCTGACAACTCTTAAGATGTCAAGGCCAGCCCTCGGAGAACAGCTTGAGATGCAGCTGATTTCGCTTGCCCAGGGTGGGAGGCTCCAGTCTCAGATAAATGACGAACAGCTGAAAACACTCCTGATGCGGATGCAGCCGCAAAAGCGCAAGACGTCCATAACTCGGGTTTAAGCACAATGAAAGTCTCGGTCCTTTTCAGTGGAGGCAAGGACAGTTCGCTCTCTGCCCTTTTACTGGAACCGTTTTTCGAGGTAGAACTCGTAACCTGTAACTTCGGATTGCTCCCTACGGGAGAAATTGCAGCAAAAACTGCAAAAGAGTTGCATTTTCCGCACAGGACTCTTTCCCTTGATCGAGAAATCCTGGAAAAGGCATACGAGCTGGTACTTAAAGAAGGGTTCCCGAGAGCAGCTATCAATTATATCCACGAAAGGGCTGTCGAAACCCTTGCTCTGGACCCGGCAGTTAAATTGATTGCCGACGGGACCAGACGGGACGACAGGGTTCCGGTGCTTTCTATTTCACAGATCAGAAGCATTGAGGATAGGCTGGGAGTTCAGTATTTCTGCCCCCTTAAAGGCTACGGGAAAAAGGTTATAGACTCTCTAGTCGGATGCTACCTGAACATTGAACAGGGTCCGAGTGAGAGTACCCAGAAAGCAGATTACGAAACAGAGCTAAGGGAATTAATCCGGCAGAGGCAGGGAGAAGAGAGAATAAGGGAACTATTTCCTGTTCATTTCCAGTCCCATGTACTTTCAAGGAAAAAATATCCCTGAAAAAGCATATGTGTTTAAAAACTGGAAGCCTCCCCGAAGGGAAAAAATCTGGAATAAAGATTTATAGAATCGAGTTATATTCAACCCCTATACTGCTGCAGATTAACCACATACAATCATAGAATTTACAGGACATGGCTTGCAGACCAGCCTTTTATTCAGAGTGGTAAAATTGCAATTACAGGGTTGAAATCACAATCAGCTAATTACCGGACATACTAAATTAACTGAATTAAATTACTTACAGGTCAACAGGTGTGATCCACTTGAGTCATAACATGAAAGGACAGAAGAAGCGTCTGGCAAAGGCGCACAAGCAGAATTCGAGAGTCCCGGTGTGGGCTATTGTTAAAACTAACCGGAAGGTAGTGAGCCATCCCAGGCGCAGACACTGGAGAAGAAGAAGCCTGGATGTGAAGTAAGCGAGGACGGTGGGAAAAAATGGCAGACGACATGGTCAAAGAACAGATATACACGATTCCCCTCAGAGAAGTAAGAAAAGTCCCTGCATGGAAAAGAGCCAACAGGGCAGTTAAAGAAGTAAGGGGTTTTCTCGTAAGGCACATGAAGACCGAAGCTGAGCAGGTTAAGCTGGACAAAACCATCAATGAACGCCTCTGGGAAAAGGGCTGTGAAAAGCCGCCTCTCTCAATCCGGGTACGGGCTGTCAAATTCGCAGATGGTGAAGTACAGGCAGAACTTGCCCAGTAAATATACCAGTAAAGCGAAAAATCAAAGAATATGATTCGAACAGTGGATATCTACGATACCTCAATTATAGGGGTATTTGCAACCTGTACAGAAGATCTTGCTCTCGTTCCTCCTCTTACAAAACCGGAGGTTTGCACTTTACTCAAAGAGACTCTGGATGTAAGGGTAGTTGAAACCCTTGTAAACGGAAGCACTGTAGTGGGTGCCCTTTCCAGGGGTAACTCAAATGGGTTTTTGTTTCCGTACGGGACCAATGTCGAAGAGATGCAGAAAGTATTGGGCATCCCTGCAGGCATACTTCCGGACAGGCTGAATGCAGTTGGAAACATTGTGCTTGCAAACGATTTCGCAGCCCTTGTGCATCCCGAGCTTTCGGACAGAGCTCTGGAAGCCATTGCCAGAACACTTAAAGTTGAGGTTTACAGGGGAACAATTGCCGGAATAAAAAATGTAGGGATGGCAGGAGTCGTTACAAACAAAGGGCTTCTTGTACACCCGAAAGTAACAGTTTCGGAAAGAGAGACTCTGGAAGAGATCTTCGGGCTTCCGGTAAACATAGGAACAACTAACTTCGGGACCCAGATGCTTGGTTCAGGCCTGTTAGCTAATTCAAAGAACTTTTTAGCAGGCTCCGAAACAACAGGGCCGGAACTTGGAAGAATTGAGGAAGCCCTCGGGTTCCTGGAGTGAAACATCATATCATCCATCTGTTCCCAGAACAAAGTTACAGCAAGAGAGTGGTAATGATGAAGAGTTTTATTGTTAAAGGTAAATTTAAAGCAGGAAATTCCTGGGAAAAATTCACAAAGAAGATCGAAAGTCAGAATGAAAAGAATGCAACCGATAAGACATACTCGATCTTCGGAAGCAAGCACAGCATTAAGAGAAGCCAGATCCAGATCGAAAGCGTAGCTGAGGAGTGAAGGATATGGCAGAAGTCAGTGAAGAAATCAGGAATCTGGCAGCCAGGCATCAGGAATTCCAGAGGCAGGCTGAAGCGCTCAGGCAGGAAATGAGCATGGTACAGGCATCCATTGCCAGCTGTGATCAGGCAATTACAACAATAAATGAGCTGAAAGCAGCTTCAGAAGCAGGAAAGACTGCGGAAACCATGGTACCTGTAGGTTTTGGTTCTTACGTTTATGCTGAAGTCAAGAATCCGGATAAAGTTATTGTCAACCTCGGAGCAGGCTTCAGTGCGGAAGAGACTGCAGAGGCAGCCCTTGAGACTCTTAACCGCCGCAAAGAGCAGCTTACAAAAATCCTTGAGCAGATGAACGCTTCACTGACTAAACTTGCACAGGGAATGCAGGCCCTTGAAACAGAAGCTGCAAAACTTCAACCTGGCCAGGCATGAGATCAGCCCTGGCTCAGGAACAGGTAACGGGTTCCAAGAATCCGGAAACCGAATTTAGTGACCGAATAAAATCATTAACTTTAATTAGTTCACTAACTTTAATGTACTCAAATTATTGCTGATTTCGATTATTTCATAATTCAATTACTATTTTTTACTGATCTTTTCGGGATGGATCCTGTGTTCAACAAATTTAAAGAAAAACTTGGGAGTTTTAAGAAGGCATTCAGCAAAACGATTGATGAAAAGGCCGTGGAAGTCGAGCCAGTAATCGTTGAGCAGGTGCCTGAAAGCGAAGAAAGCCTCGAAGAAGAAATTGAGCCTGTAATTGAAGAAGAAGCCGCCGAGGTTGCTCTTGAAGAAGAAAGTCCCGAAAAGGGAAATGCCCCTCAGGAAACCGCCCATATTTCGATAGAGGATCTGAAAAAGGCTGAATACAGGAAAAAGGTTGAAGATAGAAAAAGGGCTGCAGAGAAGAAAGAAGCAGAAAAAGAGGAAGAAAAGCCCGTTGAAGAGAAAAAGTCTTTTTTCAAAAAGCTCGCCCCTAAAGTCGGGTTTGCCCAGAAAGCAAAAGCTCTTGTTTTTAACAGGGAAGTATACCTGGATGAAAAAGACCTTGAAGAGCCTCTGTGGGAGCTTGAAATAGGCCTCATGGAAAGCGATCTCGCAGTATCAGTTTCCGAGGCGATTGTCGAGTCAGTAAAGAAACAGCTTACAGGCACGACAAAAAGGATAGGGAGCAATACCGGAGATATAGTTGAAGCAGCCCTGAGGAAAGCAATTCTTGATGTTGTATCTGCCAACACTTTTGATTTTGACGAGTATGTCAAAAACCGGCCGAGACCAGTACATATTGTTTTTGTAGGGATTAATGGGACAGGAAAAACTACTTCCATTTCGAAAATGACACACAGGCTGCTTAAATCAGGGTATTCCGTGGTCCTTGCTGCCGGAGACACATTCAGGGCAGGCGCTATTGACCAGCTCGGGATTCATGCAGACAGGCTTGGGGTAAAGATGATAAAGCATCAGGCAGGAGCAGACCCTGCAGCAGTTATTTATGATGCTGTTCAGTATGCAAAAGCGCATAAAATCGATTTTGTGCTCTCTGACACGGCAGGCCGCATGCACACAAATATGAACCTCATGGCCCAGATGGAAAAGATCTGCAGGGTAAGCTCTCCTGACCTTATTATCTTCGTAGACGAAGCAGTAGCCGGAAACGATGCTGTAGAAAGGGCTGCCCAGTTCAATGATGCTGTCCCTATTGACGGATCAATCCTGACTAAAATCGATGCCGATGCCAAAGGAGGGGCTGCCATATCAATTGCTTACATTACAGGCAAGCCGATTCTCTTTTTTGGAGTAGGCCAGGGCTACGAGGACCTTAAAAAGTTCGAACCCGAATGGTTCGTGGACCAGCTTTTCGGCCAGTAAATCCTGCTCCTGTCAGGCTTTTAATCCTTCAAGCTTCCGGATTTTAAGGTTCTTCAGGGACTATAACCCAGGCTATAACATAAACAATTATTCCAATCCCCTGAAAAGAAAGGAGCACCCATAAAAGCCTGACAAGAGTAGGATCGACGTCAAGGTATTCGCCTATACCACCGCATACTCCGGCAATAATTCTGCTTCTCTTTGACCTGTACAGCTTCTTCATGTCACTTCCTCCACTCCAAAAAATACCCTGTGTTATCTGAAGAATTTCAGACCATGTAATTAGTCCTTTTTATTTAATATATTCAATATAATGGATTGAAGATATACAATTTATAAGTAACTCTCCATTTTGGAGTTTGCCGAAGTTCAGGTTTGAAGCTTAACAACCTGCAAAGAGAGATCCTTCTACCTGAGACTTACATTTGCCTGTCAGATGCTTACCCATTCGCTCATAATCTCTTCAGAGAACAGGTTTTCTCCCATAGCCCGCACATATACCCTGAAAGTCCTGCCTCCAGGGACCCTGAGCCCCTTTGCAGTAAACTGATAAGCTCCTTCAGGCTCGATTGTTACCGGATTGCTCTCAACCTGATCCCATATTGTGCTTTCATCATCCGCCTGAAGGGCAACATAAACAGTGGTATTTTCTGCGATCTCGGAACCCACATTTCTCAAAGTAACATTAACGTCCACCACTCCTTCTTTTTGGGAGTAATCACACTGAGCACTGAAATCAAGGTTAACAAAGGGTCTTCTATACACAGGGATAACTTCAACGGGCTCATTTTCATACTCTTCAGGCATTTCCCCTATTTCCCAGTTGCTCCCCGTAGTTTCCAGATAGTAATAATAATTATTTTTGTATTCGAAGCTCCTGCCTTCAGTATCAGGATCGCATTTTATTCCAAGAGCCATATGCTCCGGGAGCTCCAGAAGAACGACATCATAACCCATCTCCTGAAGGATTGCTACCGCCAGGATAGAAGTATCCTCACAGTCTCCGCCATTATCATAAAGAGTCTCATAAGGAAAACGGGGGTACTGGTCGTATCCCGAACTTGTGAGGTCAGAAGTGTAGTTAAGGGACTGGATAAAAGAAACACAAAGCCCTGGAATCCTGTCTTCTTCAAGCCCATACTCCTTTGAGAGAGAAAAAAGAGTATCTGCGATATTCTTGATCAACCATTCATCATAAGGGTCAGAAGCAAAAAGGTCATAGTCCCTTTTGCGTGTCCTTGACTCGTATGCACTGTAGAGCTTATCGTCAAGGAGCAGAGTAAGATGCCATCGGTAGCCTTCATAATTCCATGAATAGGATCTGGAAGATTTCCCAGGTTCTATGAGTTCTTCCGTTACCAGAGCCTCAGAAGAGTTGGAATTCTCATGCTCGGCTCCAGGTATATTCTTTTCTACTTCTTCATTGCCAGAAATCACGGATACCTCAGAAAAAGGCCAGAAAAAAAGAACTCCGGCCATATAAACGAGTAAGAAAATAAAAGTCAGTTTAATTCTAGCCTTCATAATTTGTGTCCATCCAGAAATATCTCAGTAAAACCTTATTTCCAGAGGTCTTCCCTCAAGTGAGACTCTATAGGGTCTATTTCCATCAAGTCTTCAGGATATGGTTCGAAAAAGGTCTGGTTCATCAGGTAGTCGTTCTCAAACCTTACGATCCATGATTTGATCAGATTTATTGCAGGACAGGGCGAAGTCTTTCCTTCCCTGTACTTCTCTACCCAGTCAAAAAACAGGGCTTTCTCGCGTTTCGAGAGCTGGTCTGAAAAATATCCAAGGGCGTGTATTAACACATTGATAGTTGAAGTATATCTCGGAGCTCTGGAGAGAGCACTGTACAGGTGTTTTTCGTAATCGGAAATCAGATCTTTAAAGAGCTTGCCTTCTCTGTTTGCGGCAATTTCTCCCAGTTTGCGGAGTTCAACCTGATTGTAAGCCATTAGAAGAAATTTGTTCTGCGTGTGGAAGCTTATCAGATCCTTCATACTGCCTTCGGACTTTACTTTCCGAAAAGCTGCAAATGTAAAGAGTTTTGTAAGGAAATGCTCTTTTATCCGGGCATTTCGGAGCCTGCCTTCATCCTCAACAGGGAGGAAAGGATACTTTTCCAGAACCGCACCCCCGAAGTATCCCGAAATCTTTTCAACTACCCCATGCCCTTCGGCAGACGGGTAGACCTTCACATCCTTGAGCCCGCAGGACGGAGACCTGAATTTCAGAATAAAGCCGTCAACGTCTTCTACAGAATCAAGGAAATTAGAGCAGAAAGCTTTCATATTCTCAGTGACATCCTTCCCGTTCAAAGGCTGAACAAGCCTGTGATCTCCTTTATCAAGAATAATTCTCACAGGGTTTCTTGGAATTCCAAGCCCTATTTCCACTTCTGGACAGACAGGCAGGAAATCAACGTGCTTCTTAAGTTTTGCCACCACAGGACTGCTGATCATATTTCCATTATATCGGCAGTGGTCGAACTCAAGGCACCTGCTAACAACAACCTTCGGCCGAGAGAACTCTCTCATCTAACCCCTATATAAAAAGGAATTACTTGGATAAATGGATTTCAGGATAAAAAAAAGGAGCAGGTGACATAATTAAGAAATAAACGAAGAGATTTATAAAAAAGATTAAAAAGCAGAATTTCCAAAAACAGGGGATTTTTTTCCGTAATCAGTAAGTGATATATAACAACGGGAAATAATAGTAAGGTAGTTTTTGGGGACGATTAAGGGAACAGGTAGTGATTTTCATGATTCTGTACCCGTTAACCTGATATCGTACTTCAGATAACGGAAAAACACTGCAAGACAAAATGAGGTGAAAACATGGTAGAAACAGAGACCGAACAGATACGTATGCCTCTCATTGGAGATGATGCCCCTTCATTTACCGCAGTGACCACACAGGGAATTATCAACTTCCCTGAAGATTATAAAGGAAAATGGGTAATCCTTTTCAGCCACCCTGCAGACTTCACACCCGTATGTACTACAGAATTCATGACCTTTGCCAGTATGCAGGAAGAATTCAGGAAAATGAACACCGAGCTTATAGGGCTTTCCATAGACAGTGTCTTTTCCCATATTGCCTGGCTTAAGAGAATAGAGGAAAAAATAGAATATAAAGGAATGAAAAATCTCGAGATCAAATTCCCGGTGATAGAAGACCTGAAGATGGAAGTTGCGAAAAAATACGGTATGATCCAGCCAAAAGCCTCAACCACACAGGCTGTAAGGGCTGTATTTATTATTGATCCTGAGGCAAAAGTCAGGACAATACTCTATTACCCGCAGTCAACCGGAAGGAATATGCAGGAGATAAAGAGAATCGTGACCGCCCTGCAGAAGAACGCAGCCGAAAAAGTTGCAACCCCGGCTAACTGGCAGCCAGGAGATGATGTGATTATTCCGGCTCCGAATACCATGACAGGAGTAAAAGAAAGGCTTGGAACGGAAGTAGAAGGAAGATACTGCCTTGACTGGTTCCTCTGCCTGAAAAAAGATGCCAAAAAATAATTTAGAATACTGAAAATTCCACATTACTTTTTTAAAGATAAGAAAAACGTTATTTCCCTTTTTTAAATAAGAAACCTGCAGCAAGGGTTTATGCAAAAGTAAATAAGAAGAATCTGGAGAGGAACCTCCTACCCCCATAAGAGATTCCCCTCGTGGCGAACAGAGAAGGTCCAGAACCCTGTTCGGCCATATTTTATCGCAATTTTGTTTCTTTAATTTCAATTTTCAATTAATCGGAATTTCCCATATTCACTTGTATGGGTTAAAAAATTCACAGATCCAGAGAGCTTAAATAAATACGCTGGATTCAGGTGTTTCCACAATAAGAGCCTGACATGGATATGAAGTATAACCCCCCGTTAACTCCCATTTACGCATGTTCAGCTTTTATCAGGTAAAAGTTATATTGAAGCCACTGATATATAAAATTTACCCATATTTATAACAATTAATCATTAACTATATGAAAAAAATTAGAAGCAAATAGAAAAAAGGATACCAGAAAACTGGAAAAAAGAATTAGGAGAAATGAAAATCAAATAGAAGGGAATTTCATTTCTTCCCGAGTTCTCTTGAGCGCTCACTTGCTCTTATAACTGCATTCATAAAGGCTGCCCTGATTCCTGCCTCTTCGAGTGCGTGAATTCCCTGAATAGTGGTTCCGGCAGGGGATGTAACCATATCTTTGAGTTCTCCGGGGTGCATGCCCGTTTCAAGTGCCATCTTTGCGGCTCCGAGCACGGTCTGAGCTGCAAGGGTGAGGGCACTTTTTCTGTCCATGCCTTCAAGGACAGCCCCATCAGCCATAGCCTCTATAACCGGGAAGATGAAAGCAGGACCACTGCCCGAAAGCCCGGTAACGGCATCCATCAAGGATTCCGGTACCTGGACTGCCGTACCGACCGCAGAAAAGATAGTAAGGGCAGCTTTCATGTCTTCAGGAGTTGCGTTCTTTCCTGGAGAAATTCCTGAAGCAGCCTCCGAAACCGTTGCTGCTATATTTGGCATAACACGCACAACCCTTGTGCCTTCAAGAAGAGCCCTCTCGTAGGTGGAAAGAGGCACTCCTGCGGCAATTGAGATTACGAGTTTTTCAGAAGTTATTTCAGTTTTCAGGTTTTCAAGCACAGAACCCAGAGTCTGGGGCTTTACCGCAAGAATAAGAATGTCAGATTCCCTGACAATAACAGTATTGTCGGTTGATACCCGGATTCCCAGCTTTGCCTTCAGTTCTTTTAAGAAAGGCTCGTATACATCGCTTGCACCAATATTTTCAGGAGGTACGATTCCTGCTTTAATGATGCCCTGCATGAGGGCAGAACCCATTTTCCCTGCCCCAATGAATCCTATTTTTCGGTTTATCATGTATAAATCTCCTTATTCCAGAAAATAACTGTAAATTAAACTTAATTAGCCGTAAATTAAACTTAATTAACTTAAAGTAATCTTAATTAGCTGTAAAATAACCTTAATTAACCTTAATTAACCATAAATTAAACTTAATTAACTATGAATTAAGAGAGAATGATTTCGAAGCTTAATTCAGGAGATTAGTTTCAGAATCTACTGAATATAATACCTGTTAAAGCTTCGGAAAATTCAAGCATCGCTCTCCCAAATAATATATTATAGTGGTTCCAGAACCAGAAGGTCCTGAAATTATTCAGGTCCTGTGATTAATTCAATTCTTCGAGGATGCCGATATTTTCTTTTTTAATAACGTTGTTATAATTACTGTAGCCCAGAACATTTTCAATCTGTTCTGTGTGAAGTCCTTTTATTTTCACTAACTCTTCAGAAGTATAGTCGGTAATCCCCTTTGCAAAGATTTTGCCGTCACACTCGAGCTTTACAACATCTCCCCGGTCAAATGTTCCTTCCACATCCACAATACCTGCCGGAAGCAGGCTGTTTTTCCCGAGAACCGCAGCTTTTGCCCCTGCATCCACACGAATGGTACCGGAAGCCCTTGCAAGAATGATCCAGCGAGCACGGTTTTTCTGGATATGCCGCTCAGCAAGGAAAAGAGTCCCTATCTCTTCTCCGGAGACGATTTTCAGGACGACATTCTCTACCTCGCTGTTTGCAATCACGACATAGCAGCCTGCCATGCTGCAGATCTTTGCAGCTTTTATTTTGGTCCGCATCCCTCCCACACCTTTGAAGCTTGTTGGGTCTCCCCCATAGCTTTCGATTTCAGGTGTGATCTTTTTCACAAGCTTCAGAAGTTTTGCATCGCTGTGTGTTTTTGGGTTCCTGTCAAAGAGCCCGTCGATATCCGAAAGGATGATCAGGAGATCGGCATCAATTTTGCTCGCAACCATTGCAGAGAGCTTGTCGTTGTCCCCGAAGATTGCTTCAATTTCGTTTGTACAGGTACAGTCGTTCTCGTTTATTATCGGGACGACACCGTATTCCAGAAGGGTCGATATGCTGTTTCTCAGGTTAAGATAGGTCACCCTATCGGAATAGAACTCATAGGTAAGAAGGATCTGGGCAACTTTCATCCCGTACTTGGAAAAAGCCCTGCTCCAGTCCTGCATCAGTATGCTCTGCCCTACAGCTGCAGCTGCCTGCCTGATAGGGATCTCACGGGGTTTAGGGGCTATACCCAGCTCATTAAGCCCGACACCTATTGCTCCCGAGCTCACAATGATTACTTCTTTCCCCTGTTTTCTGAGCTCTGAGACCTGAAAAGCTATGCTTTCCATAAATGCCGGGTCAACGTTGCAGTTTTCTCTGGTATTGTCACAGCCCTTTCTGGTGATTGAAGAAGTTCCGATTTTAATAACGATTTTATTAACATCACGGAAATATTGTTCTCTTTCTGTCAATGGAAGTGCCTCTGAAAGTTATTTGGAAGACGACTGCAGTTGATCTCAGCCGCAGACGGGTTCCCGATTTTTGCACTTAACCTGCGCTGGTATTTTGATTCAAATATATAAACATATCATGAATATTCAAGGATGTATTAGTTTACATCCTCGAACTTAAGGTCAAGCTTTCTGTGAGTGTAGGGTTTTGCGTTTTCTCCTGTATAGTCAGCAACTATCTGACCTTTACCCATAAGGATATATTTGTAAATCAGCAGCCCTTCCATACCAACAGGGCCGCGGGAGTGAATCTTGTTAGTACTGATCCCGACCTCTGCACCTTTTCCATAACGGTAACCGTCTGCAAAGCGGGTTGAGGCATTCACCATAACGCTTGAAGAGTCAACAAGCCCTATGAACTCTTTCCTCCGGGAAGCATTTTCAGTGATTATTCCGTCGGTATGATGGGAGCCAAAGGTGTTTATGTGGTTAATCGCCTCTTTTATAGTATCTACGAATTTTATTGAAAGGATAAGGTCGTTATATTCAAGGCTCCAGTCCTCTTCAGTAGCTTTTGAGAGAGGAGATAGACCTTTGCCTGCAAGCAGGGAATAGCTGTCCTCGTCGCAGCGCAGTTCAACTCCTGCCTTGATATACATTTCCGCCATTTTCGGCAGGAAAGCTTCTGCAATTTTGCGGTTTACAAGCAGGGTTTCTATGGCATTGCAGACTGCAGGGTACTGTACCTTGGCATCAAAGCAGACCTTCCAGGCTGTGTCAAGATCTGCAAATTCGTCCACATAAATATGGCAGATGCCGCTTGTATGTCCCAGTACAGGGATCTTTGTGTTGTCCTGGATGAATTTGACAAATTCATTGGAGCCCCTCGGGATCAGGAGGTCGACATAAGCATCGAGGTTTAGAAGGCTCATGATCTCTTCTCTGGTTTCCATGAGCTGGAAAGCTCCTTTCGGCATACCCTCAGTGGATTCAATAGCTCTTACAAGAATATCAAAAATTGTGCGGTTTGATTCCCTGGCTTCACTTCCGCCTTTGAAAATTGTTGCGTTCCCGCTTTTCAGACAGAGAGACATTACCTGGGGTACAACGTCCGGTCTGGATTCAAAGATAACCCCTATAAGACCTATAGGGCAGCTAATCTGATAGAGGACCAGGTCTTTATCGAGTTCGAGTGTGGAAAGGGTTTCTCCCACAGGATCTTTGAGCTTTATCACGTCCCTGATTCCTGCTATCATCCCGTCAACCTTTGAGTCTGTGACCTTAAGTCTGTCTACAAGGGCCTGGGTAAGCTTCCCGGCTTTTTTCAGCCCGGCTGCATATTCAAGGTCCTTTAAATTTGCTTCAAGGATAATTTTTCTCTCTTTATCCAGAGCTTCTGCCATAGCCTCAAGAGCCCGGTTTTTGACCTCCTCACTTACACTGGAAAGTTCAATTGAAGCTTTTTTCGCCTTAATAACTTTAGTTTCAATATCATTGGACATATACTCACCGCCTTTATGTAATAATTGTGAAGACTCGCCCATAAAGATTGGAAACAGGCTCTTAAACAGAACCCGACTATCGAACCAGATTTATGGGTCAAGGATGTATGATGCAATTAATTTAAATCTTGAGGGAAGGACTCAGTCCACAGAATATTTGAGTTTTTTCATACACGGAGATGAAAAAAGAACACAGAGAGTCCTATGATAAATATTTTTGTATACTGTTCAGGTATATGATACGGTAAGGTTCTAAATAAAAGATACCATTAGGTGAAGTATCTTTTGGCTCCTGTAACAGAATCTGTCTGGGAAGGTTTATATAGAAGCATTTTTATTCAATTCGAAATGATATTTAACAAGTGTAAAAAAGGGGTTGAGGCTGAGACGCTTGCTTGTTTAGTAATAAACCCTGCAAAAGATTCCTTCAGGTTAAAAACCAGGGAACCAAAAAACGGACTGCACAGGACTGAAAAAATAATATTATAATAATAAATGAAAAAAGGTGTTTTTCTAAAAAAAAGCAGCTAAAATAAAACATTAAACAAAGTTTCTTGTGAGGAAATATTATTTCAAAACGAATATATATACGATGCATATAAGTATAGAGTACGCAGCTTCATTTCATGGAGACGCATACGAAATCTTGAAAAAAGACATTTGTGGAATATCCCTGTAACTTTTATTCTGTAACAAGAAAGGCGGACAAAAATCTAAAGCTCCGGAAATGACCATTTTTAGCAGAGAGAATATGATGACGAAGCCGCATTCGCCCGGGAATAATGGTCGCCTACTAAGCCGTTTCATACACAAAGTTTATTATAGGGGTAAATCCATATCGAAATGGGGATAACTTTAGTAGATTGGTGGTGTGTAAAAAATGAAATCATTCGCATTAGTCCGGGCAGACGACTCGGATAAAGTAAAAATAGCATTACATGATTTAGAACGATACGGACATATTCAATTTTCAGCGACTCCCAAATGCATTGAACCAAACTACGCTGATGAGCTTCTTGTAAGTGTGATGGGCGTATCACTCAAGTCAAAATGCAACTCTGCAGCCCTTGTCGAGTTAAATAATCACGCTGGAGCGGCGATTAGCAGGTTGAAGAAAATTCACCCCCCTGCACATATAATAATTATCAGCCCAAGACATAAAATGTTTGAAGAGCTGGCTGGTAAGTTTCCAAAATATCCGGAGTTTGACAGAACCTTCAACCATCAAAAAAGCCCTCAAAGCATGGATATGATTCAGGAGAAAGGAGAATCATCCAATCCAATGCATAAGGAATAAAACCATCTTTTTGAAGCTACTGTAAAGACTAATCTTTATTTTCTCTTTTTTAAACATGTTGAGAAAAAAGAACTTTACTGATTTTTGAATTTGACATTTGTTTCATACTCAGGATTTAAAGACATGCCTGTTTTTGACCTGAGTTTAGAAACATAAGTGTAGAGACTTTCGATATCTTTAATCTCTTTCTGAGTAATTAACCTCAGTTTATTTCGTATCTGAAGTTCAGGCTTTATTCCAAAATTTTCGAAGTATTCGGAAAGCTTAGCTGCAAGCAGGTCCCCTCTTCTATCCCAATCCGTGAGTATAATAACCTCACTGCCCAGACCTGCTATCCTCTCAGAGAAATTAAAAAGAGAGTGCCGGGTTGCAAGCTCAAATCTTCCTTTAATACCGAGCCTTTTAATGGAAAGAATATCTCTTTTTCCTTCAACAATAATCACTGCCCCCCTTTCGGAGTATTCAGAAAGCTCTAGGAGCAGTTCTTCAATCCTTTCCAGCCTTTTCCTGTAGACATCAACATCAGTCACGTTTCTTCAACCCTTTTTGTTAAACGGAAATCTAATAAGAAAGCAGGTACTGGAACTCTGGATTCAGCCTTTTAAGTGAACTCCGAAAACCGAAACCGCTTGCTGATAGGTGACTCCTTTTATCAGCAAAGACTTCTTACTGCTTGTAGCTCCGCTGCTTATCAGGATATCCGAACTGCTTATACCAAAAAGCTCTGCAAGGCTCTCAATAAGCTGTTCATTTGCCTTTCCTTTCTGAGCGTTTTTGGTCAATTTTACTTCAATTCTCTTTCGCCATTCATTATATCCGCTGGGGACAGAAAGTGATTTGGATCCCGGTGTGACCTCAATATCAATAATAATACCAGAATCAAGAACTTTTATTGCCTCTTCGAAGGACATACACTTCATTTTTTTGAATATATTAATATAAATCAGTAACGAAATTCCGACGACCAGTAATAAGAACCAATTAACAATTAGATACAAATAAATAAAAAGTAGCCGGAGCAAGTAAGCCACAATCAAAAAATGGATGATGTCGACCATGACTAGCCGGTAAAGAATGGATTTAGAAATAGGATATAAAAGCATCAGATAAGAAATTTATTCAAATGTAAGCATAAAAAGCCGCCGGGGGGATTTGAACCCTCGACCTGCTGATTACGAATCAGCCGCTATACCGCTAAGCCACGACGGCACATGAATTAAAGAATAAGCAGACTTAAAATAGCGATCAAGAATTTAACTATTTCGCTCGTTAAATATATTTCTGTCCTGAAAAAAGGATAATTATTGAACTAAAAATGAATGGTGTAAATTACTTTTAAGTCTCCAACTTCATTCAGAACTAATCTTAACCTTTATTCATTTCTTTCATACAGGGCTGTGAGTTACAATTCTATAGTCCTTTCTTTCTCGCCAGCAAAGTGATTTTAACGGACATTAAATCTGGATGGTCATTAAGAATGCCGGCACGCAGAAAACTCATATTCCAGAACTCAAAAACCAGGCAACGAAAAATCTTAAAGAATCTTTGCCTCGATACAGATATTATATTGATGAGGAGCATATGAACGGACTACCTTTTTTTCCAGAACCTCGATCTTTCTTCCTGCTTTTTCGGCAGCTTCCCGGATAAGTTTGATAGAGCTTTCAAACAGGTCGTCTTCAGGGGTTATTCCATAATAATGGATTATCCCTCCGGGTTTCGTAAGAAGGACAGCAGAATCAAGGAACTCGTAAGCACTATGGGGCAGGTTCATGATTACATGGTCAGCAGTTCCTGCGAACCTTTTTGCTTCCTCTCTGGCATCGCCTTCGATTGCTTCGACGTTTTTTGCAGAATTGATGGAGATATTTTCTTTAAGGTAGTGCACCGCATCGGGGTTTTTGTCAATTGCCACGACTTTTGCAGGCTTTTTGCTCTTTGCAATCAGAATGCTGTAAGGACCTACCCCTGCAAACATATCAACAACAGTATCGCCGTCTTTAATCCAGGAAAGGATTCTAGAGCGCTCCGTAGAAAGACGGGGGGTAAAATAAGCTTTGGAAAGGTCAACTTTGTAGCGGCAGCCGTACTCCCTGTGGATCGTTTCGGTCCTGTGCTCACCTGCTATTACCTCGAATTCCCTTACCCTGAACTCCCCTATGACAGGGGTAAGTGGTTTGACCACGGTTTTGATATTTGGCTGGGCCCTGAGAAGAGAGTCGGCAATTCTTAAAGCTTTTTGAGAATCAAGATCCGGATCTTCCAGAAGGGCGATATCCCCTATGAGCTCATAATCCGGATTAAAGCCAAGAAGATCTCCTGGTGTGGGTTTTTTCGCCTGAGCCTCAAAATCAAATTCAGCAAGTTCAGCTTCTTCGGGAAGACCTGTCAGCTCATGCGAAAGAGGCTCGCGGGAAAGAGGAAGATAAAGAAAAGTATCATCCGAACCTATTTTCATGGTATTATCAAGAATTTCAAAATCAAGGAGTACTCTCCTTGCAGATTCTCCTTTCTTTTTGGGAATTTTTATGCATTGCCGCTTCATGGAGCTCCTACCTTCTGAAACTCTAAAGCTATCCTTTTGTTATTAAGTTTTCTCAATATAGGAATTGACCCGGAAACTGATTTTAGAAAATTCGCTGTCAAAGACACCTTTATAGCAGGAGCCATATAAAAAAGGAATAATTAAAAAGTGTTGAAATATGGAAAGGAGGGGGGAAACTGGCACTTGAAATAATCATATATAACCTGAGAACGATATCACTCGGACTTCAAATTGGAGTATTACTGCTATTTGCGTTAAGCCTTATCGTATTAAAAAAGAAATCAAGAAAAGGTGGAGGAATAAAGGGGCATGGGAAGATAGCAACAGTGGGATACTCTCTTGCCATATTATCAGTCTTTTTCATGCTGTATTCGGCTTACAACCTGGCAATCAGCGGAAAGGCTCCTTCTGTCATATATATTCACGGCCTTTTTGGAGCCATATCCCTGGCAGCCGGATTTATTTTCGTGATTAACAGATGGAGCTGGAAAACTCGAAGAAATATGAGAATACTGCTGGCTTTATGGCTGCTAACCTTCAGTGGAGGGCTATTAATTTATCTGGCCTTTACAGGAAAACTCCCCTGAAAAAATTGAAGAAAAAATGAAAGAGAATTCCCTGAAACAAGAAGAAATAAAGTTCTTACCTCACGACAGCTGAATGAGATTATTATAGTTAAACATGAAATAAAGCCCGAAAACCACTAAAAACCCTCCGCAAGCGTAAAGGATCATTTCATGAGTACGTCTGGAGAACAGGGCTTTTCCCCTGCTGAATGACCCGGATACTGCAGTGAACCAGCTGAGGTCTGCTGCCCAGTGACCCAGAAGATAAGCCAGAGAGATAAAGAGTCCAGGTTCATACGCCCTCAATAAAAGCGCACTTCCAGCAGTCAGCCACCAGATCCAGAAGTAGGGATTTGAAACTGAGGTTATCAGGCCCAGCACTATGGGGTTTGTCAATTTCAGGCCTGAAGTTTCCGGAGAAATTCCCGCAGAAGCCGAAGCTTTTGCACCCTTTGCTGTAAGAAGTCCAAAGACCACAAGGGCAAGCCCTCCAATTACAGAAATAGCTGAAATTGCACCGCTGCCGATAAATGAAGCAAATCCAAAGAGAATTAATACAGAAAGTACAAGCTCGACCAGCATGTGCCCGAGAAAAACCTCAGGACCCGCAATCCAGCCTTTTTTAAGTGAAAGCTCTATGGTTGCAAAAAGCATGGGACCCGGAACCAGAGCACCAGTAAGCCCGATCGTGAAGCCCAGGAGAAGGGCTCTTGAAATATCGATTGCCAGCATTGTAATCTGAAGAGTTTATGGATTTTTAGATTTGAAAAAGAAGAGACACCTGTGAACAGGAGATAAGCACAGCTGGGTGAGAGTTCTAAAGAAAAGGAAGAAAAAGAGGGCACATTTAAACCCTCCACCACCTGAAGAACCTTCAATCAGGCTGGCTGAGTAAAAAAGAAGAAAGGTTTAGAGAATAATCTCAATATCCAGTTCTTCTGCAAGCTCTTTATACCTGTTCCTGATGGTGACTTCCGTTACCCCGGCAACATCTGCAACTTCCCGCTGAGTCCTGCGCTCTCCGCAGAGAATGGATGCAATATAAATTGCTGCTGCGGCAACTCCTGTGGGACCCCTCCCGCTTGTGAGTTCTTTTTCTGATGCCTGCCTGAGGATCTCAACGCTCTTTGACTGGACTTCTCCTTTCAGATTAAGCCCTGAGCAGAACCTGGGAACATAGTCAATAGGGGAAGTGGGCATTAGCTTTAAGGCAAGTTCCCTGGAAATGAAACGGTAAGTCCTTCCGATTTCTTTCCTGCTTACCCTGGAAACCTCTTCAATTTCATCAAGGGTTCTCGGAACACTGCACTGGCGGCAGGCTGCATAGAGAGCTGCTGCTGCTACTCCTTCAATGCTTCTTCCGCGGATAAGGTTCTTGTCCACAGCTTTTCTGTAAACAACTGCTGCGGTTTCCCTCACAGTTCTCGGAAGACCGAGAGCAGAAGCCATTCTGTCCAGTTCGGAAAGAGCAAAAGCCAGGTTTCTTTCAGTTGCGTTACTTACACGGATTCTACGCTGCCATTTTCTTAAACGATAGAGCTGGGCACGGTTTTTGGAGGAGATAGACTTTCCGTAGGAGTCACGGTTCCTCCAGTCAATCATTGTGGAAAGCCCTTTGTCGTGGATTGTATATGTCATGGGCGCACCCACACGGGAACGCTTCATGCGCTGATCGTGATCGAAAGCTCGCCATTCCGGTCCTTCATCAACAAAGTCGGCATCAATGACAAGTCCGCAGTCCCCACATACAAGTTCAGCTCTCTCATAGTCATGCACTAGGTTTCTGCTACCGCATTCTGGACACACGGCCTTTTCGTTCTCAAAGCTTTGCTCTTTTTGCTTTTCTTTGCGAGCTTTAATCATGGCACGTATTTTTTCCCTTTCAAGAGTGTCCGAATAGCGAACTCTTTCGACTTCTACCATATTATATCACCTTACAAATTAACATGACCATATGTTTATCCCTGAATTTCAAGCCAGCACAGCATAAATTACATTATATATATAAAAGAAGGGAGAAGAAAACTCGCGGCTATAACTAGCGAAAAATTTATAAACGAGTTAAAGTCAAACCATGACAAAGGATTAAAACCTTCAAAGAATGTCAGAGATCTCACCGGATATAGACTCTTTCATTGACGAGAGCCCGAGTTTCTGAATCAGGAATTCGCTTAAAGCCCTTCACTAAAAAATATGGGTGGTTCACAGGTCCAAAAACACTGGCAATTGTACCAATCCGATTCAGAGCCTTGTCAACAACAACCGAATTCAACTTTGGAAGACTACCTGAGACGTTATCGGGTTTTACCTCATCCCCTCTAATTATCAGGTTCCTAACACCTGACCTGTGCAGCACGGTACCGAGTCGTTTCATATCAGCCACGAATAGTTATGCCTCTATACTCAGGGCAAAAATACCCTGGCTTCGAGTGGATTAAACTGTCAGTCCCGAATAAGAATATATATTGTAGACTGAAAAGCATATGTAGTCTACGTTTATAATATATAAAGATATCGCAAGACGTATATTATACATAGAATTTAACTAATTTAAAAGAGTAAAGTATAAAAAGTAGAAAGGAAGCCACAACAACCTTATATATTAAATGGACATTGTTGGCAACAACCGGACCTATGGTCTGGAAAATACTTAACTCTAACTCCGATTAATGATCTCGATCCAGGGAGGAGAATCATTGTCCAAGTTCGTATATTTTTTTGGTAAAGATGTAACTGATGGCAAAAGTAGTATGAAAGACCTGCTTGGAGGTAAGGGTGCAGGCCTTGCTGAGATGGCAAGTCTTGGAATTCCGGTACCCCCAGGTTTTACAATAACAACTGAAGTCTGTGTTCTTTATCTAAAGGAAGGAAAATATCCAGAAGAAGTGCTCAGACAGGTAGAACAGGCAATAGATAAACTGGAAAAATTAAACGGCAAAAAACTGGGAGACCCCGAAGACCCATTGCTTGTTTCTGTAAGATCCGGAGCAAGGGTGTCCATGCCAGGAATGATGGACACAGTTCTGAACCTGGGACTTACGGACAAATCCGTAATAGGGCTCGCAAATAAAGTCAATGACGAAAGATTCGCTTATGACTGCTACCGAAGATTTATCTCCATGTTTGGGGACGTGGTGCTTGGTGTTGAATTTGATAAATTCGAATCCTTAATCGAGGACAAGAAAAAGGAGATGGGGGTTAAATCCGACACTGAACTCGATGCAAAAGCGTTAAAAGAATTGGCAGAGAGATTTAAGGGAGTAATCAAGCTCGAAAAGGGATTTGATTTCCCGCAGGATCCAAAAGTTCAGCTTCAGATGGCAATCAACGCTGTTTTTGACTCATGGAATAACCAGAGAGCCATCACCTACAGGAAGCTTAACAATATTGATGACAGCTGGGGCACAGCCGTCAATGTACAGACAATGGTCTATGGGAACAGAGGAGACACCTCAGGTACAGGTGTTGCTTTTACCAGAAACCCGTCTACCGGTGAAAAGAAGTTTTTCGGAGAATACCTGATCAATGCACAGGGCGAAGATGTAGTTGCAGGGATAAGGACTCCAGACTTTATTGATACTCTCGAAAAGAAGATTCCTGAAGCCTATGCCCAGCTTGTGGATATCTGCCAGAAACTTGAAGCCCATTTCAAGGATATGCAGGACATAGAGTTTACCATCCAGGAAGGAAAACTCTACATGCTGCAGACCAGGACCGGAAAGCGCACAGCTGCCGCAGCTGTGAAAATTGCAACCGACATGGTAGCAGAAGGGCTCATAGACAAAGAAACCGCTGTAAAAAGAGTTAGTCCAGAACACATCGACCTTCTACTTCACCCGAGGATTGACCCGAAAGCAAAGCTTGAAGTAATAGCAAAGGGTCTTCCCGCATCTCCCGGAGCCGCTGTTGGAAAGGTAGTCTTTACCGCAGAAGCTGCCGAAGAGATGGCAGAAAAAGGCGAGAAAACAATTCTTGTCCGTACCGAAACCTCCCCTGAAGACATAGGAGGAATGGCAGCTGCACAGGGAGTCCTTACCGTGCGCGGAGGTATGACCTCTCATGCTGCAGTCGTAGGCAGAGGTATGGGCAAGCCCTGTGTCGTTGGCTGCGGAGAAATCTCCATCGACATGAAGAATGGCTACTTTATGGTAAACGGCTTCACCATTAAAGAGCACGACTACATCACTATTGATGGAAGCGTGGGAAGCGTCATTATCGGAAAAGTAGACCTTATAGATGCCGAAATAAACAATGACCTCAAACAGATCCTCAAATGGGCTGACGAAATCAGGACTCTCGGAGTCAGGACAAACGCCGACAACCCGGCTGACGCTGCTCTTGCCCGCGAACTCGGTGCAGAAGGTATCGGGCTTTGCAGGACAGAGCACATGTTCTTTGGTGAAGACAGGATCCCTGCAGTAAGGGAAATGATCATGGCTGAAGACGAGAAATCAAGGAAGAAAGCCCTCAAGAAACTGCTCCCAATGCAGAAAGATGACTTCCTTGGAATCTTCCGCAGCATGAAAGGCCTGCCTGTAACTATCAGGCTCCTTGACCCGCCTCTGCATGAATTCCTCCCGGACAAGGAAGAACTGGACGCAAAGCTCAGGGAACTTGAAGCTTCCGGAGACAAAAAGAAGATCGACGAGGTAAAGAAGGTCATCCAGCGTGTAGTTTCCCTTAAGGAACTCAACCCCATGCTCGGGCACAGAGGATGCAGGCTCGGAATTACCTATCCTGAAATCTACAACATGCAGGTACGCGCAATCATGGAGGCAGCCTGTGAGCTTACTGCAGAAGGAATGGAAATTGTTCCGGAAATCATGATCCCGCTCGTTGGCCTTGTGAAAGAGCTCTCCCTCTCAAGAGAGGAAGTATGCAAGACTGCAGAAGCCGTAATGGCTGAGAAAGGTATGAAGATCGACTACAAAGTAGGTACAATGATCGAACTGCCCAGAGCTGCAATCGTTGCGGACCAGATCGCAAGAGAAGCCGACTTCTTCTCCTTCGGGACAAACGACCTGACCCAGACAACCTTCGGGTTCAGCAGGGACGACGTGTCCAAGTTCGTGCCGATCTACCAGAAGGCAGGCATCCTTGAACACGACCCCTTCGCAGTCCTTGACCAGGAAGGTGTTGGTGAGATAATGAAGATCGGCATATCAAAAGGCCGCTCCGTTAAACCCAAACTCAAAATGGGAATCTGCGGAGAACACGGCGGAGAGCCGAAATCCATTGCATTTGCTCACGAGATAGGCATTGACTATGTGAGCTGCTCCCCCTACAGAGTCCCCATCGCAAGACTCGTAGCTGCTCAGAGCACAATGGAAATGAGAGACGCAAAAAAATAAAAAATCTGAAATTAGAATTCTGGCAGGACTAAATCCTGCCTTCAACCTTCTTTTTTGAAAAGTTACTTTCGTGAGCGGAGCAAATCTACCTGTCGATCTGGATTTGAAAAGCTCAAAATGTCCTGATCCAAAAGCCTCTCATCAAAAGGACATCTGCTATTGATCAATTGAATGCAAAAGTGATTGTTACTGATTAAAAAGCGTGAGACAAAAGCAAAAATCCTATATTCGGCAGGTCGACATTATTTTTAACAATCAATTGATTTTCTGAGTAGGAAAAATAGTTCTTAAGTCCGGTGATGTGAAAATAAATTAGTTTTGGATGAGCTCGAAAACAAAATTGTAAGCACCATAACTCGCTGTTCTTGTAGACATGGTTGGTAAAATGAACGAACGCCGAAATGAAATATTAATAAAAATTATTCGATATGCTATTGCTGTTCCCTTTTTTTCTGGAGGAATAGTATTTATCTCTCAAGAAAAAATTCTCCCTGGTATACTCTCGATTCTGATCGGCATTATATTAACTCCTGCAATCGCAGATCCCATTGAAAGTAAATTTAATTTTTTACCGCTCAGTTTTCTCAGATTTATAGTTATACTTCTTCTATTAATGGCGATCAGCGCCACACTTTCACTGTAACAAAACCACTTTGATCAGGAAATCAAAAGAAAGTGTAAACAAAACAAAAATTAAAAATAAGAAATTGAAATGTTGATGAGCCAGAATTAGCTCATCTTTCAGTATTCTCTAGAGATCATATAGTCAGCAATCTGAAGGAGAAGCTCTTTTTCCGGACAGTCTCTGAGGACATCCAGTTTTGCTTTGCCTTCATTGATATATGAGATTGCAAGATTTTTCACATAATCAAGGGATCCGCATTCTGTCAGAGTCCTGACAGCGGCTTCAGTCTCTGCAAGAGTCGCTTCGCCTTTTCCGAAAATATCCAGCTTTACGCCTTTCTCAAAAGCGTTGATGACGATAAGGGTATGTTTTCCTTCCATGAGATCACTGCCCCTTACCTTTCCCAGTACTTCTTCAGGTGCGGTCATGTCAAGGACGTCATCATACATCTGGAAGCCAATCCCTATAAGACGCCCGTACTCGGACAAAGCCTCAGCAACTTCATCAGAAGCCCCTCCGAGAATGGCTCCGATTTTAGCTGCAGCAGCATAAAGGACAGAGGTCTTCTTTTCCACCATCTCAAGGTATTCGGATTCCGTAACCTTTTTCCTTGTTTCGAAATCCATGTCGAGCCACTGCCCTTCACAGATTTCAGTGCAGGTCTTTGAAAGGATATCCATACACTTCAAAACCCTGGCAGGCTCGTTTTCGACTTTAGAGAGGATTTCGAAGGCTTTGGAATAAAGAGTGTCGCCGGCAAGAATTGCTCCGGCTTCTCCCCATTTTACATGGACTGCAGGCATTCCCCTGCGGATGTCATCCTTGTCCATTATGTCATCATGGATGAGGGTGAAATTATGCACAAGCTCCACTGCCACTGCTGCAGGCAAAACGGACTTGAGGTCGGAACCGACAGCTTCTGCTGCCAGGATAAGGACTGCCGGACGAAGGCGTTTCCCACCGGCGTCCACGAGGTAACGGGAAGCCCTGTACAGCTCCTCAGGACGGGTTACCGGAAGCAGTTCGTCAATTGCAGCATCAACATGGGAACTTCTCTTTTTAATTTCATTAACAAGCGTCATAAGCATCACAAGAACGGGGTTTTTCATTATAGAGTTATTCTTCTATATATAACACTTCACCGTTTCTGAGAAGGTGTACGGTATCTCCGAGTACATACCCCGCATCTTCTGCCATTTCGATATAATGCCCATGCATTTCCATATCTCCATGGGCAGGAATTACATGTTCGGGATTCACCATGCGAAGGAGCTCCCAATGGTCTTCCCTGTATGCGTGCCCTGACACGTGAACGTTATCATAAATCCTGCCGCCCTTCATCTTGAGTTTGGTTTCAAGAGCATAGCGGTTTGCCTGAGTCATCGGGCTTGGGATTACGTTTGCAGAGAAGATGATCCTGTCTCCGGGATCAATTGTATAGGGAGTTTCACCATTCGCGACTCTCACAAGGATAGAGCCTGGCTCTCCCTGGTGTCCTGTGACGATAGGCAGATACTTGTTTTTGCCTTCCTGCATGATGCGTTTGAATGCCCGGTCGACATCTTTTCTCGTGCCGTAGATCTCGACATTAGAGGGCAGCTCAAGATAACCGAGGTCCCTGGCAGCACCCACATAGCGTTCCATAGAACGGCCCATTAGTACAGGAATTCTGCCCATTTCTTCGGCAGCCTCAATAATCGCTTTTAGCCTGGCAATGTGAGATGCAAAGGTCGTAACAATCATCCCGACATCTGACTCTTCGGTTCCCAGCAGGACGTCCCTGACCATGTCTTTTGCGATCTGTTCCGAAGGAGTCTTGCCTGAGCGCCCGGCATTTGTGCTCTCAGTAATCATTGCAATAACCCCTTCCTTTCCGAGAGACTTGAAGCGGTCAAAGTCAGGAGCTTCCCCCATTGTAGGAGTCCTGTCCAGCTTGAAGTCGCAGGCATAAAGGACGGCACCTGCCGGAGTGTGAACTGCTGCAAGTACACAGTCAATAATGCTGTGCTGGACCCTGATGAACTCTATGGAAATGTCTTCCGTAACCTGGTAGGTCCCGCCTGCCTGAAGAGGAATAACCCTGTTGCAAACCTCAAACTTGCGCTCGGACTCTATCTGCTGCTTGATAATAGCTGCCGTATAGGGAGTGGCAAGTATAGGGGCATTATATCTGTGGGCAAGCTTCGGGATCGCACCTATGTGGTCAAGGTGTCCGTGAGTACAGACGATTGCCCTCACAGTCCCGTTGATTTCTTTCATAATAGTGTCATCAGGAATTGCCCCCATCTCGATCAGTTCAAGAGAATGCATTTTATCAATCTCGACATCCTCGTGGATTTGAACCCGGTCAAGCCTGAGCCCCATATCAAGAATGACAATATCTTCACCTATAATGACAGCAGTCATATTGCGGCCCATTTCGTTATAGCCGCCGACTGCAATAATACCTATTTCAGTCATATTTTTTAACCTCGTATTAACTTAGTGAATATCCTATCCTTTTGAAACCGAAACCTCAAAAACAGAGAAGGTAACGGCCTTAAATCAATGAGAATGAATGTAAACATGGAAAAGTACAGAAACATCTTTTTAGAAAAGTAACATTTAAAAGCACTTCTTATACCCTTAAGAAGTCCCCTTCTGAGTCAGATGCACCAGGCTGCAGTTTCTGACACAATTATATACATCAAATATATATTTGGTTCAGTATGCAAATATATTAACCTGTCAGAACTTACGGAAGTAACTATTATTCTGATCTCATGTAACCAGAATTTTCAGGGATTTTCAACCTTCAGGAAAATCCAACATGAGAATGCCCTATAAGCACATTCAGTATCCTTCCTTAGTCACAACTATTCTCAAAAAGCCTGATTCCAGACAGGCTCCAGATTAAGGGTAACTTCTACTTTTAAATGACTTCACTAAACTATCTTCTGAATTCCAGCGATTTATTATTCCATTTTCCAACAGCTTATTTTTACTCCAGCAGAGTATTTTATACTCTGAAATATTTCTGATATCCAGATGTTTTCCTGATTCAGCAAGAAATTCACTTCATTATCTGCTGAATGACTTTTATAATTGCTTCCTTATTTCAGTTAATTTATGAATAGTTCCTGATTAAATGAACTTAAGAAGTGACATTTAATTATCAATTTCTTAATTGATGCTGGGAATTATTTAGAGAAATTAATCTTAAATAAAGACCTTAAAGGACCAATTCTGAGAATTAATCCCTGAATAGATGATTTTTAAGGAGCGGTTTTCAAGAACTTTGCCCCGTTATTGTTTGTAAGGATTTTATCCCGTATATTGATCTTTAAACTGGTAATCTCATAAATTGTTCTGATGAAAGGGCAACCTTAAATTAATACTTTTAAGGATCTGATTCCTGCCCTATTATAAGGGTGACTTTGAATCAAGTCTTGTTCCGCGAAATTCTATCTGAGCTAAATCTATTCTGGTAATTATAGTTATCTGAATAAAGGTTTTATTGTACTCAGACCCTTTACCTGAAGGGAAAAAAGCGAATAACTTTTTTCCAGGCCAGGATCAGGGAAACAAACCATTTTTCGAATCAATATTGAACCGGCATTAACCAGTTAAGATCAAACTTAGCTAATATTAGCTATTTTCTTTTGAGACATTACTTCCGTTTTACCTATAAACATTGTCATGGAATAACCTGTGATGGAATGAAATATAATTGAATAATTTGTGATTGAATAAATCTATTGTGGGCTGCAAGTATATGAAATAAAGAAAGGGATAAGGACCTCATCCCTTTTCCATCAATTAAAGCGCGTTTGCGGGCAAAGAAAGGTCCTTTACATTGAATCCACGCTGTTCGAGGTATTCGCGCGTCCATCCGGTAACAACAACCGGTGCATTATGCAGAGCCTGGATATCCGCGCAGCCGCAGAGAAACATTGCAGCTTTGAACTCTTCAAGCATACAGGAAAGGACACTGATAACCGATTCTTTTCCTTTAAGGGAAGGCCCCACAAAAGGAAGAGCTGCACTTGCTGCACTTGCCCCGAGAGCAATGGACTTTGCAATATCAAGTCCATTCCTTACTCCACCAGTTGCGATAAGAGGAAGAGAAACCCTTGATTCTATGAGGCTGGCAACAGTCGGAATTCCAAAGTCCCAGAAAAGTTCTCCGAGGCGTTCAGAAACCGAATCCCTGCTTTCTTTCGCCCTGTAAACTTCAACTCCTGCCCAGCTTGTGCCTCCAGCGCCTCCGACATCAATTGCAGAGACTCCGGCTTTCTGAAGGAGAAGGGCATCTTCCCTGGAAATCCCTGCACCTGTTTCTTTTACGATCACCGGAGTTTTGATTTGAGAACATATTTCAGTAATCATGCCCAGGCAGCCTGTGGCATCCCTGTCCCCTTCGGGCTGGACGGCTTCCTGCAAGAAATTAAGGTGAATCGCAAGGGCATCGGCATCAATCATCTCAATGAGTTTTTCGACCCCTTCAACCCCGTACTGGCGGATCTGGGCAGCTCCAACGTTTCCGTAGACAAAGGCATTCGGAGCCTCGTCTCTGACAATCCTGAAAGAGTCTTCCTGAGCAGGGTCATCAATTGCTGCCCTCTGGCTGCCTACTCCGATCCCGACACCCATTTCCTCAGCTGCAGCCGCAAGTGCAGCGTTTACAGGAATTGTTTCAGGGTGGCCTCCCGTAATCGATGCAATTAAAAACGGGGCTTTAATGCGTTTTCCAAGGAAATCCACAGAAATATCAATCTCATCCATATTTAATTCCGGAAGTGCCCTGTGGATCAGGCTTACATCTTCAAATCCTGCCCTGACCCTCCGGGATTCAACCGGGCTTTCAGCACAGAGCTTCAGGTGCTCTATCTTTCGCCTGGAGGTAGTATTGATCATGCTTCATACCCTTTTATCCGGACTGATCCTGGTCCCTATGGATTCCCCACTTAAGAACCTGTAAATATTATCCGCTTTTCCTGCATTGAATATATGGGAAGTGATACTAGAATTTTTGCTGAGTTCAAGAAGTTCCATGACCTTCCCGAGCATCCCGCCTGTAACGTCTGTACTTCCGGAACCACCTATACAGTGCCGGAATTCTTCAAAGTTTGCAGGAGTGATCTCAGGCACGGGCTTTCCGTCCTTATCAAGCACCCCGTCCTCAGCCGAGCCCAGCCCAAGCCTGGTAATCCCTAGTTCCTTTGCCAGATAGGGAACGATCTGGTCTCCGGAAAGGATGCAGGTCCCGAGCTCCATGTCCATGGCAACATCTCCGTGAAGGACAGGGACAAAGCCCTTCTCAAGCATGAGCTTTATGCTGTCAAGGTACATGCTCTCTATTCTCCCGTTTCTGCACACAGCACAGCCCATAGGGTGAACGGCAATAGCCCGGACTCCAGAACTGTTCAGAGCACCCACTACCTTTGAAGCAAGTTTCTTTACGGATTCATGGGTTATAATAGCTCCTTCGGGGTCAAATGTCTTATCAAGCCCGTATCTTTTTGCATAGGTATGCCCGAAAGACCCTGCTCCGTGTACAATAATCATTTTTCCCCGGTACTGGGAAACTTCCTTTGCAATCCTCAAGAGGGCATCCTCTTTTACAACCCCTTCATATGCGCCTTTATCAGTAATAGCGCTGCCTCCCAGTTTAAGGATAACAGGTTCGGTTGAAGCGTTCATTATATCACTTGATGCCTTTTTAAAAATACTTTCAATTATTTTCAGGTATCATAATTCCAACGTCAATCAAATAAAAAGGTGAGATAAGAAGTGATTTTTTAGGGAAAATCTCCGTGGTAATCTGATCAGTCTACCTTCAGCCCCTGTTCCGTGGGCTTTGTAATAGTAGCTTTACCCCCTGCGTTTGCAATGGCTTCAGCCACCTGAGTACATTTCTGCGGTTCTGCGAGTGCAACCATACAGCCTCCGCCTCCGGCTCCCGTAATCTTTGCACCAAAAGCTCCTGCTGCCCTTGCAGAATATATCAGTTGAGAAAGCTCAAGGATATTTACTCCGAGTGCGTCAAGCAAGCCCTGGTTCACATTCATAAGCCTGCCAATGGAAGCGTAATCTCCGGAAAGCACAAGGTTTTCTCCGATTCTGGAGATCTTGCCAATAGAAGCCATGAGAGGTTCGATCAGTTCTGGGTAGCTCTCGCGAAGCTTTCTGACATTTGCTACAAGCTCTTTCGTAGAAGAAAATACTCCGGTATCCCCGACTACAATTCCGCAGTCAGGAGTTTTTAACTTTCTCCTTTCAGGGATTGTAACGACTCCTCCGAAAGTAGAAACATAGGTATCTGTAGGGCTTGCTGCACCCTGCACCTTTATCTCAATCTCATGCCCCAGTTTTGCAATCTCCTGAAGAGAAAGGCCGCATCCAAACAGTTTATTGAGAGCCCCTATGCTTGCAATCGTAACCGCAGCCGAGGAACCAAGCCCCGAACCCACAGGAATATCCGAATCAACAGTTAAAAAAACACCGTCTATGGGGACAAATTCCCTCATTTTCTCAATAACTGCAGAGACATAGGGATGTTTTTCAAAATCAAGACCAGTTCTGCCAATCTGTGACTGGATAATTATGGAGTCGCTTAACTCCGCCCGCACCCGGGTCCTTAACTCTACTGCACATGCTATTGCGGTTTCTCCGTAAACAACCGCATGTTCTCCGAAAAGATAGATTTTCCCGGGCGCAGAACACGAAATCATATTATTCCTCAACAGTTTTTTAATTTTTGCTGAATTTGAGCATGTTAAGTAATTAACTTTACCCTTAAATTATAGCTATGAGTAAAAGTAAAAATAGTATAAAAAAACCTATCCCTGATCTGACTCCATCCCGGGTTTTTTTTCCGAACAATCAAAAAATTCTGGCTTTTCTTTAAAATCCATCCGTTGCTTTGCAGTTATTCCACAATGATTGCAGCGTACCCGACAACAGCAGCCGTATCTCCGGAAACATCCCCGCTGTTTGCGTATTTAAGCAGAGTGGTTCTTGACCCTCCGAGCTTTTGAGAAGCCGAAAGCATTGCTGCAATGGGCCCGTATCCGCAAACCGAAGCATTTCTTCGATAAAGCCGGTCGTACATGCCAGGGATGTCGAAATTCAGGATAGCGTCTATGACCTCGGAATCTACCTCCTTTGCACGTTCGGCAGTCTCGTAGTGAGTGAAATCGCTGGACGCTATAATGACCGCACGTTTTCCACTTTCGGAAATAAGGTCGGCAACAAGGTTTCCTACCTCAACTGCAGTTTCTTCATCCTGCATGCCCATGCAGACAGGAAGAATCTTAAAATCTTTTCCGAAACGGTACTGAAGAAAAGGAAGCTGGACTTCAATAGAATGCTCGTACCTGTGCCCGAGTTCGTCTGCATCGACGATGCTCCCGAGAAACCCGTCGGCAAGTTCAAGGTCAACATCAATATTTCCAAGGGGAGTTTTCCACGTATCCCTGGATACTGATACTGGCGAACCGTATCCCGTATGGTTGGGACCAAAAAAGACATAGGTATCGGCTTCAGGGAGAGTTGCATAGACATGTGCAGCTACTTTCCCGGAATACATATACCCGGCGTGCGGGCAAACAGCCCCCAGGACTTTACGCTGCTGGAGCTCCAGTCCTTCAAAACATCGTTTAAGTTCTTTCTCCAGATTTTCACTGCGCAGGGGATAGAACTGCCCTGCAACTGCTGGCTGTCTCATTTCCAATCACCCATAATATAAGATATGGGCAATTTTTATAAACCCTTGCAGTATGCAGGACGGATGCCCCGGAATTAGAGCGGAGTTTCGAAATCTGTCAGCTCGTAATTGAAGATAGTATCATTGAGTCTGGAAACTTCCCTTGCAAGCAGCCAGTAGACAAGAGAGAGTGCTTTTCTACCCTTGTTGTTGGTTGGGATTACAAGGTCCACATTTGAGGTAAGGTTGTTTGTGTCACAGAGTGCTACAACAGGTACCCCAATGCTTGAAGCTTCCTTCAGGACCTGGGCATCTCCAGCCGGATCGGTTACGATTATAACGTCAGGCTCAAAGAAACCGTGGATCTGAGGGTTGGTAAGGGAACCTGGAATAAACCTTCCGAGCATTGCCCTTGTGCCGAGCGCCCTTGAGAACATTCTTGCAGGGTGCTGACCATACTGCCTTGAAGAGACTACAAGGATTCTGGAAGGATCATAGTGAGAAAGCAGTTTTGATGCAACTCTGATCCTTTCGTCTGTTGACTGGATATCAAGAACGTATAACCCATCAGTTCTGACCCTGTATACGAAACGCATCATGTCCTGAGTCTTCTGCTGGGTTCCGATGTGAACACCTGCTGCGAGGTATTCGTCAATAGATACAAGGGATGTGGACCCTTCTTTAACGGAAGCTGCTTCGTCCTCAGCTACAGGCACAGATCCGGTCTTTACTGCGGCTTCCTTTTCAGGTGCAGGTTTTGCTTCAGCCACGACATTTTCTTCAGGCAAAGGCTGTGCTCCGGTTTCCTCCTGCCCTGTCTGCTCAATTTCCTCCATAAAGTCACCTCATAATATATAGATCAACATTAAAATTCATTCAGCGTCTGAAAGTATCCCAATTACGTTTTTAGCTTTTCTTACGTTTAACCGTTATAGGAATAACTCCGGCCTTCAACTCTGCAATGGCTACACCCAGGGGGTCCAGCCGCCCGTCATCTTCAACCAGGACAGGAGCCCCCATTGCAATCTGCAATGATCTTGCACCTACAATTCGTGCACGCTCGAACCGGGTATAATTTTCCTTGACCAACAGATCACCCTTAAACTTAAAAACGCTCCGATGAGTTCCGATAATCGAGAAGCATGATAAATTTGACATATTCAGTACACACCTTAAAACCAGTACCCTTGAAAAGGGGAAAATGGGACCGCTGAGATTCGAACTCAGGTTCCGGCGTCCCGAACGCCGAAGGATGGACCAAGCTACCCTACGGTCCCTTACTGGTACGGTGAAAGCACGTCAACAAGTTCGACATGGCTCAGTAACATTCTGCGGCAGCAGTAGCGGGTGATCCCGAGATCATCCAGCACTGCAGCAGCTTCTTCGCCGTCGCTGACGCGTCTTTTGTACTCATCCCAATAGTTAGAGATTACTTTTCCACATGAGAAACATCGGACTGGGATCATAACTTTCCTTACCTGTAAGATTTCTGATATTTAGCTCTGGCTCCAGGACCACCGAAGTTCTTGGATTCTTTCTGCCTGGAATCGCTTACAAGTAAATTGCGGTCATAGGCTGCAAAGTTGTCTCTGATGGTTGTGTCATTTGTCCATTCCACTATACCACGGGCAACTGCAGTCCTTACTGCGTTAGCCTGCCCAACGATTCCACCGCCCTGAACGTCAACATTGATGTCGAGCCCGGAAACAACCTCGTTTCCTGCAATAAGCAGAGGCTCGGAGATTTTCATCATTGCAAGCTCGGGTTTATAGAGCTCGAGCGGAATTTTGTTGATCCTGACCTTACCGGTACCTTTCGTGACTGTTGCACGTGCAGTTGCAGTCTTGTGCTTTCCAGATGAATTAACTACTTTGACCATGAGGACTCACCCATTAGAACTTTGAACCCATTTTCTGGCTCACTTCACCAAGCTCCATGTACTTGCTGGAACTCAGAAGCCTCATGTCGGCATCTGCGATGGTGATTGTCTCAGCACCCTTAAGTTCGTAGGGGACACCTACATAGACTTTGAGCCTGGACATTGCGTCTCTGCCTCTTGCTCTCTTATAGGGCAGCATGCCACGAATAGTCCTCTTCAGAATGCGGTCCGGACGCTTCGGGAAGTAAGGCCCGAATTCCGTTGCACCCCTTTCCCGGGTTTCCCGGTATTCTCTAAGAGTGGCTGCCCTTGAGCCAGAAATGATGGCTTTTTCGGCGTTTATGATATAAACTTTCTCGTCTCCTGAAAGCAACTGTTTTGCAACTGAACTTGCAAGACGCCCCAGAATAAGCCCTTTTGCATCGATAACCGTCATCTTCGTCACCTCAGCGGAAAATCCGGATACCGGACCCTTTTGGATTTGCTTCCATGATCTCTTCGAGACTCAGGCACTTGCCGCCGGCTTCAGTGATCTTTTCAAATGCAGATTCACTGAATGTTACAGCCGCAACGGTAACAGGATGATCAAGAAGACCTGCACCCAGAACCTTACCAGGGACAAGCAGTACATCATCTTCAGCAGTGTGCCTGTTGATCTTGCTTATATTCACAGCCGCATAGTTTCTGGACGGCGCCTCAAGACTTTTCGCAATATCCTTCCAGATGGGGGCAGAATTTCCATTTGCCCTCTCTTTCAGGGTAAGAATCAGGGAAACGATTCTTGGATTTGTTTTTCTTGTAAGTTTTACCAGTGATTTTTTACCCAATGTATGTTCCTCCGCAAGATTTATTAAAATCTCACTCACGCGGAAAAAAAATCCCGATCGCGTTCGAACATCGCCATGACTGCCGCAGCACAGAAGCCCGGGGCAATAAATTAAATATCAAGCGATTAGTCGGATTGGTATGATGTGAATAACATTTCTAGTACATAAAGATTATGCGTAATCGGAAAAGCCAAGTACAGCCCTGAAAACCTTATCAAATATCCCTTCTATGCTGCACCCGAACTTCTTTGCCACGATAAGTGCAACTATCCTGATGTCCACAAGATAAGAAAGCCGTTCCTGCATGGAATTTATTTCGGAAACCAGCCTCTGCTTGTTTATTCCAGTATCTGCGGAAATAAAGTCGAGGATCTGCTCAAAGGAAATTTCCTCTTTGTGACGTCCGGAATTCCCGGGTTTATTTTTAAGTTCAAGAAAATTCTCAGGAGGCTTAAAAGCATGGGGAAGCCGGACACTTTCAACATCAAAACATGGTACAATTACACCGTCTTTCATGGAAAGCAACCCTGCTTCAAGAGCACGGGCCTTTACCTCAGAAGCGGTTTTCGGGGAAAACCATTTCAGATCAAAAGCAAGGGAAAACTCAAAGTCTTTTTCCGAAAGGGAAGCTGCAAGATTTTTCTTAAAAGGAGCCGAAACAACATGTTTAAGTTCTTCCATTCACGAACCTCGAAAAAATAACTGGCACCGTAAAGGATAGCATGATAGTATAATATATAGTTCCGCAGCGGTTCAGTTTAAGATTCAGGAAAATTCCAGGAAAAAGTAAATGTCTCCGGCACAGAAACATCAAGACTGCACCGGAAAGAGATATTTTTTGGAATAATCCTTTACTTCGGCTTAGGATTTCAGAAGGGTCACAAGCTTGGCATTAAGAATACCGGGGACCTGACTGACCTCATCAAGGATAGCATCAGAAACATCGGAGTCAACATTAAGGACCATCATGGTCACGCCTCCGACTTCGGACCTTCCGACCTGCATGCCTGAGATATTGATGTTGTTTTTGCCGAGAACAAGGCAGCATGGACCTATTACGTTCGGCCTGTTAATGTGTTTGGCAAAGATCATGCGCCCGGCAGGGAAGATATCCAGCTTGTCTTCATCAACGGAAACGATCTTTGGCTCATCTCCAACAACAGTTCCGGCAACCAGCTTTGAAGTTTCTGCACTGGTAAGTCTGATGCTCATAGTGGAAGAATATTCCTCTGCAGATTCGGATTTGCTTTCAACGACAGCAATCTTTCTGGACTTTGCAAGGGTTGGAGCATTAACGTAATTGACCCCGGCTCCGAGAGCCATTTCAAGCAGCCCTTTGAGTGCTGAAACTGTGAGAGGCCTGGTATCTTTTCCGGAAATCTCTCCATTGTATCCGATTTCTACTTTTTCGTAGTTGCCGTCTACGAGCTGGCCTGCAATTTTGCCCATAATCTCTGCAAGCCTTATGTACGGAGCAAGAACTGCCATGGCTTCGGGCTTTACGGACGGGATATTGATAGCATTCTTTGCAAGCCCGCCGGAAAGGACAGAAACAACTTCCCTGGCAATATCGATTGCAACATTAACCTGGGCTTCCTGTGTGGAGGCACCGAGGTGAGGTGTTACAATAACGTTGTCAAAGTTGAGGAGAGGGCTGGCGAAAGGAGGCTCTTCGACAAACACGTCAATGGCTGCTCCACCTACTTTGCCGCTTTCAAGGGCTCTTGCAAGAGCTTCTTCGCTGATAATGCCTCCGCGGGCGCAGTTGATAATCCTGACTCCCTTTTTCATAAGGCCAAACTGTTCGTCATCGAGAATGTTTCTGGTTTCCTTGATAAGGGGGGTGTGCACTGTTATGTAGTCAGCCTCTTTTGCGATCTCATTAACCGTAGCCAGCTTGACTCCGAGTTCCATAGCCCTCTTCTCAGAGATAAAGGGGTCGTATCCCATAAGGTTCATTTCAAGACCTGAAGCCCTCTTTGCAACCTCAGACCCTATTCTTCCAAGGCCTATAATTCCCAGGGTCTTGCCCTTGACCTCAACGCCCATGAACTTGTTGCGCTTCCATTCCCTGGCTTTCAGGGAAGCATTTGCCTGAGGGATATTCCTCGACATTGCCATCATCATGGCAATTGTGTGTTCTGCTGCCGAAATCATGTTTCCTTCGGGAGCATTGGTCACGATGATACCTTTCTTTGTGGCTGCGTCCACATCTACATTGTCGACTCCGACCCCTGCCCTTCCGATAACTTTCAGGTTGTCAGCAGCCTCGATTATTCTCTGAGTAACCTGGGTACCGCTGCGTATTACAAGGGCGTCGTAGCCTTTGATCTTTTCCACCAGCTCATCTTCAGAGAGCCCGGTGCAGACGTCAACATTAAAGTGTTCTTTTAGAATCTCCAAACCTTCATTGGAGAGTGAGTCGCTGACTAATACTTTCATGTCAATTTCTCCGGTAAATACGATAAATATGAGATGCTAAATCTTAACAAAGAATACCAATCAACTTAATCACACTTAAGCGTTGTCACAAGTTTTTGGACGAGAATACCTGCTTTCAGGATCGGTACATCCCGGTCCTGGAGTTAACCTACAAGCCTTATAATCCCGATTTTCGGCTCATAGCACTGCCCTCCTGCAAGAAGAGAACGGACAACTTCTTCCACAACCTCTTCAGGAACGCCTCTTGAAATTGCAGCGTCTACAAAAGAGGCATAATCAACTCCTTTGCCTCCTCCCATTTCCCTGAGCAGTTCAAGTACAAACTCCTTCTGGTCGACCCTGGATTCTGCAGTATCTTCAGATTCAAGACTGAGAACCCTGAGCCCTTCCCTGATAGAAGCCCTGAGCTGTTTTGCAAATTCCCGGGGGGCGCTATCCCTTTCAAGAGCAATGGAAATCCCTTCGGCAAGGTCTTCGGAAACCCCTTTTTCAAGCAGGTATTCCCTGAGTGTTTCTCCGCGATATCCGCTTGCAAGTGCATCTGAAAAAGCCTCAAGCCTGTCAACGGTCTGTTCCGCAGTATCAACAACCCACCTGTTGCGGATCTCTTCATCCACCACATTTGCCTCTTCTGCCCGGATAGAAATAAAAACCGACCCTGGTTCGGGCTCGTAGATCCTGGCTTTTCCCGTGAGGGCTATGAAAGCAGGAGGCTGGACCGTTGAAAAGAAAATAGAAGCATCGGGCTGGAACTGCCCTGCGTATACCGTAAAAGCCCCTGTCGGATCGACTATGCGGGCTTTCCACATTTCGTTTTGAGTGCCGATGCTGTCAAGTTCGGTAAGTACCCCGACTGCAAAGACCCGGTTGAGAATAAGTCCCAGAGGGCTGATAAGCAGGTTAGGGGATTTGGAATCGGCTTCGGATACAGACCTTTCCGATTTATCAAGTTCCCTGCAGGCTTCAAATTCCTTTGCAAAAACCCTTTTTGCGATTTCCCGCTTAAGCAAAGCTTACTCCTCCCCCGGAAACTTCTGGACCCTGCTCTTCTTCATCCGGACCGAGCCTTCGCAACAGCTCAACAACCCTGACATCCAGGTCATCTTCAGGCACCCACGCGTGTTCTGCAACAAAAGAAATCCCATATTCCCCATTTGAGGAATTCCCGCGCACTGCGAGATATCGGCCTGTAAGAAAACGCCTCAGGTCTTCGTAAACAGCATCTTTGGAAATATCGGAAAACATGAGCTGTTCGGCTTCTTCAAGTGTTTTCCCGTAAATAATTTCTGCAAGCTCCCTTGGAAACATGACTGACATTGCCCCTGTCCCGTCATCCAGCACAGCTTTGATCCGCATGTCCCTTATTCCCTCAACTTTTCCGTGCACCCTGCAGTTTGCTTTCTGAATAACACGGCTGCATTCGGGACAGCGGGAAATGATCCCCGACCCCGGCCTGACAGAAACGACATTGCCTGCTGTAACCACATCAAACATGCTGTCCCTTGAGGCTATTTCTTCAATTTTCAGGGGTGCAGGGTCTTTTGCAGCGGATTCGAAAGTGAAAGCAAGCTTGTCGGCGTCTTCAGCAGCAACTGAAGAGACTTTAGTGCTGCTGACGAGATTTATCGAAGGCATTCCCCTGAACATGCGGATCTGGGCTCCTTCGATCCTGATTATGCTTCCTATGTCAATTCCTGGAAGTTCAACCCAGGCTGTGAAAGGCAGCCTTGCAGTCTCATCTGCAAGCACCCCGGAAATCACTTTTGACTGCTTGCCCCTTACAGAGACTTCCCTGTGGGAAAGCTGAAGTACGCAGGCTGCGGTGTTTACGGAAAAGTCCGCAGCTCCTATATCAATTAATTTCTTTGCAGGGGTTCTGGAAAGTTCGGAAAGCAGCGGGAGGGAAGAGTCAGAAACTTTAGATACCAGAGACTGTTCCCCGATAGAGAGCCTTATCCTGTTCTGCCAGAGGCGGGTATAGGCATTTTTTATATTGATTACATCTCCGACCGAGCCCGGAAGTTCTTTCCAGGAAGAAAACATGACAGAACCCGTTTCGTCTGCAAGAACCCCTGTATACAGCTTTGAAGGCCCTTCCCTAACACCTTCCTGAGGGCGGAGTGGCTTTTCTCCTATATCCAGGATTCTGCCTGTTATTTCAAAATTCTTAAGAGAAGCTGAAAGGTCTTTTACTTTCAAAATTCTCCATTTCCCACCGAACTTGCGGAGTATAGTCTCCTTTGCAACCTCAGGTGAGACACGAAAAGCAAGAAGCTTATCAAATTCTGCCCGGATGCCAGTCTTCTCTAGATCTCCAAGCGCCCTGGTTAGTTCTTCAAGATGGGGCGCAGTTTTTTCATCCATTTTAAGCCTCCATTTGAGACAATAATAAAACAGTTCAGATATAAGGTTTTTAGGTTTTAAGAGTTTCAGGTTTTAAGAGTTTCAGGTTTTACAATCCGGTTCATCATAACCGACCAGTTCAAACAAATTCGCTTTTTTAAACATTAATGTTCTTACTGTTCAAGAATGATTGTTCAGAATTCAGGATTCCAAAAATATATCTTTTCAGACAAAATCTTTTTCCTGACAAAATATTGAAAGAATCATCTATGAAAAATAAACAGGAGTTATGCCTGAAAAAAGGGTAAGATCCATCCTGAAAAATGGACAAAATCCGAAAAAGAGAAATCTGAGGCTTTCAAAAACATAAAACAAAATTAAGAGATAATAAAGAAACGGAAGAGTAAAAGGGGAAACTAAAGATGGAAAATATAAAAGAAAAGAAATCACAGGCATCAAAAATAACAGCTGCCCTTATTCTGGCAGTCGTATTCATGTCTTCTGCAGCTTCTGCAGCAAATTTACATGTGGACCCTGAAGCAGAAGAAGGATATACAACAATACAGTCTGCCGTAGATGCTGCAAATGCCGGAGATACTATTTTTGTAAGCCAGGCAACGTACGTTGAGAACCTCAAAATCGACAAACAGGTGAGAATCTGGTCTGATTCGAGGAACCCTGAAAATACGGTTATAAAACCTGCTGACCCTGCGGAAAGTACCGTAGAAATAACTGCTAACAGGGTAACTTTCAGCGGGTTCGGAGTGGAAGATTCGGAAAAAGCAGGGATTTTATTGACAGGAGCCACAAACTGTTATGTTAACAATAACAGGGTTCAAAATTCTGAGTACGGAATCCTTCTGCAGGATGCAAAGAGCAATGACATAAACGGGAATATCATAACCCTGAATGAAGCAGGAGTCAGACTCGAAGGCTCAAACTCAAACACGATACAGAAAAACCTTATTGCTTACAACTACGGTCCCGGGATTTCCCTTGAAGAAAGCAGCAGGAACATAATTTACAATAATTACCTCAAAAACGCCGAAAATGTTGAAGACAATGCCGTAAACGCAGACAACACCTGGCAGAGCACTCTTTCAACCAAAAAGAACCTTATCAAGGGCCCTTATATCGGCGGGAATTTCTGGGCAGACCTTGAAGGCACAGGCTACAGCGAGACCTGCAAAGATGAAAACAGCAACGGGATATGTGATGCTTCATACTCGGTAGCCGGAGGAGGATCCGATAAATCCCCGCTATTCCCGAAAGTCCCGAGTGCTGTAACCGCCCTGGAAAACAAACTGGACGCCGAAGCTTATGAAAATGGCATGGCAGCCAGAGAAGGAGCAGTAAATGAGACTGTGGCCCCTGTAGAAAGAGAGGCAGAAGAAAACGTAACTGCTGAAGGAAATGAAACTAATGAAACAGAAGAAAAAGGAGCCCCGGCACCGGGTATTGGATTTACAGTTCTTGCAGCAGGAGCGGTTTATTTCCTGAAGCGGAAAAGGTAAAAAGAAGAGAAAAAGGCTTACCCGGGCATCCCACAGAAGAACTGAAAGATTTCCAACTTAACTGGAGTAAAAGTTCGAAATGGGCAATAGATTCAGGGTCAGTTGTGGAAAAAGTCCGAAAAAGCTAAATCTGCCAGAACAAGGTAAAAAATCAGTTTTGTCAGATAAGATCAAAGATCCAGATATCCGTTATCATTGATTTTTTTTAGTGGTTTTATTAAGAATAGTGAATAAAAACTACTTAAGAATTAAAAAGGATAAGAAGGCAGGTCAGTTAGAGACGTTATTCTTATCCGTGAACTTATTTTACTATATATCGAACGTGTTCCGTTGTGTATGTTGAGTTAGTTTTTAAGAGAGCCGTATCCGTATCCTTTTGCTACCCAGTTCTCAACACTGTGATCAGATGGTCCCAGTATATTTGAACCTGAGCCTACCTCAACGTAAGGAGATACGTTCCACATGACATTATCATGAACGCTG
>Ga0208825_1000339_pt1 | contig 47415 bp, 44 predicted proteins | sample AD_UKC113_MetaG_FD_184450 | JGI IMG/M metagenome (GOLD analysis project Ga0208825, IMG submission 184450) | Active sludge microbial communities of municipal wastewater-treating anaerobic digesters from Hong Kong - AD_UKC113_MetaG (SPAdes)... | ecosystem: Engineered > Bioreactor > Anaerobic >... | reverse complement strand
TAGAGTTGCGTCTGTAACTGCCGATTAAAAGTGGAGAGATATTCCTTTGGGGTTTTCACGAGCATTAACGCCACCAATAAAGGTTTGGTGACAAGAATAGATAAACAAGTGGTCAAATGGGAGTATTATCTCAATGAAAACAAAGACTTTCTGAAACAGAACTTTGCGGAACAGGATTATATTCAGAGACAAACAGAATCATATTCAGAGACAACAGGATCATGTTTTAGACCAGATCCTCAATCCTGCTCATCTCCTTAAAGGAGATTAACCTCGACATAGCGCTTGTGTCTATTGGAATACCGTATTCCTGCACAACAGCCATGGGGTTTGTTCCTCCAATAACGACTATTCCGAGATGGTCCCTCTCAATGGGAACGTCGAGAACCCTGGTATTTGGCTCTCCCACTTCCAGAATTCCGCTGAAACCTGCATCCAGAAGATCAGAAAGGCTGCTCTCAATTTCGTCTCTTGCAACCATGGGAGCTTCCCTGAGATTTGCAAGAACTTTTCCGGAACCGGTTCTGAGCATTTCGGATACTGAAGTAATTCCCTGAGACATAAGGATTTCAAGGGGGTCTACAGTTGTACTTACGTATGTAAGCACATCAGTGAAGCGCACAGGAATTCCATTTCTGATCTGAACAACCCCTCCAAGCTTGGGATTTATCGGGATCCCTGCTTTTAGCAGCACACCATCGATAGTTATACTGCATACAGTCCCTATTCCTACCTTTCCTTTCTCAATGGTCATGTCTCCGATAGACTCCCCTTCTGAGATCACTTTCACATAGGGGGTCACGGAAAGGCCGCTTGAAATGACCATCTTAAAGATGCCGAGCACATCGTCCAGATCTTTTTTATCAATAAGCGAGAGATTAAGAATGACATCTCCATCCATTTTCTTAGGATCAAATGTGGTTCTGTACATGAGATCCCGGATTCTGGATGATGTAAATTGAATGCGGTATCCATTTTTTTGCATATCTACCCTCCAGTAATTGAAGGTATTTATACCTCTTATAAGTTGTGTATTATCATTGAGGAAAATACCCTTTAAGCCGGTATTGAAACTATCTCCATACCTTTCCTTCAAAAACTGTAAAAAATGAAAACTAAAGTTTCTTAAAGGAGATTTTGGGAATAGATGCCGGTATGAAGTCCTTATCCCCTATAAACTAAGGAGTCCTCTTTCAGAGAACCCCTGCCAGAAAACCCATAAAATCCTGAGGAGCTGTCAGGAATCTAAGCCTGTCCGCATCATGTATAAGTTCATACATATTCTCTCTGGAGTCAAGCCCGAATTCCTCAGAGCTCAGAGGTTCAGTGTAACGAATAGGCGGGATATCCCGGTAAAGAGGGTTTTTGGCAAAACCATCCTTAAGAAGGAAATAGGAAGCTCCGGCAAGTCTTTTCACAGGCTCATAGACCGAAGAGAAATCCCGGCAAACCCAGTTTGCCATCTCAAGGGTTTTTTCCGAAGCATTTATTGTTACATGCCCATACCCGGGAGGAACAAGCACCAGGTCTCCCTTTTCAGCTTTGATAACTGCCACATCCAGAACAATGTCCTCTTCTCCGGGCTCTGCCTTTTGCAACAGATATGTAGCAGAACCTTCAAGCACCTGGTAAATTTCAGGATAGAACACATCTGTCCCCGGAACCTTAGGATGGTAGTGACCTACGGTTTTAATATATTCCGACCCGAGCATTCCAGGAGGGATTCTTGTAATGTCATACCTGAGGTGGCGAGATTTGATAATCTCAAGATCAGAATCACTTTTGGCAAGATCCCTGAACATATAATACATATCTTTGTTCATTTCATCTGTCTTTTCGAACCATTCTCTATCAAACACCACGTCTTCCATATCGTGGAGTTTTCTTACATCTGCCACAGTGACTTTGTCCCCGAACTTCAGTGTTACTGCCATTGAATTCCCCTTTATTTTAAAATATACAAATAACCTTCAATACCATAGAGAGCCTGTTCAACTACGTACACGATCCTGCCATAAAAGCTGACAGGAATCAGTAAGACTAAAATCCAGAACAGCAATATAATTTAGTTATCAAACGACAATATATACCTATTACTGACATTTCTACTTTTTGGCGGAGCACTCAAAGGAATAATTCACTTTTCACATCTGTAGAGCTTTTTCAACCATTTTAGGGTAAGTAAGTTCGATAATGGTTTTCAGGTTTACTATATCCTCCCTGTTATATTTAACAAGCAGGTCAAGAGCTTCGCGGTCTCCTTTTTCATACTGCTTCCATAGCCTGACGGCATCAAATCCATCCATACCATCCGTATCCTCGCTTCTGCAGATCCCGAGAATTTTTTCAATTTTTTTCAGACCTCCGCCATACCCTATACGCCTTAGAGGATACATCAGGTCTATATGGAGCTGCTTGAAATCTATTTCGGGAAACTCGGATTTTATGAAAGGGATATCAAAACGAGCCCCATTAAAGGATACGAGAAGCCTGTATTTTGAGAATTCCTCTACCAGATCTTCAAGGTTAATTCCCCTTACATACGTTTTGGTCTCATTTCCATTATAAATTCCAACAACAGTTATTTTGTCCCTGACCGGGGAAAGACCTGTGGTTTCGATGTCAAAGAAAGCGACAGAGTCGGAGAATAGAGAATAAGTCCTCCAGTGTTCTGCAGAAGGAAGACGTTGTGAAAAAAAGAAGCAATCCTTTGCAGCCAGATGGCTGGAAGATACCTTTATTCCTTCACATATTATGGCTCTCTTGGCAGGAGGAATTAAAATCCTGTCTTCCATTTCCAGGAACTCGTCCCATGTACGTATCCCTGAAGCCCAGATTTTCTGCTCAAGCGATTTTCCTACGCCCGGAATATGGATATATGTGTTCTTCAGCATTTTTCCCCTGGACAATTGGAAGTGATCTTTAATAAAAATACTGCATGAGGGCTGAAAGTAATATAGAACGGATAACGACATTCAGCAACAGAAAATCATGGCAGCAAAAAATCCGAAATTAGAAAGGCTGAAACAGAGAATTCAGGAGTTAAAAACCCTGACCCTGACCAGTTTATCATTTATTTTCAGTTATAAGGATTGAATTTTCAGTTATCAGGGGAGACCTGAAAATTTGTCCAGAACCACACTAACAAAGTTAATATACTTAGCTAGTAATAATATGAAGTACTCTTTATTTCTGCGGGGGCAGAACACAAAATGAAGGCTGGGGAGTTCGACCTTATAAGAGAGGGAAAAAGGAAATTTAAGGACTTCTAGAAAGCCAAAAAAATAAATATTAAGATATAGTTACCACCGACCTATTAAGAAGGATCGATTTTTAGAGGCAGGAATTTAGAAAGACTCCTGCAAATAAATATTGATACAGGTGTACAAGTGATGGCTAAAATTTCCGTAATTGGTGCAGGAAATGTAGGTGCGACCACAGTCCAGCGGCTAGCCGAACTGGAACCTGGCGAAATTGTCATGACAGATATTGTGGAAGGCTTACCTCAGGGAAAAGCTCTCGACCTTATGCAGGCAGGAGCAATTAATGGTTATGACACCAGGGTGACAGGTACTAACGATTATGCAGACATTGCAGATTCGGACCTGGTAATAATTACAGCAGGGATTGCCAGAAAGCCCGGAATGAGCAGGGAAGACCTTATTAAAACTAACTCAAAAATTATAGGAGATGTCGCAAGAAACATAGCGAAATACGCTCCGAAATCTATTGTTATAAATGTCACAAATCCGCTTGATATTATAACATACGTAGCTTTGAAGTCGACTGGCTTTGAGCCTGAAAAGGTCTTCGGGATGAGTGGAATTCTTGATGCAGGCCGTTTTGCAAGCTTCATAGCAGAGGAACTGAAGTGTTCAAAGAGGGATGTTGAGGCAATGGTCATAGGAGGGCATGGAGATCTTATGGTTCCCCTTCCCCAGTATACCACAGTCTCGGGAATTCCGCTCCCAGAACTGCTTCCGGAAAAGACAATTGCCAGGCTTGTGGAAAGGACGGTAAACGGAGGGGCTGAAATAGTGGAGCTTCTCAAACAGGGAAGTGCTTTTTATGCACCTTCTGCAGCTATCGTACGCATGGCAGAAGCTGTGCTCAAGGATTCGAAGCGTATTCTTCCTGCAGCTGCATATCTTGAAGGACAGTATGGTCAGAAAGGAATTTACTTCGGAGTGCCGGTAAAACTGGGAGCAAACGGCGTAGAGGAAATCCTTGAGCTTAAACTTGAGGAAAGCCAGTGTGAGATACTCAGAAAATCTGCAGAAACCATCCGGAAGGGAATTTCACAGCTTGAGATATAAAAGAAGCTGTGAAGCAGACAGATAAGGACTTGAAAGCAAGTATTAACAAAAGAAAGGTTTCTGTTAACGGAAAAAAAATCAGAATATTTTTCCGGCAGGTTAGAATAAATCTCAGAAGCCTGCCAAACTTTCTGTTTTGTTTTAACCTGCTTGTGAAAAGTAAAGACTAAAACTATCTCTTTTGATCAATTCACAAAAAAGCAGGTTAATGAATCTAAAGTTTCTATCTCCCATGTGAACTTTCGAAAAGAATTTAATGAATAAAAACATTTTCATTTCTAATTAAAACATTTTTATGTCTATTATTTAAACACGGAGTTTTATCAATATAAAGTGGCCTGAAAAGCTTTTCTCAGAAAAGAGAATAAAAGGTTAGTATCTGAAACATAAGATTAAAATAGGAGATAAAATCTGAAAATCATATTTTCAATAGAGGTAAGAACCCGGTAAAACTGTAAGATATATAAGTATGTTTTTCATATAAGGTAGATGAAGAAATTTAAATAAATTTAGAATGCATAGATAACTTAAATTAATAATAGAGCAGGGATATAATGCGCGCAGAACTCACATCACTCTTTGGCCTAAACATATACACAAATAATGGTGTTTATGTAGGGAAGTTGCAGGACCTCGTAATTGATGTAGAGGAACAGAAAGTAACAGGGCTTGCTGTTTCTGACATCAACAGGGAGCTTTTTGATATTAGCAGCAGAGGTATTATCATTCCCTACCGGTGGGTTATAACCGCAGCGGATATTATTATAATTAGAGATGTTATCCAGAGATACAAAAAGAGGAAAGAAGACTGAATGGTCTTTAGAAAAGGTATATGAAAAACCGGGAAATCTATGCTGAAATGCGCTGTATCCCGCCAGTGGTCTTGCGCGCTGACGGCAGGAATTTCAAAAACACACTTTCAGGCCTGGGCTTTGAAAAACCATATGATATAACCTTCGCCAGAGCAATGGCGGATACTGCTGAACTTTTCATAAAAAAAAGCGGTTTAAGCCCTCTTTTTGCCTATACTTTTTCAGATGAGATCAGCTTTCTGTTTACAGACCTTCCTTTTGACGGCAGGGTGGAGAAAATCGACTCTGTCGTGGCAAGTTTTCTTGGAAGTGCTCTTACAATAAAACTGCGGCTTGAAGCACCCATAGCTTTTGATTCCAGGCTTGTGGCTCTTCAGAAAGAGGAAATTTCTGAGTACTTTCACTGGAGGCAACTGGAAGCCTGGAGAAATTTTGTATCGTCCTGGGGATATTATGCTCTCAGAAACGAAGGCGTGGGGAAAGATGAAGCTGCAAGATACCTGAAAGGAAAAAAAGAATGGGAAATCCATGAAATGCTTTTTGAGAGAGGAATAAACCTTGCGGCACTTCCATCCTGGCAGAGGAGAGGGATTATAATCTCTAAAGACGAATGTGAAATCTCAGGCTTTAATCCGATATATGGCAGAGAAGTAAAATCTATGCGAAGAAAAATAACCCAGAATTGGGAAATTCCTAAATTCAAATCCGAAGAAGGAATTACGTTATTAGAGAAACTTATTAATAGAAACTAAGTTTTTCAGAGTAAGAAAAGAAAAGGAATGTAGATGCAATGGACAGACTTGAGCTTATAAAAAGGAATGTTCAGGAAATTGTAACAGAAGAAGAACTGGAAGGACTCCTCAATAAAAAAGAAGCTCCCCGCGCTTATGTAGGATACGAGCCAAGCGGAAAAATCCATATGGGGCATGTCCTTACCGTAAATAAGTTAATAGATTTGCAGAAGGCAGGGTTCAAGATCACTGTCCTGCTTGCAGATGTACACGCTTATCTGAACAGAAAAGGCACTCTGGAAGAGGTCAGGAAGATTGCAGACTACAACCGGCGCTGCTTTATTGCTCTCGGGCTTGACGAAGAACAGACCAATTTCGTTTACGGTTCAGACTTCCAGCTCGGAGCCGAATATATGTTGAATGTGCTCAAACTCTCAAGAGCCGTCACCCTTAACAGGGCTAAGAGGAGTATGGACGAAGTAGGGCGTGCAATGGAGGACCCTACAGTTTCCCAGATGGTCTATCCCCTGATGCAGGCTATTGATATTGCCATGCTTGAAGTGGATGTGGCAGTAGGAGGGATTGACCAGAGGAAAATCCATATGCTTGCCCGTGAAAACTTAAAGAACCTTGGATTTGAGACACCGATCTGTATTCACACTCCCATTCTCCTCGGGCTTGACGGGACCAAGATGGCTTCTTCAAAGGACAATTTTATATCGGTAGACGATACGGAAGAAGAGATCAAGAGGAAGTTCAAGAAAGCTTTCTGCAAGATGGGAGACGTAGAAGAAAATCCGATCCTTGCTCTTTTCCGTTACCATATCTTCCCAAGATATGAGACTATTACTATCGAAAGACCTGAAAAATTCGGCGGGAACCTTGTCTACCACAGTTATGCTGAGATGGAAAGCAGCTTTGCAGAAGAAAAAGTCCACCCAATGGACCTGAAAAATTCAGCTGCAAAATATATAAATGAAATTCTGGATCCTGTACGGAAAGTTCTTCTGTAAATTCATGAAGGGGCTTCCCCTTCTAAAAAATTTTTTATCTTTTTTGAGCAAAGGTATATCCTGGGAACACCGCAAAAGAGTGCCTTAATATCCTGGATAAAATGTTATATATCTATAAGGCATAGAATATTTGGAGAGTTAGTTCAGAATTCCAGGGTGCTTTTTATGAAATATATTTACCAGGACTCTACGGAACTGCCTGTACAGAGGGATTTCATTGAGGATCTGAAAGCATTCATAGATATAACCGCTCGAGTAATTCCTCTGGAAAATTCTATTATAGAACTAAAGTGCAAACACAAAGAAGAGCTCCATAAATTAAATAACAGAATTATGGGAATGAACCTTTTTGAGGAAAAACTCAGTATACTGGTCAATAAACTGGCAAATGATATAGGTACTGAAGATTTAACATCCTGCATTGATGCAATCCTGACCACCTGCAGTGAAAATCTCGGGAGAAAGCGGGAAGTTCTCGAAACTGAGTCCAGAAAAGTTGAAAATGGAGCCGCTCAGGAATACCAGAAAATAGAAAGCAAAGTCCTTGAGGTTCTCACGCCGTTTTTGATTTCGGGAATATATGGAGCGGAAAAGAGATTTGAACTTTCCAGCAGTACAAACGAAGTTTCAGGGTTGATGGAAGGTTCGATTTCAGGCCTTCAGTACTATTATAAACTATGGTTTACGGAAGAGCCTTTAACAGTAGAGAAACTTATTGGTAGTTTTAGCCTGCCGGGCTGGACAAAAACAGGAATTCTGAGAAAAGAAGAGAAAATAAAGATGCAGGACCTCTCCGAATTCCTGGTAAGCTCTCTGGAATATGACAGCGAAAAAAACATTCGTTTAATTATTGAAAATAAAAAATCAAACCGGAAGTTCAGGATAGAAGGCGGAGGGCTCAATTACTTTGTATACGAAGACGACAGGGAAATAACTGCCGACAGGGAGCTTGGAGCTTGTATTGACATGATGGCTCTCGCCAGGATTCCGGAAAAGGTTCAGGACTATCTGAGGACAAACGTCCGAACCTATGCCCTTTCAAAAGTTCTGCTTGATGAAGAGGATGCAATCTCTACAAACCAGGTTTTCGATTGCCTGAAAGTGGTTGCGGAACAGTACGGTGTGATCGTTCATGAGTGTCTGGCAAAAGGGCACAATAAAGAAGAAATAACCATCAAAATGGAAGAAGCCGATGGAACAAGAACCGAAAAATATATCTCAAAATCTGAAATGTATGCGCAGCTTTCCGATATCGGCAGCGAAGGCATAGAAATTGCCGAGATACTCGGCGTTAACAGCAGAACTCAGATTAAAGACAGCAAATACCTGATAGTCTAATAATTCTTAATCTCATATCATAATATTTTTTAAATTTTACTTTTTATATTTATGAGATGTCTTTCTTTATTACATTTCTTTGCACATCACTTTTTTGAGCCTTTTTTCTTTTCTCATCCTTAAAGCTACTGAAAGGCAAAATAAGTATTTTTATTTAATATAGAAGCATAAGAAAAAAATGAACTTTTCAGGAGAAAGTGCTTGTAACAGTTTATTCTCTGAAAAACAATGAATGGGAGAAAAGAATTGAGAGTGTAGAGCCTTAAATACAAGGCATGAGAAGTAATGTATCATACGAAGTAATCTTCGTGCGGGCTACAAATCTTTTGGAAATAGAGTTCAGCAAGTTTACGGAAATAGAGTTCAGCAAGTTTACTTGAGATGAAATCAGAAACTTAATTTCGATGAATCATATAGCTACTCAAACTACTGAGGTACCGGAAATTTAGATGTAGACTTGGGGGGGCGGAGGCTAATAAAAATGAGAGTAAATTTTTTTCATTATGTGGTCTATTTATTGACAATAACACTTATAATTCCCGGAAGCGTGGCCGTTGCGGCTGCTGCAGATGAAAATACACCTTCAGAGGGTGACGGAAATTCAACAGCTTTACTACCGGACCTGATAATAGATTCCCTTGATTGTCCTGATCATCTCTCACCAGGAGAATCTAAGACTATAGGAATAAGTGTGAAGAACCAGGGAACTGCGAGTTCAGAAAAAACAAAGCTGGTGCTTTACATTGATGGAGGTTCTGTAAAAGAATGGGACCTGCACAAATTATCTGCGGGAGAGAGCAAATACGATTCATACCCATGGATTCCGACATCAGAAGGATCTGTAGAAATAAAGGTCGTAGTTGATGAAGGTAACCTGATTGCTGAAAGCGACGAAACAAACAATGAAAAAACCGTCACAACAATAGTGGCAGAAGATTTCCTTCCTGACCTGATAATTGAAGATATTGTGCCTGAATCCGAAGGAGTAGTTGGAAAGCCCCTTAACCTCACTCTGAAAGTAAAGAACAAGGGAACTTATGCCTCAGAGGAAGCCAGAGCAGAATATTATATAAACGGAACAGCCCCCAGTCAGGATGGAATTAGTATTCCAGCCCTTTCAGCAGGAGAGGAAAAAGATGTTACTTTTTCTCTAATACCGGAAAAGGAAGGGGATATGGAAGTAAAAGTGGTTATTGACTCAGGAACTTCCATTTACGAAGGCGATGAAGGCGAAGGAAACAATCAATTCATAAAAATTGTACATGTCCGGGCCATACTGCCAGACCTTATAATTGAATCACTTTCTTTAAGCCCGGAAGCCCCAATGATAGGAGATACCGTTACTTTCACGGCAACAATAAAGAACAAAGGGCTTGGCGATTCAGAAACCAGCGAATTAAAATATTATATCGACGGAGCCAATACGACTTACAGCAATACAGTATCTGTACCTGCAATTGTTGCAGGGGAAACAGCAGAAAGTACTTTTTCCTGGGTTCCTGAAGAAGAAGGAAACCTGAAAGTGAAACTTGTAGCAGATTCCAGTAGCGCTATACCTGAAGATGACGAGACAAACAATGAACTTGTTAAGACTACCAGTGTCTCCAAACAGAGTACTCCCACAAATAGTGGAAGCTCAGGTTCCAGTTCCGATTCCAGCTCAGAAAGCAGTGGCAGTAGCAGTAGTAAAAGCAGCGGCATGGGAGGCAGCGCGTCCAAAGAGCCAGCCAGGAATGTAGAAATAAAAGAGCTTGCTACAAGGAACATTATTACCGGCTACCATGTCAGATATGATTTTACTAGAAATGTCACATGCATCACATATATCGAATTTGACCCAACGAAGACCTATAAGAAAACTACAGCTACAGTAGAAGTTCTTAAAAATAAGTCCACTTTTGTTAAGAGTAATCCTCCAGGCAGAATATACAAGCAGGTAAACATATGGGTAGGAAATAAAGTGACAGGTCTTCCTGATTCCCATGAGAATGCTTACACGGGATTCAAAGTCGATAAGGAATGGATAAAAAACAACAGTGTTGAAGAATCCAATATAACCCTCCTGTGGTACGATAATAAATGGAAGCCTCTGAACACCGAGAAAACAGGTGAAGATGATGACTATGTTTATTTCAGGGCAGAAACCTCAGGCTACTCTTGCTTCGCAATAAGCGAATATACAGGAGAAGATGGAACTGTAGAAAAATCCAGCGATGAAGACGGAATACAGGAAACCCTGAGAAGCTGGGAAGGCGAAGGAAAAGCAATCCTTAACAGCAGTGCAGAAAGGGAAGGCGGCATAGTAAAGAAGCCAATGGGAATAGCAAAAATACTTCTTGCTGTTTCTCTGCCTCTGTTTATGATTCTAGTACAGTATTTCGTTCTGAAGAAAAAGATCTGAAAAGATTTTTTTCTTCGCCTTTATTTCTTCGCCTTTATTATTTTATTTTTGCAGTCAACCTGCATTATCAGGCACAGGTTTTCAGCTTCTGGGCAGATTACACTCAGAGAACTTTTCTTCCAGCCAGAAGAGACCCCTCCAGAGAGTCAATGATACCTGGTTTCAGCAACAATTGACAAAATATAGTTGAACCATCACAATTTACTTCCTTATAGAAGCACTTTTATTTTCAAATCCTTTCTCCTTTCCGCCGAAGTTCAAAAAAGAGTCAGCACAGTCATTTTTAATTTTGAGCCCGAGAAGAGAAGAAGCAAGTAAAACAGAAACACTGTTTGCAGCAACTATTGCAGTATCATTTACCTGGAGTCCGTGAATCAGCCAGAGAACCATTCCAGACGTTGAGCAGAACAGCATTAGAAGAGATACATCTTTTGTTGATTTCGTTTTCAGGGCTTTAATCAGCTGAGGGGCGAAGGCTATGGTTGTCAGAGCACCTGCAATATAACCAATCATATAAATTTCACTCTCGGGGTTTTGAATCGATGCTAAAAAAGAGCATCAAAAGTTAACTTTATAATACATTATATAGAGTGAATATCGGGATAGTAGTTAAAATTTATTAAGGAAACAGAACCCTGATATAAGTGAGTATCCTAAACCTTTATGGGGTACTTTATGACAGAGAATTGCCTTTTTTGCAAGATAATATCAGGAGAGATTCCTTCAAAGCTGGTATACGAAGATGATTATGTATACGCATTTCTTGATATTTACCCGGCAAGCGAAGGACATACACTTGTGGCTCCCAGAAAGCACTTCAGCAGTTTTACGGATATGGGACCAGAAGATGTTGCCAGACTATTTGAAGCTGCAAGAAAGATTACTGCCGCAGTTGAGAAAGCGTTTTCAGCAGATGGATCGAATATTGGAATCAATAACGGAGAGGCTGCAGGGCAGGAAGTCCCCCATGTACATGTACATGTTATTCCCAGAAAGAAAGGGGACGGGGGAAGAGGAATAAAATCAATCGTATGGGCCGAACCGGATAGGAGCAATCTGGAAGACATCGCGGAAAAGATCAGGAAAAAACTGAGGGAAAATGAAAGGCTCCAGGCAACTATATCCGAGGAAAATAGGCAAATAGCCAGATGAAAAGAAGCTTCAGGATAATATTTTCTATATGAAACGATAATATATTTTTTAAAATAGGGGGAAAGAAGGGACAGCCGTAACCAGGAACCTTTCATTTCTTTTACCTGGGGGAAAGAACAGTGGCAGAACTGGAAGTAGATGTAAGAGGGCAGACCTGTCCGGTCCCGCTGGTAGAGTGCAGAAAAGCGTTTAAAAAAGCCTCTCCAGGAGATATTGTGATTGTAAAAGGTACGCATCCGGCATCAAAAAAAGAAATTCCCATGGCATGTGAGGCTCTGGGGCTTACGGTGCTGGAAATTGAAGACAAAAAAGAAGGAAAAGAGTGGGAAATTAAGATCCGGAGGTAAAACCGGAAAAGGAGTGGAAATGGGGGAAAAGGCAGTCATTATCCTGCACAGCGGGGATATGGATAAGGTATACAGTGCACTTATAATTGCAAACGGAGCCCTGGCAATGGGTATGGAAGCCTCCATATACTTCACGTTCTGGGGGCTTATGAGGCTCAAAAAGGGAGAACTTGAAAAAGGGCCGCTTTCCAAAATGAACATGATGGGCGCCGGCAGGCAGATGATCAAACAGAGGATGGAGAAAGCCCATGTTGCATCGCTTGAAAAGCTGATGAGTGATTTTAAAGAGCTAGGGGGAAAGATCATAGCCTGTGAAATGACCATGGAGATAATGGGCATAGATAAGGACGAAATTCAAACTGACTGGGTGGATGAATGGGGAGCCGTTGGGACTTACATCCATGAAGCGAGGGATGCGAGCATAACTCTCTTTATTTGACCAGGGGAGCTGGAGATTTAGATTTTCGCAATATGGGTTTCTTTAAGGCTTCACTGAATATTAACTATAAAACAGAGGTTAAATTACGGGATTAGATTCTGTTACACGGTCTGAGGAGGGGAAAGAATATTTGAAAATATGATTTATCTTGACAATGCTGCATGCACAAGGCTTGACGAGAGAGTGCTTGAAGCGATGAAGCCCTACTTTTTTGATACTTATGCTGTAGCGACATCTGAGTTTGGCTATTCCATGGGCATTGATGCAAAAGAAGCTCTTGAAAGCTCCAGAGAAAGTATAGCCTCCAGGCTTGGTGCAGATTCCGAGGAAATAGTCTTTACGTCAGGGGATACAGAATCAAGCAATATGGCATTGAAAGGAACAGCCTGGGCCCTTAAAGAAAAGAAAGGCAGGCGTATTATTGTCTCGAGGATAGAAGACTTTCCCGTATTGAATACGGCAAAAACCCTCCAGAAGCAGGGGTTTGATGCTACTTTTTTAAATGTTGACGGGGAGGGGTTTGTGGATCTTGAGGAACTTAGAAAATCAATTACAAAAGAAACCTTCCTTGTGTCAATCCAGTACGCCAATCAGGAAATAGGCACTGCTCAGGACCTGAAGGCTATTTCTGAGATCTGCGAAGAAAAAGACGTGCTTCTGCATACCGATGCCACACACAGCTTTACCCGGCTTCCCCTCAACGTGAAGGAACTTCCTGTTGACCTGGTGACATTATCAGCCCACACGATTCACGGTCCCAGAGGGATAGGTGCACTCTATATCAGAAAAGATACTCCTATGTCCAAATTCATGGACGGAGGCTTTCAGGAGTTTAATTTGAGGGCAGGAGTGGAGAATATCCCGGGAGCTGCAGGATTTGCAACGGCTGCTGAGCTCGTTACTGAAGATGAAAACCGACAGCTTGAGGCTATGAGGAACAGGGTAATTGAGAGAGCCCTTTCCGAGATCCCGGAAGTCACTCTTAACGGAAGCCGTGAAAAACGCCTGCCTCAGAATGCAAACATCACTTTCCATTATGTGGAGGGGGAATCCATAACCCTGCATATGGACATGAGGAGATTTGCAGTGAGTACGGGTTCAGCCTGTTTTTCCCGTTCCCTTGAAGCCAGCCATGTCATAATGGGAATCGGTGGCGACCATGAGAGAGCACACGGCTCAGTACGCTTCACTTTCGGGCGCTACAACCGCATGGAGGATGCAGACGCAGCAATTGATGCCATGAGTGAAGTGGTGGCAAGGCTCAGGGAAATCAGCCCGCTTGCAAAGAAATGAATCCAGAGAAAAGGAATGGAGAAAAAGCAACGGAAGGAAAGAAAAGGGGAGAGAAGGAATGAAAATAGAAAAGAAAAGTGAGATAAGATTTCCTTACAGCGAAAAAGTTCTGGAGCATTTCAGGAACCCGCATAACGTAGGGAAGATAGAGAACCCTGATGGGAAAGGCCTGGAAGGAAGCCCGGCATGCGGAGACATGGTTGCCGTATACATTAAGGTCGAACCCGAGACAAAGGTTATTGAGGATATAAAATTCGAATCCTACGGCTGTGCGTCTAACATTGCCACCGGGTCCGTAATTACAGACCTCGCACGTGGAAAAACCCTGAATGAAGCAAAAAAGATAACCTGGAAGCAGGCTTCAGAAGAACTTGGAGGGCTCCCCCCGATTAAAGCCCACTGCTCCGTTCTTGCGGTTGAAGGCTTGCGTGCCGCAATCCGGGACTACGAGGAAAAGCACGGGCTTGTGACCGAGAAAGAACCTACAACGGAAGATGTTGTCCAGAGAAGACTAAAACACGTTATGAACCCATTGACCGGACTTGATATTATCCGCACGAACCTTGTCCTTAAAACGAGTGTTGAAGCAGGAGTTGTCAGGGTAGTGGTTGACCTGCCTGCAGACCACCAGTTTGCCCCGGCAATAAAAGAAGACATAATGGAAAAACTGGGTGCACTGTGGGATGTGGAAAGAGTGGACGTGGTATTTACAGCCTGAATAAGTTGAGGGAGCGAGGCATAAAGAAGATCAGAATTAAACTCGGTTTATGTATCCTTAATTCTATAACACATTTTTTTCAGGTTGATTCGAGGAAAAGCATAAACCTGAGCCTCCGGAGAGGATTCTGAGACAAACAGGAGTGTCTTAAAGGATTGCCTTCCGGAGCTGTTCAAAAGAATCACAAATGCCAGCTTCAGCCGGGATTGAAATTCAAAATATGTTTTTGTTTTCCCTTTTTCTTCTCAAGATTTTCAGGCACACAGTGGCAGCACTCACCTGAAGCTGTAAGGGGATCTACGTGGATGGTGGTCCCGGAAAGATAGGAGAAATTATCCAGAAGCTTTTCTCTTACAGCATTGGCAATTTCATGCCCTTCCTCCACAGAAAGCGAAGGGTCAACGGAAGCATTGATCTCTGCATGGAGCCTGTGCCCGATCCAGCGGACCCTGAGGTCAGTAACTTCGCAGACACCCTCAACACTTTCAGCAATATCTTTGACCTTATCGAGAACTTCAGGCTCAACGCCGTCAAGCAGGCGGGTAAATACGAGTTTGCCTGAGTCAAGGACTATTTTGAGGATGGCAATTGTGATAAGCATGCCTATAAGAGGGTCAAGGATCGGATAACCCAGCCAGACACCGACAGCCCCCAGCAGGACAGCAAGACTGGTAAAACCATCAACTCTAGCATGGTATCCGTCAGCGATAAGGGCTGCACTCCCGATTTCTTTTCCGACCTTCATGCGGAACTGTGCAACGACCTCGTTTCCGATACAGCCTATGACTGCGGCAAGGGCTACAGCCTGCAGGTGATCTACAGGCTGAGGGTTTAAGAAACGGGTTACGGACTCATATCCTGCAACAGCTGCGCTGAAAAGGATCAGAACAACAACAACCACACCAGCAAGGTCTTCTACTCTTCCGTATCCGTAAGAGAAGCATTTGCTCGGCTTTTTTCTTGCCAGGGAAAAGGCAATTGCAAGGGGTATTGCTGTTGATGCATCCCCGAAGTTGTGAATGGTATCGGCAAGAAGGGCGACACTGCCCGAAACATAAACAATGAAAATCTGCAGGACGGCTGTGAACATCAGCCCTATAAAGGACCATTTGACAGCCCAGAGTCCTTTGCTGGTAGTTGTTAATGAAGGATCGACCCTCCCATGCGTATGGCTGTGCCCATGGGAATGCCCGTGGGGCTCATGAGAATGTGCATGTAAATGAACATGGGAGAGTTTATGAGAGAGAAAATGAGGGGAAAGACAGGTATTGAAAAGCCCCTCATGCTTATGACTTTGCTCACTGGACTCTTCAGAAGTATTCTCTTTATCATGCAGGTGATTGATGGAATTATTACTGGACATTTTATTTCCCCTCATTTTGATTCAGTTCTCATATTAAACTTGGAAATTGCTTTATATATAGGTATTTATCTTTAAAAAAGAATTTATTATGCATCCGATCACACATTTTTTTGGAAAAATAGCATAAAAAGAAGCTCTTTAATTCAGGCCTTTAACTTCCATTCCAGTGTAAAATAAGAAAAAATTGAGTATTTATTACTCGAAACAGTGATAAGGCATGTACATAAGGCATTTACATCGAATAAACGCCTGATGCTGGCACTGATTTTTCTCCGGGTAACAGCTTTTTTAGAGTTTCATCTATTTATGTTTGGGCTCCGGGTTTGAATTTTAAACAATATTTTTGTTCTTAATTTTACAGCTTGGCACATATGAGCGAAAAAATGTTAATTCTTCAAAAAATTTAGATAAAGATGAAAGACGATAAATTATGGATTAACTCCATGATATGAGCAAATAAGAAAAAGAGAGTTTGAAAAAGAAAAGTAAAGGCATTTGAAAGGGATAAGACAAAGTTACTTTAAAGTCAGGCTCTACCCGGAAAACAAAAAAATTATCCCTTTCCGGCTCAAAAAATGAATGTATGTAAAGCCAGAATCATTCCCTGCCCTGACATTACATGTAAATTAATGATGTTACAAAAAACAGATGGTCTGAATTCATTATCTTTAGAACTAAGACATATTACCCAAATCCGTATCCTTACTTAGTTTTCGAGTTTTTATGAAAAGGGATAGTAAACCAATCCCCTATCCTGCAAAGCGAACAAACATGTAATCAGCTGGCACCTATCCCGGGAACTGTGCAGCCCCGGGAGAAATCCAGCAGGATAGATAAAAGACAAATTCATAAAACCGAGAGGTGAAACAGGGAGGAAAAGATGATTCAAAACAAAGTAGTACCTAAAGAACCTGAGGTTGTATGGAATCTCAATGTCAGTGAAGATGGGAAGTATTACCTGGAAAATTATACGCTCTTGTTTCCCAGGTATGTCAGTGCCATCGATGAAGAGTGAGAAACTTCACCTTTAAAAAGAACTCAAAACAAGACAACCCAGTTTTCAAATCTAACAAAAAAAGCTCGGGGGATTCTCCCGGGCAAACCTCCATGTTATCCATTTAATAGGGAGGGACAGACTTATCATGAAAAAAATAACGATTCAGCTTTTTTTAGAGAATTGAGGAAATTAAGGAAAGATATACCCTCGAACTTAACGGCGTTCCCGATAATGTCTGAAGGTAAGGCTATATTGATTGAGAACAGTTAATAAGGCTTTGAAGACAAAAAACAGGGAGCTGTTGAACTCATGACCGAATACGTCCATGGTTATTCCGAAAGGGAAGCTCTTCGACTATCAGAGCAGGCAGAAACTCTTGAGAAACTTCTCCATCACGATACCGTATTTCCGCAAGGAGCAAAAGTGCTCGAAGCCGGATGCGGTATAGGGGCTCAGACTGTAATCCTGGCAAAAAACAATCCAGATGCAGAAATTACGTCAATTGACATTTCCCAGGAATCACTTGAGAAAGCCAGGGAAAATGTTGAGGAAAAAGGAATTAAAAACGTTAGATTCCTGCAGGCAGACGTTTTCTCTCTCCCTTTTGAGGAAAATAGTTTTGACCATATTTTTGTCTGTTTTGTGCTTGAACATTTGAAAAAACCGGAAGAAGCCCTGAGAAGCCTGAAAAAAGTCCTGAGACCCGGAGGTACGATTACCGTAATTGAAGGTGATCACGGGTCATGCTACTTCCACCCGGAAGGAAAAAAAGCCCTTGAAGCCTGGAACTGCCTCATCCGGGTTCAGGCTCACATGAAAGGAAACTCCTTAATCGGGCGCCAGATTTATCCCCTTCTTCAGGAAGCGGGGTTTGGGGAAGTAAAGGTAGACCCGAGAATGGTCTACATAGATTCGAGCAAACCTGAGCTTGTGGACGGCTTTATCCTGAAAACTATCATCCCCATGGTAGAAGGCGTAAAAGAACAGGCTCTCGAGATGCAAATGGTTACAGAAAAAGAGTGGAAAAAAGGTATAGAAGAGCTCCATGAAACTGCCGAAACAGGAGGAACATTCTGCTATACCTTCTTTAAAGGCTGGGGAACAAAATAAAGGATAAAGTTTCAGAAAATTCCAGCCTCAGAAAGATGTGATGGGGAGACCCAGTGCAGTAAGCTCGAGTGACAGGGGGTTTGGATAATGGATTCAGAACATTGAAACATTAGAGAGAATTAATTGAACTGGAATTCTTTTTGTAATATCCAAAAAGTTCTTCTCCCCATTTTAGAGCTCCGGGTTCAAAGCTTACAATATAGTTGCGGTCAACTCTGCCATGTTTATCAAGAAGGGAGAGAGCAAAGATTTTATCAGTTACTATCAGCATCATTGGTTTTTTCTCCCCGCCAGACACAAAGAAATGTGAGTTTTCGCAGTCCAGAAGAAGCTGAATTTCTTTTTTATACTCCGGAAGGTCCAGTTTGAGAACCGAGATATCACTGAAAACGCTGTCTGATTCAGGGAGACACTCGGCTTTGATGCCCTCAAAAACCGATTCTGTCAGGATAATTGTGACGTCAATCTTCTTTTCAATAAACTCAAGACAGGCAAGATGGTAAGCAGGATGGATAGCCGAAACAAGTACCATAATGCGGGAAGAAGCCAGCATGCATTTTATGATATCTTCCTGGACTTTGAATATATGAGAGAGGTCGGGTTTGAGAACCCTGCACTGTCCCAGCTCTCCGATTCTTGTAAGAAGGTTAAAAGGAATTGAACTCAAATCATGTTCGGACCAGAAATCTCTATTTTCATCATATATTTGCAGGGTATTTAACAAAAACTGCATGTTTGTAGCTATTACTGTCCCCATTTCAGAAAGAGAATAAACCCCGTCCGCCTGAATAACCAGGTCCAGATCAATCAGCTTTTTTATCTGAGGGATCATTGACTTCCACGGGAAATCGAATGCATTTTTGAGTTCGTCACTGCTTTTAGGCCCTTCTTTTAACAGCAGAAGAAGGTTCTTTCGTTTTTCAGAAAGGAAGATTGCATCAAGCAGCGAAGAACTGGCACCAGAAACTTGGCTCATGTTTTTGTCTCGCTTGAGATTTGTCTCGCTTGAGATATATGATAACAAAAAGTTATAAGTTAACTGGAAGTCCTTAAAATACTCAGACAAATCCTGCTTATTCGAAATTCATAAAGATATGGAAAAGATCCAGAGAGCGTTGCCAGATCCAGAGCCGTTGGAATATTCCAATTGCAGAGTAAAAATCATTATCGTTTTGGCTATATATGAATAGAAATTATATAGGCTCGATAGATAGAACCACCATTCTACTATCATTTCGATTGGGTGAAAAAAAGATGTGGTAGATGCGCTGTGGTTTTCTTCAAGAGCTGTCGAGAAGCGTATATACCTTCCAGGTAGACGCTGTTGATGAAGAAATCTGTCATCAATGAATCTCTTGAAGCTCTGAGGAAAAACCTGCAGCTTAAAGTCTACAGATCAATAAAACCATAATTTTTGCCCTTCTGATGGTGGCAATCCTTGTTATGTCAACGAGTATGACAGGGGTAAAAGAGTCAAAACTGGCTGTAAAAAGTGCTGATACCTCTTCTAACAAAGTAGTTATTTACGGCACATTTGCTCCCGAAACAATCGAGATAAACGCCGGGGAGGAGGTAACCTGGTTCAATTTCAAGAAACCAAAAGCTCCACTGGTGCTGGTAAGTGAAGACAGGCTATGGGAAGACATGACCCTGTACTATGGGAAAGCTTTTTCATATACTTTTGAAGAGCCTGGAACTTACACATTCCGCCTGACAGACCGAATTTTGTGTTGCAGAGTAAAGACTTGATCTACCCTGAAAATAACGGTTGTGGGAGCAAGTTATCGAAATATGTGAACATTCAAAACCTCTCAAAGCCTCTCCCTCAATATTCTAAAAAACATATGCATGCGATCATGTTTAGACAGGGATAATGGATTGCTCCCACAACCGTTTTCATTACCCGGAAAATTTTTTTACCTGAAAGAGACAAGGGACCCGATCATTGAATCCTGCATGCTGTTTTCTATGTGCACTTTTCTACACATCCTGGTTACAAGGGACTTTTTCCGGCAGCTGTCCTCAAATCCGTTTCAAAAGAATGGTTTCAAAAGATTTTGAACTAATACTTAAATATAAAAAATCTCATTATATGTTTATCGATTTAACAGCGTGAACCTGCGATTTGCAGATAAAAAGGAGCCATATAAATGAGAATGCTGGAAGAGTTTTTCCCCGAATTCACCCAGAAGCTGGACGAGATTGACCAGCTCTATGCAGAAAAGAGGATGATTGACGAAAAGACCTATCAGTTCATCTGCTTTGCCCTCTCGATTAAAGCCAGGTCAAAACCCTGTGTCCTGAAGCACTTCAAGGGCGCCCTCGAAGCAGGAGCTACAGTCAAGGAACTCTCATATATCTTTGCCCTGGTCATGAGAGAAGCAGCAGGAGCTGACGACTGCTGGACCCATGACGTAATTGGAGACTGGAGAGAGATCCTGAAAGGCAATATTTCCTGCAGCTGCCAGAAATAAAAGATTCCATTACTTTATATTTTTTCTCCTTTTTTAGTAACCTACTTTAAACGGCTTCTGTTTTTGAAACAAATAACTTCTGCCCCTTACGCGTATTCGCCAGAAATCCAGTGACTAAAACAACAGCTCAAATCTCCTCTCTACCCTCCTTAAAAATCCGTCAACCTTAACTGCTTTGGGCTTGAAGATTTTGTTTCCAGAGGTTTCATGTAATCAGCTGAGAGATGGTACTTTTCCATAAGATTCCCGAGCACTCTGTAAAGTTCGGCTTTATAAGCTCTGTCAGCCCCGCCTTTTTCGTACAATTTGCGGTAAGGATCTACAAGTTCAGGAAAATTGCGCGCAAGGAAATTGAAAAAATGCTTTCTGGTCTCGCTCCTGAGGTTAAGAAGACCCGGGAGAGCGTAATCCACTTCACATTCGGCTGCACGGGAAAGGATTAGTTCAGGATTTTCGGGGCTGTCAGTAAGAAATGGAAGAATTGGCATCATATGGAGCCCGGTTGTAGCAGCCGTATCTTTAAAAACCCGAAGGACTGAAAAACGTTTTTCGGGAGGAGAAGCCAGAGGTTCCAGCAAGGAGCTCAGCTTTTCATCCATGGTTGTAACCGTCACCGCAATGTTTACCTGAGTCAATTCAGCAAGTTCTTCAAACAGGTCGTAGTCTCGAAGGATAAGGTCGGATTTTGTGGATATTGTAACCGGATTTTTATATTCGATCATCAGAGCCAGAACTTTACGCATCAAGCCGTACTTTGCTTCTGCGGGCTGGTAGCTGTCACAAACCCCGCCTATATTGATTAGCTCTTTTTTCCAGGAACGTGCTCCAAGCTGTTTTTCAAGGGCTTCTGCAATGTTTGTTTTTACATAGATCTTCCGAAAAAAACCAGATCCTTCTTCCCTTTCGGACGAGGATTTTTCCTCATTTTCAAGATAGCTGTGGGAATACATTGCGTAACAGTAATTGCAGCCGTGTTCGCATCCTCTGTAGATATTCAGATCCCAGTGGAAAGGAAGTTCGAGCCTGCTTGTTTCCTTTATTTTATTAAGGGCTTTTTTAACCTGGATTTCTTCAAACATCCCGGGATAAGATAAGGTTAAAAGCTATAAGAAACTTGACAAAAACAGGTCTTGCGGCACAAAATTAGTTTCGTAAAAATGAAAGAGGAGAGGGGTGAAGATAAGAGTTAATCTTTGTAAATTCCATCCCCTGTAGTAAGTTTTCCTTCTGCCTGAACCCAGCCCTCCTGCGGACCTGTTAGTTGAATGGAGATCCTATCAATGTATTCGTTATATTGCCAGCCGTAAATCCACCACTCGTTTCTGCCTTCCAGCTCGATAAAAATCTGGACATCTGAATAAGGAGACGAATCATAACGCGCGTAAACCAGGCTCCCATAATCGAAATATTCGGGATTAATATGTTCAGGTAACGGAACAGTCGATCCTTCTTCTGATTCTCGAAGATTATTTTTGGGCAGAAGCAAGGGTTCGTTGCCAGCAGGGTATTTAGTATTAATCACATGGTCAGCTTCTACAGAAGTTCCGAAATCAAATGAGACCAGAACAGGGGTTTCTTCGGAGTATTCGTGAGATTCCACAATCTGCTCTTCGTCATAAGTTTCATTTTCAATATCATCGGAACCGGGTTCTGGTTCGGGCACAGCAACAGGAAGAGAATGATAAACCGGCTGAATTTCAGCAGCCTCTATTTTGAGCATTAACCCGTGCCCGGTATCTTCAAGACTGAGATTCCAGTCCGAAGGCTTATTGTAATAATCTCCATTCACCATTTCCAGTCCGACCCCGGATTCATTTTCAAAAACCGGAACAGGCAAATATAGAGTTACATTTTGCAGAGTACTGTTACTTGTTATGATAATATCATACTCATAATTACTCATAAGACTGTCATTATACATCTCATCTTTTCGGTTCCCCAGACACATGGAACTCATCACAAACAAGAGGAGAACAAATAAGACAAGTCCTCTAAAACGGAATATTTTACTATTCATTTCAGACCCTCTTCTCTAAAGACTTAAAACAGATAGAAAAAGAAAATAATTAAACCTTGCTAATTGAACCGAAAAAGAAACCGAATTTGCTGTACTGCTCTAGAGAATTAGAAAACCGGAATGAGGTAACTGGCTAGCATCAATTCTATTAATTTCATCGGTTCTTTCATTTCTGGTAAGCATTAGACCCAAAAAAGCACTTAGTTTCTTCCAATTTGATAAAGATATATTTTCTAGTATTTTATGAGTAAAATTTGTTGTTTAAGATAATAAACAAATTAAGAATTAATTTAGAGATTTTAAATGTTTGGGGGAGTGAACCTATTAATCCAGACTTAAAAACCCTGTTTTCGCCGCCTCCGGTACTGAAAGGGTACATGTATGGAGCGCAGGAAGCCCATGATGCCCGGAACTCAAACAGGCTTTTAGCCATAAGGCTTGAAACAAACACATCATGTAACCTTCGCTGCCGCTACTGTTATGCCCGGAGCGGAGAGGATACCGTAAAAATAGCCGACTTCAATGCCCTTAAACGCATAATATCCGAAGCAAAAGGACTGGGGATCAGGTCTGTGGTTGTGATAGGGGGAGGGGAGCCCACCCTTTACCCGAATTTTAGAGAATTGATTGCTTACATTGATTCCCTTGAAATTGTTCCAATGGTGTTTTCAAACACGGTTTTAATGACAGAAGAGCTTGCAGAATTCCTGCACGAACACAACGCCTCTGTTATGGGAAAACTTGATTCTCTCAATCCCGAAGTTCAGGACTACCTGGCAGGAAAGGAAGGAGCCTTTGAAAATATAAAAGCCGGGCTTGCAAATCTGATAAAAGCAGGCTTTTCAAACCCTGAAGAACCTGAAAAACTCCGCCTTGGAATTTCTTTTGTGAGTAATAAAATGAACCTGAAAGAAATCAAGGAAATATGGCACTTCTGCAGGCAGAACAATATTTTTCCCAATATGGAAATCCTCACTCCGACAGGAAGGGCGAATAATCAACTTGAAGATAAACTGCTTACAGCCGATGAGATAAAAGAATATAAATTGAAACTTCTGGAGATAGACCGAAAATATTACGGGTATAACTGGCTGCCATATACCCCGATTACTGCAAGCGGCTGCCTGCAGCACCTTTACAGCCTGTATATCAACATAGAGGGGGATGTAAGACCCTGTGCCCCTACAAAACTGGATGAACATCCTGCACTCAGGGTTAATGGGAAATATCCCTATAATGTAAACAGGATGAGCCTCAAGGAGATTTATAATTCCGAGCTATTCACATATGTCAGAAATATCGACAGGGTGCTTGAAGGAAGGTGCTGGAACTGTGAATATATTGAGGAATGTATAGGCTGCCGCGGATATGCTTACAGTACAGGCATAAATAATGGAATTGACCCTCTCAAAGCCCTGAGAATGGAATGCCAGCAGTGCTTCAAAGAAAAATAATAATTTATAAGTGCCATGAGTTATAAAATAATAGAGAATTAATGCATAATTATAATAAAAAGATAGGATATCAGTTACAAAAGCAGGACACTGGCTAAAAACCAGAAAAAATTCAGGCAATCTTGCTGGTGCAGGTCTGCTTTTATGCGTAATTCAGGGGAAGGTGGGAAGTTGGAGAGAGCGGAAGACGCACTTTTGGGTCAATTTCCAGAGAACAAAGAAAAAATCATATCTTCCATAGATAAAAGCATGGAGGAAAAGCTTTGCGAAAGCCTGAGAAATCGTGAGCTGCCTGATTATCTCCTTTATATGGGAACGGGAGGAGCAAAAAACTGGCTGAAATTGAACGGGTCAGAAACATTCCCCGTAGCCAGACGACTCAAAGACCTGCTTGAAAAAAACATTGAATCAATAGCAAGGTTCATTCCTGCATGTATGAGCCTTGTAAGCGTCGGGGTGGGGAGCGGGGAGAAGGAGAAAATTCTTCTTGAAGCACTGATAAAGAAAAGCCTGGCTGAAAAACCTGCTTCCGGAAAAGTACCCATACGCTATTATCCCATTGACATTAACAGCCAGCTTTTAGATCTCGCCCTTGAGAAGGTAAAAGACCTGCCTGTGGAAAAGAAAGGAATAGTCGGCTTTATTGAAGACATGCCGCTTCTTAAAGAGCACTGGCGGCTTCCGGTCCTTTTTTGCATTCTGGGAAATACCTTCTGTAATTATGAGCCGGAATTCTTTCTTCAGCTTGTTTACGAAAACCTTGAACAGGGAGACCTTTTTTTCTTTGATGCCAGTCTTCTGCCCGAGTCAGGTTCAGGAGAGGAAGCACACGCTGCAAGAAAGTCTGTACTTGGCACATATGCCTCAAGAGAGAATGCCCTCTTCAATATGTATCCCCTGCTTCAATATGGAATGGCTCCCGAAGATTTCGATTTTGAACTATCGCTCTCGCATGTGGATTCAAAGATAGGAGCCCTGTGCAGGACAAGAAAAAGCCTGAATATTCTGAAAGACACCGAGATAAAGATAGGCTCTGAAACCGTAAGTTTCAGGGAGGGAGAGGTAATACGCATGGGTTTTACTTATAAGTACACATATGATCAGATTACCGCTCTCCTTGATATTAACAGATTTGATATTCTGAAGGCTTTCCGGAGTAAAGACGGAGAGAATGCAATATTCCTTGCAAAAAAACGCATCTGAAGAAATCTGATGAAAAACGCCGTCCAGATAAAGACTTTTCAAGACAAAAAGGGATTTATGAAGAATATTCAGATGTTTTCAGACCATGATATTTAAAGGGGGGATTCAAGCATGGGATGCCAGATAGATGAACTGAACGAAATAAAAAAACCAGGGTCAGGTATCGCTTATGGCTGTGACGAACTGGGGAAATTGAAAAGTGTACTTGTGCACACTCCGGGAGACGAGCTTTTTCTGGTTAGTGAGTCAAATTATAAGTACTGGCTCTATGATAGAGTCCCTGAAATTACAGAATATGTAAAAGAACATATAATGTATCAGGAACTGCTGGAATCAAATGGGGTAAAAGTCTATGAGCTTGCAGATTATGTTGAAGAAAACCTGGACCTTATAAGCAGAATGCCAAATCTAACCTTCCTTCACGATACTGCAGTGATTTCCAGAAAAGGAGCAATACTTTCAAAAATGCGCCCTCCTGCAAGGGAAAATGAAGAGGTTGTTGTAAAGGAAGCCCTGAATAAGCTGGGAATTCCCATATTCAATGAATTCAATGGAAGCGAAGGATTTTTCGAAGGCTGTCTCCTTCTCTCAAAAGATACCATTTTTGTTGCTGATACGGAGAGGCATACATATTCTTATATCCAGGAATTTATTTCAAATGTCCTTAATGAATTTAATGAAGTAATTTATGCCCGCGTTCCGAAAGCCAGGCGATATATGCATCCCGATACAGTTTTCAATAGAGTAAGAGAAGACCTTGCCCTTGCTTACCTTCCTGCTTTTGAAGAGACCTGCCTGTATACTGAAGGTTCCAGAGAGAAGATAGATTTTGAAGGATTTATGCTGGAGGAAAAAGGAATGAAGATAATTTCTGTTTCGGACCCGGAGCAAAGCCGCCTTGCCTGTTCTTTTGTTCCTCTGGAGAGCGGAACTATTTTTCATTACGATATTGCACTTGACATGGAAACAAGAAGAAAGCTTTCACAGGAAGGTGTTGAGATTATCCCATTTCACCCTGAAGCCCTGCTCGCGGGCGGAGGAAGCCTGCGCTGTCATACATTGAAGCTATGCAGAAGAAAAAATTGAAAGCCTGGAGACCTGAGCTCCGAAAAACTGAAAGTTTGGGGTTAGAGGAAAAAGTCCAGAATAATCGACAATGAATAGATTATCAGAGTTAAGTGGTAAATAGGCAGTATCTTCATACCCGCAGAAGGACTTTTTTCTTTCCAGAGATAGAGGTTTGAGCCTGCAAGAAGTACAAAAGCTACAAAAAAGCCGTATAGAGCAATATTACCGAGCTCCCTGAGGAAGAAAATAGCTGTAAAGAAATGCAGGAGTGTAAACCCTGTGACCCAGTACATGGACCCCTTTGCGCCGTAAAGGACAGCTATAGACTTCATGCCTCTTGCCCTATCATTTTTCAGGTCAATAAAGTCATTCAGCCCGAGGTGTGCCATAGTCCAGGGGTAGAAGAAAATCATATAGAGCAGTATGGTCATATCCGGCTGCCCGTAGCAGAGATAGCCTGCTGCCGGAAAAAGGGTAAAATCCGTTCTTCCGAGAAGCTGGGCAATCGGATACTTCTGGTCTCTTTTTTTCACCTGGTAAAAAGCTTCAATGCCGTAAGAGTACAGCATGATTACAAAGACATAGAGAGAATTTGGGTAGGGAAGGGTAAAAATCAGGGTTGAAGTAATCCCCGCAAGCAGAATAAACAGCCATAAGGCATTTTTTGAAGATATCCTGCCTGATGGGAGAGGTCTCTCTTTAAAAGGCCTCCAGTACCCTGTCATGGTATTTTCCACATCAAGCTTATCCCTGTTCCTGTCCACATAGTCATTGAGCACAAAGCCGGCTTCAAACCCGATCAGGCCAATCAGTGCAGCTTTGATGATTAATGCCCAGGAAAAAACGCCGTAATTGGCAAAAGCAAGCACCAGCCCCGAACAGAAAAAAAGGGGCCAGGCAGGGAGAAAATGAGCGCGAGTGAGATCAAGGTAAGCTTTCAGGGTTTCTTTCATTCTTTGGCCTCAGTAACAATTGTGAGATTAAGGGAAGCCATTCCATAAAAATATGAGGAAAGGGAAAGGGCTTTCGACTTAATAACAGTGAGTTAGAGGATCTTACTCAAAAATGACTTTGTCCTCTCATTCTGAGCATTAAAGAAGATTTCCTGAGGCGTGCCTTTTTCGACTATGATACCGTCATCCATAAAGAGTACACGGTCCCCGACTTCTCTGGCAAAGCCCATTTCGTGTGTCACGACAATCATTGTCATGCCTTCTTTTGCCAGGTCTTTCATGACGTTCAACACTTCTCCTACCATTTCAGGGTCAAGTGCTGACGTGGGCTCGTCAAAGAGCATTACTTTCGGGCGCATGGCAAGGGCTCTTGCGATTGCAACCCTCTGCTGCTGCCCCCCGGAAAGGGAACTCGGGTACACATCGGCTTTGTCTTCAAGCCCTACTTTTTTAAGAAGATCATAAGCCCGGTCGTAAGCCTCTTTTTCAGGAAGCCCGCGTACCTTTATGGGAGCAAGGGCAACGTTTTTGAGGGCAGTCATGTGGGGGAAGAGGTTGAAGCGCTGAAAAACCATCCCGACTTCTTCGCGGATTTTGTTGATATTCACGCCGGGGGCCGTAATCTTTTCCCTGTTGATCCAGATTTCTCCCGAGGTAGGGGTTTCAAGAAGGTTGAGGCAGCGGAGGAAAGTACTTTTTCCGGAACCTGAGGGGCCGATAATGCAGACGACTTCGCTTTCGTCAATCTTTTCGGTTATTCCTTTAAGGACTTTCAGGTTTCCAAAACTTTTGTGGAGGTTATTCACTTCTATCACTTACACCAAGCCTCCTCTCAATATGATTAAGTACATGCGAAATGCCCATGGTCAATGCAAGGTATACAAAGGCAACTGAAATGTATGTAGGGAAAGCTGCAAAAGTTTTTGAAACGTAGAGCATTCCGTTCTTTGAGAGCTCATGCACGCTGATAATTGCAAGCAGGGACGAGTCTTTTAAAAGAGCAATGAACTCGTTTCCCAGGGGAGGAATAATCAGTCTTACAGCCTGAGGCATGATAACTTCCTTCATAGCCTGCCCTTCGGTCATACCCAGGGAACGGGCGGCTTCCATCTGACCCCTGTCAACGGATTTGATGCCTGCGCGTACGATCTCTGCATTGTAGGCTCCGCTGTTAATACTGCACACAGCAATCCCCGCAAGAATCGGATCGACCCTGAAAGGAACTCCTGTGATCCCTGTAATAAGGCCAGGAATTCCGTAGTAAAAAAGCAGGATCTGAACAAAAAGAGGGGTGCCCCTGATGAAGTCAACATACATGGAACCGGGAATTCTGAAGACAGACCTTTTAGAAAGCTTTCCAAAAGCTGCGATTGTCCCCAGGATCAGCCCGAAGAATATCGCAAAGGTAGTGACCTCTATGGTGATTACCGCTCCCCGTAACAAGCTGGGGAATACATTAATAGCGTGTTGAATATAGGACGCTAAGAGAGACAAGCTCTAACCTCAGTGATTTATAAATAAAATAATATAATACATTCGGAGAATATTACCTCTGTGATTATTACCCGCCTGATACCGTGAATCTATCAAGATATACACACCATTAAGTTCCTTTTCGGAACATGTCTCCGCAATAGCTTTCAGCGGCGTGTTTCAGATAGAGAATTCAAAGGAATATCAGTGGAAATACGCGTTTTACAGAAATATATAATGGAAAACACTTTTCCATTATATAAACTCAATCATTTGAAATTACCACATCAGGAGATATATTTTGAGCCTGAGATCCACTGGATTCAGTCAATAACAGAACAGGAATTAATCTAATTTAGATGACACCAGAAAAAAGAGAAGATAAGAAGAAAAGAGACTGAGAGCGGCATAATTATGCAGCTCTCGAGGTAAATTAAGTTAAGTTTATTCTTCCATGTACTTGGGCAGGTTTGCCTTAAGCTCATCATACTTGCCGCTTGCTTTGACATTCTCAAGGCCAGCATTGAGCTTCTGAAGGAGCTCTGTGTTGCCTGTGCGGACAGCAAACCCATAGGACTCACTGTTGAGAGGCTCGCCCACGATCTTGATCACATCGGGCTGGGCTGCAATGAAAGCTTCCGTGACTGGCAGGTCATTGATCATCGCGTCTGCGCCGCCGATTTTGAGTTCTTCAATGGCTTCATTGACGTGGGGGAAGTCTTTAATCTCAGCAATGACTCCGGCTTTCTTAAGTTCTTCTGCTTTCATGAAACCCGTGGAGCCAGTCTGAACAGCTACGGTTTTGCCCTTCAGGTCATCAACACTCTGGATCTCTTCATTGTCAGTGGTTACGGCAATAGCCAGACCTGCGGTGATATAGGGCTCACTGAAGTCAACCTCTCCTTCACGTTCTTCGGTAATAGTCATGCCTGAAGCAATAATGTCAATGTTTCCGGTCTGAAGGGCAGGGATCAGACCTGCAAAGTCCTGGTCGAGATATTCAACCTTAAAGCCCTGGTCTTCAGCAATTGCGTTCAGGAGATCAACGTCAAAACCAACAACATTCCCGCTGGAATCCACGATCTCAAAAGGCGGGAACTGGGCTTCAGTACCTACAATATAAGTGGGCATATCTCCAGCGGAAGCATCCCCTTCAGAACTGGATGTCTCTTCAACGGGGGCACTTTCACCGGTAGCCCCTTCTGCTGTTCCTTCTCCGCCCTTCTCGGCACAGCCGGCTGCAAAGACAACAGTAGTAATGACAAGGAGCAGTGCCATCATTTTTAACATTTTTTTCATATCAATACCTCTGAAAACTCTTCCTTAATATTGACTATGTAAGATAATTAAACTTCTATAAATAGTCGGGCAACAGATTAATAGCTTTGGAGTTGAAAATATTTTCTTGATAAAATAGAATAAGAACTTACGAAGTGTGGGTTGAAATTAAAATAGCAGATCTTTGAAACTCCCCAGCAGAATTAGCTTTTTTGAGAAAAAACAATAACAGAAAAGAGCATAGTGAAGCAGTGACCAGAGAGCTTCAGAGTGCAGTACCCGTAAGAAAATGAGATCTTTTTTGAACCATTTGAGGTATGTATGGTATTTTGTTGCCCACTGATAATGATAGAACAGAGTAACATCTGGCACTTATCTGGCACTTAGCATTTTAAAAATTAATTATCACAGAGTACAGAAACTATAACTAATCAAGTCAATTTCAAAAAGAGAAAGTTGTAGCCTGTGAAAGGCTACGCGGATTGTGACTTAGAACAAACTGCTTATGCAGTTGTGTTTTCTTCAGCAGCGGCGTCGTCAGCAGCGTCATCAGCGGTGGCGTCATCAGCGGTGGCGTCATCAGCGGTGGCGTCGTCAGCGGCTGCATCAACATCTTCAGCGTCAGCGGCTTCAGTGGTGTCGGCAGTGACTTCTTCAGTGTCAGTGACTTCAGTCTCAAGGGCTTCATCAGCAGGAGCTGCTTCTTCAGCAGGAGCTGCTGCTTCTTCTACTCCTTCTTCAACAGGTGCTTCTTCAGCTACGGGGGTTTCTTCTACAGCTTCTTCAGTAGCTCCTTCCTCTGTCTTTTCAGCACAGCCGGCTGCAAAGACAACAGTAGCAATAACAAGGAGCATTGCCATAATCTTTAACATTTTTTTCATTAGTTTTACCTCTAAAAGTTCTCTTCCTTTTTTACACCCATCTCATACAAATTCATGAGACTTTCATATGAGATATTTATGCATGACCAATCAATCAGATTAAAACCTTTCGATTTGGTAAAAAAATAAGAGAACGAAGGGGTCACGAATATTCATATAAATAGCCGATTAGAGAGATATACATTAATTGTTTGACAATATAAAAGCCTATTTTTGAAATTAAAGAGAGAATACGTTATTAAACAGCCTGACGAGGAGTAATAAAAGCAGAAATTGAAAGGAGGAAGATTACAGATCGGCAGAAAAGCACTTAAAAATATAAAAGTGTTACCATGTCGCGGCGGCTGTTAAACATAAAAACCTTAAGTACAAAGGTAATTAAACAAGAAATGTTGAGGGCAAGATTCTGAATAACTACAAAACCCTGAGAAGCTCTGGAAAAGCACAAAAAGAAATCAAAAACTCTATATTTATCGGGTATGCCAGGCTCGTGAAAAACGAAAACGAAGCAAAAGCTTTTATAAATGAAATAAAAAGGTTGCATGAAGACGCAGATCATAATGTTTCAGCTTATCTTGTAAAAGAAGAAGGTTCTTTTGCCCTCAAATACGATGATGACGGAGAGCCTGCCGGCAGCTCCGGAAAACCTGTTTTTAAGGTTATAGAATCTAAAGGGCTCTGCAATACTGCTGTTGTCGTGACCCGGTACTTCGGAGGAACAAAGCTGGGCTTTGGGGGACTTTCCAGGGCTTACAGGGAAACCGCAGTTTCAGCTATTGAAGACGCAGGTATTGTCGAGGTCTTTGAAGAGCTAAGGTTCACGGCACGTTTCGGATATCCGGAGCTTCAGAAGGTAAAGAAGCTGGTAGAGGAATACGGAAGAATAGAGCAGGAAAAATACACCGATATGATCGAACTTTGTTTTCTCATAAAAAAGGATTTTGAAGAAGAATTTCGTGAAAAACTGACAGAACTCACACGAAACAAAATTGAGCTTAGAAAGGCTTAATCAGAGAATTCAGTCCTTTACCCGGATGAAGCTCAGAGGAATATTCTCTAAAAAAGAAAACACTGAAATTCAGGAAATCGCTAAAAAGTATGGAAGACATATATTAGCAGGGGATTCTCAAGAAGCTCTCCAGCTATTGAGCAATTCTGCGCTGGAAACGTCTTAAGCAAAGAAAACAGGTTAAACCTGAAACTTAGTCCTCAGGTGAAAGCACATTATATCAAATAACCCGTACTGAAACTCGAGAGGGAATATTGGAAGTGTAACTTTGAAGCGTAACATATTTTCAATTACATTTATTTCAGTTGTTTTATTCATTGTACTGGGCGCATGTGCAGGATCTGCTGCCAGCGAGGCCTTGAAAGGAACCGAGCAGGAAATTAACTCGGCATTTAGCAACCAGATTACACCTGTAATCTCAGGGGACTATATTGTCTGGCAGGACGAACGGGATGGAAACTGGGACATTTATCTGTATGATATGTCCGTCGGAAGAACCGAATCCGCCCTGTTCTCAGGGTCAAAAGATGAAATAGAGCCCGCAATAGACGGCAGCCGTGTTGTTGTGGCGGACAACAGGAGAGGCAACTATGATATTTATATGTACGATATTGCCTCCAAAAAGGAAACCCGGATTACTTCTGACAAAACTGAGCAGAAGGAACCCGCAATCTCAGGAGACATAATTGTCTGGACAGACCGCAGGAACCAGAATACGGATATTTACATGTTTGATCTTACTTCCAGCAAGGAAACCCAGGTAACAGCAGATAAAGCTGACCAGAGCCAGCCTGCGATTTCGGGAAATATCATAGTCTGGAAGGATATGCGCAACGGGAATGAAGATATTTACATGTACGATATCAGTACAGGAAAAGAAACCCCTGTAGTCACAGACCCTGCAGCACAGACAAACCCTGTTGTAGAAGGAGACTATATTATCTGGGAAGACAGGCGTGCAGGAAACCTTGACATTTATATGTACGAAATTTCCACCGGGAAAATAACACCTGTTTGCATTGATCCTGACCCGCAGAAAACCCCTGCTATCTCAAACGGAAGAATAGTCTGGGCTGACGGGAGGACTAAGGGAACAAATATCTATATATACGACATAGCTTCAGGGCAGGAGAAAACAGTTTCTACCGCATCTGAATATGAAAGCAACCCTTCAATTGACGACAGCAGGATAGTCTGGCAGGACAAGCGCAAAGGAACCATGGACATTTTTATGTTCACGGAAGACGCTTCTGAAACTGGAGCAGCTGCAGGGGAAGAGACCGGGGCTGAAGCCGGAGCAGAGGCAAAAGCATCTCTCGGAATATATCCAGTATCAGCTGCGGTTATAGCTGCTTATCTTATAATAACTTCAGGTAAAGACCGAAGAAGAAAAATCTGAACCTGCAAAAATCCGAAAAATGAGCCGGGAAGAAGCCTGATTTGCAATATACATGACTGCTGCCAAAGGCTGGAATCCCGGCATCCATGATGGAGAACTTTTTTACGAAGCTGACCCTGCCTGAAACATCTGGGAGACAGAAATATCGGGCTTGAAGGCGTTGTTGAAAACGAAAAGAAATACCAGAAAGCCATGAAATTTAATGGGATTACAGTTCAATATCCCTTATGTGCCGCTCGTATTTCTCTTCCCATGCCGGAGCCGTTATGCAGATCTGCCTGAGGTTTCCTCGGAACCAGAACCTCTTTCCTGCAGGCACAACCACCACATCCCCTGCCCTGACTTGAAACTCCCTGTCCTCAACTACCCATGTGCCGGAGCCTGCAAGAATATAATAGAGAAAATCGCTTTTTTCATGAACAAATTCTTCTGCATGCCCGGTCTCAGTTTCCTGATAGAGAACGGCTGCATTTGAGGAGTCTTTTTTCGTGGTATAAATTCTCATGCGAACTCTGTGCTTCTCGATGATTTCCGATTTATCCGGTCTGAAAACCACGCAGGGAAATTCTTCCGAAACAGCAGAAGACTCAGAAAAACACTTTTCATCAGACGTATTAAACAAAAATAGATTCTTTTCAAACCCTCCCCGCTCCTGCCTTTTTTTCAGCCTTAGCGATTCAAGGGCCTCTTTTGAAAAGCCTCTGAGCTCTGCAATCCTGTAGATGACTTCAAGGAGGTCGGCAAGCTCTTCAAGCTCTTTGCTCTCAAGGTACTCAGCCAGTTCTTCTTCGAGCTTGCGCTCCAGCTCAACAAGAAATTCGGGATCTGAAAGTTCTTTTACAGCACAATCTTTGTCTGAATTCCGCAGGATTTCCGGAATTCTGTCCCTGATAGCTTTATTACCACTTTCTGCAGAAGATTTCATGAATCAGCCACCCTGAGTCAGGGAAATAGAATACATTTATTTAAAAAGATATAGATCCAATAAATATATATGTGCTATATGTATATCCATGCAGGATGTTTCTGGAGAGCAAAAAAGCGCATATGGAAGTAATAATCGGCTGCGTATTTTACAGCATGAATGGGCTTTTTATTTCCCGTATACATGATATGGATATTTCTCCAGTAATATTTTACAGATTGCTTTTCGGGCTTCTGTTCCTTTTTATGTATATAGTCGCAAGAGGAAAAACGCCGGACCTCAGGTTAAAGAAAAAGAAAGGAAGCCTGTTTCTGCAGGGAGTGCTCGTGGTTACATGCATGCTACTTTATTTTACCTGCCTTAAGATTACCTGCGTATCCATAGCAATATTACTCCAGTATACAGCTCCAATCTATGTAATGCTGGCATCTCCTATTCTCCTGAAAGAGAAGATAGGAAAGGAAAGTATAGCTGCCCTTTTCATTGCAATTACAGGAGTATTTCTTATAGTCAGGCCGGATGGCGGGCTTTCCGGCATTGAACTTACAGGCAGCTATATGCTGGGCATGACGGCAGGACTGCTTTCAGGAGTTGTTTTTGCGGCTCTGATCCTGAACGTAAAAATATTAAAAAAAGAGTATCCTGAGCTTGCGATTGTTTTCTGGCCTATGGGGATAGCGCTTTTGCTGCTCAGCCCTTCTGCATTTGATGTTTCTATAGATGTACTTTACAGCAACCTGACAGTGCTTGCAGCTTTCGGAATAGTCTCAATAGGTTTCGGAGAAATATTTACGATCCTCGGACTTGCCAACCTTAAAGCCCAGACAGGAAGCCTTCTCGCCCTGATAGAACCCGTCAGCGGAGTCTTTTTTGATATAGCCGTGCTAGGAATCGCACTGTCATCTGAAACTCTTGCAGGCTGCGCCTTAATTATAGGTTCTGCGTTGATTATAAGCCTTAAGGACCAGGAAAAGATTTCCGAAAAAAATGTCGAAGGACTTCCCGGAGGCATTTAAAAGGGCTTCCTCCCCGGATTCCTCCTGAAGGTTTACAGTGAAGAATACTCGTCCCTTGCCCTGAAAAGAGCTTTTATGTTCTCGAGCGGAGTATGAGGGGCAAGGCCGCAGCCCGGTGCTAGAATATCGATTCCGTCTTCAAGACATGCCCGGGCTTCGATAATAACCTCTTCAGTGCCTTTCATCAATAAGGTATCAGAAGGAGAAACATTCCCTATAAGGCGCACCCGGTCTCCCACAATCTCCTTTGCAAAACTGACCTGTACTTTCTCTTCAATGCTTATCCCTTCAAATCCGGCACCTGCCAGAGGGTCAAGGACAGCCGTGGCATCCCCGCACATATGGAGGATTTTTAAGCCTTTGACCTCTTTGCAGAATTTCCTGTAGAGTGGAAAAACCGAGGTCTCAAACATCTCAGGGGCAATAATATCAGGCCCGGCTTCAGAGTCAATCAGAGTTACCGCATCTGCCCCTCTTTCCAGCAAACCATTGGCGTATTCTATACAGGCTTCCATTACAGTTCCCATCAGTTCTTCAACGACTTCAGGGTTTGTGACAAACCACATGAGATAGTTTTTCATGCCCGCAAGCATGGAGGCAAGTCCGGCAGGTCCTACGACTCCGGCGACAACAGGAACGCCATCACCCACATGCTCTTTGAGTATCCCGACCGCATCCAGCACTACCGATGTCCGCCTGCTTTCGAGAAGGGAATCAGGAACTGAAATATTTTTTACATCGCTCTTTTTCTTGCACGGGAAATCAGTCACATAAGGCTGTATATCAACACTGCCTTCAGCTACCTTACATCCCAGAGTTTCTGCAAGCACTGTAGTGCAGAAAGGACAGCGCACGTTTTCAAACCCTGCAATCTCATATCCTCCCAGGGCAAGTGCCGCCATTTTACCTGCATCATAATTAGCCTGAGGCCAGTATGATCCTGTCATTTCCATAAGTTCAACAGTGCCGGTCTGAGTCACGGAACAGACAGGGACCATGTCAGGGGATTCACCTTTCAGCGCCTTTTTAAATCTCGTGTTCAGGGTAAATTCACTCATTATTTCACCAGATATAATCCAGAGGTTCATGATTGTTGAAAACGGCATCAGCTCAACTAATGATGTTCTGAGGATATTTATTTTATAATATACAGAGGAGCAGGTATAAAAAAATATAAATCAAATACTCAACAGATGTTAGGTAGAATTGACGGGGTGAGAGAAAAAAATGGAAAAATAGGAAACTAATAAGCAAAAGAAACAGTGGATGGTTCTTGCCTTTGCTACAGGTGCAGCTCTTGGAAGCCTGTATGGAGCTTTTATTCTCGGACCTGCACTCGAGAGTATTGTGGAAGGAACGGCAATAGGCATCGCAATAGGAATCGGGGCTGGGGTGAGCCTGGGGGCTTTCTATGAAGTAGGGACCAGACACGAAAAAATGAACAAAAAAGAAACTCAGCTGCTTATCGCTGTGCTAGTTGCAACTTTGCTTCTGGTGATGTCAACTGCATTTATGGCTTATTCGGGTACTGCTTAATTAAGGATCAGGACATGTAAACATTTTACAGGCAGGTTTAATCTCAGTAAAGGTTTAACTGCTTGTTTTTGATGCTCGAATCAGCATATATACAGATGATTAATCGTTAATCAGATTGAATCTCCTCACCCATGAAACCAGCTTTATTCTCTGCTGAAACTATTCTCCAGTTTCCAGGCGGCACCTTAATTTCAAACCTGGCGCCTTCTCCTTCAATTCCAGTTTCAATAATTTCCATGCCTGTAATGGAAAGTATGCCTCTGACAAGGAAAAGCCCAAGACCGGTGTTTCTGCCTACGGATTTTTCGAAAATAAGGTCTTTCATAACAGAAGAGACCCCTATGCCGTTGTCCTTTACTTCAATTACAATACTTTCCCCATCTATACGAGAGCTTACATCAATCTCACTGACATGCTCACCGTGAGCTCTTGCATTGTCAAAAAGATTGTAAAAAGCTTTTTTGAGCAGGGGGTCAGCATAGATTTCAAGACCTTTGTCCTCTATAGAAAACTTTATTCCCTGCCCTGAGAAGGCGAAAGCTGCCTCTTTTGCAATGCTGCTTATGGACTGCCATGCAGGAGAAACGACTCCGAGCTCCTGATAGTCTTTGGTGAAAATAATCTGGCTATGGATTGTTTCAATTCCTTTGTTAAGATTTCGCAGGTACTTCGAGATCCTGGGATCTCCCCTTACATTCGGAGGAAGCATTTCAGAAATCAGCTCGGTATACCCTGAAAGTACATTCACCTGATTGAGGATATCGTGCCTGGTAATATTACTCATGAGGTTAATCTTTTTATTTGCCTGTTTCAATGCATCCTGGTATCGGTATATCTCCGTGATATCATGTATCATTACCAGCTTGCCTTCCGCATCATCTCTTGTCATAAGAGGGCTGATACTGACAGTAAAGAACCTTGTTTCCGAACCGATCTGAAGTGAGATTTCCCTGCCAAAATTTCCTTCAGGCGTACGGCCTAAAATATCCACCTCCTCTCCAAAAAGACAGCCCAGGTCTTTTCCTATAACCTCTTTTCTTGCTTTTCCTGCAAGTTCAAGTGCTGCCTTGTTAATGTCTGCTATTGAGTTTGAAGTGTCCACAACGATATATCCATCGTTCATGGATTCTATAACGCTTTCTCTGGCAACTGGAACAATATTAAGGAATTCATGCTGGATTGTGCCCCAGAAGAGAATCAAACCTGTTATTGCAAGGGAAAATGGAGTTGGGTCAAGGAATTCGAAGGGCCCTATATCTGCCAGGTGAAGTACGTTACCAAGAACTGGAACACAGGCAGCAGTAAGGGCTATCCCTGCCTGGGAACCATAAGGTGCTGTAAGCTGGATAAATTGCTTGAAAAAGAGGAAGATTCCAAGTATGAGTAAAACAAAAGAATAGAGATAAAATATCCAGAAAAATGGTCCATGCGTAATTATAAGGAGAGGAAAGCCTTCGCTGGAGTATCCAAGATTTAAACCTTCGAAGAACAGTCCATGGACATTGTTTGTGATCATCAATAGAATTGCAAGGCAGGGAAAAAGATAAAGCAGTTTCTCATACTTCCGTGCAAAAGACCTGTATACTCCGGAATATTCGGCTGCAAATAAAAACCACGCTACAGGAGTAAAGCCAATCCCAAGGTACTGGAGGCGGGCAAATAAATATTTGTATTCAATATCCAGGAATCCGATTTCAAAAGCATAATTTACGGACCAGAGCGCCATACAGAGCATAACTACTGTAAAATGTTTTGCATAAGGCGATCTGCGGTAATTAAAGACTTTGTATGCCCTGATCGCAAGTAAGGTGGATATGAGCCCTGAAAAAATCAATAATCCCATAAAGGGAACCGCATCTATGTGGATTTGCAGGCTGATAAGATGACCTTCCTTGTTTCAATTATTATTATGCGAATTTGGAGAGTCAGGAAATAAAAGTAAAAAAAACCCAGACGTTTTATTCATTACATAAAGACTTACTATATAAAGTTATGTACCAGCATGAGGAAAGGATAACCTGCGGATAGTGTATTTACTGCATATATCCAGAAAATGAGAGATTAAAATGAATAAGTACTCTCAGTAAAAGGGAACAATTTTTTGCTAAGATCTAATATTCAATACAATATAATGAGTTTTCAGACCACTGTTCAAAACAATCCGGATATATTTACAGACACCTCCCCAATAAGAGGTCAGCCCACCATTGAACCTTGAGTATTCCAGAGTTTCCTTACTTTTCATTACCTCAGGATTATTGTTTTTGAATAGTCTCCAGCTCTATTAATGCTCTATGAATTTTCTTCTATACTTAATAACCTTTCCTCTTATTATAGCATGTGTCTTTCATTATAGTATGTATATTTTATTATAGTATGTATCTTCCATCTGGAATCGCGTACCTCAGACCTTAAAGATGGAGATCCATAAAGGAGAGATCCAGAAAAATTGATGTTTATGTGCTTACCAGACCCCATTGTTTTTAAGAGTTGCAAGGATATTGTTAAATTCGCTGTTAAACCTGCACTTTCCAAAATCTGGTGTGTCCAGAATTTTTTGTTTTATATCCTGAAGCCTGCCCATAGAGCATCCTGCCCCTTCAGGATCTGAGAATCCGGATTTTCCGTAATTCCCGAGAGGCACAACATTCTCTTCCAGAATTTCCAGAAACCTGGGATCAAGATCATTTGTAAAATAAAACTGTAATAAGCCGATTATTCCATCCAGTTCAAAATTATTAAGAGCCGATTCCAGAAACCAGAATGAAAATGGGAAATAATGTTCCTTTAGAGAAAAATAATCCGAAACAGTAAGGATCTTACCTGTTAACTCTAATGAAGGACTCCTTTAATCTGCTCCTTAAAGGCTAAAAATTCTCTCAGGGATATAGTTTTTCATAAAGATGTTCAAGCATTAAGGAGGATAATAACCTGATCCTGCTCCCGCAGCATAGGAGTCAGGGGATTGATCCTTTTACACAGCAAAGATCTATACCTTCAAGGTCTCAGTAATTCCGACAGGAAAAACTGGAATTCTACCCTGAGAGCACTTTTACCTCATGGTTAGAAAATGTTAAAATATATAAACTTGTTCATAAAAATCTAAATGTAAAATAATGACGAATCAGGTACTTAAAAAACCGTAGCGAAAGAAAAAAGATAAAAATTAAAAAACAGATTGAAATTTAAATTCGAAGCCAAAACTCAATAAGTAACAGATGAAGTAACAGATCAGAAATGAAAGAATCTCATGAAAAGAAAAGTAAAGTTTCTGAATAAATCCCGGATAAGGGTTATTCAGAGAATCTCATGTTAAAGCAGGCTTAGAATCCCGGAGACTTCTTCATCAAACCCGTATTTTTTAAAGTTAGAGCTTTCCAGAATCCTTTGCTTGATATAATAGAGTACGCTCAGAAGGCTTTCATCACTTTCAGACTCCATGTCTCCTGCATATGGGTGAATATTTTCCTCAAGTGCGTCCAGAAGCCTGGGGTCAATGCCATCTCCAAAGTAAGCATCTACAACCAGAAGATCTGAAATCTGCTCATAGAAGCCTGTAAGCTCATCGAGCCAGTTCGCAGTACTGTATCCTGCCGCATATTTCTGCTGGTGAAGGAACATGAGATAGCCGGAAATATCGGTGATCAGGTCCTCAGTCAGCCGATCTTCTGGAAACACAATCGGGAAACGTTTAATTACTGCAGGGGTTACAGAGTTTGAATAAATCATCTCAGACTCACAGACCGAAGGGAAAAGCCTGGAAATCTGGCTGTTAAGCACTGCAGTCACATAAGGATACTTTTCCGGGTCTTTGAGCACAATGCCGCAGCCGTCCTCAAATACATGGTTTCCGGAAGTATCGTATGCTGCCTGCAAACGGTAACCTTCGGTAGCAATGATCTTGGGAGTATTGAGGTACTCCAGAAGTTTTCTGCCTCTTACACTGTAGTCTGCAGACTCAAGAGGTGAACTGTCGTGATCGAATAGATTTTTGAATTCCAGAATTCTCCCGTATGTAAGAGGGAACCTGACTTTCAGTTCTTCTGGAGGAATTATTCTGCACTCTTTCCTGCTGCCTTTTTCTGACAGATCATATGGAAGCATAAAACGATAAGGTGAAGAGTTAAATGCAAATTTTTCGGAAAAGGCGCCTGAGACATAGGGATAGATAAGCTCGGACTCTAAAATTATGGGTTTACAGAGACCTTCACAAAGGTAAAGCGACTCAGAATCGCTTCCTTCCGGGACGGTAAGCCTGTGCAGCAAACCGTTTTTTGTGCTGATTCCTCCGAAGATGCTTTCGGAGAGATCTCCAAGCGTGATAGGGAATTCACAGATCTTTTCTACAATTTTGTTTTCGTTCAGGAACATCTATTTTTCACTTCTGTAGAAGTATATTGAGAAAATTCATTTTCTCCTGTTTTTTATTCTCAGAGTCGGATCTAGCCTGAGTTTTCGAAAAATAATACTATCTCAGCCTTTCTAGACTCGATGCCCCATTAAATCATCAAAGTCCTGACTGAACTGCAGGGTTAGATTTGGGTAATTATCTGCAGGAGATAGTAGAAGAGCATAAGTATATAAATATATTCGCACTGAAAATTAATTATAAATATAAATCATGATAAATAGTCAGAAAAATACAGGGAGAAATATAAAAAACGGGATGCTAGAACTTACAGGAGTAAAAGGAAAAAAGAAGAGACAACCAAAAATCTAGAACGAAGTCAAGAAAGAAAAATCAAAACAGAAAAGATACTAATTAAAAAAATTTAAATATTAATCTTCAGACTACCTATATATGCAGGGAAGTAGAAGTTCCGGAAAATATTTAATAAGAGAAGCCTCAACCGAAGACATACCCGGAATGCTTGAGGTCTTTAACTATTATATAGAAAATAGCTTTGCCTCTTATATTGAAACTTCGGTGGGTCCCGAGTTTTTCCAGGTTATTCAAAATGAAAAAGAGCAGGAAAAAGATGATCGTTTTCCTTTTTACGTGATTGAAGAAAATGGAAAAATAATAGGTCTCGGAGCCCTCAGACCATATTTTCCATTCCCTAATTTTCGGCATACAGGTGTGGTTTCCTATTTTATCCTTCCCGGACATACAAGAAAAGGGCTTGGATCGAGAATGCTGGAAAAACTCTTTGCGGAAGCCAGAGAAAAAAAGATGAAAAGCCTCCTTGCAAACGTGTCATCAAAAAATGAAGCCAGCCTTAACTTTCACCTGAAACACGGTTTTATTGAATGCGGAAGATTCAGAGACGCAGGGACCAAATTCGGGAAATATTTTGATATCATATGGTTTCAAAAGTTTCTTGATCAGGAACAGAAATAAAAAAAGAATTGGATAGAGAAAATTAGAAAGAACCCGCAAGAGGCAGGTAATCAATATTCCCTTTACCCATATTGTAAGCCGTATCACAGATCCCGTCATAATCGGCGTCCTGATTAGTCTGACTGAATCCATTTCCTTTTGGTGATGCCCAGTAATTCCCACCCAGGAAAGACCCTCCAACAATGTTGGTTCCCGGATTTTTGCTCACATTCCAGACATTCGCGGAATTTCCGTCAAAATACAGATTTTTTGTATTACTGAGGTAGTTATCATAGACCGTGTTAGAACTGGAGTTCACGAAATACATGCCGTATCCTGAGTTAGAAATTACTCTATTAGCATTAAGCGTATTACCGCTGGAAGAGCTCAGAAGGATGCCGTACAATGTATTCAGGTTTACACTATTAGCTGTTAAAACATTGTTCCCGGAAACCTTTATGTCTATGCCGATTTTATTGTTTTGTGCTTCACTCCCGGTCAAAGTATTATTATTGCTGAGGGAATCAAACCACATCCCATAATTACTGCTAGACGCCATATTGCCAGCAATCGAATTCATGCTGGCGTTATGCAAAAGAACAGACACATCGCTGTAAGACGCCGTGTTGTTTATCAATTCGTTTTCAATGGAATCCCACAAACAAATGCCGTACTTACTGTTGTTTAATGCTGTATTATTTTCAAGTGTATCTTCGTTTGAAGCTTTGAGGTAGATACCGACATTATTGTATAATGCCCTGTTGCCATTCAGGCTGTTGTTATTGCTTGAGTAAGCCAGCCAGATGCCATAGCTGCTGTAAGATGCAGTGTTACTGCTTAATTCGTTTCCGCTGGAATTATGCAGAATAATACAGACATTGCTGCTGTTTGAAGCTATATTGTTTTTTAATGTATTTTCGCTGGAATTCCACAGATTGATGCAGGAATCGGAGTTATTTATTGCCATGCTGCTGACTACTGAATTTTTGCTGGAAGCTTTGAGATAGATTCCAATCTTATTATCCAGTGCAGTATTATTATCCAGTACATTTCCTGTGGAAGAATTCACCCATACACCATAACTGCTGTTAGAAACCCTGTTCTTAAGAAGTGCATTTTCACCGGAGTTGTTTAGGAGGATGCAGGCATTGCAATACGATATCGTGTTGTTGTCAAGAGTATTATTACCTGACAAATCCAGACGAATGCCGAATCCTGGATTCAATTTAGAATTATTTCCAGCCTGTAAAGTATAATTACCTGAAGAATCCTTGAAAGCCTCCTGGAAGACAAATAATTCATTGTTTTCAATATGGCAGTCTTCCACTTCATAAAGGTGGATTCCAGAATAGGGGAAACTTATACTTCCGTTTATACAAAATCCGTTAACTCCAACTCCGTCTGCTGTGATAGAGAAAACATCATCCGAACTGCTGGCAGCCTGAATAATAGTATCTGAAGGAATGCCTGAAGCAGAAATTACAGCGAGGTCCTCCACATCTATTTCAATATTTTCCACATAAACTCCCGGATAAACAATAATTGTGTCACCTGGATATGAATTGTCTACTGCAGCCTGGATTGAGGAGAAATCGGCAGCATGATCTGTGCCATTACTGACAGTAATTACCGTGGAGTTAGATTCTTTGAGAGGAAGAGAATCAAAAATTCCGCTGCCTTCAATATTATATTCAGAGTCAAAAATACCGTCAAGGTCAATATCTCTGACTCCTCTGGGATAGACTGTCCCATCAGGTCTTCCCCAGAAGTTACCACCAAGATAAGAGCCTCCTACAATATTGGTTCCTTCGGATTTTGTTGTGTTCCAGAGATTTTCCCCTACAACCATTTCGGAGTTGACATTTACAGTGTTATTGAGATAGTTATTGTAAATCATATTGCCGGAAGTCTCGTAGATGTGAAGGCCCGCCTGGCTGTTAAATTTGAGAGTATTGCCGGTCAGAAGGTTTCCGTTTGACTCACCTGTAAGAGAAATGCCCTTTTCATTTTCAGAAATCGTGTTATTTTTCAGGGTGTTATTAGGGGAGTCAAAAAGTGAAATCCCATCATTACAGTACAAAAGAGAATTATTTTCCAGTGTATTATTAAGACTGTCACTGAGGCTGATTCCTATTAAGCCATATGAGATATCGTTATCCATCAACATGTTACCTGAACTGAACATGTAAAGGTCGATACCACAACTATTATTTGAGAGAACATTGTGCTCAATAAGGCAGCCAGTAACGCCAACTAAGTGAACCCCTGAAGCTGATTCTGGTCCTGTTATGCTAAATCCTTTAATGATCACATCATTTGCCCAGATGCCGAATACGTCTTTCGAATTATCAGCTGCCTGAATTATGGTATCTGAAGGGCGGCCGGATTCCGAAAGGATGGACAGGGATTTGTTAATCTCAAGGTTTTCGATATAAATGCCTGGTTTGACAATTATTTCATCGCCTGGATTTGCAGCATTTACTGCAGCTTGAATGGATGTAAAATCCGCAGCCAGGTCCGTACCGTTACTTACTGTAATTGCAGTAGCTACTGCATTTCCCGCATTCGCAAAAGCGAACGTGAGAAATGCAATAAGAACGATTATGCCGCTTCTTTTTATAGGATGCATGGTAAACTCCGTAACAAAATTTGTGAATTTTCTAAAGAAACTTCTTCTAATCATCTGAATTAATGGCCGGATGTACAGAAATTCAGGTGAGAAAACTTATCTAAAGCGCTGCAGGAAAGATCAAAACTGCCGGAAAAACTGCCCAGTCAGGATTTGTACGGTTGATTTACCTGTGAACTTCAGACTTTGGAAAGATCTTGGAGTTAAGATCTGAAAAAAAACCAAATACTCACTGAAAATTTCCAATTCTGCTATTATCCGATTTTTAGCACAATTACCTCGCTAATCTCAGAAAGATGAGACAACATTTTTAAGTCTGGACATATCAAATCTAAAATTTAATTAATATGTAAAAAAATGGTACAGTTATATAAAATTAACTCAGAAGTGAGGAAGAAGTTCATTTGAAGACCCAGTTTTCCATTAATTTCCATCTATTTTTTGCTAAGTTTGAATAAATAATGGTGTATTTAGTAAAAATAATATCTTATTTACCACCTCAATCCTTGAAACAAGACAATAAATAGAAATAAATAAAGGACAGAGAGCCATACTTAAATGCATGGAATCGGAAGACTACCTTCATGCACTTGAAACAACAGGGAGAATCCTGCTGTTCACACCTTTCCTCGTATCTATTATACTTTTCATATGAGGGGTGTCAGACATAGAACCTTTCAAGGGTCCAGGGGCTTTTGAAACTCAAAAATAGTTGCTGACAAAAACTCCTTATTCAATAAAAAACGGGGAAAATTAAAATAGAATAATCAGAATATAAATAGATTGTGGGGAGTTAATTTGAAGGGGAAGAGAGCTTTGCTGCCATTAGTATTCATTTCATTTCTTTCACTTCCGGCTGCAAATACAGACTGGGTACTGTATCCGGAGAAAACAGAGCCTTCAGCCGGAGATTTGCTGGTGGATACGACAGAAGGGGAAATAAACCTGGGTAATGATGGAGAATACAGGGACGGCTTAATTGATAATTATGACTATTTCATAAATCCGGGATATCCATCAAGCGACATTCGGACTGCCAGAAACACGAGGAGTGGGTAAGTACGTCCTGTGAAATGATCCCAAGAAAACACGTGAAAAGTAAAATAAAGCAGTTGTGCTGCGGAGAGGAATTCTCTGATTATGCAAAAAGCGGGACTTCAAAACCGCTGCCTTCTACTCAGGCTCTCGCAGTGGGACAAATAAAAAGAGACGCCAGTGACAGGATAGAGTAAACCCTGACTGCGGTTAAAAAGATTTTTTCCGGGAGTGAAAAATATGAAGGCTGTAAGAATTCACGAGTTTGGCGGACCGGAGGTTCTGAAATACGAGGATGTCCCCGAGCCCCATCCGGGCCAGGGAGAGATAAGGATAAGGGTCATTGCAGCCGGGGTCAACCCGATGGATTGGAAGATACGCAAAGGACTGGTTGGGAAAATGCCTTTGCCAATGATTATGGGACTGGATGTTGCAGGTGTTGTAGATTCCCTGGGACAGGGAGAAGTCCCTTTCCGTCCCGGGGAAGAGGTTTATGCAAAAGTCTCTATTGAAGAAGGGGGCTATGCCGAATATACGGTTGTCAACTCCATGCAGGTTGCCAGAAAACCTGAAAGCATCGGGTTCATTGAAAGCGCGGCGATTCCTACGGCAGGACTCGCTGCCTGGCAGGCTCTGTTTGACATTGCCGGACTTGAGAAAGGGCAGTCAGTACTGATCCACGGTGCTGCAGGCGGTGTCGGGACTTTTGCAGTCCAGTTCGCCAGATGGAAAGGCGCTTTTGTTACAGCCACAGCTTCAGGAACTAACTTAGAATTCTTAAAAAGCATAGGAGCAAACGTAGTAATAAACTACACAAACCAGCGATTTGAAGATATAATCAGTAATATGGATGTCGTACTGGATACAGTAGGAGGAGATACTTTCGATAGATCCTGGAGAGTGTTAAAGCCCGGAGGATTCCTTGTAAGCACCGTTGCCAGCATACCCGAAGGAGCTGCAGAAGAGCATGGAGTACGTGCGCAAACCCTCGTAACCAGAGCTGATGGAAAAGAGCTTGCCCAGATAGCAGAGGTCATTGATGAAATGCAGGTAAAACCAGTTGTAACTACCATACTCTCCCTATCGGACGCACAGAAAGCCCATGAACTGAGCGAAAGCCGCCATATGCGCGGGAAAATTGTTTTGCTCGTGCGGGAGGATCTGAAGTAAATTCTGAAGCCTCTGTAAACATGGAAGTTTGAGATTTCAATGGAAGCAGCCGGTGAAGTTATCTGAGCACTCAAACTGCCGAGAAGGAGAAAAATGCCAGAACAACCGGAAATCATCACTACTATTTTTATATTCAAGGGATTATATTAGAAGAGCTTAATGAATCAGGATTTGACTTATTTTGAGAGAAAAATTAATGCATCAGTAATTTGAAAAAGAAAAAACAAATTGAAAGTTTAAGTTTAAGAAACCTGCATACATCCTTTACAGGGCTGGAGGATCATATGGAAAGAATCAATAATAGTAGAAGGAAGAAAGTTGGATCAAACCTTGACCAGTTTAAAAATGATCCGAATCAGGCTTCTGATACTGGAGAAAAGTATTCTGAAGAAATAAAAGATACTCCTTACAACCGGGTAGATATCGGGAAAATCTGGGACTATTTAGGGTTATTCTTTTCTATGCTGGCAGATTCCTTTAACAGCAAATACCCGGTTCCAAAGAAAACAGTGCTGGTGATGTCATTCACTCTGCTGTATCTCGTA
>Ga0208825_1000337_pt1 | contig 47505 bp, 35 predicted proteins | sample AD_UKC113_MetaG_FD_184450 | JGI IMG/M metagenome (GOLD analysis project Ga0208825, IMG submission 184450) | Active sludge microbial communities of municipal wastewater-treating anaerobic digesters from Hong Kong - AD_UKC113_MetaG (SPAdes)... | ecosystem: Engineered > Bioreactor > Anaerobic >... | reverse complement strand
AGTTGCCGCTTGTACATATGGTATGCAGGTGATTTTGTTCCACAAGATGCTTTACTCTCGAATAATTCTCTCCGCTAGCCCTTTGCATCTTCAGCCAGGCAGGCAATCTTCTCCCCTTTTGCATAATGAAAATATAGATCGACAAAGGTATGAAAATTTGTGCTTTTATCCCCTTCAGGCAACAGATCTCTGCACATACGGGTGTGAATCCTTTTTAAGGCTCTGACGGCAGAAGTGCAACTTCAGTTTATTATCTCATGAAATATTTGAACTATAAAAATTATATTTGTTAAATTTCATCCAAGACCGGGTAATCTAACAAAATAACGAAATGACACAGAACGATTTTAAAATAAATACTGACTACCAGACAGTTATTGGAGACTTCCCGAAAGTGGGAATACGTCCGGTAATTGATGCACGTGAAAACGGCGTAAGGGAATCGCTTGAGAAGCAGACGATGGATATGGCTTTAGAAGCAGCCCGTCTTATCAGCGACAACCTCAGGTATGGTAACGGGAAGCCTGTTGAATGTGTAATTGCCGACAGCACTATTGGCCGGGTGGCGGAAGCAGCAGCATGTGCTGAAAAATTCAAAAAAACAGGCGTCGGTTTAACACTTACTGTAACTCCCTGCTGGTGTTATGGCAGCGAAACAATTGATGTTGAGCCTGAAAGGCCAAAAGCCATATGGGGCTTTAACGGGACGGAACGGCCGGGCGCAGTATACCTTGCTGCCGCTCTTGCCGGACATACGATGAAAGGTTTGCCGGCATTCGGAATTTATGGCAGAGATGTTCAGGATGTAGGAGATAAAAATATTCCCGACGACGTCAGGGAGAAGATTTTAAGGTTCGTGAAGGCTGGTCTTGCAGTTGCCTTCATGAAAGGCAAATCATACCTTTCGATGGGTTCCGTTTCTATGGGTATTGCCGGATCTATTGTCAGAGAGGATTTCTTTCAGGAGTATCTTGGCATGCGCAATGAATATGTTGATATGAGTGAATTCGCAAGAAGACTCAATCAGGATATTTTTGACAGGGAAGAATATGACAGGGCACTTTCGTGGACAAAAAAATATTGCAAGGAGGGAAAGGATTACAATGAAAAACCTTCTTCAAGAGAAAGGAAGGACAAGGAATGGGAAATAGTTGTAAAAATGGCTCTTATTGCCCGTGACCTGATGGTCGGAAACCCGAAATTGAAAAAGATCGGGTTCGGAGAGGAATCTCTTGGCCATAATGCAATTCTTTCAGGTTTTCAGGGGCAGCGTCAATGGACCGATCATATGCCTAACGGAGATTTCCTTGAAGCTATTCTGTGTTCTTCTTTCGACTGGAACGGGATAAGGCCGCCTTATCTTGTTGCCACTGAAAATGATGCGATGAATGGCGTGCCCATGTTGTTTGGCTACCTGCTTACAAATACGGCGCAGATGTTTTCTGATATAAGAACATACTGGAGCCCTGAAGCGATCAGGAGAGTGACCGGAATGCAACCTGAAGGACTGGCATCCAACGGAATAATCCACCTCATCAACTCTGGCGCATCAGCCCTCGATTTCTCGGGAAAACAGAAAAAAGACGGGAAAGCCTGCATAAAACCATTCTGGGAAATTACAGCACAAGATGCCGCTGAATGCCTTAAGGCAACTAAATGGTCGCCCGCGAATACCGGATATTTCAGAGGCGGGGGCTTTTCTTCCCAGTTCACTACACAGGATGTTATGCCAATCACAATATCAAGGGTGAACCTGGTTAAGGGTATCGGCCCGGTGCTTCAGCTTGCTGAGGGATGGACAGTCGATCTTCCTGAAAAGATGAACAGCATCCTCACTGACAGGACCGACCCGGGATGGCCCACCACTTGGTTCTCTCCGCGTCTCACAGGTAAGGGGCCTTTCACAGATGTGTACTCAGTCATGGCAAACTGGGGAGCCAACCATTCAGCATCAAGTTACGGACATATTGGTGCGGACCTTATATCCCTTGCCTCCCTGCTCAGAATACCGGTCAGCATGCATAACGTCCCTGAATCACAGATTTTCAGGCCCAGCTCATGGAATGCTTTCGGAACGGACAAGGAGGGTTCAGATTACAGGGCCTGCTCCGCTTACGGACCACTTTACAGGTAATAAATCCGATAAATTTTCAAAGCTTAAACAGGAACCTAATGGACAATACTCCCGAAGGCCGCAGACTGGAAATAGAACCTGAAATACTGAATAAACTCAACTCGACAAGGAAGTGGACCACTTTCCTTTCTGTCCTTGGATTTATTTTTCTCGGACTTGTAATAATAGGCGGGCTTGCTGCAAGTCTTTTCCTGACCATCTTTAAAACCAGTGAGAACACTCTCGGATTTCCTGAATCATTGCTGCCGGTTACAGCCCTGGTTGCAGGATTGGTTTATTTCTTCCCGGTATTGTTCCTTTTCCGGTTTTCAAGAAATGTCCGCGATGCAATTCATTACCATGACAACGTGAAGTTAGCAAAGGGATTCCGGAATCTGCACCTTTTTTTTAAAATAATCGGGATCATCGTCATTATGGTGGTGCTGATCTATATATTCGCCCTTGTGGTCTCAGGAGCATCCCTTACTTTTATCAAAGGGATCTGATTTATGTCAAAGGAAATTGTCATCGTATTCGACTGCGGTGCGACCAACGTTAGGGTGGTTGCCCTGAACCGCAGGGGAGTTGTTATTGCCTCTGAATCGTATGCAAACAGCCCCAAAGCCGATCCGTTTTTCCCGGCATACAGGATCTGGGATGCAGAGGCAATATGGAAGAAAATGTGCATTGCTTCAAAAAAGGTGGTTGAAAAGGTCAATAGTGCTAAAATACTCGGAGTGACATTTACAACGTTCGGTGTTGACGGCACGCTTTTCAGCCGCGACGGCAGGATGCTTTATCCGGTCATCTCGTGGCAGTGCGAACGTACCAGACAGGTAATGAAAAACATAGACAAATACATACCTGTTGAGGATCTGTACAGGGAAAGTGGTGTCCTTCCGTTTAATTTCAATACCATCAACAAATTAATCTGGTTTAACGAAAACATGCCACATCTTCTCAGAAAGAGTTACCGGTTCCTGTTTATGCCGGCAATCTTCGGCTTTTTCCTTACGGGCCGAATGGCAAATGATGTCACTATGGCGGGTACTTCAATGATGACAAGCCTTGCCGGAAGGAAACTGTCCGAGAATATTTTCCGGAAAGCAGGTTTGCCGGTTGCCTTAATGGGCGATCTTTCTGAACCCGGATCAATAACAGGTGAAGTGACCTTGTCAGCTTCGGCCGATACCTCCATACCTGCACATACCCCTGTTGTAGCAACGGGCCACGACACCCAGTTTGCAATCTTCGGATCAGGTGCTGAAAAGAATCAGCCTGTATTAAGCTCGGGTACCTGGGAGATTCTTATGGCCCGCACTGAGAATTTCAAAACCGAAAAGACTCAGCTTGAGATGGGTATCACAACTGAACTGGATTCAAGGGCAGGATTATACAACGTGGGCAATCAATGGATTGCATCGGGGATTCTGGAATGGGCAAGGAGGACTTTTTTCAGTGATTTAAGGCAGAATGCCTACGAGGAAATGATCTCGGGCGCGGAACAGGTCGCTCCGGGATCAAACGGCATAAAGGTTCTCCCGGAATTCTATGAAGACCTAACAGGCAAACCCGGAGGAAGGATAACAGGCTTGACAATTGAATCAACACGTTTTGAGATTTACAGGGCCATCCTTGAAGCTCTCGGAAACCGGCTGGCCGAGGGCAGGGCAGCGCTTGAGAATGCAGGCGGGTTCAAAACGGAAAACATAATCTGCGTCGGCGGTGGTTCAAAAAACAGGCTGTGGAACAAAATCAGGGCGAACTGTTCAGGGGTCCCCGTAAAAATCCTGGATCAGAAAGAAACAACCGTTCTCGGCGCTTCCCTTTTTGTACAGGCTGCCTGCGGCAATTTTGCCTCACCTGAAGAGGCCAGATCGTCTGTTGAATACAAGGCTGAGACCATCTTCCCTGATTAAATAACTCCTGAAACATCTGAGTTATTTTATCCCGTGCAGCCGCTGCCACGCAACAATCAGAAAGGATCTGTGTTAAATATAAAAATTGTAACCGATGGAAATGGCATATTTTAACGGGAATTATATCCCAAAGGACGAAGTCAGGATCAGCCCCGATGACAGGGGATTCCTTTTTGCAGAGGGGATTTATGAAGTGGTAAGATGGTACCGGGGATTTTTTTATGATATGGACAGCCATGTTTCAAGAATGAAAAGAAGTCTCAGGGAAATTAAGATCACATGGCCTGAAGAGGATACATTCCCGGTCATTGCCAGAGAACTCATAAGGATGAATAATCTCCGCAATTCTTCAGCTCTGGTTTATCTTGAGGTTACAAGGGGATCTGCAAGCCGGACGCATGCCTTTCCGAATCCATCTGTCAGCCCCACTGTATATGCATATGCAAAGGAATTTGTCCCGGAAAATAACGGCAAAGAATCGGGAGTAAGCGTTATGCTAAGTGAAGATATCAGATGGAGCAGATGCGACATTAAGTCGGTTGCCCTGCTTGCCAATACCCTTCTGTTCCAGGAAGCCCTCGACAAGGGTTTTTTTGAGGTGGCATTCACAAGGAACGGACTGATAACTGAATGCTCGCACTCAAATATATTCTTTGCCGTCAACGGCATTCTTTTCACACATCCCGAATCAGTTTACATCCTGTCGGGTGTCACCAGAAAAAACATTATCAGGATCGCAAGAAAAACGGGAATCCCCGTCAAGGAAGAAGCTATCGATGAAAAGATGATCGGAGCTGTCCGGGAAGCGTTCATCACCAACACTTCAGGCGAGGTAACCCCTGTGGTAAAGATAAATGATGTTATTATCGGGGAAGGCGCACCGGGTCCGCTGACAAGGACGATAAGGGAAAGATTTAACGATCATATCTGCTCACTGAAACATTAATGATTGTTCTGATTCCCGAACCCTAATTTTAATATATTTGCAAAAATTTTTTAATCAACTTATTATGGGTTTAAGTGAACAGGAGCAGATAAGAAGGGAATCGCTGGCAGAGCTAAGAAAACTCGGCATTGATCCATACCCTGCTGCTGAATATAAGACAAATGTTTTTGCCGGTGAGATACTGGAAAATTTCAGCGATGATCTCAACAATTACCAGGATGTATGCATAGCCGGAAGGATAATGAGCCGCCGCATCATGGGGAATGCGTCATTTGCTGAGTTAATGGATTCTTCCGGAAGGATCCAGATCTACATAAGAAGGGATGATATCTGTCCGGGTGAAGACAAGACTCTGTATAACATTGTTTTCAAACGCCTGCTTGATATCGGGGATATTATAGGGGTAAAAGGCCGGGTATTCAGAACCCAGATGGGCGAGATAACAGTTCATGTTAATGAATTCACAATCCTTTCAAAATCACTAAGACCCCTGCCTGTTGTAAAGGAAAAAGACGGGGTACTGTATGATGCTGTCACGGATCCCGAACTGCGTTACCGCCAGCGGTACGTAGATCTTATTGTGAATCCGCAGGTCAGGGATGTTTTCCGGAACAGGACAAAAATCATCCAGTCAATGCGCGAATTATTCAATTCAAGAGGATATCTTGAAGTTGAAACTCCTATTCTGCAACCCATCCCGGGGGGAGCCGCAGCCAGGCCGTTCATTACTCACCATAATACTCTTGACATACCTCTTTATCTCAGAATTGCAAATGAATTATATCTGAAGAGACTTATAGTGGGAGGCTTTGAAGGTGTCTATGAATTTGCAAAAGACTTCCGTAACGAAGGGATGGACCGCACTCATAACCCTGAGTTCACTGTACTGGAGATATATATCGCATATAAGGACTACAACTGGATGATGTCCTTTACCGAGGAGATTGTCAGTAAAGCCGCACTCGACCTGCATGGCACAACCGAAATAGTTTATGGAGACCGGACTATCAGCCTGAATCCGCCTTTCAAACGCATCAGTATGACCGATGCAATAAAGGAAAACACCGGGTATGATATTACAGGCATGAGTGAAGAAGAGATCAGAAAATTATGTGATAAACTCGAAGTACCACACACACCTGAAATGGGAAAAGGCAAACTTATCGATTCGATTTTCGGCGAAAAGTGTGAGCATACTTACATTCAGCCCACCTTTATAATCGATTATCCTGTCGAGACCTCCCCGCTTACAAAGATGCACCGAAGCAAACCCGGCCTTGTCGAGAGGTTTGAACTGATGATAAACGGCAGGGAAATTGCCAATGCCTATTCCGAACTAAATGATCCCATCGACCAGCTTGAGAGGTTCCAGGATCAGCTCAGGCTTTCGGAAAAAGGTGATGATGAGGCAATGTTCATAGACCTCGATTTTGTAAAAGCTCTTGAATACGGGATGCCTCCCACATCAGGAATGGGGATTGGCATCGACCGCCTTACGATGCTGCTTACCAACCAGCCTTCCATACAGGATGTCCTCCTTTTCCCCCAGATGAAACCTCTGGTTCAGAAGACGGAGCAGGAAAGCAAGACTGAAGAATATACAGAAGCAGGGATACCCGAAGAATGGGTTGAACCTCTTAAAAAGCTTGGTTACACTACATTAGCCAGGTTGAAGGAAGTGGAAAAACCGGGAAAGCTGGCAAACGACCTGAATGGTTACAACAAAAAGAATAAGCTCGGATTGCCAGGGTTAAGTCCGCAGGCAGTGGAAGAGTGGCTGAAATAAACACAGATAAGGAAATCACGGAAGGGGCAAAACAGAATGCCCCTTTTTTATTTTACAATTGTATGATCCGTACTGTCCCAAAAAACTTTTGCATTAGTTTAAATGTTGGCGTAACTTTATAAAATTAAATAACATACACCCGGAGAAATGCACGAAAAACGCAATAAATTCTCCAGACTCCGGCAAGAGTTGCGGCGCCGGAAAACAGACAGGGTGATTGTTGCTTATGCTGCAGCGGCCTTTGCAATCCTCCAGCTTGGCCAGATCCTTTCAGATGAACTCGCATTTCCATCCTGGACAATGACTGTCCTGATGATCATTCTTGCGACAGGGTTCCCCGTTGCAGCAATATTATCCTGGTTTTTTGACGTAACTCCCGGAGGAATTGAAAAAACAAAACCAGCTCCCGAGAAAAGAAAACCCGCAACCGGGGCCGAAATCAAAAAATGGAGAAACACAACCCTGATCAGTTTCATCATTATCATTATCCTGATCCTGTACAATATTGTGAATATCTTCGTCGTGGCCGGTGAAAATAAAGGTCTTTCTGAACGCTCCATAACTGTTCAGCCTTTCGGATGCCTGAACGATGAAAGTGAGCTGGCATTAAAGGGGGCCTTCTTCACCGACTATATTAACGGCACCCTGACCAGCATTGAAGACATAACCTTACGCACCTGGCCTCCATATATGAACACCCGGGAAATAAAAAAATCATACTCCGAGATTGGCCGTGAACTAAATGTTTCATTTATTCTGAAAGGCACATTGTCGCGGCTTACGGATAACACAATTTTTATTGTACAGCTGATCAGGATAAAAACTGAAAGCATCGCATGGGCTAAAAATTACGAACTCGATCCGGAAGGAGGCAATTTCTATGAGATACAGCGGGATATTGCACTTAATATCACCTCTTCACTGAATGCCGGCATTTCCCAGAAAGAAAGGAAGAGGATAAACAAGAAGCCTTCATTCAATCCTTCGGCAATGAAAAGCTTTATGCAGGGAAATGCTGTTTCACAGCAGGTCATTTTCAATGCTTCCTCGGGCAACAGGTTTTTTTCGCAACTGATTGATGCCAGCCTGTTTGCTAATGCAATACAATCTTTTGACAAAGCGATAGAACATGATCCGGCTTTTGCACTGGCATATGCCAAAAGGGCAATAATCAGATCATGGGGCTATCATGCAGGTTATATCGAAAGATCTGCAATCCCGGCCTGCAGATCCGATATTGAAAAAGCCCTGGCCCTCGACCGGGATCTGGTCGAAAACTTAATCGCCCAGGGATTTTACTGTTACTATTGCGAGAATGATTACAACAAGGCTCTGTCCTTCTTTACCCGCGCCGGCAGGGAACAGGCAAACAACTGGCAATGTAAATATTATATGGCCCTTGTCGAAAGAGTACTGGGAAACTGGGAAAGGTCTCAGGAACTGATGTCAAAGGTCCTGGAATTCAATCCACGCGACCCTCTGCTGCTAACCAACATAGGCATATCTGAAGAGATGCTCAGGAACTATGACAAAGCTGTTTTTTATCACGACCAGGCTATAAAGATAATGCCAAAATGGCCATCTGCATATGCAAATAAAATAAATGCATTGCTCCTCGGTAATGGGAATACCGCTGAAATCAGAAAGATTATTGACACTGCTTCAAAAAGAACCGACGATAACATGAAGGAATTCAGAATCAGGATGGATTTATATGACGGCAGGTTTCAGGAAGCCCTGCATGAAATAGAGTTATCCGAACCTGCCGATTTTAATGACCGCGGAATTCGGCTCCTGTTATATTCCGACATATACAGGTACCTCAACAATCTCCAGTCAGCTGTGAAATTCTCTGAGTCGGCACTTGACTGGTACGAAAAAAAGGTGAATGAGGATCCGGGAAAATGCGATAATTACAGTTATATGGGAATTGCTTATGCCGGAATGAACAATAAGGCAAAAGCAGCCGAATACGGCGAAAATGCTGTCAGGATGTCGAAAGGCAATTACATCTGGCACACCGAAAGAAGGTTGAACCTTGCCACGATTTATGTCATGACCGGAGAATATGAAAAATCCCTTAAGGAACTGGATTTTCTGCTTGGAAGACCATCCCTGATCTCAGTAAAGCTTATTCAGATCGATCCCGCCTGGGAACCTCTCAGAAAGATGCCCGAATATAAAAAGCTTATCGCTAAATACTCATCCTGATATATCGTAATGTATTCCCTTATTGTTGAACCTAAAAAGTTTTAGCCATGACAAAATCTGAATATGTAATGCATTCGAGGGGCTGCACGGCCTTTCATAAGTTTCCTGACCTGACAAGAAAGGTTAATGCGCTTCAGAGCAAATTTGTAAGGGATGTTGCCAGGGCAAAAAAAAACCTTGAAGAAGGCATCAGAAAAGCATTTGCCGAACATGGATTAACCGTAAACGAGCCAAAGGTTTAAAATGTGACAGGAAATTCAATGACCGACATCTCCCTGACATCCTCCGGCTACTGACCTGAACAACTGCTGACAGATTGTTATTTATTGCCTTATAGAATGGATTCTCCTTATGTGTTTTTTGTGGCCTTTGAAGAATTTGACAATCTGGGGGTCCGCTATGTTTCCTCATTGCTTGCTGAGAATGATTTCAGAATCCGGATCGTTGATATCCGCAGGGGAAAGAAAAAGATACTGGAAGAAATAAGGGAATTTAAGCCTCTGATTATAGGATTCTCTGTGATATACCAGTATTTTATCACCAGCTTCAGGGAAACTTCAAAATTCCTCAGAAATAACGGAATAACTGCACACTTCTGTGCGGGAGGACAGTATGCAAGCATCAGGACAGAAGAGTTATTTCATCTCATCCCCGAAATTGACTCAGTTGTCAGGTTTGACGGAGAATATACCTTCCTTGAGCTTGCTAAAAGCATACGTTCGGGAGTGAGCTGGAAAAACATAACGGGACTTTCCTTCAGCGACAGCAACCGAATTATTGTAAATCCTCCCCGCCGGCCGGAGACGGATCTGGACAGGTTCCCCTACCCTCTGCGCCCGCCCCTTCAGGAATATGCACTCGGAAAAAAGTTTGCAACTCTAATTGCAGGCAGAGGGTGTAAGAACAACTGTTCATTCTGTAACAATACAAAATATATCATACAATCCTCGCTCCCGGTAAGAAGGTTAAGAACCCCTGGAAATGTTGCAGGTGAAATCGAGTTCCTTCACCGTCAGAAAGATTGCTCCGTTTTCCTTTTTGATGATGACGATTTTCCGGTCAGAACCGAAAGCGGTTCAGCATGGATAATCAATTTTTGCTCCGAACTTAAACGAAGGAAACTGCACAGAAAGATTCTGTGGAAGATCAACTGCCGGCCCGACGAGATAGACCATGACATATTTATGATGATGAGAAATCACGGGTTGTTTCTTGTTTTCCTCGGTATTGACGACGGCACTGATGAGGGACTTGCCGGGTTAAATAAAAATATGACCGTGAAACAAAGCATCAGCGGAATCAGAATTATTAAGAAACTAAAAATTAACTTTGATTATGGATTCATGCTTTTCCAGCCTTCATCTGACTTTGATTCGGTGATCAGGAACATTGATTTTCTTGAAAACCTGTGCCATGATGGAAGTGTCCCCCTGAAATTTCTCAAGATCAGGCCATATTTTGAAACAAAGATAGAAAAGGATTTGCTCAGGGAAGGGAAGCTGAAGGGCAAACCCGGCTTCAGGGATTATGATTTCGATGACCCTGCACTCAACAGTTATTATGAATTTCTCGAGGTATTGTTCGGTAAGTGGATGACCAGCCCGGGCGGGGTCACAAATGCTGCATTCTGGGCAAGGAACTACATTGCCGTTTTTTCACATTTCTACTGCCGGGCAGGCAGAATTGAATCCTTGGCCTCTCGCATAACCGATGCAATTGCACGCAGCAACAATTTTATGGCTGATACCATGAAGGAACTCGCTTGCATTTTCATGCCAGGAAAGATTAACGGCCATGGCAGACGTGATCTGGATCACTACCGTGAAAAAGTTAAGACTAACCATCAGATATTCCTTCAGCAGATCGCCGACCCGGTCAATCTGATCTGCCGGATGGCGGAGACGCATATGGCATACAGATCAATATTGTATTAACTTTGCAGTTTAATAAATTAAAGCCTGCCGGGCCGAATAAAGCTAAATTTCTTAACTTTAGGCCACAAAAAAGAGTGGCATTTAAAGATTTCATATTATACCGGATAACGTGGAAACAGAGATTATGTCAACAAAACACATAACCAGAAAGAATTTGTTCTTATTGTTCCTTATCTCGGGCCTGTTACCGGTTTCTGCCCAACAGATGCCCTTTAATCCTGTCTCATACAGAATATTCAGTCCGTTCATTTTGAATCCGGCCGTTGCAGGAAGCAAGGATTATCTTTCAATCGATATTCTCTGGGGATTTACAGGCAAATCCCATTCACAGATGGTCAGCGGAAATGCCAGGATTGAAAGGAAAACATCGGGATATGGCCCGTCAGGAAGAATCTATTCTTTTACAAATATCGGGACAGGTGGATTTTTCTATAACGATTTCAACAGTAATGATTCAATCCATAATGCAGGGATCGGAGGTACAGTATCTTATCATTTCCCTCTTAACAAGCGTGCGTTGTCGTTCGTGTCAATAGGTGCGTCCCTGAAAGGGATGTACCATTTTTATGAAGGTGACCCCGACAGGGAAATGCCATCACGTGAGTATTACTTCCCGAATGCCGATATAGGGGTTTACTTTTATAATCCTTTATATTATGCCGGCATTTCAGCAACAAATCTCCTTGATCCGCCATCTGATACTCTTCCGGGAATCATTTACAGGGTGCCTGTTTCAAGACAATTTAATTTCATTGCAGGTTATAAATTCTTAATCAACCGCGAATTGAACCTTGTTTTGGAACCATCGGTTATCATCCACACTGACGACACACTGGGATTCGACCCGAAGGAGAACATAGAACCGGCCTTGAAAATATACGCGGGGAATTTCTGTCTCGGCACCTATTTTAATGATTTCAACAAGATATCTTTCTTTTTCCAATACAGGTACCCGAAGTTCTACGTCGGGACATTTTTTGCAATACCAAAAGATTCGCCATTCTATAAAAAATCCCCGACAGCAGAAATTGCCCTGGGAATTAATTTTTCACGTAACCAGTCGGGTTACACGCAGAACGGTCATTGGTAAAATTTTTAATTCGTCATTATGAAAAGACTAAACAACATAACCATTACCATTGCAGCCGGTTTTATACTGATTTTCATGGCACCGGCCGGCAGTTTTGGCTCCCCCGCTTCAACAGGTAACGAGATAGTTCAGGATGGTGATACTCTCAACGCGGGAAAAATAATAAAAATAAATCCCTTCTGGCTCGACATTATCGCTCCTTCAACCGGAGTGCAGTTTTACCGCGACGGCATTGTATTCCTGGCAAATACCAGGTCGGAATCAAAGATGCCTGAAAGTCATACATCTTTCGGCAAGGTTGAAACTTACTACGCATCACTGGATGATACATTATCGGGTAACCATGTGCTGTTTTCTTCTTCCGTCCCATGGGAAGTACCAACCGATGCAATGACTTTCAACAAAGATTATTCAGTAATGTACTATACAAAGCTGCCGACAGGGCGAGAATCTGAAAAGATATATCAGGCAAAATACCAGTCTTTGAAAAATGGAAAACGCGAATGGATAAGCGATACAAAACCATTAAGCTTCTGCAATGACAAATCTGTCTACACCAACCCGGCACTGTCGGCTGATGGCGAGAAAATAATATTTGCCAGTAACAGAAAAGAGAGTATAGGTGGCCTTGACCTGTTCATTTCATATAAGGAAGGCGAGAGCTGGTCAGAGCCCATAAACCTTGGAAATCTGATAAATACGCAGGGCAACGAAACTTCGCCCTACCTTGACCAGAGTAATAATCTCTTTTTCTCGTCTGATGGCATAAAGGGCTACGGAGGGTACGACATTTACATGTGCCGCTATAACGGACGCGGATGGGATAAGCCTTTAAATCTGACCCGCATCGTCAATACTCCCGATGATGAGCTTGCATTTACCCTTGATCCGATAAATGCAAAATCAGCCTTCTATTCATCGAGAAACACCAAAGGCAATAAACAGGTCAGGCTGTACAGGATTACCTTCAGGGATCAATATGCAAGCAACCGGCTTGGCAGCATTTCAAATGCTGTAAGGTACATTGCCCAGGCGGGCTATGTTCCTGCAGAAGAGACACAGTTCATTGCTGAAAAGCCGGCTGAACAGGTCACAAGGGAAAAGGACACTGTGAAAGAGAAGTTTCAGGAACCGGCTTTACCGGCAGTTGTCGAAAAACCTGTAGCAGAGCCAAAAGCCGAAACACAGTTGCCGGCTGTTAAAAGCCAGAATCCTCCGGTTACTGCTGAAGTTGCCGGAGCTCCTTCTTCAGGCAGCGATGAAATTGTTTACCGTGTTCAGTTCATGTCGCTCTCAAAGCCAAAGGGTAGTTTCGATCTGAAAGTCGGTGGTAAATCCTATAAAACCTTTGAATATTTCTATAACGGCGTTTACAGGTCATGTGCCGGAGAATTCAACTCACCAGCAGCGGCTCAGAGTCTCCTGAATCAGATGAAAAGGGAAGGATATCCTGATGCCTTCATCGTGGCTTTTAAAAACAATGAAAGGATAACCGGAACGCTTCAGGCTGCCGCGAAGGTTCAGGAAAATGCGGTGACAGAAAAGCCTCAGGTTATTGCTCAGCCCGGGGAACCTGTTCAGAAGCAAGCCGGCACAGAGCTCACAAAGAGTGATGCATTAATATACCGCGTACAATATGCAACAAGCTCAAACCCGGGCGGAGTAAGGGAGGTGACAATTGAAGGAAAAACATACAAGACTTTCGAATACCTGTATAACGGAGCCTACAGGCTTTGTGCAGGTGAATTTCCTGACCGCGGTTCAGCTCTGGCACTTCAGTCGGCCATGAGAAGGGGACAATACAAGGATGCCTTTATTGTAGCATTTAAAAATGGAATAAGGATAACTGATCCGGCTTCAATCAAATAGTGGAATTTTTTCAGAAAGAGGATATTTCTTTTATCTCAAGAAAACCTGAAGCTGACCGTCCTCTTGGATTTTTACCGGATCGCGCCACGATCCTTGTCAATACATTAAAACAGAGAAATGCATATAATATCAGTGAGAAGAGCCAGATGACAGCCAGGTTGAACCAGAAGGTATCAAACACCACGTTCCCTGTAACCTTATAAGGTGAACAGAAATGCGCCCTCCCGGTTCTGGATGTTGGCATCATATAGCCAGGCTCATATTTTCTTATGATCTTGTCCTGCCTGTCGATCGATTTTTTCAGCCCGGGATCATCATTAAGGATGAAGGAAGCCAGACTCCTGTTGAAATAATCGGCTTTGAGACGGATATATCTTTCACTGTCGGCCCTGTTTGCAGTGAACGACCTGACAAGTGAATCGCGTGATTCCTTAAGTGATTTCACCCGGGCATTAAAATGTCTCTTCAGGGCATCAAAATAAAGCCGGATCTTTTTCATCGACAGTGAATCGAGCCTGTTATTGTCAAGAGCATAGTTAATGTCGGCGGGAACTTCAAAACCGGCATCAGCCGACATCTGATTTATATAATATCCCAGCTTGGAATAATTGTTCCTGATCGTATCATTTATGATTTTTGCCCGGCGGCACTGGTACAGTTCTTTCTCCAGATCAAAGATCAGAAACGCTGAATACCAGTTATTCAGGCTGATCTCCATATTATACGGGAAAATCGGTTTTTCATAACGGTTTTCCCTGAACTGTTCCACTGCCAGCGCCTCAAACGACCATCTTGCAGGCATAAGTTCGCCTATTACAGGCACATATTCATTTTTTATTCCCCCGCTTATGTGCAACCTGTCATATCTTACCAAAACGCCGCTGAACAAAAGCTGAGGTATTATTATAAATGGAATCAGAATATATATTGTAATCACCGAATTAAGTGCCGAGGAAAGATTCAGTCCTATCATATTGGCACAGCACGAAGTGGTAAAAAGAACAATCCAGTACTGCAAAGTCAAACCCCTGATGCCTAGTATATGGTTCCCTATAACAACAAATAATAAGGTCTGGATGGCAGATATAATGAACATCATGGAAATCTTGGAGTTAATATAACTGAACCAGCTCAGGCTCAGAAAAGCCTCCCGCTTCAGGATTTTCCTGTCACGGAGTATCTCTTCGGAGCTGATAATAAGCCCAAGAAAATGAGCGGTTATAACGCACATAAACAAATAGGCTGTAAGGTTATCATTATCAATAAACTCGTAACTGCTTCCCCTGGAATACCTCGTGAAATAGCCCAGCAGAAGCGCCAGCAGCGGAGCTCCCATCAGGCTGATAATAACGTATTGCCGGTTTGCCAGTTTTGAAAGCAGGTCACGAGTGAAAAATAACCCCATCTGCCTGATAAGGCCGGGTATACTGTAAAGGCTCCCAGGCAGCTTTTTACGGATTACCGTTGCCTGTCCGGATCTGTTACCAAAATTCTCCCTGAACCGGAGGGCCCATTCCTCCGGGCCCGTCTTCCTGATCTGTGTCAGCTTTCCATGCTCATCTATGATCTTGGCCTCAACAATCTGAAGAATCTGGTCGGTGTTAATATTACCGCATTTCGGACATTGGTCCTCATCAGGATTTGCATGGCCGCCCTGTTTCTTGAAATAAACAATGGCCTCATTCGGGTTTCCATAATAGATCTGAACCCCACCCTTGTCGAGAATGATTATCTTGTCAAACAATTTATATAGATCAGAGCATGGCTGATGGATATTGACTATAACAAGTTTCCCTTTATATGCCTGCTCCTTAAGAAGGTTCATTACAACTTCCGAATCGACCGATGAAAGGCCTGAAGTAGGTTCATCCACAAAAAGGATAAACGGCTCGCGTAAAAGTTCCAGGGCTATGTTTATCCTTTTGCGCTGCCCCCCGCTTATCACCTTTTCAAGCGGATTCCCAACTTTCAGGTCCCTGATATCCCAGAGGTCGAGATCATTCATGATCCTGGTTATTATTTTACGTATTCTTGCTAGAGACAGGTTACTCAGACAAAGCCTGGCACTGAAATAAAGGTTTTGATAAACTGAAAGCTCTTCAATGAGAAGGTCATCCTGCGGGATATACCCTATAATGCCTTTTAACTTCTCCCTGTCCTGAACATTATTTATGTCAAATCCGTTTATCAATACATTTCCCGACTGTGGTTTAAGGTTCCCGTTAAGGAGATTCAGGAGCGTCGACTTTCCGGTCCCGCTCAATCCAAGAATTCCTATCAGCTGACCTGACTCTTCATAGAAATTAAAATTCTGAATGCCGTTTTCTCTTTCCTTAAACAGGTAGGTGATATTATTCGCCGCAAGGGATACTTTTGTTTCGGATCGCTGTTCGTTGAAATACTCTGAAACTTCTGAATAATAAATAGTTGTCAGACCTTCCCCCTTAACAGTCGATCCGTTGTCGAAAAGATATGACTGCCGGGGGGTTATATGCTGACCATTAAGAAAGAGATTCCTGTCGCCGGAATACCTGAGTATAAACGACTTTGTACTTGCAATCTGCAGAAAAAGCAGTTCTCCCGAAAAATCAGGATAATATATGTGCTTTACTTTACGGAATTTGCAAACCTTGTTATTGTTTATAAGAAGCAGTCTTTCCTTTTCATGGATCTTTGAGACCGGATATAGTATAAAGCCGCTGATGTTCCGGTATTCGTTTTCCGGTATTTTCAGTGTAAGGGCCACTGTCATAAGGAAATCGAGCTCATTCAGTGTAATTTCATTGCCATATGATATGAAATCGATAAGCTGAATTACGATATAGATTTTTTGCTTCTGCCTCAGTTCGCTGTTTATTTCTTCACAGATCCTTTTGATCCTCATTGTCTTAAGGTCGGCAACATCATAATCGGCAGTACGTTCGGTAATTGCTTCCCTGATTATGAACAGTTCAAGATATTCATCAAATATCCTAAGATATTTTTCTGTTAGTTCGTTGTTCAGATGACGTTCGAGGAACGACCTGACGACATTTTTCTCCCTCGGCGAGATTTCATTAATGTTTCCGATATCACTGATAAGAGCAAAAAGCTGCATCAGCGCTCTCAGGACGGGTTCACTCATTTGTGATTAGTTTCCTGCGTCAGAAGGTCAAGTGAATATTTAAGGTAAACATTATTAAGCGGGCAGTACCCTGTTGTTTTGATGCTTTTCTGTCCTTCCCCGAGAACAAAATATAGAAATTCCCTGATAGCAGGGTCGGTGGGTTTACCGATTGTTCCCAGTGTAAGCTCACGGCATAGTTGATCGGGATAGAAACCTAACCAGAGGCTCCTGTGGGCTTCTTCAAGGTTGCGGAACGGCTCCTCCACCCTGTCGATCTTATTATCAAAATCGAGGTCGCATGGTATAATCTGAATATCCTTTTTCCTCTCGCCAGTTGATAAATCGAAGGCATAGGTAAAATTGCAGAACCCTATCGCAAGAGGGTTTTTCTGGATGCTCATGATCATTTCATCGTCGCCGATAACTCCAATTCCCTTAAGGTCAGCAGCTTTTTTATAGAAAAAAGCCGTAAATATATCAGCAGCACCTGATTCATCAGATCTTGTGTAAACAGTCACCCTGTCCCTTGAATCCGATTCAAGAAGCTCGCCCCACAACAAATCTTTCCCCGAGGTGAATACCTGCATTAACTCATCCGGGCTAAGGCCGCGGGCCATAATCCTTTCAATGTTGGGATTTTTCTGGTTCACTATCGGAGCCACCCCGTCTTTTGCAACAGGGACCACCCAGATTCCGGCGTTTAGCTCTTCATCTGTCAGCGGACGGGATAGCATAGCGACCTGGCAACCTCCTGTAAGAAGGCTCTCTATCCCTTTTCCTGTTCCGACTTTTGTGACTTCAATTTTCACATCCGGATAAATTGACATGAATTCGCCTGCAAGCTTGCTGATCAGCGGATAAAGGGCATAGGAACCGCTGATCGAAAATGTCCCGCTGATCTCTTTTTTAATGCTGCCGGCAACAGATGTTGTACCTTTTTCAGACGTCGGAGAACCGCAGCCTGCTATTGTTAATAATATAACAGACAGGAGAATTTCTTGCAATCGGATCATTTTTTCTTTTAAAGTTACGAATTTTTCGGCATAATTGTCAATATTTAAATAACATACCTTGATCCTGAATATTCCGGTCTGTTCATTTCCCTGATAACTATTTTGTTAATTTTAAACACCGGTTTTTACTCAATGGCAGAAGATTTTGTTTTTCATCAGACAAATGATAATTAGGAAATGAGCGAACAGATTATTGAAGTCAGCAATGTCTGGAAATCGTTTAAAACTGTTCAGGCTGTAAAGGGCATAAATCTTAAAATCCCCAGGGGGCAGTTTACCGCACTGCTTGGCCCGAACGGGGCCGGGAAAACCACTCTTGTGGAAATGATCGAAGGTATCCAGAAACCCGACAGCGGTGATATCATGATTATGGGGAAGCACTGGAAGGGAAACGAGGATGAGCTCCACAGTATCATAGGACTGTCGTTGCAGGAGACAAGATTCATCGACAAATTAAGGGTGAGCGAAACACTGAACCTGTTTGCCAGTTTTTTTGGACTGGGAAAGGCCAGAATTGATGAGATAATTGAACTTGTGGGCCTCGGGGATAAAAGGAGATCCTACGTGGTTAACCTGTCGGGAGGACAGAGACAGAGACTCGCGATCGGCATTGCTCTTATCAACTCGCCTGCAATTCTTCTTTTGGACGAGCCAACTACAGGGCTGGATCCAAATGCCAGACGCGAGATATGGCGCATTCTTTCGGGTTTAAAGAAATCCTCTGATACCTCAATGATTCTCACTACCCATTATATGGAGGAGGCCGAAACACTCTGCGATTATATTGTTATCATGGATAACGGGTCGATCCTCCGCGAAGGGACACCTGAGTTTCTCCTTAAGGATTACAGATCGCTCGACGATCTCTTTGTCTCACTAACCGGGAGGAGCATCAATGAATAAACCTGTAAGGATTAACCAGTTGTGGCAGCTTACAAAGGCATTGTCATTTGAGCTCACCCGTGAACCAGGCGTGCTTTTCTGGGGCATACTCTTTCCCATACTGATGTCGCTCGGACTGGGGCTCGCATTCACCAGAAAACCTGAAACAATAAGGAAAGTGGCGGTTATCACAACCTCTGATTCCGTTTCACAAGAATCAGAACTTATGAATTTCCTTGAATATAGATGCAAAAAAAACGTACCTGACGGCAGAAAGGATTTCAACTGGCAGTATGAGATAAATGATGACAAACTTGGAAAGACTCTTTTTCTTTTCTACAGATACGACTGGAAAACGGCAATGGTCAGCCTGAAAAGAGGTACGGTAAATCTTATTTTAAGCAGCAATAACGGGAAGACCGAATACAATTTTGATCCTGTCAGTTCTGATGCAGAACTGACTTACATGAAGCTCCGCAATATTATCGGCCGGGGTGAAATTCCTTCAGATCAGGGCAACCGGGAAATAAGGCCCCTCACAATCAGAGGAACACGGTATATCGATTTTCTGATCCCGGGTCTTATTACAATGGGTGTTATGATGTCGACCATGTGGGGAATAAGCTACGGCATCATCGAGAAACGTTCAAAGAAACTTCTCCGGCGCCTTGTCGCCACGCCCATGAAAAAATCACATTTTCTCGTTGCCCTGATAACAGTAAGGGTGGCAATGAATTTTGTCGAAGCTGCAGTCCTGATCCTGTTCTCTGTCGTTGTCTTCGGGATGACGATCCAGGGAAGTCTTACAGCTCTTTTGTTATTATTCATTGCCGGGAACATAGCATTTGCCGGGATTGCTGTATTTGTATCCTCACATACCTCCAATACAGAGGTAGGCAATGGTCTTATAAATGCAGTTGTCACGCCAATGATGGTACTCTCGGGTATATTTTTCAGTTACCAGAATTTTCCCGGCTGGAGCGTAGGCATTATTAAATTACTTCCACTTACCATTCTGACCGACGGGGTCAGAAGCATTTTCAATGAAGGAGCAGGATTTAATGAGGCAGCCTTCCCAATCTTTGTCCTTTCACTGGCAGGTGTGGTATTTTTCAGCGTCGGCCTTAAGATATTTAAATGGCATTAACCAAAGAATCAGAGCTTTACAAGATTACCGTCAAAAGTCAGGACCTGGCCAACGGAGGTTTCTGATCTGAACTCTTTATCCGCGTATCTTATCAAAAGAGGCGATCCTGAAAAGGAAGTGACCTTAAGCTTTTTAAGCTTTCCGCCGCTCCATTCAAATTCAAGATCAAAGCCTCCTCTTGCCCTGATTCCCTTAACATGTCCTTCCGGAATACCGTCAGGAAGTGCCGGTAAAATGTCAATTCCGTCAAGATGGCTCTGGAGGAGCATTTCGGCGATGCCGGCAGCTCCGCCGAAATTGCCGTCGATCTGAAAAGGAGGATGTGCATCAAACAGGTTGGGATAAGATCCTCCCCCTGCTGAGCCGCCACCGGTTGCCTGTGTTATTGATTTACCCTGAGGCCTTAACAGCATGCCGACCATTTTCCAGGCATGGTTTCCGTCTCTGAACCTTGCCCAAAGGTTTATTTTCCAGGCAAGGCTCCATCCTGTTCCTTCATCGCCTCGGGCAATAAGCGAGGTCTTGGCGGCTTCCAGAAGCTCCGGATTCTCCTGCTGGTTAATTTCCGTCCCCGGATAAACGCCCCACAGGTGAGAAACATGCCTGTGCTTGTTTCCGGGATCGTCAATGTCCTGCATCCATTCCTGCAACTGCCCGAACCTGCCTTTCTTATACGGGGCAATTTCAGGAAGCATCTGCCTGAGAGTATCCGCAAACGACCGGTCGGTGTTTAGTATTTCCGATGCCCTGATACATGCCTTGAAAAGACTTTTTATAATCTCGTGATCCATTGTCGGGCCGGCGACAAGACCACCGTTTTCAGGTGAATTTGACGGGGTTGAAACAAGCCATCCTGTCTGCGGATCCCTGACAAGAAAATCCGTATAGAACATTGCGGCTTTTTTCATCACCGGCCAGGCAGTATCGCGTAAAAATTCCACATCAGGGCTGAACAGGTAATGTTCCCAATAGTGATGTGCCATCCATCCGCTCCCTGAAACCCATATTCCATGATCTGAAGCATTTATCGGGGCAGCTCCTCTCCAGAGATCAGTGTTGTGGTGCAAGACCCATCCTCTGGCATTGTAGTGGTTCCTTGCCACCTTTTCGCCTGATGCAACAACTTCGTCTATCATCCTGAAGAGTGCGTAATGGCATTCCTGGATATTCAATATCTCAACGGGCCAGTAATTCATCTCAGTGTTTATATTCACCGTGTACTTGCTGTCCCATGCCGGAACCAGCCTGTTGTTCCATATCCCCTGCAGGTTTGCCGGGTAAGTTCCCTCCCTGCTGGATGAAAGCATTAAGTAGCGGCCATACTGGACATAAAGCGCCGCAAGTGAGTTGTCCATTGCCTCTGGTACCTTGTCTATTCTTTTATCGGTCGGCAGATCCTCCTTCCCCGATTTCCCAAGAAAAATTGAAAACCTGCTGAAGTATTTCCTGTAATCATCAATATGCTTCTTCCTGAATTCTTTATAATTGCCGGCCATGGCACCTGCAAGCCACGTTTCGCAAAGAGAATCCGGATCTCCTGATACATCCTCCGGGGTAACAAAATTTGTTGCAGCGGTTAACCAGATCGTCGCTTCATCGGCCTTCTCAACATGTATCTTATCCCTGGTGGCCGTTAATCTTCCACCCTTCAGTTTCAGCCTCGCCAGAGCGGTCCCGTGAAGCACACCATCTTTTACCCTTACCTTGAGCCTTATTGTCCCATCCTGTCCCGCAGAAGCGGAAAAATCCTCATGGACCGAATTCATGGAAATGTCAAAAGTAAGGGATCCTTTACGGCTGCTTCCAAGGTTTATTGCCAGTGAATTTCCGGGAAAGCTTGCAATATATTCTCTTGTGAAGGTCACTCCTCCCGCTTCATAAGTCGTCCGGCATACTGCATCCGACAGGTCAAGCTCACGCCTGTAATTTGTAAAATCGTCTTCCATTGGGAAAGTAAGCCACAGATCGCCGAATGGCTGATATTTCTTCTGATGCAGGGGAACACTCATGAAAGTCTCCATTGCGAGTTTTTCAGCTTCGTCCTGCTTCCCCTGCCACAGAAGTTCCCTGATCTTTCCCAGGTAGCTGTGCGCATCTTTGTTTGAATAATCATGAGGTTCGCCTGACCATAATGTCTCTTCATTGAACTGGATATGGTCTTCCTTTACCCCGCCAAAGACCATTGCACCAAGCCTTCCGTTCCCGATGGGCAATGCCTCTTCCCATGCGCCTGCAGGCTTCTCATACCATAGCTTCAGATCTTCGGGCCTGTCTGCCTTGCAGCCTGCAAAAAGGAGAAAAAACAACAAGGCGGCAGATATTCTTATTAAAGATTTCATCAGGATGAATTTAGATTAGTTTGTATACCAAGATACAAACTAATTTTTATTTGTATGATCATTCTTTTTCAAACACTATGCAGCATCCTTGTTTTCTTCCGGTCTTTATGCTGAACTGGTTCAATAATCAACAAACTCAAAAATGACATGAAAAATATGAGACATTTCCTGGTGGTATTTCTCGCATTTGGGATAACGTTCTGCGCAGAAGGACAGATCCGCAGAACGGTGTATGGTAATAACCATGTGGTAAAGAAGGTCAGGGAAGCCGGGCAATTTACCGGAATTAAGGTAAGCAGCGGTATTGATGTATATCTGAAGCAGGCCGGCTCCGAGTCAATTACGGTAGAGGCAGACGAAAACCTGCATGAATACATAGTTACCGAAATTAAGGGAGGCATTCTGAATGTTTATTCAGATGCCAACATACGGGAGGCAGAAATGAAAAGAGTGTACGTAACAATGAGGGACATCACTTCCCTTAAGACTTCAAGTGCAGGCGATCTTATCGGAGAATCGCCTGTCACAGCCGATGCACTTGAACTTTCAGCCAGCAGTGCTGGCGATATCAAACTTGAGCTCAGGGCACGAAAGGTCAGTGTTGATATCAGCAGTTCGGGAGATATGACCCTCTCGGGGGAGGCTGATATGCTTGAAGCCAGCCTGAGCAGCGCGGGCGACCTTAATGCCTACGGCCTTACAGTAAGGGAAGCCGACGTTTCTGTTTCCAGCGCCGGAGACGCCGACATTACCGTAACTGAAAGGCTTAAAGCCCGGGCCAGCAGCGCCGGCGACATAAATTACCGGGGTGACCCGAAATATATTGATGCACATTCGTCAAGCGCCGGAGGAATTCACAGGAAGTAGTCCTTTTTCAACATATAGCTTTTGATTTCGTAATAAAAAGCCGCCAGGGTATATCCTGACGGCTTTTTTTTAATTTTGTGGTTTCAAAATAACTTTAAATCGACAATATAAATGAAAGAAAACATCAGTATAAGTCTGAAAAATGTAGAAAGCTTTATATCCAACGAGGAAATTTTAGCACTGGCACAGCAATCAGTGCTGCATCTCGACTCGCTCAACAAGGGAACAGGCCCCGGAAGCGATTTCCTTGGATGGATGAGCCTGCCGGAAGACATTAGGCCACAGCTTGAAAGAATTGAAAAAGTTGCTGAACGGCTGAGATCAATTTCTGACCTTACGGTTATTGTAGGCATAGGAGGTTCTTATCTTGGATCAAGAGCTGTCATTGAAGCACTTTCGCATTCTTTTTCTTCCCTCAGGAAAGACAAGCACCATGAAATAGTATTTGCCGGACAAAACCTCTCAGAAGATTATCTCAGTGAGCTTCTTGATATACTTGATGTCAGGAACTATTCAGTTGTAGTCATTTCAAAATCAGGTGTAACCACAGAGCCCGCGATTGCATTCAGAATAATTAAGAATCATCTCGAAAAGAAAGTGGGTAAAAAGAATGCTTCGGAAAGGATAGTTGCAATTACCGACAGTAAAAAGGGTGCCCTCCGTCCGCTTGCTGATGCAAATGGTTATGAAACCTTTGTTATCCCTGATAACATCGGAGGAAGATATTCTGTTCTGACTCCGGCAGGTCTTCTTCCCATAGCTTTAAGCGGGATTGACATCAGAATGCTCGTCGACGGCGCCGCCTCAATTCAGGCTGTAACAAGGAACAACAGGAATGCATCAACGAATCTTTCGCTGATCTATGCAGCGGCCAGAAACCTCATAATGCAGTCAGGAAGGACAACAGAAATCATGGTCAGCTATACTCCAAAGCTTCACTACTTTTCAGAATGGTGGAAACAGCTTTTCGGTGAAAGTGAAGGCAAAGACGGAAAAGGAATATTCCCTGCCGCTGTGGATTTCACTACCGATCTGCATTCACTCGGCCAGTATATTCAGGACGGACAGAGAATAATGTTTGAGACGGTCCTTTCAGTGACTGAACCAAACAGGGAACTGAGGGTGCCAAAAGAGGAAGACAACGCCGACCAGCTTAATTATCTTAGCGGCCAGAGGATATCGGAAGTCGATCATAATGCTGAAGCAGGGACAATTCTGGCACATCACGACGGGAAAGTTCCTGTTATTTTGTTAACAATACCTCAGCTTAACGAGTATTATATCGGACAGCTGTTTTACTTTTTCGAACTTGCCTGCGCTGTCAGCGGATACATCCTCGATGTGAATCCGTTCGATCAGCCCGGGGTGGAGGCTTACAAAAGAAACATGTTCGCCCTTCTTAATAAGCCCGGGTATGAGGAAGCCGGCAGATTACTGAGAGAAAGACTGAAATAACATGAAAATCGAGCTAAAAAAAGATTACAGATGGGCACTGGTCGTACCCACCAGCATGGGAGTACGCATCACTCCCCAAAATGGTCAGCCTGTTCATTGCAGCGACCTTTTCCACATGCAGGTAACCAGTGCCGAAACAAATGTGGCAAGTGTGTCGTCACTTTTGGGCCTTCCCGTAAAGGTCCTGACAACCTTCGTAAAAGACAGCCCCATCGCCCGTATGATAAAGGATAACCTTTCTGCCAGGCATATGACTTATGAGGGTATTGATGTCGAACAGGGAGGCCCGTGGGGTTACCGCCATCAGTTCAATATTGCCGACAGTGGATCCGGGTCGCGCGGGCCAAGAGTGCATAATGACCGTGCCGGAGAGGTTGGCAGGACACTGAATGTAAAGGATTTCAACCTTGAACGGCTTTTCGGTGAAGAAGGTGTCGCAATACTTCATCTTTCCGGGCTGATAGCTGCCCTCTCACCTGAAACAGGCAATTTCTGCCTTGAGCTTGCCAGAGCGGCACGTAAACACGGTACAAAAATCTCTTTCGACCTTAACTACAGGGCCTCGTTCTGGAAAAACAGGGAAAGCGAACTGTCATCCTTATTCAGAGAGATAGCAGGCATAACCGATATCCTTGTTGGCAATGAGGAGGATTTTCAGCTTTGCCTTGGCATACAGGGCCCTGAGGAAGGAGGTAAGGATCTTTCAGGTAAAATCGAAAGCTTTAAGGAAATGATCGGAAGGGTTAAAAAAGAATTTCCCGCTACATCGACGTTCGGGACCACACTCAGGCAGGTTATAAATGCAAATGAACACCTGTGGGGCGCCATCATGCTCGAGGGAGAAAAATGGCATGTCGTTGAGCCGCGCGCAATCCATGTCCTCGACCGTATCGGCGGCGGAGACGGATTTGTAGGAGGGATGCTGTACGCGATCCTGAAGGGATGGGAACCGGAGAAATGGATCCAGTTCGGATGGGCCACAGGAGCCCTTGCAACAACAATGCTTACAGACTATGCCCAGCCGGCAGATGAAGAACAGGTTTGGAGCATATGGAAAGGCAATGCCCGCGTAAAAAGATAGCTACATAGTAAGCTACGTAGTTTAATACGCAGCTTACTACGTAGTTTACCATTTCTTAAATCAGTCTGAATTTACTGATAAAATCATCAATTACCTGCGAAAGGTTCGGATCGCCTATTTCCTGAAGATCATAATAAACCCTTGTATTCGGCTTGCTGATCTTAATAATCCTGTTCAGATCAATTGGTGTTGCAATTATAACGCTGTCGCAATCGGTATTGTTTATTGTCGCTTCCAGATCCCTGAGTTGCTGTTCTCCATATCCCATTGCGGGAAGCAGTGTCCCGATGTCAGGATAAAGCCTGAAGGTCTCGCTCAGCTTACCGACTGTAAACGGCCTGGGATCAACAAGCTCTGAGGCTCCGAATTTCCCTGCTGCAACAACTCCGGCCCCGATCTTCATCTCCCCGTGTGTAAGTGTCGGACCGTCCTCGACAACCAGAACGCGTTTGCCTTTTATTACCGACTGATCATCCACCTTTATCGGAGAAGCTCCGTCAATCACGACAGCCTTTGGATTAACCTTCTCTATGCTTTCCCTGACAGTCTGAATGGCTTCGGGAGAAGCGCTGTCGATTTTGTTTATTACCACCACATCTGCAATCCTGAGGGTTACCTCTCCCGGGTAATATTTCAGTTCATGTCCGGCCCTGTGCGGATCAGTGACAGTGATCATGAGGTCGGGGACATAGAAAGGAAAATCGTTGTTGCCTCCATCCCATAAAATCACATCACAGCCTTCAGGGTCTTTTTCCGCTTTTCTGAGGATGGCTTCATAATCGACGCCGGCATAGATCACGTTACCTCTAACCACATGTGGTTCATACTCTTCCATTTCCTCGACCGTGCATTTATGTTTTTCGAGGTCGCTGATCGTGGCGAATCTCTGAACCACCTGTTCTGCAAGGTCGCCATATGGCATTGGATGACGTACGGCAACAACCTTCAGCCCTTTTTCCATAAGCAGCTCTATGACCCGCCTTGATGTCTGGCTTTTTCCGCATCCTGTTCTTATGGCGCCAACGGCTATGACAGGTTTCGTACTTTTAACCATCGTATCTCTTGGCCCGAGAAGAATGAAATTTGCTCCAGCTGAGTTTACAATCGCACTTACCGACATCACTTTCTGATAGGTGACATCGCTGTATGAAAATACACAGTCATCAACTTTCAGTTTCCTGATCAGTTCGGGAAGTTCCTGTTCGGCAAATATCGGGATACCTCCGGGATAGAGCTTTCCGGCAAGAACAGCCGGATATTTCCTCCCGTCAATATCAGGGATCTGGGCTGCCGTAAATGCAACAACATTATAGTTCTCGTTGTCCCTGAAATAAGTGTTGAAATTGTGAAAATCCCTTCCCGCCGCTCCAATGATAATGACATTTTTCCTGGCCATAGAACCTCCTTTTCCTTTTATTAAATTTGTTAATTGCAAAAGCCTGTCAGATTTATTGCTGAAACGACAAATTTAAAATTAGAATACTTAATTTACGAACAAAGCATACTATTTTTTAACTCAGCTGTTTTTGACATTAACATATTGTGCCGCTGATTATTACAATAATTTTCCCGATGGTGGAAAAACATGTTAAAGAAAATGTTTCCGGCATAATGGTGTAATTATAATTTCTTTGTACTATTATGCTTTAAAATGAATGTTCTCGCCCACATATACCTGTCTGGTGATTCGGAAAAAATTATCATCGGAAACTACATAGGTGATTATGTAAAAGGGCGCGATTATCTCAAATATCCCGATCAGATAAGAAAGGGAATAATACTCCACAGAAACATTGACGGCTTTACCGACAGGCATCCGGTGGTTCACAGGAGCAAGATATTCTTCTCAAAGAAGTATCACAAATATTCGGGAGTCATCACTGACATCATTTATGATCATTTTCTCACGAAGGAATGGGACTTTTTCTCCCGCAGGCCTCTTGAGAGCGTGACATATAACTTTTACAGGGCAATGGTTAATAATTTTGACATCCTTCCCGAAGATGTCAGAAAGATGATGCCGTTCTTCATAATCAACAACTGGATTGAAACTTACCAGACGGTACCCGGGATACGCCATGTGCTGAGTACCCTGAGCAAGAAGTCATCACTTCCAAATGAAACCAGGTTTGCGATAAAAACCCTGAAGAAGAATTATTATTCGCTGCATGACGACTTCATGGAGTTTTTTCCACAGCTTATTGATTACGTTGAAAAGGATTTCGGGGTCGAGATTTCTCACAGGATAACATATCCTTTCTGATCAAATCAGGTACTCGGCCCGGCTGGCATCAAGTCGCAGGAAAATAAACAGAAGTATTGTAAATCCCCACAGTGAGCTGCCTCCATAGCTCAGGAAGGGCAAAGGTATCCCTATTACTGGGACGATGCCTATTGCCATACCTATATTGATAAAAAAATGAACAAATAAAACAGACGCCACCGCATACCCATAGACTTTTGAGAACATCGACCGTTGCTTTTCAGCCAGAATGATCAGCCGGAACAGCAGCACTACATAGAGTGATATTATAAAGAAAGACCCAAGGAAGCCCCATTCCTCGCCTATGGTGCAGAAAATAAAATCGGTGCTCTGTGCAGGAACAAATTTGAATTTTGTTTGTGTCCCTTTAAGATATCCTTTTCCTGCAAAACCACCTGAACCAATTGAAATAATTGACTGGTTGACATTGTACCCCGTGCCATGCGGATCAGATTTAATACCCAGCATTATCTCGACCCTCTCTTTCTGATGAGGTTTAAGTATCCTGGTGAAGGCAAAATCGACCGAGTTGACAAAGACAAGACTTCCGAGGAGAAAGATATATATTACCATCACTGAGACGGCTTTCTTATTGAAAAAATAAATACCATACGCCAGCCCTGAAAGAACAAGGGCAATAAACAGGATCTGGTCATCTTCCAGCGATTTGGCAATAATCCTGTTAAACAGGTAAACAACGGCTGATGATGCGATAAATATTCCAAGTCCTGCCAGCACAATGGTCCATTTTCTTGATGCAAGCCATGCAAGAATAAAGGCAATGCCGATAAGGGCGACTGTAAGATACAGGTTGTTGAACAGGATGGTGAAAAAGAAAAGTATCAGCATTATAAAGCCTGAAATGAAGATATAAGGGCTCATTCCCTCCCTGAACAGAACGATGAAAAGGGAGAAATAAACCAGAGCCGACCCCATGTCGGGCTGTATTGCAACAAGAATGGCAGGAAGAATTATTATTCCGGTTGAGATTACAAAAGCCCTGAACCTGTTCAGGTCAAGCTTCCTTGAATTCAGGTAGGAGGCCAGGGCCAGGGCTGTCCCGGCTTTTGCAAATTCCGAAGGCTGTAGACTAAGGGGTCCGATCTGGAACCACGATCTTGCACCGTTGATCTCCTTGCCAAGGACAAGGACCAGCATTAAAAGCAGGATCACAAAGCCATAAACAAACCAGGCAAAGAATGTATAGAACCTTGAATCGATTACAACAACAAAAACAGCTATTACAAAAGTTGCAAGGATCCAGATAAACTGTTTCCCGTAGCGTTGCGAAAGATCTATGATCCTTGTATGTTCCTCGTTATAAACGGCAGCATAAATATTGAACCACCCGATTACAACAAGGAGGAAAAAGATCAGAATCACCGGCTTGTCAAGCCTCTTCCATATATTAAGGTTCCTTGTCACCTGCACTCAGTTTTAGTTCTATCATTCGCTGTTCAAGTGCCTTATTGGATACTTCCCCCTTAAGGTATTTCTCTATCATAAGGCTGGCAACAGGGGCAGCATATGTTGCCCCGAATCCTGCATTTTCAACGAATACGGCAATAGCAATTTTCGGATCGTTTTTTGGCGCAAAGGCAATGAAAACAGAATGATCCTTCCCGTGAGGATTCTGTGCGGTCCCGGTTTTGCCGCATACAGTTATGTCTTTTAATGCAGCCACTGAAGCAGTAGCTCCGCCGCCTCCGTTTACGGCCTCTTCCATCCCGTCGATTATCGGCCCGAAAAGGGCTGTATCTATGCTTACAACCCGTTTTGTCAGAAACTTCTTATCAATTGGTTCATTATCTCCAACCGACCTTACGATATGAGGAATATAATAATATCCCCTGTTGGCAATAGCAGCAGTCATATTTGCCATTTGAAGCGGAGTGGTCTCAATTTCTCCCTGGCCTATCGACATTGATATCACTGTCAGAGCCTTCCATCTGTTTTTTCCATAGTATTTGTCGAAATATGCCGGTGAAGGCACAAGACCCGGCAATTCGTTTGTCAGCTCTATTCCAAGCTTCTTGCCGAAACCGAATTCATTAAGGTATTCCTTCCATCTGGTATAGGCTTCGGAGACTGATCCATATCTCGGATTTTCAAGTATCCTTCTGAAAGTCTGGCAGAAATATGAATTGCAGGAATTTGAAATTCCATGGACAAGATCAAGTGGTGAACTGTGTGAATGGCATCCCACAAAAAGATAACCGTTGCTGCATCCGAACATGGTCGACGGAGTTATGACACCTTCAGCCAGTCCGATAAGGCCGTTGATCGGCTTGAAAGTCGAGCCGGGAGGATATTTTGCCTGAATTGCCCGGTTGAACAGGGGAAGGTTCAGTGTATCGGCGCTGAGTTTGGCGAAATTCTCCGATCGCACTCTTCCGACCAGCAAGGCAGGATCATAATTCGGTGATGAGACGAGAGTGAGCACCTCGCCGGTTTTTGGCTCAAGGGCTACTATGCTTCCTGTCTTATTGCGCATCAACATTTCTCCATATTCCTGAAGATCCATGTCAATCGTGGAAATGATGTCCTTGCCCTGTACCGCAGTGGTATCAAGACGACCGTCAGCATACGATCCCTTAATTCTGCTGTACACATCTACCAGGTAAATTTTCACTCCGCGCCGGCCCCTCAGCTCTTTTTCATATGCCTCTTCGATCCCGAGCTTGCCTATATAGTCGCCGGCCTTATAATAAGGATCCTTTCTGATGATGCCTTCATCAACTTCGCTCACATAACCAAGAAGGTGTGCGGCGATCGGCTTCGAGTATTTTCGTAAAGTCCTGGGCTGCACATAGAAACCGGGGAACATAAACATTTTTTCCTGTAATCCGGCATAGGTCTCAGCCGAGATCTGTTTCAGGAATACAGAAGGGGCCCTCCTTGAATAAGAAATTGCAGCATTCATCCTTTCCCTGAATGAGCTTGTTGTAATTTCGAGAAGCTGGCAGAATGTTGCAGTGTCAATCCTGGTCACCTGCGCAGGAACGACCATCATGTCATAAGCAGCCTGGTTATAAACAAGGTACTTTTTGTTCCTGTCATAAATAAGACCTCGTGCAGGATACTGGGTAACATACCTTAATACGTTATTATCGGCCGACAGACGGTAGGTTTCCTTGACCACCTGAATGATAAAAAGCCTGACAAGAAGGACCAGAGCTGACAGAGCAATGACAGCCATTATAACATATTTTCTGTTGATGTATGCGTCTTTCATGCCAGGATCTTACTTTCCTTTCCTGTAATATTCCAGCAGGAGAATGAAACCAAGTGTAAAGGCAGAACTTACAAGTATCCTTAATATCGTTCTGAAGAAACCTTCGAATCTGAAAACCTCAAGGAAAAAGAGCGCTGTATGGTGTATCAGCACAATTGCGGAAGCATAAATAAAAAACCACCTCAATCCGTAAACTGCCAGCGACAGGTCTGATCCTGATTCATATCCGTCCCTTGGAGCAATGAGCCTTAAGACAAAAGGACGGGAAAAAGCTGCCAGCACGGTTGCTCCCGCGTGCATGCCCGGCGACCCTGAAAAAAGATCGATAACAAGCCCGGCAGAAAATGCTGCTATCAGGAGAAGCCATGCCGGTGTCAAGGAAGGGATCATCATGATTATCATGATATACACATAAGGATTGACATACCCGCTGAACTGAATGTTGTTCAGAATCAGGATCTGGAATAAAATCAGAAGTATTCCTGACAATATTAGCCTAAGTGCAGAATTGATCATTTAAACCTGTTTTCTAGTCCTAACCTTTCATCCCTTTGCAGGTCGGCGATTACGTCAACATAATTAAGCTTTTTGAAATCAGTAAAAAGTGCCACTTTGATAACATAAAAGTCGCTGCCGCTCTTTTTATACTCATCAACTGTTCCTATAGGTATCCCTTCAGGGAATATTGCAGAATAGGCAGTGGTTTCGATTGTATCTCCGACATTCAATGCAATATGTTGCGGAATTTCATTCAACAGTGCATACCTGTAGTTTTTCCCGTCCCATGTGAGAGAACCGAAATAACCGTTCGATTTCAGCCTTGCACTAAGCCTGAAATCGAGGTTCAGCATTGAAATGGCAACTGAAAAATTCTCAGAGCACCCGACTATCATACCTGCCGCACTGTTACCGCAAATAACTGCCATATCCGGCTGAATACCCTGCCGTGTGCCCTTGTCGATTGTGAAATAGTTCTTTTGCCTGTTGACAGAATTATTTATCACCCTTGCAGGAGTATACTTATATTTCTGACCGGCGACAGTATCTGTGACATCAGTAAAACCGATGCTCTGTTCCTGTTTCAGTGCGCGTAATGTATCGCGAAGCGAGCTGTTCTGGGCCGCAAGATCGGAGTTAATTTCACGAAGGCTCAGGTATGTTTTTGTATTGCTGATACGCTCATTAACACCCCTGGTTATGCCCTGAAAACCGTTCACAATCCTCGAATTGTGATAATGGTTGCCGTTTGCGAGCAGGTAGAATGCTATCCCCTCCAGTATCAGAAAGACAATAAGGTTATTGTATTTCAGCAGAAAGTTTAGCAGGTTTCTCATTCACGGCAATATATTATCTCATCAGGAATGGAAATTTATCCACATTCTTCAATGCCACACCGGTACCCTTTGCAACAGCATGAAGAGGATCCTCCACAACATTGAAGTTAATATTAATTTTGTCGGCAAGCCTCTTGTCAAGTCCTCTCAGCAACGCACCTCCTCCGGCCAGGTATATGCCTTTATTAACTATGTCGGCATATAGTTCGGGCGGTGTCTGTTCAAGCACATTAAGAAGGGCGGCCTCAACTTTAGAAAGGGATTTGTCGAGGCAGTATGCTATTTCCTGGTATGAAATAGGGATTTCGATAGGAAGCGAGGTCATAATATTGGGGCCCCTTACAATATAGTCGGGCGGAGGATTGTCAATGTCGGGCAACGCGGCTCCGACGGCGATTTTAATATCTTCAGCTGTTCTTTCGCCGATCTTGATGTTATGCTGATGCCGCATGTATGACTGTATGTCGGCTGTAAAACCGTCGCCCGCGATCCTGATCGACTTGTTGCATACTATACCTCCGAGGGCAATGACGGCAATTTCGGTTGTTCCGCCCCCAATGTCAACGATCATGCATCCTTCAGGAGCTTCGACATCAACGCCGATACCTATTGCAGCAGCCATCGGCTCATATATCATGTAAACGTCCCTTCCGCCAGCATGCTCAGATGAATCACGCACGGCACGCAGTTCAACCTCGGTGCTGCCTGACGGTATGCATACAACCATTTTCAATGAGGGAGAAAAAAATTTCGAGCCAGTGTTTATCATCCTTATCATGCCCCTTATCATAAGCTCAGCGGCATTAAAGTCGGCAATTACACCGTCACGCAGCGGCCGCACAACTTTAATGTTTTCATGTGTTTTCCCATGCATCTGCCTGGCTTCCTCCCCGATCGCAATAAGTTTCCCCGTATTTTTGTCAATTGCAACAATTGAAGGCTCATCAACAACAATTTTATCATTGTGGATTATTATTGTATTTGCCGTTCCCAGATCAATTGCAATCTCCTGCGTCAAGAATGAAAATAGTCCCATTTATTGAGATGATTAGTTGTTATTTAGTGTTTGAAGTGTCTTTTACCTGTGAAAACCATTGCCATTCCATGTGATGTGCAGAAATCGACCGAATCCTTGTCTCTTACAGACCCACCGGGTTCTGCAACAGCAGTAATACCCGCGTTGAAGGCAATTTCGACACAGTCGGCAAACGGGAAGAAGGCATCAGATGCCATGACTGCTCCCTTAAGGTCGAATCCGAAAGCCTTTGCTTTTTCGATAGCCTGCTTCAATGCATCGACCCTTGAGGTCTGACCGATCCCGCTTGCGCAGAGCTGTCGGTTTTTTGCGAGCACAATAGCATTCGACTTGCTGTGTTTGACAATTTTATTTGCAAAAACAAGGTCGTCTGTTTCCTCTGCAGTGGGAACCTTTGGAGTAACAGGGGTCATGTCAGCTGCGGTCTCCGTGCTCAGGTCCTTTTCCTGCCAGAGGACGCCGTTGAGCATCGACCTGAAATAATAATTCTTACCGGCCCTGGTTTTTCGCCTGATGATTATCCTGTTCTTTTTCTGCATCAGGATTTCCAGAGCTGCGTCTGAAAAATCAGGTGCAATAATAATTTCAAAAAATATCCTGTCGATCTCGGAAGCTTCTGCTTCCGTCACCGGAACGTTGCATGCAATAACACCGCCATAGGCTGAAACCGGATCACAGGCGAGTGCATCCTTCCAGGCATCTGAAGGATTTTTTCTTGAAGCTGCGCCACAGGCATTGTTGTGTTTGATAATCACAAATGTAGTTTCATCAAATTCATCAATGAGCCCGAGAGCTGAATCAATATCAAGAAAATTATTGTAGGAAATTTCCCTGCCATGAAGCTTTTCAAAGACTTCCGCCGGGTCGCCGAAGAAAACTCCTTTCTGATGAGGATTTTCACCATAACGAAGCGGACAATATGAGTCAATGCTTTCTCTGAAGGCGGTTATTCCGGCGTCACGGTTAAAGTATTTAAAAATTGCAGTGTCATAACCTGACGATATCATGAAGGCTTTGGCAGCAAAATGCCGCCTGTCCTCTATCGACGTCATCCCGCCCTTTTGATTCAGCAGATCAAGAAGCGCACCATATTGTGATCTTGATGACACGACCAGCACGTCTCTGAAGTTCTTTGCCCCTGCACGGATAAGAGATATCCCCCCGATATCTATCTTTTCGATAATCTCTTCTTCATCATCCGATTTCTTGACCGTCTCCTCAAAAGGATAAAGATCCACGATAACAAGATCAATCTCCGGGATCCCGTATTTTGAAAGCTGAGCGGTATCTTCCTGATTGTCCCTGCGAGCCAGAATGCCGCCAAATACCGACGGGTGAAGTGTTTTTACCCTTCCGCCGAGTATTGACGGATAGGTTGTAAGACTTTCAACAGTTTCGGCAGGGATTCCAAGATTTTTTATAAAACTGAAAGTGCCGCCTGTCGAGTATATTTTTATTTCTAGTTCATGAAGCCTTCTTACAATATCTTCAATCTGGTCTTTACAATAGACCGATATCAATGCACTTTTGATTCGTTTATTACTCATAATCTGATTTTTATGATGGGCCCACCCCTTCAGATCCAGGCGGTTAAAAATAGATATTTTTTTATTATCCTCAATACAAAATAATTAGGAATATTATTGTCGCGTAACAGCTTCAGGAAAATCAAATGATTTTTTTACCTTTGGCTTCCACTTATTCCGTAAAAAATCAAATATGTCATTAAGACTTTTCAGGGAGGGTTTTTTGTTCGCGATCAGTGCAGTTATTACCAACAAGTTACGGACATTTCTGTCACTCTTTGGAATAACAATTGGCATATTTTGCATTATCTCAGTGTTTACTGTCCTTGACTGGCTTGAAAAGTCGATTCGCGACAGCATAAATTCGATGGGAAACAATGTTGTATATGTGCAGAAATTCCCATGGTCGTTCGACGGCAACCTGGCATGGTGGGATATTATCAAATGGCCAACCATCTCGCTGGAGGATTACCGGGCGATAATGACAAGGTCGGCCAAAGTGGAAGCAGCTTCATTTCTCGCCGCACGCGGCGACAGGATAAAATATAAAAGCAATGTTGCGAATGATGCTGTAATTGCTGCCGTAACCGACAACCTCGAAAAGGTGGTTTCATTTGAAATCGGGAAAGGCAGGTATTTTTCCCCCTTTGAATACGCAAGCGGTTCAAATGTTGCGGTGCTCGGGGCTGATATAGCTGAAAGGCTTTTTGAAAATGCCGATCCTCTGGGTAAAACAATAACCATTGCAGGCCACAAGGCCACAATCATAGGTGTGCTTAAGAAGGAGGGAGAAGGGGGAATAAGCCTGAGCAATACTGACGAGATAACTCTTATTCCGCTGAAATTCGGCAGTAACTTTATTAACCTGAAGAACAGGTTCGTAGATTCGCAAATGATGATAAAAGCCAAACCTGATGTGTCTGTTCAGGAACTTTCCGATGAGGTGACCATGATTTTAAGATCTGCCCGGAGGCTGAAACCTGTTGAAACAACGAATTTTTCTGTAAACACTGCCACAATGTTGTCACAGGGCTTTGATGCCGTATTCCGGGGGATTAATATCGGAGGATGGATCATCGGGTGCTTTGCGATCCTGGTTGGCGGATTCGGAATAGCCAACATAATGTTTGTTTCGGTAAGGGAAAGAACAAACATTATCGGCATACAGAAAGCTCTGGGAGCAAAACGGTCATTCATTCTTCAGCAGTTTCTGACCGAATCTGTACTGCTTTCCATAACCGGAGGCTTTCTGGGGCTGTTCCTTATCTTTATCGGGACCCTGATTGTCAATTATTTCTTTGATCTGAAGATGTTCCTGACAGTAGGCAACATCTTTCTGGCACTTTTTATCTCCGGCATTATTGGCATCATAGCCGGATATGCCCCTGCAAATGCTGCTGCCAGGATGAACCCGGTTGATGCCATGGGCTTCTCATTCTGACTTTGCGCTGTTTGCTGATATCCAGTTTGTGAGGCTTACAAACTCATCCACGGTAAGCTGCTCGGGCCTCGAAAGAAGTGTCGAATGATCCTCTGATCTGACATCAAACGCCGACTTTATGGAGTTTCTCAGCATCTTACGGCGCTGATTGAAGCCGGCCCTGACAACCTTGAAAAACAGATCTTCATCACAGGCAAGGTTTTTAACATTGTTCCTCCTGAGCCTTATTACACCCGATCTGACCTTCGGCGGAGGCGAAAAAACAGTATTCGGCACCGTGAAAAGAAATTCGGCTGAATAAAAGGCCTGGAGAAGCACACTCAGGATCCCGTAGGTCTTTGTTCCCGGTCCTGCACATATCCTTTCTGCAACTTCTTTCTGAAGCATCCCGCATACTTCAACAACCTTATCCCTGTGTTCCAGAATCCTGAAAAAGATCTGGCTTGAAATATTATAGGGGAAATTGCCTATGATGGCTATCGGGCCTTCAAAAATACTGTCAATGTCAAGTTTAAGGAAGTCACCGGTTATTATGTTTTTCAGGGCAGGAAAATTTTCCTTCAGATAATGAACTGATTCATTGTCAATTTCAACCACACCAAATTCAGGAAAGTCTCTTTTTAAAAGGTATTCGGTCAGTATACCCATTCCAGGGCCGATTTCAAGCACTCCCGAATATCCTTCACCGGTAAGTGAACCAACTATTTTCCCCGCTATCGATTTGTCTTTAAGGAAATGCTGACCGAGATTTTTTTTTGGAAAGACTCTGTTCATATTCATACAGGCAGGAGTTCTCGACCGAATTTTCTCCATATCGGGATCCTCAGGCTTTCAAGAAAGTAGATGAACCGCTTCAGACCATCAAAGTATAATGTAACAAATAATACAATTGTCATTAACCAGATTGCAGCTGTATTGAACAGCAGTGTATCCACCACAGTATTGCCAAGCATTTTGAAGGGGGCATAAAAATGAGCCCTGCCGTAACGAGATCCCGGGCGCATCAACACCGGATCGGCCTTCTGAATAAGCTTTTTGTCGGTTTCGTAAATTTTAATGGTTCCAAGCCTGTTAAGTACAATATCAGCAAGTGTTTCATTATAATCAGCCACCCTCAGTTTCTGGAATTCCGTGTCTCCCATTCTGTTCACGATCGAATTTACGAGCGAGTCGCGCCTGTCCTGGAAGATTTTGTTCCTTGCACGGATGATAACTGCAAGAGAATCGATATAGTCTTTTGCTTGGGCTGATACTGATTCATTGAAATTTTCATAGTTAAGGGCAGAAATCCATGGACCCGGATGAACGCCTGTTTCAGAAGCCAGATCCTTCAGGTGGAAATTCAGCTTCCTCATATTGTTCCTGGCATCTTCTTCAAAATCAGGATTTTTACCCGCAACCCGGCATTCTTCAACCTTTACCTTGAGCATCGGCAGAAGGAATGAATTATACCAGCCGGTCCGGCTTATCTCCATATCATATTTAAAGAAAGGCTTTTCGAATTTGTTGCTTTTGAATTCTTCTACCATAAGCGCTTCGTATGCCCACCTGGTAACCATAAAATCACCGATGAGCGGGACATAAACCTTTTTGGTTATTGATTTGTGAAGATCATCGAATTTAATCATTGCCCCGCCGAGAAGGAGCATTGGGACAAGAAGCAATGGTATAAGTATGTAGATGCTTACAGCCGTCCTCATCCCGGCAGAAATGTTCAATCCCAGCATATTTCCGAAGCACGCGGTTGAAAACAGGATCAGCCATTGCTGGAGAAGCATTCCCCTGACCTCAAGAAGGGTGTTTGCAACCACAACAAATGTCAGTGTTTGAATGGCTGACATGAAGAACAGGAAAATGATCTTTGACATCAGGTAACTCGACCTGCTTATGTTAAGAAATTTCTCCCTTTCAAGGATCTTCCTGTCCCTGAAGATTTCTTCGGCGCTTACTGTCAGCCCGACAAACAGTGCGACTATTATCGACATGAAAAGAAAGACAGCATAGTTCTTGTTCCCCCCGAATGTATAATCGGCGTTGACACTGTATTTTGACAGGTAGCCAAGAATAAGTGCAAGAACCGGGACCTCCAGGAGGTTGATCGTCATGAACTGCCTGTCGGCCAGTTTGCGTCTTATATTCCTTAATATGAATGTCTTAAGCTGTTCTGATTTAACAGGAACCCGAAAATTGCTCTTTGGCAGGGTCTCTTTTCGGGGAGGTTCGCTGAAGGAAGGCATCATCTTTTTACGGTATTTCTCATACCATTCCTCAGGGCTTATCTGTCGTTCCTTCCCCGGGAAACCCGCATTGTCGATCACCTTTACCTCAACAATATGGAGAATATTCTCAGTCTCAATGTTCCCGCAGTTGGGGCATTCACTTTCAGCGGCATTGGCCTGCGATGTTTCGGTCTTAAAATATACCAGGGCTTCGACAGGATCTCCGTCATATATCATATAACCGCCTTTGTCAAGGATCCAAAGTCTGTCGAACATCTTCAGGATATCCGATGAAGGCTGATGGATTATGGTAAACACCAGCTTGCCTGACAGTGCCTGATTTTTCAGAAGTGACATGACCTTTTCACTATCGAACGATGAAAGGCCCGAAGTGGGTTCATCGACAAACAGGATACCCGGTTCTCTCATTAGCTCAAGGCCGATGTTGAGCCTTTTTCTCTGTCCCCCGCTTACTTTCTTGTTAAGGACATCACCTACCTGAAGATCCTTAATGTCATAGAGGTCAAGGTCAACAAGAACCTTGTCGACGGTCTGGTTCAGCTGTTCCTCATTATATTCACCGAAGCACAGGCGGGCATTGAAATAGAGATTCTGATATACAGTCAGCTCTTCTATAAGCATATCATCCTGGGGGACAAATCCTATAAGCGCTGACATCTTTTCGGATTCATCATTAAGATCATACCCGTTGATATACAGGTTTCCTGAAGTCGGTTTCGTTTTTCCGTGAAGCAGGTTCAGCATGGTGGTTTTGCCCACGCCGCTGCCACCCATCAGACCTATGAGGTTTCCCGATTCGATCCTGAAATTCATCTTCCTCACTCCATTGTCGGAATTCTTGAACATGAATTCTATGTCCCTGCCTTCAAAAGTTATCTTTTCGGAGAATTTCCGTGAAACAAACTTCTTGTAAATCCTCGAATAATAAATGGGGTCTATCCCCTGGCCCTTGATGTTTACACCTCTTTCAAGCAGATAGGGCCGGCAGGCAATGATATCGCGCCCTTTGAAATAAAGAGCGAGCGTACCATCATAAGTAAGAATAAGAGAACCTGTACTTTCAATATGAAGGACGAACATATGGCCCTTGAATCCCTTTAGCCTTATATGGCGCCATTTATCATAGTTCACAAAACTGCCGGAGGCCCAGAATTTTGGATTTTCATTTTCAATGATAAGGATGCAGTCTGCCGACACCTCATCATAATTCCGCCCTATCATAAATGCCATTGCATTGTCGTACTCCTTTTTCGAGATATTGAAGGTTCTTGCGACAATGTCAATGATTGTCTTTTCCTGTTCGGAGATGAGCCCGTCTTCAAAGGCAAATTCAAGAAGCTGAAGGAACACTATCATCCTTTCCTCGAGGAAAAGGCCTTTTTTTATCTGCCTGCATATATTCGTGATCTGAAAGGTGATGAGGGAATCTTCATCTGACAATTCGGCCTTGTCAACGCTTTTAAGTTCATTTGAGTAAAACTCAAGGTTGTTTTCAAAAAGAGCATAGTACTCCTCTTCAAGCTCGCGGTTAAGATACCGTCTGAGATAACTGCGAAGGATCTTTTTACCTCTTGTCGTGATACCTCCCGGATTTATGGTGGAAACAATGGCAAAAATGTGTATCAGAGCCAGGAGTACAGATTCCCTCATAGAGAAATGATGAAAAAAAGACCGCAAACAATATTCTTTGCGGTCATTAATTTATGAATATGATATTATAATATTTGACCTCTAACAGTTGATATGGCCTTGGTAATATTCATTATATCCTGGTTTGTAAGGCTTGTTGACAGACCTGTATAAACCTGCCTGACAGGTTCAAGTTTATCAACAAAATCCTTAAGATTGGGATCATCGAGATATGGTTTTGTGATATCCAAGAAAAGATCGAATGATTTCTTCTGCTCGATGAGGACTTTTGAAATACCGGCAATCTGATAGGCTGCTTCCGAAACGTGTGTTGTCAGGTACATACCTTCAACCCAGGCACCGCCGACAACAAGCAGTGCAAGTGGCTGCTGGTCATTGTCGCTCAGATATGCATATGTATTATTAAAGGCATCCGTCAAAATCTCAACAAGCTTATCCTTGTTGTCAAAATTCTCCTTGATCCTGTCATACAGTGTCTCATCATAGATCTTCGACATGTTCAGATCAGCAGCAAGCGACCTTATTGCATCAAGATAGTTAATAACTTCCTGCTGGATATTATACAAAGTGGCATAGCTAAGATCAGCTCCATAGCTTCCGAGGTTTATAGCTTTGCTGGGACTTGTGAGATATTTTTTGGAATTTTCAACCGGATTTGAGATCCCGAGAATATAACCGACCTCCAGGTCTGAAAGCATCTTGATTACCTCGGCTGATGTAGGCAGAGGATAAACATTCTTTTCTATCTCACTTCTCAGCGTATCGACCTCCTCAAGTTCTATTTTCTTCTGTTCCTTCTTTTCAGCCCTGTTTTTGCATGAACCAAGACCGGTAACACAAAAGATCAGCAATGGAATAATGACAACTGCTATAGCCTTTTTCATCGTAGTTAGTTTAAAATTAAAATCCTTTAAAAACGGTTATAAAAATAATAAATAATATTAATATAGCCCGTTCACCTCAATCTATTTTGTAAAATACTATAATAACTACAATATCAATCATTCCACCAAAGGTAATTCACCTGCAATCTTAACCAAATGGATGTCATTTTTATATATCTTTGAGCCCCTGAAAAAGGATTTATATTAATGTACTGGAACTTTGATGAATTTGTCCCAAGGGAAGGAACAGACTGTCTGAAATATGACCGCAGAAAAGAAGTATTCGGAACGGGAGACGTGATCCCCATGTGGATAGCCGATATGGATTTCCGGACTCCCGATTTTATAATATCTGCCATGAAGAAAAGGCTTGATCATGAGATAATGGGATACTCATTCAGGCCTGAACAGTATTATAAATCGATAGTGGCATGGCAACAGAAAAGACATAACTGGAAAATAGATGAAGAGTGGATCTGTTTCAGTCCCGGCATTGTACCGGCACTGAATCTGTGCACCCTTGCATTCACTCGTCCCGGCGATTCGGTATTGGTCCAGCCGCCTGTATATACTCCTTTCTTCCCCGCTGTGGAGAGCCACGGGCGCAACCTTGTTTACAATCAGCTGATTGAAAAGGACGGCAGATGGACAATGGATTTTGACACACTGGAAAAGGCAATCAGTCCTGAGGTGAAAATGATCATTATCTCCAATCCCCACAACCCGGTTGGAAGAGCATGGACAAGGGACGAACTTGGGCGGCTTGCTGATATTTGCCTGAATAACAATATCCTGATCCTTTCAGATGAGATACATTGCGATCTTGTACTGCCCGGGTTTGAACACACTCCCGTTGCAACACTGTCAGAAGAAATAGCTGAAATAACAGTCACGTGCATAGCCCCGAGCAAGACATTCAATCTGGCAGGACTTTCAACATCGTCGGTAATAATTTCAAATCCGGTTCTCAGAAAGTATTTCAGGTCAAAAGTGGAGCATCTCCATATTGAACACGGGAATATTTTCGGCACAATTGCCTCGACGGCAGCATATTCTTTTGGTGAGGAGTGGCTGGGTCAGTTGCTCGGCTACCTCAAAGGGAATGCAGTGTACGCGGTTGAATTCTGCAGGGAAAATATTCCGGAGATAGTGCCTTCGGCACCGGAGGCTACATATATGATCTGGCTTGACTGCAGGAGGCTTGGTCTGGACAACGAAGCTCTCCGTGATTTCTTTATCAGGAAAGCGAAGGTTGGCCTTAATGAAGGATACTCTTTCGGCCCCGGCGGCGAGGGTTTCATGAGGATGAACCTTGCCACCGCCAGGGATGTTGTAAAAAGGGCTTTTAACCAGATAGAACTTGCAGTTGCCGAGTACAGATAATGAACAAAAATAGCTGACTGATGAATAAAACTCTTAAAGTAAAGATCACTCTTGAAGACGGAACCGTTTTCCACGGGAAATCATTTGGGGCTCCTGTTGCGGCTGCCGGCGAGGTTGTGTTCAACACCGCGATGACCGGATACCCCGAAAGTCTTACAGATCCTTCGTACAAAGGACAGATACTTTGTCTTACCTATCCTCTTATTGGTAACTACGGTGCACCGGGGAAACAGGAAGAAAATGATCTTTTCAGTTTCTATGAATCATCATCAATCCATATCTCGGGTCTGCTGGTCTCTGACTATTCATTTGAATACAGCCACTGGAACGCTGACGAGAGCCTCGATGAATGGCTAAGAAGAAACAATATACCGGGTGTTTACGGCATTGACACCAGAGCACTTACCAAAAGGATAAGGGAAAAGGGCGTCATGCTGGGCAAACTTGAACCGGAAGGCACTTCAACTGATTTTTTTGATCCCAACCGCACCAATCTTGTGGCCTCGGTAAGTACTCACGAAGTAAGGACCTATGGTTCCGGGAAATACAGGATATTGCTTGTCGACTGCGGCGTTAAATATAATATCATCAGAAACCTTCTGAAGAGGGACACTACAATAATAAGGGTTCCGTGGGATTATGATTACTCGGCTGAGGATTATGACGGACTTTTTCTTACTAATGGTCCGGGCGACCCAAAAATGTGTGAAAAAACGATAGAGAACATCAGACGCTCATTTTCGGGCGACAAGCCTATTTTCGGGATATGCCTGGGGAACCAGCTTATGGCGCTGGCTTCCGGAGCCGACACATATAAGCTCAAATACGGGCACAGGAGCCATAATCAGCCCGTCATCGAGGTCGGCACGAACAAGGCCTACATTACTTCACAGAATCACGGCTTTGCTGTTGACAATAAAACACTTGGAGAAGACTGGGTGCCTTACTTTATGAACATAAACGATAAAACGAACGAGGGGATGAAGCATAAAAAACTACCATTCTTTTCCACCCAGTTCCATCCCGAGGCTTCGGGAGGGCCAACGGATACTGATTATCTGTTCGACGATTTCATCAACAACATAAGAAGGATTAAAGGCTGATCATTTTATCAATCAGGTCCTGTGAAGACCTGTTGACAAAGCAAAGCATCCTTGATCTGAAAATCCTTTCTATTTCGGAATTGCAGAGATTTCCTATGCTCCCTGTGTGGGTATATTCCGAAAGTGCCGTGGGAGAGAATGAAGTGTTGCCGATCTTCTCTCCTATCATCCTGTATGCATCCCTGAACGGAACCCCCTGTTTTACGAGCCTGTTAACCTCTTCTGTACTGAAAATACTGTTATATAAAGGATTGGCCGTAACATTATCAGTTATCCTGATATGGTTGAGCATGTGAATTGTAATGCCAAGGCAGTCCTTCAGTTCTGAAAATCCACTGAAGATCAAATCCTTCAGCAGTTGAAGCTCCCTGTTGTAGCCGGAAGGCAAGCCCGAGACCAGGGCCGACACCTGGCCCGGCAGAGTCTGGATCAGCCTGGCTTTTCCCCTGATTATTTCAAACACATCAGGATTTCTTTTCTGGGGCATTATGCTTGACCCGGTAACAAATTCATCCGGGAAATCGACAAACCTGAGCTCAGCGGTCATGAACATGCAAATATCCATTGCAAACCTCGACAATGTCTGGGCAAGAGAGGCCATTGCAGAAGCAGTGGCAAATTCAGCCTTTCCCCTGTTAAGGCCTGCATAGGCTGAATTGTATAAAAGATCTTCAAATTCAAGGAGCTCAGTTGTAAGCCTCCGGTCGAGCGGGAGAGTGGAGCCGTAACCGGCTCCGCTCCCCAGCGGATTCCTGTTATTAAGGGTTCGCGCATCCGACAACATAAGTATGTCATCGGCAATGCCTTCGGCATACGAACCGAACCAAAGCCCGAATGATGATACCATTGCAGGCTGCATGTGAGTATAGCCGGGGATAAGAACCTGCCTGTACTGTTCACTCAGCGACAACAACTGATAGAAAAGCCTGCTGGCTGTTTTTGCAGTTTCATCAATCTCCTTCCTTGTAAAAAGCCTGATATCGGTAAGGACCTGGTCGTTTCTCGACCTGCCGGTATGAATTTTTTTCCCGGTGTCGCCCAAAACGGAAACAAGCTCATTTTCTATCTGAGAATGGATATCTTCAACACCCTCTCCGATAGTAAGATTCCCGGTTTTCCATTTTTTGAAAAGTGAATGAAGGGCGTTAAGAAGATTCCTTTTTTCATCCTGTGAAATTAACCCGGCTTCACAAAGCATTATGGCATGGGCCATCGATCCGGCTATATCCCATTCAGCCAGACACATATCCGTTGTCCTGTCCTTCCCGGAAGTGAACTCGATGACCCTGCTGTCAGGAACAGCCTTCTTTTCCCAGAGTTTCATTTGTTACAATTTTGGTATCTGCCTGATTTTATTCTCCCTGCCATAAAACTGGTTATTTTTGTTTGCTTGCCTCAACAATTGCCCTGTGGGCCATCAGCCTTATTGCATTTATCCTGATAAAGCCCCTGCTGTCGGTCTGATCAAAACCGCCTTCGATATCCATGCTCGACAAATCCTTATTGTATAATGATGAAGGCGATTCGCGTCCTTCGATAAGCACATTTCCCTTGTAAAGGCAAATATGAACGCTTCCGTCAATTATCTCCTGACTCTTTTCAATGGCTGCCATAAGAAAGTCCATTTCAGGACTGAACCAGAATCCGTAGTAAATGAGTTCTGCAAACTTGGGTGTAAGCATATTCCTGAGGCGCATCACCTCCCTGTCCATTGCAATACCCTCGAGGTCCATGTGTGCAATATGCAGCACAGTTGCAGCCGGTGTTTCATAGACCCCGCGCGATTTTATACCGACAAAACGGTTCTCGACCATATCGAGGAGGCCGATTCCATTTTTACCTGCAAGGTCGTTAAGGTATACGAAAAGTTCATAGGAATCATCCTTTACTGTTCCGTCATCCTTGTTTACCAGCTTGATGGGAATGCCGTTTTTGAAATGAATGGCTATCCTTGTTTCCTTGTCAGGCGCATCCTGAGGCATCACCATTTTTTCAAGCATGTTTTTTTGGGCCGAGAACATGGGGTCTTCAAGGATTCCGGCCTCATGGCTGATATGCATGAGATTATCATCCTCACTGTATGGTTTGTCGATGCTTGCCTTTACCGGGATCTTTTTCTCAGCGGCGTATTTTAAAAGGTCGGTACGTCCCTTGAACATTTCAAGAAATTCCTTGTCCTTCCAAGGTGCTATTACCTTAATGTCGGGTTTGAGCGCATAGTAGCAAAGTTCGAACCTTACCTGGTCATTCCCTTTTCCGGTGGCGCCATGTGCAACTATAGTGGCATTTTCATTGATTGCGGCCTCGATCTGCTTCTTTGCGATCAGGGGCCTGGCAAGGGCTGTTCCGAGAAGATACCTGCCTTCATAAACAGCATTCCCCATGATTGCCTTAAGTACATAGTTTTCAACAAATTCCCTTTTCAGGTCCTCAACAATGACCTTCGAGGCACCCAGAAGAAGGGCCTTTTTACGGCATTCTTCAAAATCTTCTGCCTGGCCTACATCCGCGACAAAAGCAATAACTTCATAACCTTTTTCAATTAACCATTTGAGGATGACTGATGTGTCCAATCCTCCGCTGTAAGCCAGCACTATCTTTTCTTTCATTTCATAAATATTTAATTCTGTTTTCTGATGTTTCTCTGTTTTGTTTTCACCGGCACCGATCCCGACAGTTCAATCTGCCGGTGAAGCCCCGGAATAATTAGTTCCAGGCAGGCATGAACCTGATTGACGGTGATGCCGTCGCGGGGAATTATTAATATTGTGTCGTCGCCGGCAATTGTCCCTGCTATTTCATATCTCCCGGAGTTGTCAATAAAATATGCGGTAGCATTCGCGCTTCCGGGAATTGTCTTCATCACCATCAGGCCCCCTGCTCCTGTTATCGATCTTATCCCGGGCAGTATGTTGAGCTTTGGTTCCTGCGCTGGCGATGCATCATTCCTGACTGCCAGGGAATACCTGTAACCGCCCTTCCCGTCGGGAACACGGCTGACACCCAGCTGCCTCAGGTTGCGGGACAACGTAGCCTGCGTACATATTATCCCTTTCCCTTTCAGTTTTTTAAGCAAGGCTTCCTGCGAGCTGATATTCTCACCTGCTATGATCCTTTCTATCGCAAGGAGCCTTTTTGTTTTCTGCATAATTATACATTTTTTTTGCAAATATATACATTTTTTAATCCTGCAAGACAAAAATCAAAAATTTATGATATTTTTGCTGTCTAAAATCCGGTAATGAAAGACGACATCAGGAAAGTAGTGATACTCGGATCCGGGGCACTCAAAATAGGCGAGGCGGGAGAATTTGATTATTCAGGATCACAGGCACTTAAAGCTCTCAGGGAGGAAGGCATCCGTACCGTGCTAATAAATCCCAACATTGCCACGGTACAGACTTCCGAGGATCTGGCCGACAAAATATATTTCCTGCCTGTCACTCCCTTTTTTGTTGAAAAGGTCATTGAAAAGGAATCGCCCGATGGCATACTTCTTTCGTTCGGCGGGCAGACGGCACTTAACTGCGGAACCGAGCTCTACAGGAATGGTATTTTCGAGAAGTATAATGTAAGGGTACTGGGTACCCCGGTTGAGGCAATAATCGAGACTGAGGACCGGGAGCTTTTTGTAAGGAAGCTCGATGAAATA
>Ga0208825_1000335_pt1 | contig 47827 bp, 46 predicted proteins | sample AD_UKC113_MetaG_FD_184450 | JGI IMG/M metagenome (GOLD analysis project Ga0208825, IMG submission 184450) | Active sludge microbial communities of municipal wastewater-treating anaerobic digesters from Hong Kong - AD_UKC113_MetaG (SPAdes)... | ecosystem: Engineered > Bioreactor > Anaerobic >... | reverse complement strand
CAAGCCACCTTTTTATTTCCTTTGAATCCTTTACCCTTGTATCAAGCTTATGAATGATTTCGTTGTAGCCTTTTTTCTGACCTAGTCTTATTTCAAGAACCTCTTCCTTATCTATGGCTTTAAATTCATCTATCTTTATGGCCTCTTTAATGGCTTTCTTTGCAAAATTCAACAGCCTTACATCACAAAATATAATGCCATCCTTCCATACCTGGTCCATATCAGCACCGTTTATCTTACCTATATATTTTTTACTTATTTCAAGCAATTTATCATAGGTACTATCTAAAAAGTCATAAATCCATCCCACGTTATAACTTATTTTACACTCTTCTCCCTCTTCTAGAAACCATTCAGTCCCGAATGCCTGGACTTCATAATCTCTGCTTTCCTTTTGCAAATTATCTATAGTAAAAGAATAGGTTATGTATGCAATCTTTCCCTTCTTCCCCTCATCTTGCATAGATTTTATCTTGTTACACAAAATACGGAAATTCTCTACAAAAGCATCCGTATACTTTTTTCTGTTTTCTTCAATATATTTATCTATTTTTTCATTCATCTCTATAAAAGATGGCGAAGTGTATTCATCCTCAAAATGCTTCAATGCTTCTGATCTTCTCATAAATCCAACCCCTTTACATATGACTAATTTGAATTCCTGTCTATCATTATATCACAAACTTTGAGTATAACTATTGAAACTTCTTTCTTTTTCTTCCATGTCATTTTTATACCACTATCCAACAGTTTCAAGTATATCTTTATTTAAGCAATATTACGAGCACCTGTAACTGCTTTTGATTTAGCCATAGCATGTTCCCCCTAACTAACCGACAACGGTTACTTCTTTCAGTTGTTCTTCAGAGAGATTAAGGCGTTCTAAGTCCTTTTTATAAACTTTAATGTTCTTCACCTTATTATTACCAAATATTGCATTATCAAATTTGAAAGTTGTGAAATCTATAATTGTAAATTGTGCACCTGTTAAATCTGTATTAGATAAGTCAGCTCCTGTAAGTTTAGTACGAATGAATACAGCTTCTTTTAAGTTATTTCCACTCAAATCAGCATTCTCAAGAATAGAATTAGAAAAACTGGTCTTTGTTAACACAGTATTCTTAAAAGTGCAAAAAGATAAGTCAGACTTTCGAAGGTTTGCTTTATTCAAATTGCAATTTACAAATTGTGTTCTAGATAAAGTCGCATGATTTATACCGGAATTCTGAAAATTAGAGTCTTCAATTATTGTGTCACTTAAATCACCTTCAAAAAGTGAAGCCTCCTTAAAATTCACACCTTTAATTATTGACTTTACAAATACGCTCTCAAGAAGACTCGCACCTTCAAAACTTGAATTTGATAAATCACTACCGGAAAAATCCGAACAATGAGAGGTTATTCCTTTATAGTTACCACCTGATAAGTCCAGGTTCTGAAGTATGGAGTATGAATAACTTTTTTCTCCAGACTCAAGCCACCTTTTTATTTCCTTCGAATCCTTCACCCTTGTATCAAGCTTATGAATAATTTCATTGTAGCCTTTTTTCTGCCCTAGCCTTATTTCAAGAACCTCTTCCTTATCTATAGCTTTAAATTCATCTATCTTTATGGCCTCTTTAATAGCTTTCTTTCCAAAACTCAACAACCTTACATCACAAAATACAATACCCCTCTTCCACACCTGGTCCATATCAGCACCGTTTATCTTACCTATATATTTTTTGCTTATTTCAAGCAATTTACTATAGGTGCTATCTAAAAAGTCATAAATCCATCCCACGTTATAACTTATTTTACACTCTTCTCCTTCTTCTAGAAACCATTCAGTCCCGAATGCCTGTACTTCATAATCTCTGCTTTCCTTTTGCAAATTATCTATAGTAAAAGAATAGGTTATGTATGCGATCTTTCCCTTCTTACCCTCATTCTGCATAGTTCTTATCTTGTTACACAGAGTACGAAAATTTTCTACAAAAGCATCCGTTAGTTCTTTTCTATTTTCTTCTATATATTTATCCATTTCTTCATCCATCTGTATAAAAGATGGCATAGTATACTCATCCTCAAAATGCTTCAAAGCTTCTGATCTTCTCATAAATCCAACCCCTTTACATATGACTAATTTAAATTCCTGTCTATCATTATATCACAAACTTTGAGTATAACTATTGAAACTTCTTTCTTTTTCTTCCATGTCATTTTCATACCGTTGCTCAACAATTTTAATAATATCTTTCTTTGAAACAATATTACGAGCACCTGTAACTGCTTTTGATTTAGCCATAGCATGTTCCCCCTAATTAGCCGACAACGGTTACTTCTTTCAACTGTTCTTCGGAAAGATTAAAACGATGTAAGTCGTTTTCATACACTTTAATTCTCTTTACCTTATTATTTGCAAATATTGCATTATCAAATTTGAATGTCGTAAAATCTATACCTATAAACTCTGCACCTGTCAAATCTGTATTAGATAAGTCAGCTCCTGTAAGTTTAGTACGAATGAATACAGCTTCTTTTAAGTTATTTCCACTCAAATCAGCATTCTCAAGAATAGAATTAGAAAAACTGGTCTTTGTTAACACAGTATTCTTAAAAGTGCAAAAAGATAAGTCAGACTTTCGAAGGTTTGCTTTATTCAAATTGCAATTTATAAATTGTGTTCTAGTTAAAGTAGCATGATTTATACCGGAATTCTGAAAATTAGAGTCTTCAATTATTGTGTCACTTAAATCACCTTCAAAAAGTGAAGCCTCCTTGAAATTTACACCTTTAATTATTGACTTTACAAATACGCTCCCAAGAAGACTCGCACCTTCAAAACTTGAATTTGATAAATCACTACCGGAAAAATCCGAACAATGACAGGTTATTCCTTTATAGTTACCGCCTGATAAGTCCAGGTTCTGAAGTATGGAGTATGAATAACTTTTTTCTCCGGACTCAAGCCACCTTTTTATTTCCTTTGAATCCTTTACCCTCGTATCAAGCTTATGAATGATTTCGTTGTAGCCTTTTTTCTGACCTAGTCTTATTTCAAGAACCTCTTCCTTATCTATGGCTTTAAATTCTTCTATCTTTATTGCCTCTTTAATGGCTTTCTTTGCAAAATTCAACAGCCTTACATCACATAATATAATGCCATCCTTCCACACCTGGTCCAAATCAGCACCGTTTATCTTACCTATATACTTTTTGCTTATTTCAAGCAATTTATCATAGGTACTATCTAAAAAGGCATAAATCCATCCCACGTTATAACTAATTTTACACTCTTCTCCCTCTTCTAGAAACCATTCAGTCCCGAATGCCTGAACTTCATAATCTCTGCTTTCCTTTTGCAAATTATCTATAGTAAAAGAATAGGTTATGTATGCGATCTTACCCTTCTTCCCCTCATCCTGCATAGATTTTATCTTGTTACACAAAATACGGAAATTCTCTACAAAAGCATCCGTATACTCTTTTCTGTTTTCTTCAATAAATTTATCTATAATTATATTTTATTAAATTATTCTGATATATTAAATGATATAAAAACCTATGGGGGTACTTATATGAACTCAAAAGATATTATTACAAGAAGCCGTAATGAATCTGATGCATTTTCATTAAAATGCATGAAAATTTGTTCTATATTTGCTGTAGCTGATTTTATTCTTGTTGAAATAAACAAAAAAGGAAAAGCGGATTTAGGTGATTTGTTAATACTTTTATCTGCAGTAGCCGCCTTAATTCCCGTTATTTACTATAAATTCTCTAAAGACAAGGCAAACTTTGTTAATTTTCTACAGAACTCATATCAATTGGATTATACATAAGTTCTTGGGTCTATGCAGCACCTGCACTGATATTCCCATTTGTTATCGGAACAATGTATTATGATTCAAAGATTCTAAAAAAGATGCTCTTTATTAAAATTCCAACTTTAATAATCATGTCACTTTTCTTGTTTTTTTGTATAAAGGACGAACTTAATACATCCTTTCAAACAATTGCGGATTTTGCAAAAGAGGTTCAAGCAAGCTCTAATAGCCTTATAGAGTCCAACCTATAACAGCACACCTAAAATACGTAACGGCACCTAAAATACGCCTTATTTTCCTTGTAAAGAATAAGGGATGGTTATTACCATCCCCTAAGTCCTTTTTTGTCTTTTTCCATGTTTTTTGTCTGCCTGACAATATACAACGGCCTTCCTTTTGCTTCATCATAGATTCTTCCGATATACTCACCAATTATTCCGAGTATCATAAGAACAAATCCGTTGAAAACGATTGTTATAGCCATTAATGAAGCCCAACCAGGCTGAGTGTTTTTGGTAAACAACGCTTGAAATATGATTACGAGTAAATATACAAAACCTACAAATGATATTATCGTTCCGGCGTATGTGGCTATTTTAAGAGGCTTATAAGAGAAAGATGTTATTGCATCAAAAGCGAACTTTATCATCTTTTTAAGAGGATATTTTGTTTCGCCTGCAAACCGCTTGTCCCTGCTGAATTCAACGCCAATTTGCTTAAATCCCAGCCAGCTTATTAAACCTCTAATATAACGGCTTCTTTCACCGACATTTGCTAAAGCGACACAGACTTTTCTATCAATCAATCTAAAATCACCTGTATCAACAGGTATGTCAACATCTGTCATTTTTCTAAGCAATCTATAGAAAGCTGCTGCAGTAAATTTCTTAAAAAACGTTTCTCCCTTTCTCTCTGCTCTTTTACCGTAAACGACGTCATAGCCTTCCTTCCATTTTTCAATCATTTTAGGAATTACCTCAGGCGGATCCTGTAAGTCGGCATCAATTACTATAATTGCCTCACCTTCCGTATAATCCATGCCTGCCGTAATTGCTATCTGGTGACCAAAATTCCTTGAAAAATCAATGAGTTTTATATTCTTATCCTTTTCACATATTTCATTAACAATAAACGCGGTTTTATCCCTGCTTCCATCGTTAACAAATATGATTTCGTATGGTTCGTTAACCGAATCCATAACCGTTTTCAACCTTTTATAGCTTTCTAGTACAACCTGCTCTTCATTGTAAACAGGTACAACAACGGAATATACTACAGAGTCCGACATTTAAAGGCCCCCCTTTATAAAACTTGATTCATGCTTACTCATAATCATCATAATCGTCATCATCACTACTTTCTTCATCTTCAGAATCATAGTAATCATCATCCTGATCATCATTATTTTTATTTTTTCCTGATCTGGAACTAACAAAAACAATATATACTATAAGTCCTATAACTAAAATAGCAACTAAGACAATTATAATAATTGTACTTGTACTTTTTGATTCATTCGAACCGGAAGCAGCATTTTCATTATGACTGATCTTTTCAATAGGAGCTACAGTAACTCCATCAGGAACATTGGTAACCTCTTCTAGCGACAAATCATCGAAATATGCCTTACCGGTATTCATATTACCATATCCGCCAAGACCAACAGTTACTACAACACTATCAACACCGGAACCCGGTCTAAAAAACATTTCAGCATACTGCCACTCATTATTTGTACCCTTAAAGTCTTTAGACGTATATACATAATCCAGTAACGAAATAATAGCACCGGTTCTCTCCGATCCCACATTCTCTGTCTTGACCCAGCAAGACAGCTTATATGTGGTATTCTCCTTGACTGCAACAGTTTGCTTGTATCTGGCATCATTATCATTATCATTGGTTATTGAAACAAACTTTTTACCCTCATGGCCGGTACCCTCTTCTACTTTAAAAACCGAACCACTGTTATATGCCCATGTATCCCATCCATCCGGCTTCTCACCGCTGCCTTCTTCAAATGACGGATTCTTTAAAAGATTGCCTTCAGCATAGGAATATGTTGTACAAAATGTTAATATTATCATTAATATAGCCACTGTTAACTTTTTCATCACGTTTACCCCCTTAAAGCGACTATTCGTCATAATCATCTTCTTCAAACTCTTCTTCATCTTCTTCATCAGATTCTAAAGTTTTATTGTTATTTTTATTATTATCCTCTTTATCCCCTTCTGATACTTCATTTTTTTGTGATTTTTTCGAATGCTTTAACTCTGCATACATAAGAGCACCTAAAACAACAATGATAGCAAGAATTATCAGTACTATTTTTAATGAACCCGATGATTTTTCCTCTTGTGCAGTACCGCCTTCACCGCTATTTAATGAATCCGCACCCGGTATAAAAAAGTTATTAACCACTGCACCTTCAGGCACTTCATTAACGAGCTCAACAGACATATCATCAAAGTAAGCCGTACCTTGATTGGTTGTTCCCTGGCCTCCAAGTCTGCATCCAACCTTCAAGCTGCTACTGTCGGTCATCTTAATGTACAACGTTAGCTCTTTCCAGTCATTATTTGTGTCGGAATATTCTACAGATGTATGGATACCTTTACCGTTCAACAAAGTTAAATTTGCTGATCCGGCCTTGTTTAATATGCCTTCTGTCTTTATCCAGCAACTGATCTTATAGATTTTTTCAGGCTCTACCTGTATTTCCTGAAAAACCTTCGAATCATTGAGTTTTAAATTTCTTATTACCAAAGCTTTTGAATTGCTACGACCTTTTCCTTCTTCTACCGAAATCTTACCTGACTCGGCATCCTTTAGGTAAACATCAGGTACCCAGTTAGTAGGGAGTTCACCGTCTACTTCCTCAAATCCCGGATTTTTCAATAGATTATTCCCTTCACCGTGAGCAATAGACTGCATTGCTATAAAAAGCACTGAAATTATGATAGTTAATAATAAACCTTTCTTAAACATTATTATGCCTCCTTTATTGATTTAACTATAATTTGACAACTAATTTAATAACTATTTTGAGATTTCACCAACCATAGCCTCCACAACTTCTTTACCTAACTTTATACTGAAATTTATACCTCTGTCATTAGGATAGATTTGCGATGTATTGGCCATATACAAATTTTTTATAGGTGTTTTATATTTAGGCTTTATTTTTGAATAATTCATAGGCCAAATAGGCTGTGCATATCTGTCTTTAAAAACAAGAAAATCTTCAATTATATCTTCCTTAAAATCCGGATATATCTTCCTCAAATGCATAATATAATCTTTTCTTAATTCTTCCTCACTCATCCTTAGATATTCACTATTAACATTCAAATACTTGGAAAAGTACAATATAACTTTCCCTCCATAGACTTCCTTAGGAATAAAATTGGTATGCTCTATAAGCCCTCCGAATGGAATCTCATCATCTGCTACATTGAGCCAATAGAAATTGCTGAGCTTCTCCTTAAGTATCATAACAACAATCATTGAACAATCATATTTAACAGATCTTAAAGGTGCTATATAATCCTCGGGTGCATTTTTACACACATCAACAAAGTGCTGAAGTGCAGGTGTAAACACTACATAATCATAATTTCTAACTTCATTGTTGACCTTTATACCTTTGCAAACTCCATTTTCTACTATTATTTCCTCAACTTCAGAGTTCAGAAGGATTTTACCGCCTTTTCTTTCTGCTTCATCAGCAAGTCTTTTAAGAAGGGTGTAGAAGCTCCCTTCCATATAACCAAGAACCTCATCCTTCGCTCCTTTCGTCCTTGACCTAACCCTTTGCACAATTCTTTCCCAAATCCATACCGCCGGAATCTTATTATAATTTTCTCCAAACTTTATTTTCATCATGGGCTTCCAGAACTTATCCCAGCCTTCTTTTCCGGCATGTTTTATTAAATATTGCTCTGCAGTTATATTTTCCAGCTCATCGCTATACTTATGCCTTGATATGATAAAAGAAGACATCCCCAGCTTAATCCTGTCAATAAAACTCAATGGCTTGAACATCATTATATCAAGCGGTGTTGCAAAAGGATAAGACTTCCCCTTACAATAATAACCCATTTTGGTTTTAATCCACATTAATGAATCTTCAAGATTTAACTCTTTTACAAGTTCCATTAGATATTTATCATGAGTAAAAACATGATGATAATACTTTTCTACAAGAGTATCGCCGAGCTTAAACACACCTGCCAGCCCTCCTATATCAGAGGACTTCTCATATATGTCCACTTGTGCAGAAAAGTTCTTCTGGATATAATAAGCAGTTGATAATCCGGCTACACCGCCGCCAATTACAGCAATTTTCATTTCAGCCTCCGTTAATATATTAAAATTAAATTTTAGTTTCTTATGATTTTAGCTCTTTTCTACTTTTTCGAATTTCTTATTGCTTATTGATGTTACTGAAGATAATGACAAACCTTCTTTTAAAAGGAATATAAATCCTAATGTCGTAACCGGTATATACAAAAACACTCTGTATACCAAAGCAAAACCTATTGCAGTATTTCCGGTTATTTTAAATACCCCAAGAGCTGTACTGCATGCTCCCTCAAAAGTACCGAGATTGCCCGGTGCAGATGGAATCATAATCCCGAAATTGGTAACCACAAGTGTAAATACCGACAGATAAAATAGATTATCAACTCCAAATGCAATTGCAATAGTCAATACCAGGCTTCCTTCAAGTGCCCATATAATAAGTGAATAAACGATAACGGGCATCAGGCTTTTTTTATCCCTGATAACATCGAAACCGTCAATAAGCTTTGTTGCTATTTTCATTATATTAGTTCCAATCTTTTCAGGAAGAAGTCCTGTAAAAAATTTAACAAGTTTTAAAGTATGTTCCCTGAAAAGAACTACAAATACTGTAAATATTAGAGCACCTGCAAATATAATTGTTGCAACAATTCCCAAACTCTTTATGGACTTTGGAAATGGATAAAGCAGTGAAATGGCTCCCATAAAAAGAAGCAATGTTATTCCGTCATAAATCTTCTCCACTATAACCGTTGAAAGAGCCGCAGTCTTACTAATGTCATACTTTCTGCCTATAAGATACGCTCTAACAATATCCCCACCCCTTAAAGGCAATACTGAATTTGCCATATAGTTAATACATATTATAGGAAACAAATCTTTTGTCTTTATCTTTTTAATACTTCCAAGCATAGCCGACCATCGTAAACTTCTCACCCAATAACTGCTTATCTGAAGCAATATTGCCGGAATAATAACGAGGTAGTTTATGCTTAAAAGAACATCGCCAAGCTTTTTAAACTCCACATTTCTAAACAGCAAATATAGTAAAACTACACTTATTCCAATACCTATAAGGTTTTTTATCCTTTTCATCTCATCGTCCCTTTAAATTACTTTTTATCCTGACCGACTTGCTCATATTCCATGTCATGTTTTTGGCCTTGGTTTTGGTATTGTTTTTGATCCCTTGCTTTTTTCCTGCTTTATTGTAAGCATTACTGTATATACGAGGGAGGCAAGCATCACAAGAAGGGTAACCCATGCAACAGCATCAGCCAAACTGTCTTGATTCGGTACCCATGGATCGTCATTATTCCCCTTTAAATAAACATACCAATGATTTATCAATGAACATATTGTTATAAAAACAGTTGGTATAATCATTCGTTTATCCCATAAAATCGTAACCATTGCAAAAACAATTGCAGGCAGTAAATATCTTTCATGCATTTTGGTAGCAAATACGAATATTCCCGATGTAAGAATGTATCCTGCATAGTAAAGTGCCATTGCACTTCTCTTTTTTACCGCAAGCAGGACTACTGCCAAAACAGATACAATTCCCCATAGTATATATCCCCATATTAGGGCACTTAATCCAAACCAATAAGGTTCCTTATCCGATACTGTCTGTCCGTCCATAATGGTCCAGAAATTAAATCCATTAGCTGTTGCATACGGATAATCGTTTAAGCTTGTTGAGTAATGATGAACAAGCCAGAAATAAAAATCTGTAAACTTAAATGCTGCTTTGGTCAAGGTAGAAGTATTTTCATTTATATTAAACATTCCATAAGGAAACGGCCTGTTTTTGCACTCTAATTTTACATACCTTGCCTTAACAGGCTGAAAATCTATATAATCAAGCTTACCGCTGTAACTTGATTTGTTCTTTCCGCTTTTTTCGCTGTACACCAAATCCCATTCTACAGCATCGTTTGAAACTAAAATGTCATATGTTTTAGCGTACTCCCATCCCCACTTTAATAGCACTCTGCTAATCTCATTAGATTCACCGAGATCGGCATATATCCACTGATTGTTAAAATGCTCCGAAGACCATACCGTACTTTCATTCATATCGGAAGCATTCTTTGCAATATATTTCCCAGACTTTTCACTGGATGCTTTAAATTCCTTGTTTTGTGCCAGATTTGCTGTGACGTCTGCTTGCCCGTAAACTTCCATATCTTTTAAGGTATAGAATGATGTTTCTCTATAGAAAGGCAATACTAAAATTGCATATATTATCATACATCCCGCTATTGTTAAACCAAGCTTTTTAATTGTCTCAAAAATAGCCGACTTAAGTAGAGCTTTATCCCTGGTGCTCTTAAATTCAATAAACTTCTTCCATGGAAAATCCTTAAAATATAGAAAAACTACCATAGGCACAATAGCTATTGCCTGCGGCTTGGTAAGTGCTGCTACTCCATAGGCGAACACTGCCAAATAAGTCTTTTTGCAATTAAATAGAAATACAACTGTTAAAAGCATAGTCGCAGTAAAAGAATCAAACTGTCCCCAAACGGAGGAATTGAAAATAACTGCAGGATTAAATGCATATATTATGCCAAGTATTAATCCCAGCTTATCTTTTTTATATTTTCTGGCAATAAGATATATTAATACTCCTCCTGCTATATCGGAGAGTACAGACCAGAACTTAACAAAAAACTCCGTTGCACCGAGTTTACCTGTAATATAAAGGAAATACATGTAAAACGGCCCATATACACAGTGCGTACTGTCATAAAAATCCTTAAAGCTGTTATTTTGGTTGGCAAGAAAATCTGCCCAATACCTGTATCCTCCCATATCTATCTTATAACAAGGAAGTAAATTAAAAACCATTCTTACTGCAGTTACAGCAATAAGAATAACCAATAGCATTCTTATCGATATATTAAATGAAGGCTTCTTTTCAGTTTTATTCATATTTATGCTACCTGAACCTTTAGTCTTTACAGGCTTGCCTTTACTATTCTGCTCCATATTGTCCGGTTATCCTCCTTAAATAGCTATTTCACTTCATAAATATTGGTATTGCCTTGACTGAAAGTAATTACCTTTTTTAAAGCAGTGCTTATAAACACTTCATCGAGTTCATCAGACTGAGCTCTTAGTCCGTCATCAACCAGTATATACGATATATTGTTTTCCTTCAAAAGCTTATTTAGCTTATTTTCATCCTTACATGCGAAAATGTCTTTTACAATATTTTCCCTTGTATATGTATCATAACCTGCACTCCATGCATAATAAGGGTGTCCGTAATAAATAGGCCTTCCTGCAAGCAATACGGAATCTAAAACATCCGGTGCGGTAAGAAATACATCTTTAGGTCCGGTATTTTCCTTTATCCATACGGTAATAGGATCCTTTACCGAATATTTGACATTTTGATAATAGTTCATATTAAAAAGTGTCTTAAGATCGACAAATCCGGTAAATGTAAGGATAAATACCAACAAACCTGCTACAGCCTTTAAAGTTATGCCTTTTTTAATACACATTCTGTATATGAAATTTGCCATGATAATATCAAATAAAATTGATGTAACCATTATATACTTATGGTTAACGGGAACATCAGGGCTTAGCTTTAAAGTTACAGCAATAACCCATGGCATAAGGAAAGCTAATGCCAGCCACCTACCGCCTTTAGGAGTTACGGGATACTCCATAACGGTATTTGCTATAATAGCTGTAATGAGCATTATTACAATGATTGATATTTTAAAAATGTCATGTACATCAGGAAAAATAAAAATGGATAAACCTATCAATGAAACAGTAATACTCAGCGAAATCCAACGTGCATTACCCTTTGGAACACTGAAAACTGCAATTATCATCAAATATGGCATAATTCCTAAAAGCTCTATAAAATACTTGAACATATGAGGCATCATTTGTATTATAACATTTATAAGTTCTCCATATTCATGAGCATCTCTATATCGAAAGAAACTAGACGCCAAATCATCCGGGAATGTAGCCAGAAAACCTATGTAAAGCTCAGGCTGTACTGCCGACTGTCCGGCACCCATAAACAGGTTCTGCTGCAAAAAGGAAAAGAGAACAGTAATAACTGCTATTCCCAGGTACTCAAGACGCCGTTTTGACATAATTGCCATTATGCAAAGTATAGGCAATGTTGCTATGGTAACAGCACCGTTCCAAAATGTCATGAGTCCTAAAATCATTCCCAACATAATGGTTCTTTTTATATCTCTCGGAATCCAAGCTTCCTTTGAAAATAAAAATTCTTTGAACCAATTCCTCTTATAAAGGCTATTATAGCTTAACTCTTTATTATCCTGTGCTGCAGTTTCTTCGACATTTTCATTTTCTTCGGTCGATTGCTCTTCTGTATTCAAAGATTTTAGCTCATTTCTGGTCTTGGCCTTCACCTTTTTAAGTGCTCCGATCATACTTCTAAACATGGGATAAACGGCAATCATAACCAAAACCATAATACCCAAAGAAAAGGCAAGGTGTCTCTGATTCACATACACATTCTGTGCATAAAGCCCCCAACTTTCCTGATACGAGGATCTGCCAATATGTCCGGATGCATTGTTCCACATGGCTTTTAATATGTCAACAAACGGAACTTTTTCCTTCATCTTGTCAGTTATATATGTAAAATCTGCAAAAGAGCTTCTAAATGCAAAAAGAAATGCTGTAATGAAACCTACTGCTCTTGCCCCCATAGTCATAACAACAAAGGAATACAAAAGCATTAAGAAAGCTACAAGTGAAAGAATGCTGGGCAAATTAAAAGCAAAATCTATCCGCATTCCTAAAAACTCCAGATTCCCTGCTAAAAACTGAAACATAAAATGATATCTTATCTTTCCGTCAGGGAAGTGGGGATACTGTGTAGGAAAATTAGCCCCTTCCGAAAAGGATCTTATCACTGACATATGAGGTCCAAAGTCGCTATGAACAGTGCCTCCGATGGTCATAATATCCCCTTTTATATTGAGGGTCAAAAACATGAAGTAAGATATAATAACGGTGGAAATTATAATAAATCCAAATTCCAATCTGTTCTTTGACAAAAATGCGGTAATATCGCCTTTTCCCAAACCGGAAAATTTTTCAAAAAAAGATCTGAAATCATCTTTATTTCTAATAACAGTTAAAATAGAACAAATAATAAAAACTCCAAAAGAAATTATATTCCCAAATAGCATCGGTTTGTCGGTAAAGCTATTTGATAAAGCGGCACCGACATATGTAAGCCATGTAATGAGCATTGTCCCTATTAAAAAGGAAGCGGGTATTGTTACCATCCAATTGTCCAATTTGATGGGCTTTCCAAACAGGCTTATTGTTTTGTTTACTCTGAATAATCCCGGCAAAACTTTTTTTAAGAGATTATAAGCAACGAATGATGCTATAATGAAATAGCCAGCTCCTAGAAGCAATCCTGGAAGAAGGCGAACCACTTCCATCATTAAAAAATTCCCCCTTTAAAAATCTATATTTAAACTTTTTATATATCAAGATTTCAAAAATTCACTTCACTAATTTTTTGAAATCTTTATTTGACAAGTTTTTAAATTCCTATAATTTATTTTGGCGACATAACCGTGCTGTCTGCCTTTTCTGCTATAAGATACCTTGGTCTTTGCTTAACCTCTTCATATATTTTGGCAATATATGAACCTATAATACCCAAACTAATCATAAGAATACTTCCAATAATAAGAAGCAGTAAAATTACTGTGGTAAATCCGTCAACCGCAATTCCCTTAAAATACATATACAATGCTTTTATACCAATGGGTATGGCACCTAATAAAAACAATATCCCCAAAAAAGTAACAATATATAGCGGCAGAGAAGAAAATGAAGTAATAGCGTTTACTGCCAGCTTTACAAGTCTTAATGGTGACCATTTTGAGTTGCCGTCGAGTCTTTCTGCAACCTCAAACGGAATCTGCATCTTGCTGAAGCCTACCCAAGTGGACATACCCCTAAAGAATGTATTCCTCTCACCCATCTGCTTCCATGCATCCACTACCTTTTTATCTAAAAGCTTAAAGTCCGATGCTCCGGCAAAATCAAAACCCGAAAGCTTTTTTAGTACATTGTAAAACAACAAAGAGCTGATTTTATATACAAAACTCTCTTTTCCTCTCGAAGCTTTAACACACTCTACAATGTCAACGCCCTCATTCTTCCATAAGTAAACCATTTCAGGTATTTTCTCAGGCGGGTGCTGCAAATCCGAATCCATGACAATACATGCATCGCTTGTAACATGCTCAAGGCCTGCACATAACGCAGCTTCCTTGCCGAAATTCCTGCTCAGTTTTATTGCCAAAACACCCTCAAGGGACAAAGAAAGCTTTTTTAACTCACCCCAAGTACCATCCTTTGACCCATCATCAACTAGAATAAAATTGTGTCTAATGCCGTTTTTAGTAAGTATATCATCTATTATTTTAATATTTTTTTGTATATGCTTTTCTTCATTATAAACAGGGATTACAATAGAAATCAACTTTTCACTCATTTCGAACTCCCTTTTACCTTATAAATAAATATTTTGTATATTATAAAGTTCCATATGAAAATAAGGCCCATAATAAATATCTTGGATAAATACTCATTTTTATTCATTATATCCACCAGCATATAAATAGCAAAGGATGAAAATGCCAAATTAAACAAAAATAAGACGGTATACGACGAAAGCTGTTTTAAGAAATTCTCTTTAACTTTAAATGTCCAAAATTTATTTAAAAGAAAGCTTACCCAAAAGCCTATAATTTGACTGGCACCACTAGAAATAACGGTCCATAATTTAAGATATCTAACCAATAAATGAAATATTAAAAAGTCACAACCAGAAGCTGCCACACCAATTGCAAATGTTTTGCCAAACTGTATCATTGTATTTTTGTTTAAAAATTGTGCAACATATTTGCTTTTAAGAATCCCATCAAACAATGTATTTGAATTCATTACTATCTCCTATGTATACTAAGCAATGATTGAAATATCCTATATAATTATCGACAAAAAAGCACAACAGTCTTATTTTATTATAACAACTACAATAAAAATATGCAAATTCTTATTTTCCAGGCTTTATTGGGAAATATTTGACATAATAAAAATGATTCTACCGTACAATAATAGCATTTTATAATAAGTTATTATTGTACAGTAAAACCATTTGACCAAACGAAAATGTCATTTTTAGTCTATTCAATTGTTATTGCATATTTATTGATCATTCTTACAGGATGATAAGAAAGCTTTGCTTTTCTTATTCCTTCAATACCTAAGTCCTGCTCTCTGTTTATAAATTCTACATTATTCCATTCATTTTCACAAAACTGCTGGTTGGTTATTGTGTAAAGCCCATTTACCTTGCTATTGGCTTTTTCTATATGTATGACAGCAGTATTGGAATTTAACATCTCACCGACTGTAAAGGCTTCGAACCTTCCATCAACTCTTATCAATGCTCCTTTGCAACCTAATTCATCAAAATTATTTAACAGCTCTATGTTTGCTTTTTTTTCACAGTAGCTTACGTGTTGATGCTGGCACTTTTTTTCTTCACACCATTCATCCATAATCCTTATACACTCTGCAATATTGGAATGGTCTATCTTTTTATATTCAAATGTATACAACTTTTTAAACTTATTGATATGATTCCTTTTTCCGTCATATTTTTTGCCGGAAAGAAAAATTAAATCATTTGAAGAGTATACATAATCGGAATTAGCTTCATCAAGTTTTATTTGTGCTTGATCACCGAATAATTCTCTGTAAAATGGCAGCATGCTCTCCGGAACTCTGCTAAAGACCATTTTCCAATTATTCTTTTTAAAATACTCCTTAATCATAAGCACAACATCTTTAAATCCATTTTTATTTACATCTCCAAAGGGAGCATACGAAAAAGGCACTCCTTCTTCAGGTACCGAAATAATAACCAACATGTTGTCAACCTGTGCATATCTAAACCTGTAGAAGTGTCTCCACATAAACAAATTTGTAAATGTAAGCTCAGATATTTCCGGATTATAAAGTCTTAAAAACCTTCGAAAATACTCCTTATCTTCTATAGAAATCTCTTTAAAATCAAGTCCCATTTTAATCTCCAAATCCAACGCCCACACTTCTGGCAATTCTAATTAATTCACCATTAGGATCTACTGTTTTTAATTTACCCACAGCATCCTCCAACGAAACATCTATAATAGAATTTCCTTGAAGTGACACCATTTTACCAAATTTCCCTTCATTAACCAACTCAACTGCAGCTACTCCGTATCTTGTCGAAAGGACTCTATCATAAGGACAGGGCCTTCCTCCTCTCTGGAGATGTCCTAAAACAGTTACCCTTGTCTCATTACCTGTAATCTTTTCTATTTCGTCGGCAATTCTGTTACCTATACCCCCAAGCCTTACAGGATCAGGGCTATTTTCAACAATTTTGCTGACAACCACATCACCATCTTTAGGTTTAGCCCCCTCAGCAACAACTATAAGGCTAAAATGCTTGCCCTGCTGCTTTCTTTCTGCAATCTTATCCGCAACACTGTTTATGTCATAGGGTATCTCCGGCAAAAGAATTACGTCCGCTCCACCTGCAATACCTGACTGCAATGCAATCCATCCGGCATATCTTCCCATTACTTCTAATATCATTACCCTGTGATGTGCTTCTGCAGTGGAATGCAGCTTATCTATTGCCTCAGTTGCAGTTTCGACGGCAGTCATAAATCCAAATGTAGTATCTGTAGCAGATAAATCATTATCTATTGTTTTGGGCACTCCTACTACATTCATTCCTTTTCTTGCAAAATCCCTTGCACTGGTAAGAGTTCCATCTCCTCCTATTAAAACCATGCAATCAATCTGATGCATGCTTACATTATCCATTACCCTTTCTGACATATCTTTATATTCAACATTCCCGTTTCTTTCAAGCCTGAAGTTAAAGGGATTATCTCTGTTAGAAGACCCTAGAATGGTCCCTCCCTTATCAAGAATACCCGACACATCCATAGAAGTTAATTTTATATAGTCGTTCATTACAAGGCCTCTATATCCATCTTTAAAACCTATAACTTCCCATCCATACTTTCCCATAGCTGTCTTAACTACTGCTCTTAGAACTGCATTAAGTCCGGGACAATCTCCCCCACCGGTAAGAACTCCAATTCTCTTTATCATTTTTATGTTCCTCCTTTACAAAGCAATATTTTATTGTACAGCTTTTATTATTTCAACCAAAAAACATGCTGACTTAACAAGATCATTTATCGAAATCTGTTCCTCCACACTGTGTACTTTATCCATACCTACACTTACATCAACAGCCTTTATGCCTTTGCTGTTGACGATGTTGGTATCGCTCCCTCCCCCAGTTGCCTCGAGGACAAGATTAATACCGCATTTTTCAGTTGCTTTTTTTAAAATGCTTATAATTTCCTCGTCTTCATTTATTTTGAATGAAGGATACATGAGCTCATCTATAAATTCTATTTCACCACCGAATTTATCAGCAGCTTCTAAAAAGCATTGCTTCATATGTTCTGTCTGCTTCTTTAGTTTGCTGTCACATCTGCTGCGTGCTTCAGCTTTTAGTTCAACCCTGTCACAAATTATATTTGTTGCATTTCCCCCATTTATAATACCTATATTGGCTGTAGTTTCATCATCAATCCTTCCTAAATTCATTTGGGAAATTGCATGGGCTGCTATAGCTATGGCATTAATCCCTTTTTCCGGTTCAAGTCCTGCATGGGCTGCTTTCCCTTTTACAACAATGTCAATCTTGTTTTGTGAAGGTGCCGATGTTGCCACAACTCCTATTTCACCACCCGAATCCATTACAAAACAATATTTTGCATGGATCTTACCGTAGTCTAAGTTTTTAGCACCAATAAGCCCAATTTCTTCACCTATAGTAAATGCTACCTGAATATGTCCATGTTCCTCTTTTTCTTCCTCTATGACTCTTATAGCTTCCAATATGGAAACAATGCCCGCGACATCGTCTCCTCCCAAAATTGTCGTACCATCCGACTTTATAATATCATCTTGTATTACGGCCTTTTTACCAGTCCCGGGTGTAACAGTATCCATATGAGCCATAAGAAGTATGGCAGGAACATTTTTATTACCCTTTTTTTCCCCGATTATATTTCCGCAGTTGCCGCCTGCCTTAACTCCCGCATCATCTTCATAGACATCAAAACCCAATTCCGACAGTCTTTGCTTCAAGACATCAGCCATATTTCTCTCCTGTAAAGAGAGGCTGTCAATACTTATCAGTTCAACAAACTCATTAACTATCCTTTCTCTGTTAACCATTTTATTTCTCCTTACATCAGTAATATATGGATTTAATCAACATACATTAAACTTACTACCATTCGAAGTTTGTAAGAGCACCCTGTTCCTTCAAACCTGCAAAACCATTCTGCCGTAAGACCTCATAAAGAACTACCGCCACTGAATTTGCCAAATTGAGAGATCTTAGTTTATCTCTCATAGGAATTCTTATGCAGTATTCCTTGTTTTTATAAAGCAATTCTTCCGGAAGGCCTTTAGTTTCTTTTCCAAATACAATAAAGGCATCATCTGGGTAATTGATATTTGAATATACATTAACTCCCTTTGTTGTTGCATAATAAAAAGCATTATCCTTATATTTTTCACGCAGTTCATCAAAATATTCATAATAGCTAATGTCTACCTCATTCCAATAATCAAGCCCCGCTCGCTTAAGATATCTATCCTCAACCGAAAATCCAAGGGGCTTTACCAAATGAAGCTTCGCTCCCGTTGCAGCACATGTTCTTACAATATTACCTGTATTTTGCGGTATTTCAGGCTCAACCAAGACAATATTTACTGACAAGTTACAACCTCCAGACTTAAATGTCATTCTTAATCATTTCATTATTATACCACATCTAAATATTTTTCCAACAAAAAAGATGGTTTGATAACCACCTTTAATCGTACAAAATATACTAATTGTATTATATCATTCTATTACTCTTATTCCTCAAACGCTACATCAATCTCAAAAGTCCTTCCGTCCTCCATAATTAACGGTATGCAAACTATTCTAAGCTTGTTGTTTGATATCTGCAAATTATCCCCAAACAAGCATGTGGGCGGGGTTATATCAATGGTTAAACCTTTGTTATACAGAATTGTTGCAGTATTCCCAAGTATCATGTTAGTAAGCTCTGAAAGTGCACTCTTAGCCATTTCATCGAGTTCCTGAACCGGCGCTCCTCCCATCATGCACGATGCAATGAAAAGTCCCACATCCATAGTCATTGAGAACATTGCCTGACCTCTGATTTTACCAGTCAATCCTACAATAATAATTATGGAATTACTCCTAAACGGAGATTCTTGAAGATATACTTTACCCAGTTTAACATCGATTCCTGCAGTTTGTTTAAGAACAACTTTACTTGCTTCAATAAATGGGTTTATATACTCAATATTCATGCAGAAAATCCCGTCCTTTTTATATATTTTGTATGATTATTCATTTACCATGGAATGATGAGTGAGAAATTATTGATTTTGATCGGGCAGATAAAAATAAGAATAATCAATAATCAAATATAATAGAACAACAATTTTATATGAGCATTATCGTTCATATCATAAATAATAATAATTCGGTGTAAATTTATAAAATCCTTCTTTTTGCTAAACAAAATTCATATCAACATTAAATACTTTTTTAATCTTACATTTAACAGAGCAAAATAACGAATGGTTTTTTAATCCTTTGTTTAATAAAAATTAATAAGGGAGTAAGAACTCCACATTTCATTCCACTCCCTTCATTTGTCTATCTTTTAGCTTTTGGTGTAAATGCAACAGACATTATATATCCAAAGAATACGGCTGCAGTTATTCCCGCTGCTGCTGCCCTTATACCGCCGGTAAAAGCTCCTAACAATCCATATTGGTCCACATCTTTTATAGCACCCTTTGCCAAACTGTATCCAAAACCTGTCAACGGCACTGTAGCTCCTGCTCCACCTGCATCAACAACCTTTTGGTATATGCCCAGAGCACCTAATATGGTACCGACAGTAACAAACAACACTAGAATTCTTGCAGGTGTCAGCTTGGTTTTATCTATCAGGACCTGGCCTACAGCACAAATCAATCCGCCAATTAAAAAAGCATTTAAATACATCAGCATTAAATCACCTCATTCAAACTTATTCTGTATCGCTATTCCATGTGCTATACCCGGAATAGATTCACCCTGCTGAGCACTTGTAGTACTAAGTAATGCCCCTGTTCCAACGAATAAAACATTATTGTATCTGCCCTTTTTCATTTCCTGATATAAATAGCCTGCCAATGTTACGGCAGAACATCCGCATCCGCTTCCTCCGGAATGTGTATCCTGTTTTTCGGAATCATACACCATCATACCGCAATCGGCATAGTTGTTCTTAATATCATATCCTTGCTTACTTACAAGCTCTTCGCACAGTTCCTTTCCGAAGCTGCCGAGATCTCCCGTTATTATGAGGTCATAATCCGATGGACTAAGTCCCGTATCCTTAAAGTGTGTGACTATTGTATCAGCAGCTGCCGGGGCCATTGCCGCTCCCATATTATTTGAATCTTTAATGCCCATATCTATTATTTTACCTGTGGTTACATATGTTATATACGGCCCGATTCCCTGGTTTGAAAGCATAATACCTCCGGATCCCACTACAGTCCATTGTGCTGTCGGGGGTCTTTGGGATCCTAACTCTAAAGGAAATCTGAATTGTTTTTCAGCAGAGCAGAAATGGCTTGATGTTATACAGACCACATTATCCGCAAATCCTCCATTAATAAGCATAGTACCAATGCTGGCAGATTCGGCCATGGTTGAACAAGCTCCATATAAACCAAAAATTGGGATTCCTGCATCCCTAAATGCAAAATTTGATGCTATACATTGATTAAGCAAATCTCCTGCTAAAAGATAGTTAATTTCATCCATGCTCTTACCGGATTTATTTACGATCTTAGCAAATGTTTCCTTTAGCATCTTACTTTCTGCTTTTTCCCAACTCTTTTCTCCCCACATCTCATCTTCAATTACCATATCATAGTATGTTCCAAGGGGCCCTTGGCCTTCTTTCGGCCCAACAATTGAAGCAGTAGATATTATGCTTATCGGTATATCTATTTTTACTGTTTGTTTTCCTTTTCGTTTACCTTGCATAATTCTCCTTTCAAAGTATTATATATTAACGTTTAATATATTAAATATATTATTAATCTTATATTTAGCATAGTAAAATAAACCAACGCTTAGGCTAAAACTTTATCAAATAATGCAAAATACCAACTACTACTGAAGCTGAAATACCGTAAACGAGCACAGGACCTGCAATAAAAAACATCCTTGCTCCAACACCGGTAATATAACCTTCGCTTTTAAATTCCATTGCCGGAGATACAATTGAGTTGGCAAAGCCTGTTATTGGCACAATGGATCCTGCACCTGCAAATTTTCCTATGTCGTCGTAAACGTTTATTCCTGTTAAAAAAGCACCTATAAATACCATAATAAGTACTGTCAGATTACCGGCCATATCTTTTCCAAAACCTTGTGCTGTAAGAACATTGTTTATAAACTGCCCTACAACACATATCAATCCTCCCACGGCAAATGCTCTAATAACATTTCTTGCCATTTTCGATTTGGGAGCCTTTTTTTCTACATAATCAACATATTCTTTATTTGTAAATAACTTTTGCATAATTCCTCCAATCTAAACAAATACACCCTTTGAAGGTATTTTATCAATATTTCCGCTTAAGCTTATTATTCCATATGCTGCAATAAGTATAATTAATGCTAATAGAACCAAAAGTATTACAAACTTATTTCTTTGGAAAATTTCATACATACAGCTTTCTCCATACTGTTTTTCAAATTTTATTCTATATTCATAATGTTATTATGTTTTTTTCATTTTAATTTTATGTATCCATATATTTTATCTGAATTTATAAATAATTTTTATTTTTTCATCAATGCTTAAATTTGGAGTTTAAGGTTGTAATTTTAATTGGACTTAATTTTTTCTCGTATGTCTTCTATAATTCTCTTTTCTATTCTCGAAACCTGTACCTGAGAAATTCCCATAATTTTAGCAATCTGCATTTGAGTTTTTTCTTTAAAGTATCTTAAAACAATAATTTGCCGTTCTCTTGGTTTTAATGTTTTAAGTACCTCTCTTATTGCAATTTTATCTATTATATCCACCTCTTTGCAGTCCGCTTCGCTGTCAATTCTGTCTATCAAATAAATGGGCGAACTGTCTCCCTCGCACACAGTACTGTATAAATACTCCGGCGAGCTTCCTGCATCCATGGCCATTACAAGATCTTCCACCGCAACATTCATGTGTTCCGCAATTTCGGAAACAGTAGGTTCTCTCCCCAAATCTTTGCTTAAAATCTCCTTTGCAACCCTGGCCCTGTTTGATATTTCTTTCAATGATCTGCTTACCTTTATTATGCCGTCATCTCTGATAAACCTTTTTATTTCTCCAATTATCATAGGAACTGCATAAGTTGAAAATTTTACATCAAATGACTCATCAAATTTCTGTATTGCTTTAATAAGACCAATGCTGCCGATTTGGAACAGATCATCCGTTTCATAGCCTCTGTTTTGAAACCTTTTTATTACACTCCATATCAAACCTATATTTTTCTCAACCAAATAGGATTGGGCAACCTTATCGCCGTCTTTTGCTTTTTTTATCAGTTCAAGCAGGTTATCTTCAATAATTGTGCTCATATTTTCTCCTATACATAAACCCATTTTTATATTGATTTTATTGTTATTATTGCCATATATTTACATGCTTATTCAAAAAAAATTATTTTTTTTGTGCTCCAAATGTTTTTGACATTTTCACAGTAGTACCCTTGCCAATCTCAGAAATAATCTCCAGCTTGTCCATAAAACTCTCCATTATGGTAAATCCCATACCGGATCTCTCCAAATCCGGCTTGGATGTAAACATTGGCTGTCTCGCTATTTCAACATCTTCAATTCCTCTGCCTTCATCCGTTATTTCTATATCAACAGAAGATTCATATAATGTACAACTCATTTTAATAGTACCTTTCTTCCCCTCATATCCATGAATAATTGCATTTGTAACGGCTTCAGACACCGCTGTTTTTATATCGGCAACTTCCTCCAATGTAGGGTCCAACTGAGAAACAAATGCTGCTGCTACAACCCTGGCAAAAGCTTCATTATTGGATTTGCTTAAAAATTCAAGTTTAAACTCATTTATAATTTCCATTATCTGATTTCCCCTTTACATTTTGGATTTACAAAACAAATCTTAATTTCATGTAAAATTAATATCATTATCCCTCAGCTTCTAATTGCTTCATCGATATTATCATATATTGGAACAAGTTTTACAACCCCAGACATTTCAAATATTCTTCTCACTTGCTCATTAGCCTTTATTATTGCAGTCTTTCCATTCAATTTGCTTATGTTTTTATATCTGCCCATAACCAGACCTATTCCGCTGCTATCCATAAATCCCACCTTGGAGAAATCAAATACAATATTTTTCGATGATGATTTAATCATCTCACCATCAATCTTATCCCTTATATAATCAGCCGTATGGTGATCCATCTCTCCTATGATACTTGCAATCAAAGTGTTTCCCTTATTTGAAAATTTAACTTTCAAAACCATCTCTTCCTTTCACGATTTTTATTGTTAAATATAAAAATAAATTTCAAGGCATAAATTACAGTTATCAATTTCTATATTTCCCACATTATTCCTTCATGATTGTAAAATAAGAGATAACTATGGATACATATTAAGAAACATTAATGAATTGCTGTATTCTGGAATTGCTGTATTTTGACGGACATTAAAAAAGACCAGTCATGAATCCCTGACCAATCTCTTTATTAGTTAATAAATATTATCAATAATCAATCTCTTTAAAACCTGATTCTATAAGCTCTACCAACTCATCAACCGCAGAAATCTCATCCTCTCCATCCGCTCTTATTGTCACTACTGTGCCCTTAGGTATTGCTAAAGACATTATTCCCATAATACTTTTTGCATTTACCTTTTTGTTCTCCCTTATAAGCCATATGTTAGATGTAAACTTTCCGGCCGTTTGAACAAAAATGGCAGCAGGTCTGGCATGAAGACCAACTGGATTATTTATTTCAACTGTCTTTTCAACCATCTAACAATCCCCTTTCATTTGCCTAAGATCTTCTGCGATCATTTCAAGCTTACGTAGTCTATGGTTTACCCCGGATTTTCCAACAGGAGGGCACAAGTACTCTCCCAACTCCTTTAGGTTGGCATCAGTATATTTCAATCTGAGTTCTGCAATTTCCCTTAGATTCTCAGATAAATTTTCAAATCCCATATTCTCTTGTATATATTTGATATTCTCTATTTGTCTCACCGATGCATTTACTGTTTTTTCCAAATTAGCAGTTTCACAATTGACTATTCGATTTACATCATTCCTCATACCTTTTAAAATTCTTACATTTTCCAACTCCAGCAATGCAGAATGAGCACCTATTATATTTAAAAAATCAACCAGGTTTTCGCCTTCCTTAAGATAAACAACAAAATTTCCTTTTCTCTCAACTACTTTGGCATTTAAATCAAACCAAAAAGCAACCTTGCATATAAGGGATGCTGTCTTGCTCGAATGGCTTGTAATCTCAAGATGGTAATTCTTTTCAGGGTCACTTATTGATCCTCCTGCTAAAAATGCACCTCTTAAGAAAGCACGTCTGCAACAGCTTTTTTTTAAACTTTCTTCACTATCCAGGGATATATTGCTCTCTCTCTCAAGATTGAATTCATAAGCTATCCTTTTAATATCGTCGAGTATCTTTTTACCTCCAAAAGCTGATGTGATTACAAGAATATATGAAACATGCTTTTTAAACTTGTAACTCTTTCTAATTATAATTTCCGGATGAATATCATACAACTTTTTTATTATTGAAAAAACCCTTCTTGCAAAAGGAGCATTCTCTGTAATAATTCTGATGTTTGAATCCTCTTTATCAGGCTTTTTTTCATCAGCGACTGCCGTTCCCACCAGAATAACACCTGCTAATTCAGAAAGCAAGCAGCAATTTTCCTGTATATCAATCCTGCATAGCTCATTTTTAACTCCAACTGAAAAAGACAATTTAAACCCCTACCTAATAGCTTTTACATAAATATACCATACTATCATAAAATATGCAATCGGGCACACATAGAAAGCCAACATAAGATTAAACGGTCACTGGCCCGATGCTCTATTATCCCTGTCAATATCCCTATGCTCAATAACAACTCTATGCTGTTTTTCAACAAGCAATCTGAATACTTCATCGGCAATTGCAACCGATCTATGCTTTCCTCCTGTACATCCTATACCGATAACCAATCTGGATTTACCTTCTTTAATATAATTAGGTATTAAAAACTCCAGCATGTCGCTTAGCTTTTCAATAAATATCTCCGTCTCTTTAGACTTCAATACATAGTCCTTAACATCTTCATGCTTTCCTGTAAGCTTTTTCAGCGAACTTATATAATATGGATTGGGTATAAATCTAACATCAAAAACCAAATCGCAATCTATAGGCGTACCGTACTTGAAACCGAATGAAATAATACTTATAATCAATCCTTCAAAGTGTTTGCCTTCAACAAATATACGTGCAATTTCTTCCTTAAGCTGTCTGGTTGTGAGATTGGAAGTATCAATTATATGACTTGCATTTTTTTTAATTTCCTGCAATATTTTTCTTTCTTCACTAATGGCTTTATTAAGTCTGCCCTCCATAGACAGGGGATGGTTTCTCCTGCTTTCTTTGAACCTTTTAATAAGGACCTCATCAGAAGCCTCAAGAAAAAGAATCTCATAATTATATCCTGAAGCTTTGATCTCCGACAATCCCGGAAAAATATCCTTAAAAAGCTCTCCTCCTCGAATGTCTATTACAAGTGCTATTTTATCCATTTTGCTTCTACTCTGGAAGCATACTTCTGCAAATTTTGGAATTAATGACGGAGGTAAATTATCTACACAAAAAAAACCTAAATCCTCCAAATGCTTAACAGCCTGACTTTTTCCTGCTCCAGATAATCCCGTAACTATGACAAACCTCATTTATGCCTCCTGTATATCAATAAAAAATATCTATGTTAATTCATTCTTCACCAACAATTTTAACTTCTGTTTCGAGATCAACACCAAACTTATTTTTAACAGTTCTTTTTATTAATTCTATAAGTGCAATAACATCTCCTGCAACAGCGTTACCTTTATTTACAATAAATCCGCAGTGCATACCCGAAACTTGTGCACCACCTATACTATATCCACGAAGCCCGCAATCTTCTATAAGCTTTCCTGCAAAATATCCCTCAGGTCTTTTAAATACACTTCCTGCACTGGGCATTTTTAATGGTTGTTTTTCATTTCTCCTTTTGCACAGGTCATCCATTAAGGCTTTAATTTGATTCTTATCCCCTGCTTTAAGCTTTAACTCACTGCTTAAAACAATGCCCCCTTCCTTCTGGATAAAACTGGTCCTATATCCAAAGCAATGCTCATCTGCCTCAACCGACTTTATATTACCGTCTTTGTCAATATACTCGGTTTTTACAACAACATCCTTCATTTCGCCGCCATACGCACCTGCATTCATTGCAATAGCTCCACCTAGAGTACCCGGAATCCCTGAAGCAAACTCCAATCCTGTCAGCCCATTTTGATATGCAATATTTGAAAGTTTTGACAACAATATGCCTGCCTGGGCTTTAATAACAGTTCCTTCTACTTCATATGCTCCAAAGTTATCAAACAATTTAACTGTTATCCCGCGTATACCTTTTTCTCGCACGATCAAATTAGACCCATTTCCCATAATGAATATCGGTACTCTTTCAGTTTTAGATATCTCAATTATCTTTGCTATCTGCTGGGCTGTTTTTGGAGTAACAAGAATATCAGCCGGTCCTCCAATTTTAAATGATGTGTGTTCTGCCATAGGCACATAATTCTTTACATTATCTTTGTCAACAACCTCAGCAAGAAGCTGTGTAATATGCTTTATATCCAAATCGAATCAGCCTTTCTATTACAGACAAGCGGTTATTTATCTTAAAACATTGTCTGCTATAAACCATTATCCCTGTTACATATTTTACTGACATTACTATTACATTAGAAGCAGTAAATTATACATTTATTTTAATTATTTTCTACTTGCCAGATAATTAAGGAATTTTTCCTTTGAGGTATTTAAAATCAGCTCCTCCGGCATGTTAACCTTCTCAAGCAATTCCATTACTCTATCGAAATTACCTACATCAAAGCTTATATGAGCATCACTGCCGCATACAACTTTAACTCCCTTTTCCTTGCATTTTATAGCAATTTCCAAACAATTTTTTTCACTGCCGGTCCTCGCTTTAAAAGAATGGTTGTTTATTTCAAGCATTTTGCCATATTCCTTAGCTGCATTTACCACCTCATCGATGTCAATTTGAAATTGAGGATTGCCCGGATGTGCTATAGCATCCACAAGTGGATTTTTGATAGCATTAACCATAGCCTCTGTATTCTCCTTAACATCTCCAGGCTTTATACATAAATCATGCAAGCTTGCCATTACAAATTCCAGTCTCTTTAAGTATTTATCCTCTAAATCAATAGTTCCATCATATTTGATTATATTTGCTTCTATACCCTTCAATATTCTTACTCCATATATTTCCCCCGGAACAACCCTAAGGTTGCCGAAATGTACAGCACAAGGTGCACCGATCATTGAAGGACCGTGATCGGTTATAGCTACCATCTCAATACCACGCTCCGCCGCTTCTCTTGCAATTTCCTGTATAGTGCTGTATGCATGTCCGCTTGATATAGTATGAGTATGTGAGTCTACTGCAATTCTCACTTCAAAACCTCCTTACATTACTCATTCCCTTCAAGTGTTTTGTTCATTTCTCCAAGAACCTTTTCATTCAATGCCTTTGCTGCATTATAACCCATCTTCTTCTGCCTGTTGTTCATAGCAGCAACCTCAACAATAATTGCAAGGTTTCTTCCCGGCCTTACGGGTATTGTCAACAAAGGAACCTGTATTCCGAGAATCTCAATATATTTATCGTCAAGACCCAATCTATCGTACTGCTTCTTTTCATCCCAAAGCTCCAATTGAATGACAAGCCTTACATTTTCAGTTACCTTAACCGAACCAACACCGTAAAGGTTTTTAACATCCAGTATCCCAATTCCTCTAATTTCAATAAAGTGACGGATTATATCAGGTGCCTGACCTACAAGGGTCTTTTCCGAAACTCTCCTTACTTCAACAACATCGTCTGCAACAAGCCTATGGCCTCTTTTAACAAGCTCCAAAGCAGTTTCACTCTTTCCGACACCGCTTTCTCCAAGAATCAGTATTCCTTCCCCATAAACCTCTACCAAAACACCATGCTTTGTCGTTCTCGGTGCCAATTGTACATTCAAGTAACTTATCAATCCGCTCATAAAGCTTGATGTGGTATCGGTAGAAACCAAAATAGGCACATCATACTTCTTCGAAACCTCCAGCATTTCAGGAAACACTTTAAGATTTCGTGCTACAACCAAACATGGAAATCTATGACTGAAAAGGGCATCCAATCTCTTATATCTTTCTTCTGAAGTAAGGCCCTTCAAAAAAGCAAATTCCACATTCCCCACAACTTGAATCCTATCGCTGTCAAAGTGTTCAAAGTACCCTGACATCTGCAATCCAGGCCTGTTTACATCTGAAGCTACCACCAGTATATCTTCGAGATTGTCATATTCAAGCACCGGTTCTAACTGAAACTCTTCGACTATTTCTTTTAAAGATACTGAAAATACTTTTTCTTCCATATATCCTCCATAAAATAACACTAAGTTGAAAACTTAGCCCCGTGGTGTTTAATTGTATATTATTATATAATAACACCACAAAAAAAGAAACTGCACATAATAAATTATAGTTTCTTTTTTCCAAATCCCATATATAACATTTTTCTGTACATTTAATTTTAATCATTTAATTTCAAAACTCATATATAAATTTTGCCATATATACTAAATCGCATATTTAATATAAAAAATTGAAATAACACAAAAGACAGCCAAAGAACCAATCTTTGAACTGTCTTTTCGTAAGCGGGTGATGGGAATCGAACCCACGCAATCAGCTTGGAAGGCTGAGGTTCTACCATTGAACTACACCCGCATAATAAGAGATCAACACTAGATTGATCTCTTTCATGTGGAGCGGGTTACGAGATTTGAACTCGCGACTTTCACCTTGGCAAGGTGACACTCTACCGCTGAGTTAAACCCGCAAATCCAACCTGCAAAGGTAATTATACATACTTGTTATATAATTGTCAACCCCAATATTTAAATTTTCTTAAGAATCCTCATCCATACCATTTCCATTCCATCCACAGCGTTAGGGTTATTCTTTTCAATTTTCTAAACTAAATAATAAGTATTTCTTTTGGAAATTATCTCAATGCGTGACCATATAGTTTCATTTTCAGGTCTATGCCCGGTAACCAACATATTATATAAATGAATAATTGAATCATGAGCCTGTCCAAAAGGATCATGGCTTATTGCTGCACAAATAACCCCTCTTTCAATTAATTCAGCTATTTCTTTGTTATAGAAACAACTTAAAATCAAGACTTTTCCTGCCATGCCAAGCTCTTCCACAGCTCTGACAGCCCCAATCAACCCTATCCCAAGAACAAATAAGGCACGTATATTGCTATTTTTGGTGAGTACTTCTTTTGTCAAAGCATATGATTCTTCAATGCTATCTGCACACTGTGCCTGTGCTACAATTTTTATTCCCCTGTATTTCTTAAGCTCAGCTAATGTAACATCTCTTGCAAACATATCTTGTTTACATCCGAAAAATGCTACCTCCCCTTTTCCTTTTAGAGCCTTTATAATAATACGAGCACCGTCAATTCCAGTCGAATCAATATCAGGACCGAAATAGGCAATGCGTTTGGATTTTACTGGAAAATCAGCATTAAATGTCATGACAGGGATATTTTTATTATATGCATCCTCAACGATCTCAACAAGTCTCGGTTCAAAACCCGGTACAATAATTCCATTTACACCATTATTTACAGCTTCTATAAATGCTTCTCTCATTCTTGGACCTACATCCTGTTCAAAACCATAAAAATCTACTATTACATTTTTTTTAGATAACTCTTTTTTTGCATACAAGACACCCTTACGCACAGCATACCAAAAATCATTGTCCAAGGGACAAATGAAAGCAATGCGTAATTGACTTTTGCTGTCAGCTTCAACAGGAACCACAGATGTGTTAAATCTCTGGATTAGCATTTCAATGCCTGTAAGCATGTTTTGCAATGATGAAGTGCTGGTGCTAATCTTTTGCAGCTCTACAAGTTCATCTTGAGTAACTAATGAAACTTCTTTTGTCCTGTTTGATATATCTTCTGAAGCCACATTGAGCTGCTGACTTTTTTGATTTATCTCCTGAGTGAATGAATTAATTAAATAAACATCATCGTGAACCTTTTTTATATCCGATTCAAGTATATTTGCACTGCTGCTAATAATATCAAAAGACTGCATAATGGACTTAAACAAATCTTTACTGACATCGTAGCTCTCAACGCAATTATGAATACTATTTCTTACATATTCACTTCTATTTTGTATATTTTGTAATATACCACTTATTTTACCAATACTATCTTTAGTTGCTTGTGATAGTAAATTCATCTCATGTGCAACAACGGAAAATCCCTTGCCTGCTTCTCCTGCTTTGGCAGCTTCAATAGATGCATTTAAGCCTAAAAGTTTTAGTTGCTCACTGGTTTTTGTAATGAATTGACCAATTTCATTTATCTGTTTTATGTCTGCATTCAATTTCTTAATGTATTCTGAAGTACTATTCAAATTATCAGAAATGATATTGACCTGTTTATAATACTCTTCCAAATGCTGCACACCTGATGCAGTTGCATGCACCGATTCTTCAACAGATGTTTCAACTTTTTCAACACTCTGTGTGATATTCTCTATTCTGGTCTTTACTTCATCTATTCTAGCCATAGTATCTCCCATGAGATTAGCTTGGTCCTTTGCTTTTCCAGCAACCTTTTCCATACTGGCCGCAATTCGTTCATTGCCTATATAACTGCCCTCAATACTTTTAAGTACACTGTCTATGGCATCAGAAATAGTTATTATATTCACTTTTGTCAAGCCAATGAAATTTTGCAGATTGGATTTCATATCATTGATAGCTACAGCCAGTATCTCTAATCCAAAACTATCATCCAAGATATCTTTTATGTTTAGTTCGCCTCGGGCAAGAAATTCAGCTTGAGTATTAACTATACCGATAGACCGGAAAAGCTTAGATAGAACAACCAATAAAGCAGTAAATGCCATAACTTCAAAAATCAAAGCAACAATAAATATAATTTTTAAAGAAGTACCCGAAAAAATTCCAAGGAGTAAAGCCAATATTGTAAATGTTATAACTGCAAACAGAGAAATTACTATAGACATAACGACTGTCTTTATAATGCTCTTGCTATGTGTCTGAGGCTTTGAGTTTTTCATAAGCTCCTCCGCTTTTTCCCTTTAATTATAGACCGCAAATTGCTTTGTCCCATTTGTAACACTATATTAATCGGATTTTTTCATGAAATTATTAATATCAAAACTGTACATTATAAATTGCAAAAAAATAGATATGCTCATACTTCTAAGAAATATAAGCATATCTATTTATATTAAAATACCATTAACTTATATTAATACGTAATTAATATAAATTCATTAATATTAATCCCATCACTGTTCCTTTTGAACCTTAGCCCATGAATCCTTAAGTGCAACTATCCTGTTGAATACAAGCTTATCTTCTTTTGAGTCAACACAATCAATGCAGAAATAACCCATACGAATAAACTGGTACCTGTCTTCAGGCTTTGACTCCTTCAAACATGGCTCTAATTTGCAATTGTATAGTATTTCCAATGAATTTGGATTAAGGTTATCCTTATAATCTCCACTATCACTCTCATCAGGATTTGGAGTTAAAAACAGCTTATCGTAAAGCCTTACTTCAGCATCAACAGCATGGCTGGCAGAAACCCATTGAATTGTCCCTTTAACTTTTCTTCCATCAGGAGAATTACCGCCCCTTGATTCAGGGTCATAAGTACAAATAAGCTCTGTTATTTCACCTTTTTCATCCTTTACAACACTTTTGCATGTAATGAAGTATGCATGCTTGAGTCTAACCTCAGAGCCCGGAAATAACCTGAAGTATTTCTTGGGAGGATTCTCCATGAAGTCATCCCTGTCTATATATATAACCTTTGAAAAAGGAACCTTTCTTTTGCCTGCACTGGGATCTTCAGGGTTGTTTTCCGCATCAAACCACTCTACCTGATCCTCAGGATAGTTCTCCAATGTTACCTTTAAAGGTTTTAACACTGCCATAACTCTTTTGGCTGTGGCATTGAGATCCTCTCTGATGCAGTGCTCTAAAAGAGCAACATCAACTGTACTTGCTGTTTTTGCCACCCCTATTCTCTCACAAAAATCCCTTATGGCAGAAGGAGTATACCCACGCCTTCTCATACCTGAAATTGTGGGCATTCTGGGGTCATCCCATCCCGATACATATGAATTTTTAACCAGCTCTAAAAGCTTTCTCTTGCTCATAACGGTATAAGTAAGGTTCAATCTGGCAAACTCAATTTGTCTTGGCCTGTCTTTAAATTGGAGCGTTTCTAAAAACCAATCATACAATGGACGGTGATCTTCAAACTCAAGAGTACAAATTGAGTGGGTAACCCCTTCAAAAGCGTCGGATAAAGGATGTGCAAAATCATACATGGGATAAATGCACCACTTGTCTCCGGATCTATGGTGGGTTGCATGAAGTATTCTGTATATAACAGGATCTCTCATATTTAAATTGGGTGAAGCCATGTCGATTTTTGCCCTTAATACACGACTCCCGTCTTCAAATTCTCCATTTTTCATTTTCTCAAACAATTCCAGATTTTCTTCAACAGAACGATTTCTGTAAGGACTGTCCTTACCCGGCTCAGTGAGGGTTCCTCTATATTCCCTGATTTGATCTGCAGTCAAATCGCAAACATATGCCTTACCGAGTTTTATCAGTTCTACTGCACAATCATATATTTTTTCAAAGTAATCCGATGCATAGTACATTCTGTCTTCCCAGTCAAAGCCTAACCATCTTACATCCCTTTTAATGGACTCAACGTACTCCACATCTTCTTTAACAGGATTTGTATCATCAAATCTTAAATTACAGTAGCCTTTGTTCTGAATGGAAATACCAAAGTTTAAACATATTGACTTTGCATGCCCTATGTGCAAATAACCGTTAGGTTCAGGCGGAAACCTGGTTACTACCCTTCCACCGTTCTTGTTGGATTTCAAATCATCAGTAATTATATCCTGAATGAAATTGGAATAAGATATAATATCATTATCGCTCATGTTCTTCCTCCCATATAAAAAGTACCAAATATGCAAAAATATATCTTTTTTCACGTAAAATTGTGCATATATAGTATTAATATGACGTGATTAACAGTATATTAATATAGTATAAATATTATTTTAATAAATATCAACGCATATCGCTACAATTTTAACAAAATTATTCTAAAAGTATTAAATATGCCATATCATAAAAAGAGATCCCACAATAGATGCAGGACCTCTGTTAAGGGGTGTTTATTCTACCCGACGAACTTTTATATTTGACATATCCATATCCATTTCAATATCTATTTGAGATTGTGCATTGGTATAATTGGCTGATTCATAAGTATCATTGTTAATGTTCCATTCCGATTTATCCATGTTGACATTATTTAGCTTTCCTTTTATCTTTATACGTACTCCGGATGACTTTGGCACTGTAATATTTATGTTTGAAGCTTTAGCTTCAATTTCAGCCTTTGTTTTGTCATATCTTGAACCAAAATTCATATCTACACTGGAAGCTTTAATGTCAAGGTCAAACTTTTTAATTTTAAGTTCTGACATGTCTAACTTACCTGTAAATGCATCGTTATTAATGTTAATATCCCAGAGCACATCTTTATTCAACCGTACATCGGCAGCTCTATTTCCAAAATCAAAGCCGTCATTCTTATCAATTTTTATTTTAGCTTCACTGTTGTTATTCGAATAATCCACATTTTTAAGCTTAATGCCTTTGGGAATATCCATATCATACAAATAGTCAGTCGTTCCACCGATGTTTATTTTAGCTGCACCCAACGAAATATCCAGTTTACCGGTCTTTGTGGCCTCCTTAAGCTCCTCACGTTTTTTTGTAAACTCTTCATTTTTAATGTCATTAAGGTGCAAGTCAAATTTAACATCACTAAGCTTAAAATCATACTTGGGATTGGCTATTACTCCATAGGAAACCAAAATAGTAAGATATAAAACCCATGAAACTAATTTCACAGCAAAGTTATATTTAAATATAATATTCACACCTACCACAATAAGTATAAGAGGCCAAAGCTTTATAAAGGCTGCAAAAGTTTTGTATACATAATTAAAACTTATTATATTGTAATTTAAAAGTATCCACACAACACCAATAGCCAGAAGCAATACCCCAAAACCGATCCTTGTTTTCATTAATCTTTCCTCCTACTTCCCAATATAAACACCAATCCTACTACAATCAATAGAAACGGAATCATAAACTTTTCATCGATCCAATCCAAAAATTCTCTTGCTAAAAAGAAGGTACCCAATACAATCAAAATTACACCAAAAACCTTCTTATCGGACTTGCCTCTTCTATAACTGCTCGCATCAAATTCAGCATTATATGATTTTTTAGAAAAATCTTTATCAAATGCACTTTCATTGGGATAATCAAATTCATCATTGCGACTGTTGTAATGAAAGTCTCCATAATTATTAAATTCTTCCTTTGGCATTATGATAGCAGCTACAATATATGCAACAAATCCTGTTCCCCCTAAAAAAAAGGTTGCTCCCCAGACAAGCCTTACAATTGTGGGATCTATTGAAAAATACTCTGCAATACCACCGCATACCCCTGCAATAACCTTATCATTTCTAGACCTACACAGCTTTTTTATCATTTATAAAATCCTCCTTAAGATATCATGTCGACATATTTATCAATACCTACCACACATGGTAATATTTCCAACGCTTCTACTGCAATTAAATCACTGCATTATTGCTCTAAATTATGCTTCTATCATTAAATACGATTTATCATTTAAAATGTCTTATAAAATTAAAAATTTTTTTAATTTTTTATTTTAAATATTATAACTACCGTTAATCTTTACATTTATATATGGCAAAATTCCGTTAAAGCATTACATGAAAAAAGGACAATCCCTATACATTGGAAAGTCCTTATTATCTTATATTGCAATTTTATCAATCTAATTGTTTTTAATATTATTTATATGTCGTAATTTCTATGGAATTAATTATAACATCTTCCATCGGTCTGTCATTTTTTACCTGTACGCTGGCAATTTTATCAACAACATCCATTCCCTCAAACACCTGCCCGAACACAGTATGTCTGTTATCAAGCCATGGTGTGCCGCCAACCTTTTTATATTGCTCTATAACTTCCTTGGAAAAATTGTTTTGTTCCATATATTGGATAGAATTCTCATCCACATTTGACAGCTGCACAATAAAAAACTGGCTTCCGTTTGTGTTGGGGCCACTGTTTGCCATGGAAAGAGCTCCCCTATAATTATGAACTTTATCACTGAATTCATCTTCAAAAGGTTTATTCCAGATACTCTCTCCACCTGCACCACTGCCGGTCGGGTCTCCGCCCTGTATCATAAAGTCCTTAATAACCCTGTGAAATGTCAAACCGTCATAATATCTGTCCTGAGAGTGTTTTATAAAGTTTTCAACTGCTTTCGGTGCCACATCATAGAAAAATTTAATCTTGATATCACCCTTATTTGTTTTCATTATAGCGATTGTCTCATCTTTTTCCGGTGCACTGAACTGATCAATCTTTGACGGTTTATTTATACTGAGCTTGGCTGCCGCTAAAGACGATTGCGGCTCATTTGGCGATGGTGATGATGAAGCTACTGCCGATGGCTCATCACCGCTTGGTGAGTCATTTGAAATCTTATCCGAACTGCATCCCATAAATAACGATGTTAACAATAAACTGACAATTAAAATTTTTTTAATCATTCCTATACTCATCCTCCGATAAAATATTCTATATTTTTTATTTATATAAAAAGTGCTAAGCGGTAGCTTTATCACTTTTCATATTTTACTTTAATTAACCGGGTACGTTAAATAAGTACCTTTGATATGTTCTATATTATAACACAAGTCTGCAAATTGTTAACACCCAAAATATAATCCTTTTCACCTTAAAATATATTAAATAAAATATATTAAAACGTTGCGATAGATAAATATAAAATATTAATCACATTTAATATAGGATTGATTTTTGATAAATAATAATGTATATTATCAATAAGTTTAGACAAAAGAAAATATAGCTTTTTGTTTTAGTTTAGTCGGTATTATTACTTGTGGCAATTAATAACGTAAGGCATTTTCTTTTGCCTTACGTTTTTTTATATTCGTTAATTTATAGCATACATATGATTTATTTTGCAAATAGTGTTAATTGAAAGGAATGGTAGTTAATGAGAAAAACCAAAATAATTTGTACTTTAGGTCCTTCCGTTGATAGTAAAGAAATGCTTAAAAAGCTTATGTTGGCCGGAATGAATGTAGGCCGTATAAACTTCTCCCATGGTACACATGAAGATCATAAAAAAAGAATCAATTTCTTCAAAGAAGCTAGAGAGGAATTAGGGCTTCCTGTAGCTCTCCTGCTTGATATGAAAGGTCCTAAAATTAGATTGGGTACTTTTGAAAAAGGTGAGGTCACACTAAATAAAGGAGACAGTTTCGTCTTAGTCAATGAAGATATAATCGGGGATAACACAAGGGTGTCCATTGATTATAAGGATCTTTACAAGGATGTCTATAAGGGCGGAAAAATACTTATTAACGATGGACTTGTAGAACTTGAAATTAAAGAAGTCATAGATAAGGATATTCATTGTACCGTTATAAACGGAGGTGTAATCAGCAACAGAAAAGGAGTTAACGTTCCAGAAGTCGAAATTCGCCTTCCTGCTTTTACAGAAAAGGATATAGAGGACATAAAGTTCGGAATAGAAAATGATGTTGACTTTGTTGCTGCATCATTTGTGAGAAAAGCATCCGATGTTGTTGAAATAAAAAAGCTTCTTGAAAAATACGGGGGACAAGACATTAATGTTATAGCTAAAATAGAAAACCGTCAGGGTATAAAAAATATAGATGACATAATAAAAGTATCTGACGGTATTATGGTGGCCAGAGGCGACATGGGAGTTGAAATACCTGTTGAAGAAGTACCTCTGGTGCAAAAAAGCATAATAGAAAAATGCTATAAAACCGGAAAACCTGTTATTACAGCTACGCAAATGCTTGATTCTATGATAAGAAACCCAATCCCTACCCGTGCAGAAGCAAGTGATATAGCAAATGCCATATATGACAGCACAAGTGCCATAATGCTGTCGGGTGAAACTGCATCAGGCAAATATCCCATTGAAGCTGTTGAAGTTATGTGCAAAATAGCCGAAAAGGCAGAAAAGTCAATGAATTATTGGAAGAGATTCACATCTACCAATTATACTGTAGCTTCCAGCATAACCAATGCAATAAGCCATGCAACATGTACTACTGCAATGGATCTTAATGCATCGGCTATAATTACCGTTACACATTCGGGGCTTACAGCAAGAATGATATCAAGATTCAGACCCGCTTGTCCCATTATTGCTACTACAGTCAATCCAAAAGTACAGCGTCAGCTTGCTCTATCATGGGGTGTGATTCCTTTTCTGGTGCCTGAAGTAAACACAACTGATGAAATGTTTGAAGTGGGTGTTGAAAGGGCATTAGAGTCGGGTAATGTTCAATACGGTGATCTTGTAATTATTACTGCCGGTATACCTGTAGGAGTAAGCGGTACTACAAACCTCTTAAAGGTGCAGATTGTCGGTAAAGTCCTTGTTAAAGGCAAAGGAATAAATATGGGGCAAACAACCGGAGAGCTGTGTGTTGTGAGGTCACTGGAAGAAGCTGAAAAATCCTTTATTGATGGAAATATCATCGTTGCTCCATATACAAATAATGAAATGCTTCCCCTTTTAAAGAGGGCTTCAGGTATAATAGTTGAAGAAGGGGGAATCGATTCACATGCTGCAACAATCGGTCTTACCCTCGAAATACCTGTTGTTGTAGGAGCGGAAAATGCAACTAAGATTTTAAAAACCGGTTCTGTCGTAACTATAGATTCCGGCAAAGGTATTGTTTACTATGGTGTTCCCCAATAAATATGCGGGTTCACCGATTATATGACAGGTAATGCTTAAAGAATTACTTCTCCTTGCCCATATGAGTTTACAAAACTCATGTACTCAAGAAGCCTCCAAAAGGAGTATAAGGGAGAAGTTTTTCTTTAGCTTACATAAGAGTAAAAAAATTACAGTTAATAACACCGTCAAACCTGCCGATATTTATACGAATAGTATATTTTTGTATATTATTGTTTATTTTCAAAATATCATTAAGAAAAATCAAAACAGGAAGGTCTTATGGATAATAAAATTTTATTGATTGATAGTTCCGAGGTCGACAGGGAAAAAATAAAATACATAATTTCAGAGTTAGGAAAATTTGAGATAATTGATTTTGCAAGCTTTCATGATATAAATAAGCTTGAAATACCCCTTGAAAGCTTTTCGCTAATTATTCTCGAAATAGCTTTTCCTGCGGAAAAGGAAGGCTTCTCATTAATATCAGCGATAAGAAGCAATCCTAAAACCAAAGCTATCCCAATTATTGTCACAGCAAAACCCAATAACCCTCATATCAAGAATATAACCCATAAGCTTTCGGTAAATGACTATATAGAAAAGCCGGTTAAACCGGCAAGACTTCAGAATTCAATCCGAAGTCTTGTTAGAATAGAAGCAAAATTCAAATATATTGTAAATGAAACAGCAAGAATAATCATGTCATTTGAAGAATACTTTGCCAAAGAGATTTATATGGCTAAACGTACCAAGCAAAACCTATCCATTGTCCTTATCACCATGGTAAAATCAAAAGAGGAAAAGTTTTTAGGCAACAGTAATTATATGGACAACCTCCAGATTAAGGACAAAGCATATGCCATAGCAATCGACAAAGTCAAAAAGTCACTTCGCATAACCGATTACGCTATTTTAAACAATAAAGACATAATTATTGTATTACCCAATACCAACGCAGCAGGTGCAAAGGTTGTTGATACAAAAATTGCAACAAAAATCGATACAAGCCTTAATGAGCTTAATTTAAAGTTTAATGATTTATTCTTTTCAACTACAGTTACTTTTCCTGAAGAAGGAAATGATTTCCAATCCCTCATGAACGCCGCTATTAAAAAGGTATCCGATAAGGAAATGCTTGAAAAATTTACAAATATACTTGATAATAACAAGCTAAATATAGCAGGAAGTTATTCAAAATATAAAAAGTACAATCCAAAAAAGCATTAAAAATAAAAACTCTTATTTCTATTGATAATTATTACGCTCTTACCCTTAATAAAGTTTCTGATTACACTATATCCTTTTAGCACCAGAGTATCGTAAATCACATCCGTTTGATTCTGGCTGTCATCTTCGATATCCAATATCAAAGTTTCGTTAACCTTCAGTTGCATTGACAATTCTTCAAGTGTTGAATCCAAATCCATATTGCCTGAAATATCAATATTGTTTTCTTCCAAATCATTCACCCCCCAATCCAATTAAAAGCATTCTTAATTATTATTGCCTTGTATGTGGTAAAATATAAGGAATACCTGGACAAATTTATACTGAAAGGAGTAATTATGAAAGATAAAAACATAGTACTAATCGGCATGCCCGGAGCCGGAAAAAGCACTATAGGCGTATTGCTTGCAAAAAACATTGAAATTCTTGAAACCGATTTTGAAAATCATGTAATAGCTACCGGCGGCAGTGTTGTATACAGTGAAAAATCAATGGAACATCTTAAAAAAAACGGTTTGACAGTATATTTGAATCATACACTGGAAACCATTGAAAAACGGATTATCTTTGAAATTATATTCTTTATAAAATTTTTAATATTTTTTAATATTTTTTAAAATTTTTTAAATAAGTTGTATAAAACTCTCATATCCGTCAATAATAATAAGGACCTCACAAAATACATTTTGACCCCCTTTACATGGTTAGTCGCAACGACTAACCCCTTTTTTTTTATTTACTTTTTCTTATCTATAAAATAAGACTCTGTCTGAACCGGTGTCGATCCATACGCAGTATTTACTTTCTTTGCTACACTAATATTTTTAATTTCACTCCTAATATCTTCTAAAGCTTTTTTTGCCCTTGAATTATTGGATTTATCCAATTCAGACATTTCCTTCAATATTCCCATTACATTAGATACAGATGCTTTTAGTTCCTTAAGACCTTTTATATCGCTGACGTTCAGCTCTTCTAGGCTTTTTATCCCGCTTTCCGTTTTAAGACGGTGGAAATACACTTCAAATTCATCATCAAGCCTATCCACTTTTTCTATTATCTTTTGCTTGCTGTCTAAAATTTCTTCAAGCCTTTCCATATGGTCTCCGTCTAAAACATCTGCCTGTTCAGTTGTGAGCTTAAGCATTTCTTTTAGATATGCATATTTACCGTTTGTTATTTCCAAAAGCCTTTCTATATAGGCTTCTGGACTTTTACTAAATGTGCTTCTATTAAATGTACTGTTATTAGTGTTATTCATATCGCTCTCCTATTTCGCTATTTGTTGTGTTTTGGGAACCTGTTGTTTTGCCAGTTTCATTGCCTGGGTCCATGTATCCCTTAATTCTTTCGCAAGATCAAGTACTTCATTTAATATCTCCTTGTCTTTCTTAACGCATGCATCCACAAGCCTTCTATTCATATAATCATAAATAAGCATAAGATTGTTGGATACATCATAGTTCTTGTCCAATGTTGCCTGAAATTCTTGGACAATATTTTCTGCCTTCATTATACAATCGTGAGATTTCTGAACATTCTTCTCATCAATTGCTGCCTGTGCCTGCATAATAAATTTAATCAATCCGTTATAAAGCATCAATGTCAATTCTTCAGGACTGGCTGTAAATATTGAACTCTCTTTATACTGTTCTGTGGCTTTATTAGCTATCATTAATATATCCCTCCGGTATTATCATGTTAATACGAAACCTACCATTTAAAATATCATATTATTTTCAAATCATACTTCTCTCTTCTACACTATGTATATCGGAAAAATTTGATGTTTCATTTAGGATATTTCAAAAAATACGTCAATGCTTAAGTTCCACAAAAATAACTTCCCCTGGTCAAGGAGAAGTTATTGCAACATGATCAGTTCTTTTATCACCAATTCTGCAATTGGGAAAGCATCCAATCACTTTGTGAACTCATGCTTGCTAAGGCTTTCTCCATAGCAGTAAATTTATTGTAGTAATATTCCTCTTTCTGATACATTTTATCCTGCAATTCAAGTATTCGTTTTTCATAATCTGCAATCTCTTTGTAAAGAGTGTTGTTTACGTCGGATGCATCCTGGGATATACCTGCTTTCTCAAGAAGTATTCCCTTTCTGCCGTCCTTATCCCTATATGTAGATATATAATCTTCAATTATATCACTAAACCTTTGTATTATTCCTTCTTCGTTATATCTTACCTTCCTGTCTGCCGAACTCATATCCCTGCTATAGCTAGGTTGTGATGTGGACTTTTTGGCAAAAAGGTTCATTACTCCTTCAGGATTCTTGGAAATTGCATCCTTAAGCTTGGCTTCATCTATATTCAACTTACCTTTTTCAAAATAATTTCCGGTGTTTATTCCTATATCGGAAAGAATAATACCTGACCCTTCAATTTTATCAAACAATGCACTTCTCAATTCATTGACAATTTTTGTAAGTATAGGGTCATTTCTAAGAAGACCGGTCTTTGCAACTTTCTCCCACTTTTCCACTTCTTCATCACTCAAAGCTTCCTTCTGTTCATCGGTTAATGGAAGATATGAACGATTATATTTTTCTCCGAGTTTGCCGTTTATTTTTTCAATAACGCTGTTATACTTTTCAATAAAACTTTTTATATTGTTAAAAATCGCTTCGGTATCCTGGGTGATATTAATAGTTTCCTTATCCGTTCCGGGGTTGGCGTGAACAGCGTTTATTGTATAAGTAACTCCATTGACTGTAAAAGTATTGCTGTTTCTTACAAGATACTGACCATCCACATAAACCTCTGCGTCAACACCTTGATCTTCATCTTGTACCGGATTTGCAGAGGATATTTTGGATGCTCCGTCAAAGAAATTACCGCCAGTCTGGGAAATAACTATATTATCACCTGCACCCAGTTGCTTTGCCGTTATAACAAATTTGTCCGTTGTTTCATCATATTTCATGTTCACATTGGCAATACTGTCACTGTTTATGGTATTTATCATATTTCCAATGGAAGTTGTTTTATCAAAAGTGAATTCCCTAGAATTGATTTTGAAAACAAGCTTGCCGTCTTCATTAAAAGTAATCCCTGCATCAAGTTTATCTGCAAGTTTCTCCAAAGAATCGCCTAAATTAATTCTATTTGAGCTTCCTGACGAAAATCCTAAGCTGGTCAGACCATCATTGGTGGCTCCACTGTAAAGAGTAATTTTGGTTGCTCCCGTACCGGTATTGAAATTAAGCTTGCCATCAGCATTACTCACAATGATTTTACCTGCACCGAATGCCTTATCCACCAAAGCCTGTAATCCGCTACCATCCTTTGATATAAGATCATCGAGATTATTATAGTTGTCAAGTACAATTTCTCTTTTTACACCATCAAGCTCTATAATAAATTTCTTTCCGGAGAGAGCATAATCATCGCCCGGTTCTGCTTCCAATGCCTTTGTTACACTTCCGGTGCTTACAGCCTTATCCGCAGTCGCCAGCCTTTTTACCGAAATTGTGTGTGTTCCCTGAACAGCATCTGCAGTACCTTGTGCAGTTACTACAGAACTATTTGTACTTGAAACGGAATATTTCTTGTAGCTTGACTGTGAAAGCATGTTAGTGGCCGGCTTCAATACATTAAAAAACTCATCCTTAATGCCCCTTAAAAGGTTGGTTATTTCTCGGTAGTCATCACTCTTCCACTGTGCCAATTGTTTTTTTTGCACTAACCTATCCAAAGGAATTCTCTCAATTCTCATTAAATCCTTAACCAGCTGATCGGTATCAAGTCCCGAATACAATCCGGTTATTCGATTTGATTGAATACTATTAAAATACACAATGTCACCTTCTTTCATCAACTAATATTCCTGCTATTTCACATAATTTTGCTACCATATCCAAAACCTTTTCAGGTGGAATTTCTCTGATAACCTCTTTTGTTTCAGAATCCAAAATCTTTACCATAATATTCCTCGTTTTTTCATGAATGGAAATTTTTAGTTCCCTGTTTGAATTCAATAAAGCTTTATTGACTTTATCAACAGCATCAGTCACAGCCTTTTCAAAATCCGAATTTTCACCTTTATCATTATTTACTGATTGTTCAGAAATACCTTGTTCAGCATTCTCCCTCTTTAACTGTGTAATTTCTGTTGAACCCGGACTGTTATCGTGTCCATTATCAAGTACTCTTGTTACCAAAGCATCCATGCCATCAACCTTCATAAAAATCCCTCCCTGAAGAAACAGAACCCATATACTACCTGAGAAATACTTTAAATAATCAGTATTTCTCAATAAATATATCGGTTATTTTTCCATTAAAGTTTATAGAAATTAACTAATATAAGTGTAAAATTAAAATATTAATATATATCCGATGCCGGATTATACAAGACAAATATGATGAAATGCAATCTCATGAAATGTTAAATTATTCTTTTAACATGCCGATTAATATTACAATGTATGATTTACCAAAACACATAAACCATTTAGGAGGCATGCTATGAATAAATCAAGGCTGCTTGAATATGGCAATAACATCATTAAAACATTTGTTTTTTCCTTATTAATTGCTTTGTAATACTTCAGAATACATTAAAAAGCTTAAATCAGATATTACTCAAATTGATGAAATCGGTAAGTTTGTTATAAAAATCAGTGAACAATTTGAAACTTTTAGGACTGAATGCGTCTATTGAAGCTGCGAAAGCCGGTGAATCAGGCAAGGGCTTTGCTGTTGTGGCTCATGAAATGAATAAGCTATCAATGGCAACTAAAGAAAGCATAAATAAAATTAATACTATATTAGAAAATATAATAAACAGCAGTTTGTATGTAAGTAATAGCATCGATAGCTGCGTAAGAAGTTACAGTGACAGCAAGGATACTTTTAAATCCATTAGAGAGTCTTTCGGCATTATCAACAACAGTGCAACTGTTCTTGAATCGGATATGAAAAAGGTATATGATGATGTACATTTGATTAATTCGAGCACTCAAGAAATTAATCAAAAAAGTTTTCAGCTCCATAGTCTGTCCGGAGAAATATCCGGTAAAACACAGGTAGTTGCTGCTGTTACTCAGCAAAGTCTGGCTGAGTTGGAGGAAATCAACACTTATACATCAAATCTTCAAACAATGCTTACAAGGATAGAAAGACTGGTTAAGAGATATCATACATCCGTAGTTCCTGTTGAAAATGAAAGCAAGCGACAATTACGTATCACTTTTATTAGTCCTTTAGATAATGAATTCTGGCATATTGTACGTCAGGGTGCCATGTATGCAATAAGGGAACTGCGTGGAAAAAACGTAGTGATAGACTACATTGGAATTAAAGAAGATGTAGATGCACAAATGAAGAAGAAAGCAAGAGAAGCCATAGAAAATGGTGTTGATGGAATTATAGTCCCCGGTTTTGACCCTGAAATGGCTGATATAATTGAAGTTGCATATCAGAAAAATATACCGGCCATGGTATATAATTTTAATTTGCAAAGTGAATCCAAAAGCATAGCCTTTTGCGGACCTGAATTTTGTGCCACCAGTGCTATAACTGTTCGTTATATGGCAAAAGCACTTGGCGGAATAGGTGAGATAGCAACATTTTCACCAGGTGTAAACCGATTTGTAGATAATTTCGAAAAGGAAACAACTTCAGCTGAGGTCAGAAAATTCAAAGGTATGAAAGTTGTGGCAAATTATCAATGCGGTGATAATTATGAGCTTTCATACAAAACTGTAAAAGAACTGCTCAAGCAAAAGCCTAATATACGTGGGTTGATTTTTCATGGCGGGGGATTGCTTGGTGCTGCAAAAGCTATTGAAGAGCTGGGTCTTACAGGAAAAGTTTTTATTTTGAGTTTTAGCTTTAGTGCTGAAATAGCTGAATACATTAAGAAAGGGGTTATTTGTGCATCAATAACGCATGATCCGTTCTCTCAGGGACATGACCCTATCATTCATTTCTACAATATACTTGTTACCGGGAAAAAACCTGAAAGTAGAAATATTTGGACACGTTTTGGTGTGATAGACAAAAGCAATGTTGATGATATGCTTTAAGAAATTTGCATTTAATGCCGATATACATATTATTCTTAAATAATCAAAATTATTAACTTGAAAGGAATGAATGGATATGGTTAAGTGGAACGATAATTTTTCAGTAAAACATGAGGATATAGACGAACAGCATAAAAAATTGATAAGTATCATCAATGAAGTTGCTTATTTGGTAAATGAAGGAGATACTGATTTTGCTAACTTTCTTGAGTTGGTAAATCATCTTGACGGCTATATTCAGGAACATTTTAAGTACGAAGAATCACTAATGGACAAGTATTCTTATCCCGATAAAGAAGCCCATATTAATCAACATAACGATTTAAGAATCAAAATGGAAAGTATGAATATATTTGATATCAATAAACCAACTGACTTTTATAAAGATCTACTTACATATCTGGTAAACTGGATTTCAACCCATATTATGCAGACAGACAAAAAGCTTGGGTTGTTTATTCACAATAATACATTAGCCGAAAGTACAACTTGATGTGCCGGAAAAAGTGTATAATAAAAGACCATCTCAAAAAGAAGCGTTCACTTAGGGATTGAAGAAAAACTTAAATGAACAGCTTCAAGCGGGGCAAAAGTAAAAGACCAGTCACATTTAAACTTAATGGCTTGATGTGGCTGGTCTCTTTATTATTTTGTATTATTTCCCACTGAAAGTATAAATTCAGCCATAGTCATTGCAGAATTTACAAGAAGTCTAGCATGATGCTCAGATATACTAATTCTTTGACTTCCAACACCATGCGCATCACTATTATTGTTTCTCATCTCAGCAATAGATGAAACGATTTTTTCCAAACCTGAAAGTAGTGTATTGATTCGTCTATCAAGGTTTCTATCTGTGTGCATATTGTATAACCCTTTTACTTGCTTATAAAGCCTACCTATGTCTCCACTGTCTGTTGGCGTTTCATTCTTGTTTTCGATAACATAACAAAATACTTCTTCTAATAATGTTCTAGATTTAGTGATTGCACTGTCATAACTTCCATTTACCACATCAAGCATTGCCCTCTCAGAAATATCTTTAATGTATTCTCGATCAATGTTTTTTACTTGAGGAGTAGTTACTTTAATCGTAGAATTTATTGGAATAATATGAAATCTTTGATTGATGATAGTAAGTTTATTGCCACCAAAATAAAGTATTCCATTAATCTGTTCTATTACTGTCTTAACGATATAATTATAGATCTCTTCAATCTGATCTGGTGTTTTCCTTTTAAGTTTATCTGTAAATTGCTGTTTTGAAAATAGATAGGAAAGAATATCATTAATTCGGTTAGTCTCAATTCCATGCTTAAGAAGGTTATCTAAGTAATTCCATCTACTTAATGCTCCTCCATTCCATCCGTATGTTTCAGACAGTCCAAATAATTGGGAAATTTCTACTATAGTCGGGCCACTTAAATAAGGCATTGAAATCTCTACATCATCTATTTCTCCAAATTGAGAATCACCGTCTAAAATAGCTAGAATAGCCTTATTTCTTAATAGCTCAAATGGAGATTTTTGCTTTTTATGCAATCATTTCACCTCACAATATTTATTCTATAGTAACCTATCAATTTATTTAATCTGCTGTATTGATTATTTGCTACACCAACCCTAAATACTTCTCGAAGAATAACATCAGTTTTTCGATAATTCCTTGCTTTTTCGCAGCTCTGCCTCCGCCAAAGCGGGATACAGGTGGCATGATTTTATCAATATCTGTACCGGTCGTTTTAAGCATTCCGTCTCGGAATGCATTGTCGATAAAACGGCGGGTTTCTTCGGGCTTTAATCTTT
>Ga0208825_1000330_pt1 | contig 48279 bp, 38 predicted proteins | sample AD_UKC113_MetaG_FD_184450 | JGI IMG/M metagenome (GOLD analysis project Ga0208825, IMG submission 184450) | Active sludge microbial communities of municipal wastewater-treating anaerobic digesters from Hong Kong - AD_UKC113_MetaG (SPAdes)... | ecosystem: Engineered > Bioreactor > Anaerobic >... | reverse complement strand
GAGGAATGTTCGTTTACGATTTTGCAACGAAGAAACTCAAACAGTATAACAACTCAGATGGACTTGCTTCTAACAGCCTACAATCATTAGGTACCGATACTGATGGAAATATCTGGATAGGAGCCACGACGGGAGCAATTTCTGTTTTCAATCCACAAACGGAATCGTGGAAATCGATTCTCGAAATTCAAAATATCGATCCAACTCGATGGACGCAGCGAGCAATTCGTGGATTCGTTCAAAACGGTACAATGCTCTATGTGATAGCAGATTTTGGCGTCGCTGAATTTCGGTTATCGAAGTGGGAATTTGGAGATACCTACACTAATTTTGGTTTTACATCTTCTCCTCAAGTTACTTCATTTCTTGTTCAGGGAGATCAACTCTGGGTTGGTACAACTGCTGGCGTTGCAACGGCATCGCGTTTGTCATCCAACTTATCTTCTCCTGATGCATGGAGCCAACGACTATTGAATGGGCTATCAAGTTCCAGCGTAACCTCGATGATTCTATTTCACGATACGCTTCTTGTCTCTACACCCAGTGGCGTTGCAGCGTATCTTGACGATGCATTCTCCGCCCTTCCACAACTCTCATCGATTTCTGTTAAACAAATGTGTGTAGTAAATGAAACTTTGTTTCTACTTCATACAAATGGAAACAGTTTTACAATTTCGATGATGCAATATGTTACCGATACACCGCTGCTAATCGTATCATCGAATGGGTCTGCTTCATCGGTTGCGCATGGAACAGCGTTCTATGTTGGAACGCCAACGACCGGCGTGCTCAAGTTCGAGTCTGGTAGTGTCGATACACTTTTGCCGAACGGTCCTGCATCAAACATTTTTACGAGTCTTGCAGTTGATGAGAATGGAGTACTTTGGGCAGCTTCACGCCCCGCGTATGGAGCAGGTTTCTATCGTTATAATCCTGATTTGTCGGATGACAGTCAATGGAAGAATTTTTCGAGCGATCGCTATCCAATCATGCAAAAAAACAACCAACCTTTTGATGATTACTATTGGGTTTCAATCGGTGCAAATAATTCAGTGTGGATAAGCTCGTGGGGAAATGGAGTTGTGGAGTTACGCGGCGATTCTATTTATAGAAAGCTCGATTACTATAGCAAACCAAGTCTGCCTGGCGCTGTAAACCAAAATCCACCAGCGTATGTGGTGACCGGAGCTGTTGCGGTGGACAATAATGGAAAAACCTGGATTACAAATCGGGTAGGATACTCTGGCAGAAGCTTGGTGCGACTTGATACCGATACATCAGCAACTTATTTCGACAACGAATTAAGTCCATCGGAAGCGCTCTTCCATGGACTCTGGATCGACCAATATAACACAAAGTGGATGGCGAACTCCGTACCATCCGATATGAAACAACCGGGATTATTCTACCTCAACGAACAAAAACTTATCAGCGGAACGACATCTGGCGGCTGGGGAAAACTTTCGACCTCCAATGGTTTGCCGAGCAACACGGTACTCTACGTTGTTGGTGATTTAGATGGTAATGTATGGATCGGTACAAATTCCGGCGTTCGTATTCTCTTCGATCCGCTTTCTCCAACAAGTTTGAGTTCTTCTTATATTCTCAACGGGCGTGTTATTCAAAGTATTGCCGTTGACGGAATGAATAACAAATGGGTTGGCACAAAAGAAGGAGTTCTGGTTGTCAATCCCGATGGTTCGGAACTGCTTGCGCAGTATTCTACCACGACCACGAATGGATTACTTCCGACGAACGATGTACGTTCTGTTGCTATCGATTCGAAACGCGGCGTTGCATATTTTGGAACAGAAACGGGACTTTCGGCGCTGGGAATTGCAGCCATTCATCCGCAAAAAGAGTATACATCGCTCCAATGCAGTCCGCAACCGTTTATCGTACCAAATGAAAGCCAGCTTGTTATTCGCAACCTTGTTACCAACTCGGTCATTAAAATTCTTACAGTGAGCGGCAAGCTTGTTAAGCAATTTTCTGCTCAAGGCGGCGGCAGAGCTTTCTGGGATGGAACAGATTCGAATGGTAAACTTGTTGCATCAGGAATTTACATCGTGATTGCGTATGCCTCTGACGAAAACAAAACAGTGTCAGGGAAAATCGCAGTCATTCGTCGTTAGGCGGCGGCAAAATCTTCACTCATTCTTCACAACCAATGAATGGCATACACCGTTACGTGCACTGGAAGCGTTTCGTTAATTCCCATTCCTGTAAATGTTGTTTCATAGATTTTTTCTACAGACGCTTCTGATGGAGCAATTGTTGAGATATCAAATTCCCCACGTGTGATAATAAAATCCGGATGTTTGCTTCGGACGTACTCATCTCTGGAAGAGTACTGAAAGCGTTCACGATCGACCAACCCATTGAAGTCATATATTTTGCATCCGGAATAAACTCCGATGATTCCAACATCTGATAAAGCTACTGACTTATTGTTACCCGGTTGCTCATAAAGTAATCGAGCAATTTTTCGGTACTCTTTCTGAAAGCCACTGGCAAATTTTACAGCATCTGGATAAACGATGACAGAAGTAAAAATTGTGCTGTAGAGAAGCAATCCTCCAAGCACAAGACTGTATGCAATTTTTTTTAGTTGAGCATTGTCTTCGACTATTGTTAAGCTTTCAATTGCAAGCGTAATCATCACGGGCAACGTAAAAAGAATGTGGCGGGAAATTATTGTTACATTCTTCAGTACATAGTATCCGTAAATTGCTACGATAATCAAGAACAGGGAAATATTTGTCTTGTCGAAAAGTGAAGAGCGCTTTTTTGAGGATGAACGAAAGAAAAGGATGAAGCAGAGCGTTCCCACAATACAGAGAAGTTCAATTGGATTGAGTGTAAGGAATAACTTCAATGAGCGAATGGCTGTGTGAGCTTCGATGGCAAAAAACTTATCATGAGCTTTTGCGAGAAAAGTAGATGGTACAACGGTACCAAAATAAAGCGCTGCAAAGGAATTCCACAATACAATAGGAATAAAAAAGAAAAGAATTTGAGAGAAAGAAATAGAACGGTCGAACAATTTGAAAAGAAGAAAAAGAAATCCCACTAAATAAAATTCTGGTCGAATGAGAGGAGCAAATCCTAACGCAAAATAATACCAACGAGATGTGTACTCTCGATCTTTTCTTAAGAGCACAGCAAGAAAAAGCGTCATCCAGAATACGGAAGCAGTTGCCTCCATCCCAGTGCCAGCCCAGCGAAGCATATACGGATTGAAACTTAACAAAAGTGTAGCAAGAGCGCCTTTCTTAACTCCCCAGCGATGAACTGCTGTTGAAAAAAACAATCCGATGGCGCATACTCCAAATGCAAGAGAAAGCAATTTTGCCGTGGTTTCTAAATTTCCAACGAGGAATGAAAACAAAGCAATGAGCAAAGGCCAGAGTGGCGCAGTCGAGCCAAAGGTTTTGTTTCCAGCAAAACTGAACCCTTTTCCAGCGGCAATATCCTTTGCAAACCCAATATGAATGAATGTATCATCAGGGATAAAATTTCCGTACAGTACAACAGTGAGAAAGCAGAAAAGAATAACAATGCCAGTAAGAATTCCGATTTTAATCTTCATAGGCGTACACTCATAATTTTCAAATGATATGTAATCTAATTATAGAAAACTGTGGATTCAATATAATCGAGGGAAAATGTACCCAACAATCTCTCTGTTCCTCTGTCTTTAGAAAGTCTTGTGTTGCAAACGTACAAAGGGTTTTCTAAATTTAGAAATGAAAGGCATGACCAAAACAAAAAGAAAATATAAAACTACTAAAGTGGCGAAGAACCAAATTTCTGAAAGGAAACAACCATACTGGACGCATGCGGGAGGCAAGCTCTTAGAAGAAGGAGCTGAAAGTTTATCAGATGCTGAGCTACTTTCTATTTTTATTGGAACAGGTGTCAAAGGTAAATCAGCAGAAAAAATCGCCGAAGACATCATGTCACGGTTTGGCTCATTTAAGGGACTTGCGAATCAACCTTTCGATAAGCTACTTGCCTATAAAGGATTAGGAATAGTAAAGACTGTTCGTATTGCTGCCGCATTCGAAATGGCTCGGAGAATTGTCATAGAAAACAAAAAAGTTCATGAGTAAAAAGAAAATCCCCAATCCCTACGATAGTACGCTTGGAAAAACTGAGTGGACTTGTGCAGCATTGGTTGCGCAATGGATCAACGAAATTATTAAAGAGAAAAATTTAGGTTTTGGAGAGGCAATCGTTGAAACGAAGCAGAAGAATGAACCAGAGCGCAACGATGTTGTCATTCGGGAAGGAGAAAGAAGCGATAGAATTCTTTGCTGCATTGAATTCAAATCCCCACACTATTCCGCCTTTGATGAAAAGAACTTAAAGAATCCTGCGCGTGATAAAGCAAATCAGTTCAAAGCGCCGTATTTTTGTACTTCGAATTTTCAATTACTTCTCTGGTATAGTACCGCACAAGCCAATGCTAATGAGCCAGAAGAACGTCAAATACTCGAAAAATATCATCTGTCGGGAATCGAGAATCTCGATCTCATCGAAGAGACACGATACAAAAAAAATATTCAGAATGAATTAGCTCGCTTCCTTGTCGACCTCTACGAAGTACACACAAACAAAAAACCTGCGCCCCTATTGCCAATTGATACTTTCCTTGTATTTCGATTACAGGAGAAGATCAATATTCTCTCGAAATTTTACCGAAGAATTATTTCGGATAAAACGCATAAAGACAGTAAATTTTCAGCGTCGTTGCAACGCTGGTTTTTTGATCAAGGCTGGAGTTTTTCCTGGCAGGAAGAAGATTTTGAAAAAGCTGCTCGACAGGCAGCGTACCTTCTCGTGAATAAAGTTCTTTTCTACGATCTCTTGCAAGCAAAACGCCCGCACGATTTCGATAGATTGAGCATCCCTGAAGACCTTACAAAAGGCGGACTTCTTCAAAGTTATCTCGAAGGATACTTCAAAGAGGTTTTGAAGATCGATTATAAAACAATCTATAGCGCGGATTTTATCGATCAAGTTGCGTTTCCAGATGATCGGCAAGTTGTAAACGAAATCAAAGAGATGGTCAATCTTCTCAGGCGATACGATTTTTCTAAAATTGGTTACGATGTCATCGGAAGTATTTTCGAGCGTCTCATTCCAACAGAGGAACGACACATTCTTGGGCAATACTTTACCAATCCTGATGTTGTTGATTTGATTCTGCGGTTTTGTTTGAAGCATGAGAACGACAAAGTGCTGGATCCTTCGTGCGGAGCAGGCACATTTTTAGTGCGTGCATACCAGCACAAAAAAATGATGAACATGCGTTTGGATCATAACACAATTTTAAAAACGCTCTGGGGAGTTGATATTGCAAAATTTCCAGCTCATTTAGCAACGATCAACCTTGCCATCAATGATTTATCTGTCAACGAGAACTACCCTCAAGTTATAAGGGAAGACTTCTTCAATTTACAACTTGGCGGTAGAGAGGAATTTTCTGATGAAGCCCGCAGGACTCGACTTTCAACTCTCGACGCAGCAAGCGTTGTCATCGAATATCCGACAATTGTGGATTGCATCGTTGGTAATCCGCCCTACACACGACAGGAAGAAATTGCCGACATTTCATCTCTGGAAACATACAAAGAAGAATTGATTCAAAAAGCTCTCTACAATGGCTCAAAAAAGATTGCAGAAATTTCGAAAAGAGCAGGCGTTTACGCATACTTCTTTGTCCACGGTACAAAATTTTTGCCCGAGGGCGGACGTTTTGGTTTTGTTGTGGCAAATTCATGGCTCGATGTCGAGTATGGAAAAGGCTTGCAAGAGTTTTTCATGAAATACTACAAAATTGTAACAATTATCGAGTCCAAAGTAGAGCGATGGTTTGCCGATGCTGATGTCAATACCTGTATTGTTATTCTTGAGAAGTGTGCGAATAAGCAAGAACGAAATGATAACATCGTCCGATTTGTTTATTTACCGAAGCCGTTGAGATATTTCATTCCGCCTGCGCAAGATTTATGGGAAAAGCAGCTTCAAAGACTTACGGAAATCGATAAACTCATAAAGACAATCCTTGCTCACAACGAGTTGTATGAAAATGAAGAGATGAGGATCTATCCTAAAAAGCAAAGCGATCTCTGGGAAGAAGGACTCGAACAAATAGAAGAAGATGGTGAAGTTGTAACTAAGTATGCTGGCTCGAAATGGGGAAAGTATCTTCGCGCGCCTGAAATATTTTTCAAGATTCTAGAGAAAGGGAAAGATAAACTTATTCCCTTGAAAGAAGTTGCAGATGTACGAAGAGGTTTTACAACAGGTGCGAATGAATTCTTTTATTTGACGGAGGAAGAAATTAAGGCGAAGAGAATCGAGAAAGAATTTTTTGAGCCGATAATTTTTTCCTTGAAAGAAGTGAAGGGATATACTGTTGATAAAAAGAAGTTATCGAAAAGAGTTCTCATCTGTCATAAACAAAAAGAAGAACTCAAGGGAACAAGATTGTTGAAGTACATTTTAGAAGGCGAGAAGAGAGGATTCCATAAGCGTCCGACGTGCGCCAGTCGTGAACCGAACCCTTGGTACAGCTTGGGTCGTGGATGGAGATATGCGCCGATCATATTTCCTGCAAAAGTTGGAGAACGAATGCCGGTGTTCCTTAATAAAAGAGTGTTCGAGGATAAAAAACTCTACGGCATACTGCCTCACAACGAAGCAGATATTAAAATAATTGCTGCATTGCTTAATACAACCTTTACCAGATTATTCGTTGAATTTTCGTGCAGACAATTAACTGGTGCGCAAGCTATTGCTGATATTGACGTTGCCGTTGTTGAAAAATTGCTCATACCAAATCTTACATCCATTTCCAATCAATTAAGAAAAAAGATAGAAGGCGCTTTTGACGAACTTCTAGCAACTTCCTCAGAATCTCTTTTTAAGGAAATTGGGAGAGAACCCGCGACCATTACTTTAGACGATGTGAAACCTGAATTGAGAAAATTAGACGCTATCGTTGCGACGGAAATTTTTGGATTGAATGATGAAGAACAACTGGAAGCTTATCGTGCTGTTGTTGATCTTGTCAAATCGAGATTAGAGAAGTCGGATAGCGTCCTGAAGGAAAGGAAGACGAAAAATGGCATCGATATCGATGCGCTTGTGAAAGTTATCGTGGAAAAGGTTGGCGAAGAAACGCTTGGTGCGTTCTTTAGAAATGAAATTGCGCCGTTGAAATTATTGGTGAATAAAACTCTTCCACGAGCAACAGGAGAGGTACGTATTGAGCAAGAACTTTTTAATTGGTATCTCATCATTGGAAAGAAAAAGGTAAAATGTAATTCGGAGTTGGAAGCTCGTTACCTTAAAGTCTGGGCTGAGGCGGGAGTGGAACAGGTAAAAATTCCGAAAGATGAAAAAGCGCTTAAGAAGATTGTTCCGAAGTTAGAAAAACTGAAAGAAACGATAGATGGTACTGTTCAAGAGTACTTAAATTCGGTTTTGGATCGCAAAGCAAGAGCTACAATAGAACACTACGTCTGGGCTGAATTGGTAAAGTAAAAAGAAAAATAATGAATATTTCAAGAAAACCATTATATTTACACATAACGCGATGGAAGAAAGGATAGAGCTCATTCGAACAATGAGATGCTAAAGAAGGTGGAGGCGTCGTTGTCAATAGAAACGTAATTACCCGTCAATCTTCTGCGGGAGCCGTCGCAAAGAAATTTCAGTGGGGAAATTATCAAATAGTATGAGTTTGCATCCGTGATAGAACAACATAATAAAAACTCCTGTAACTGAAAGGAAATAGTATGATGAAACGAATATTGTTCTGTGTAATTCTATTGATGAGCAGCGGTGTCGTTGCCCGCGCTCAGCAAACATCGCTTGCCGCCGATGAGAACATGAAACCCGACGCATTCACGCAAGCGCTAAAAACGGAATGGACATTTCTCCGTGATGAAATCGATAAATTTGTTTCGAGTACAAAGGCAAAAGATGAATTCGAAACTACGGTAGAATTTGAACGTCGTCAAGCTAAAGAACGTGCTGATTTAGTAACAAGGGTTCGTAACCGAATGGAAGAGCAGAAATTTCCAAAGCGAGTACTGAAAGTGTTGCTGAAAGCAAATCCAAAATTGTATGATGCTGATACAGAGGTTTACACTCTTATCTGTAACGAAACAATTGAAGCGCCGTATAATATTCCAACCGTCGTGTGTTATATCCCTTCAAATAGATATGTCATGCTCTCAGATTCTGTTGAAGGAGGATTCCGATTCTCGAAGATCACTTTCAATTTTGGCTCGGAGTTTAAGTGGCATGTTACTCGCGATATTGCAAAGATGGCAAAGGCAGCGCAGAACAATTTATACTTCCGAATTCATTTTGTCATTGATGCGAATGTGAACTTTGTAGCAGGAGCTCCACAGGCAGTGCTTACCATCACTCCAAAACTTGTCGAGTTGGTAGATGTTCAGAAGAATCAAGTGTTCTGGAAAGATACGCCGTAATCAAAAGCGCTGGCTCTCCGACTAAGCATGGTTCAAGATTTTCCTAAGATACCTCATTCAGCCGAGTGAGGTATCTTTTTTACTACACATTCTTGATGTTTCCAATTATTGCATTAAAATTATTTAGGTTGCAAGCAATTACCCTAAATTATGAACAAAAAAATAGGCGAAAAAAGAGATAACCAAAATGGTGGATTCGATACGAGCTATCGCTCACCTCAGCCGCCGTCAGGGAATCGGTTGCCGAGTAGCCGTAAGGCGTATCGAGGCAACAGTCTTTGCAAGTTTCTAATGTATAATTTGGGATTATCCATGCTTTCTTTTTTCTTATCGATTCGATAGATTGAATTCACCGATGGCAAAGAAGCGCAGTGTAAAAAAAATTGAACCTAAAGATAGAATTGATTCCATTCGCGAGGAAGTACATTCCTATAACAGAACAAAGAGCGTCAACGAAATTGTGCGCACTCAGCCTACCGCCGTCAAAAAGACGAAAGAATTTTCAGCAATCCTACAACAGATTGACCGCTCGGCAGATTCATTTTTTATTACAGGACGCGCAGGCACGGGGAAAACCACGCTTCTCCAATTGTTGAAAGCCAGCACAGAAAAGAATATTGTTGTTCTTGCTCCAACAGGAGTTGCGGCAGTAAACATTGGCGGCTCTACGATTCATTCATTCTTTAGATTTCCACTGCACTTCCTTCGTGAGGAAGATGTGCGTGTCTTTAGAGATAGTAAGCGGATTCTTCAGTCGCTTGATTTGCTTGTCATCGATGAGGTTTCAATGGTTCGAGCCGATCTCCTCGATGCGATTGACCATTCGCTCCGAAAACATCGGAAGCATCCAACGTTACCATTTGGGGGAGTACAAATTGCGCTCTTTGGAGATTTGTTTCAGCTTCCGCCGGTAATCGAAACGTCGCTGAACTCGATTTATTATTCCTTCTATGACACGCCGTACTTCTTTAGCGCTCAGGTTTTTCAAAACACAAACCTAAAAACATTCGAATTGCAGCAAGTATTCCGTCAATCCGATAGAAATTTTATTGCACTCCTTGATCGAATACGGAACAATGAAATTACTGATGAAGATATTGAAATCTTAAATAGTCGTGTTCTGCATACGCACACAATACAAGAAGATGAACCGTACATCACACTCACAAGCACAAACGCTCTAGCTGCATCTGTCAATCGGTATCGGCTGCAACAATTACCTGGAAAGGAGCTTTCGTACCATGCAACAACGGAAGGCGACTTCCCTCAGCAATCGTATCCTACAGATGAAAATCTTGTGCTCAAAGAAGGAGCGCAGGTAATGTTCTTGAAGAACGATTCTACAAAACGTTGGGTCAATGGAACGCTCGGAGCCGTAAAGAAAGTAACGTCGCGTGGAATTGAAGTAACAGTTGGAGCGGAGACCTACGAAGTTGAACCCTCGACGTGGGAACGAATCGTCTATAGTTTCGATGAAGAAGAAAAGAAAATTGTACCAGCAGTCGTTGGTACATTTCGTCAATATCCACTGACGCTAGCGTGGGCAATTACGATTCACAAAAGTCAAGGGAAGACGTTCGATCGAGTGGTCATTGATTTTGGTCACGGAATGTTTGCACATGGTCAGGCGTACGTTGCGTTAAGCCGATGCAGAACGTTCGATGGAATTTTTCTGAAATCACCTCTTCGTGTGCAAGATATTATTGTTGACGAGCGTGTTGTAAACTTTCTGCAAAGCACGCTCATTCACCAGCTTGAATATTAAAAGAAGAAAGGAGAAGATATGAAGAAATGGATGATTTTATTCTTTGGTGTAATTCCAACCCTCCTCTTTGCTCAAGTGCGGCAAGATACGCTTTATCAACGATGCGGCGTTGACAAGAAATTACCGGTATTTGCGCAGCAGCGATTGAAAAGGCTGCAGTATCCGCTTTCGTGGAATTCGGGAAAGTGGAAAAATTTTGACGAATGGAAAAAAGAAGCGCGAGGCGTTGTGCAGAAATGTATGCTGAGCGTTCCCCCGATCGTTCCTTTCAATCCTGTTGTGATTGGAGAAGAAGATCGCGGCTCGTACATTGCGCAAAAAGTTGTTTTCAATCTTACTGCGGATAGTCGGGCGCTTGGGTATTTGCTCATTCCAAAAGGGAAAGGACATCATCCCGCCGTTTTGCTGCTTCACGACCATGGTTCTCGCTTCGATATTGGAAAAGAGAAAGTTATCGAGCCATTTGCTTCCGATACAAATCTTCGTGACACGGCAAGAGTTTGGGTTCGCTCATTATATGGCGGACGATTTATCGGAGATGAACTTGCGAAACGAGGCTATGTATGTTTTGCAACTGATGCGTTGAATTGGGGAGATCGCGGCGGCGGAGGCTATGAAGATCAACAAGCGCTTGCATCGAATCTTTTCAATCTTGGAATGTCGTATGCTGGATTAGTAGCGTGGGAAGATATGGCGAGCGCAAAATTTCTTGCATCGCTTCCGTTTGTAGATTCAACCAGAATTGCTGCGATGGGACTCTCGTTTGGATCTTTTCGTGCGTGGCAAGTTGCAGCGCTTTCCGATTACATTGACTGCGGCGTTGCTGTTTGCTGGATGGGAACGAATGCCGGATTGCTTCAGCCGGGAAACAATCGCACACGCGGACAATCATCGTTCTCGACAACGCATCCTGATCTTATGAACTATCTCGATATTCCAGATGTTGCGAGTTTAGCCTGCCCCAAACCAATGTATTTTATGAATGGTAAGCACGATAAGCTCTTTCCAGCTGATGTTGTAACGGATGCGTATAATTCCATGCGTGCGGTGTGGAATTCACAAAATGCGGGAAACAACCTTCGCACAGAACTCTGGGATGTAGGTCATGTCTTCACCGTTGAAATGCAGGAAAGCAGTTTTCGCTGGTTGGATTCTTTACTGCAAAAGAAGTAAGAATTTCATGTTGAAATCGAGAAATTATCCAGAAGATTTTGAAATCTTCTGGTCATGAAACGTATCCAACATCTAGCCATGTTGAGAGTACAATTATTTTAAGAGCAAGATTCTCTGCGCCTGAATTTGCTGGCGCGATGCGCCTCGTACCACAACAAAGTAAACGCCCGATGCCACTGGAGAATTATTCTGCGATGTTCCATCCCATCGAATTATTCCGGAATAATTAGGCAAAGAAATCGACTTTACGAGCCGTCCGAGAACGTCAACAATTTCCAGAAGATATTCGCCACTCGGAGGCACGCTGTACTCTATCATACAATTTGAATTAAATGGATTTGGAAAAGTATGAAGCGTAATCTGCGTTGGTTGTGAGGACGATTCCTTTTCAACGTTGAGTCCGGATATTTGTATTACAAAATGACATGCCGACGCCGGCGGAAGTGAATACGAAAAAGAATTTCCTGAAATTGTAGTTATCGCAGCGCCATTGCGGATTGCGCTTCCTGAGCCATCGAGAATCCACGCCTGAGCGTTCGTAATTGCCGATACATTGTCGAGAGTAAACGAAGCTTCTTTACTATTCGATAAATCTTTGTTGATGGTAATAAGATGTATTTCGCTTGTACTGGTATTCACAGAGGCATAAACAGATGTGTTGACGCTGTCGCTTGTCTTTGCAGGAAGAGAAGCATTACCGAAGGTGGAGTTTGCGCCATCATAATTTCTGTAGAGTCTATACGCTGCTCGAATATATGTTACATCGGAACTCGTGGGCCAAAATGTTGCAAGATATACTCCATACTTTCCAAAAATTCCAAGTACATCGGCAAGAGCAAGAGCGCCCGTAATATCATTCTCTCCGCCATAAGTAAATTCGGTAAACGCTAGTTTCGTTCCGGGGTAATATGTATTGATCGAAGAAATTACTTTTGGAATGAGCGGTAGATACGTAGAATAAGATTGGGCTATCCAGCTCTTTTCACGATATGTTGCATCCCAAAGAGTACGAGGAGCTTGAAGCCGTGCAGATTTATCAGCTGCAGTTGTTGCACTGGTTTCTGTAATTCTATGATCGCCGGATGCTTCAGGATACCAATGGAGATCCAACACATCGAGGAGACGACGGCCGTACGTCTGTTCCGCAACTTTCATCGAGTCAAGATAGTAATCAATAAACCAATTGTATCCTTTCCTTCTTTTGATTGCCTGCCAATCGGATGCATTTTGAAATGAGTAATAGGCATTAAATCCATAGAGGGCAGGACCAAAAATCTCTGCAGTCGAATCAACATTTTTTACTGCAGATGCGAGGGCGATGCTCCGCTGCATAAGCTCTGCGCATGTTGGTTTGTTGGGATGAATTCGCGGATGTGTCGATTGCCAGAGCGCGGGTTCATTATCCAATGCGTATCCTTTTACTCCGCTCGAAGTATTTCCAAGTCCAAAGGTTGTTACAAGAAAATTTACAAACTCATCCATATAGACAAGCGTATCATTTACATTCGGAGAAGGATCGAAAGGCGTTCCCTTTGCGTACTCTACTTTTGCCCACCGAGACGATGGAGCTGTTTGATCCTCGGTTACCGTTCCATTCTTATCTTTTGCAACATATCCTGCCATTTGTAATGTAACGAGCGAGTAAGCTCCAGCTTCTAATGCCTTTGTATGGAAAGTCGTTGCAACGATTCCGGGTTGATTCTCGTTGGTAATCCCAGCGCTCCATGTAAGATAATTGTCGCTTGAATGCTGCCAATCGCTCCCTGCATTCGATGCATTGTTTTCCCAATTGTAGCCCGTTAGCCGGTTGCCGCCTAATCGTCGTGCAGCAAGATTTTCGCTTGCGGTAAATTCTGGATTTGCGCCGTAGATGTATGGACTAATCGGCTTCTGCGTATCGCTAACTGTAATGGTAAACTGAAGTGATTGCGCATTGAGCAAAAATGGAACACTTAAAATAATGGAGATAATATTTGATATTTTCATATAGCTTCCAGGTTAGTTTTGATTTTTTTTGAACTCAGTAACTCGAATCTCAATGGAACAAGTATAGCGTATAGAACATCAATTATCAAGCAAACAAATCACCAAAAATAAACCTCAGCAACCTGCAAGTTCACCGGTGGGGAAAATTTATGGAAGCGCATTCAATTTCTTCCAGATTTCTTCAGAGAATTCGGTAAGAGAGCGAAGCTTGCAATCGGCGAGGTCGAATCGAGTGTCGTTCCAGAGAATTTGAGGCGGAACAACGAGCGCCTTCATTCGAGCGGCTTTTGCCGCAATCAATCCATTTAAAGAATCTTCGATTACGAGACAGCGTTCTGGTTCGACACGAAGACGATGCGCTGTAGAAAGAAATACAGCAGGGTGAGGCTTTCCAAAATCCTCATGCTCGGCTGAATGAACAACCCGGAAGGTATTTTCAAGTCCAAATTTTTTCAAGACTGTGTTGACAAGTTGAATGTGGGACGAACTTGCAATTGCAAGTGCAATGCCTTTTGCTTTGAAAAAATTTATTGTTTCTGCAACGCCAGGTAATAATGTTCCGCGTTCGAGAATCATTCGTTCGACTTCGTGAATAATTTCATACATCGCTTCTTCCTGCGTTTTTCCATTCCATGGATGCATCCGGTATCGATAGGCAACAAGCTCATCAATGGCTATTCCGGTTGTCTTGATGCAAGCTTCTACAGTTAGTGGAATTCCCAATTTTCCAAAAACAGAAATTTGTGCTTCCTGCCAGTAAGGTTCAGAATCCAGGAGAACTCCATCCATATCAAATATGACAGCTTCGATCATTTTTGCTCCTTTCCATTCTAAAAATCTACGACAGAAAGCTCTCATAGGCAATGCGAAAGTGCAGCCAGAGGATTTGAATCCTATGTTCTTATTCTTTACTTTTCTTTCAAAATCTTTTGGAGAATGATTTATGGGAAAGAAAAAACTACAGCAGCGGTCTTTTGCAACGCGTGCGCTCCACGGAGCAAAAACGTATCCTCACAAAGGTTCCGTTGCGTTACCAATTTATCAAACTTCTACCTATCGCCTTGAAACATCCGAGGATGCCATTCGATATGCGAAAGGTGATCCAAATGTATTTGTTTACTCACGCTATCATAATCCAACCGTAAAGGAAGTCGAAGAAAAAATTGCGCTCCTTTACGATGCTGAAGATGCGGTACTCTTTTCTTCGGGCATGGCTGCCATTACTACAGCCATTCAAACTCTTGTCAAACCAGGTAATACAATTATTAGTACTCCAGCGCTTTACGGTGGAACATACCGATGGTTTCGTGATGAGCTCGAAAATCGTGGCGTGCATATTCTCTACATTGATTCGGATGCGCTCGATAGAATTCCATCGCTGGCGGATGATACGACAGCTCTAATTTATTTCGAGACACCGACGAATCCAACACTGAATATTGTTGATATAGCAGAAATTGCTCGCCAGACGGGAAAGGCGCGTGCAAAAACAGGCAAGCCAATTCTTTCGATGATTGATAATACTTTTGCTTCTGTCATCAATCAAAATCCATTGGCAATGGGAATCGATGTGTGCGTGGAAAGCGCAACGAAATACCTCGGTGGACACAGCGATTTGCTCGGTGGCGTTGTGGTTGGTCAGAAAGCGTTCTGTCAGAAGGTTCGCTCACTTGCAAAATACCTCGGCGGTTGTATGGATCCATTTGCTGCTTTTTTGCTCAACAGGAGTCTCGCAACTTTTGAGCTTCGCGTTCAGCGACAGAATGAAAATGCTCTTACACTTGCAAAGTCGCTGGAACATCATCCTAAAGTAAAACGCGTTCTCTATCCGGGACTTCCATCCCATCCTCATCATCGTATTGCAAAAAAACAAATGAACGATTATGGCGGAATGGTAACCATTGAACTGAAATCCTCTCGCAAATACGCTCCTGCTGAAGCTGCTGCGCGTGTGTGCGATTCTCTCCGAATTGCCGTCAATGCGATGTCGCTTGGAAGCGTCGATACGCTTGTGAGCATTCCAGTTTATTCATCTCATGTTTTCATGTCCGATGAAGAGCTTCGCAAGCACGGGGTCTCAGCAGGAATGATTCGGATTTCTGTTGGCGTGGAAGGCGTGAACGATCTCATTGATGATTTTTATCAAGCGTTGAATAAAATATAATGCGGAGATAAAGATGTCAGCCGTACGGCGTGAGCATGATTTACTTGGCGAACGGGATGTACCAGCAGAACGGTACTATGGCATTCACACGCTTCGCGCTCTGGAAAATTACAATATCACTGGAATTCAAATTTCACACTATCCTCTCTTCATTCAATTTCTTGTACTGATCAAAAAAGCGGCGGCATTTGCAAATCGTGATTTAGGATTGCTCGAACCTCAGCTTGCAGACGCAATCGCTCACGCGTGCGATGAAATCTACAACGGGGCGTTGATGGAAGAATTTGTTGTTGACGTCATCCAGGGTGGGGCAGGCACTTCGACGAATATGAATGCGAATGAAGTGATCGCAAATCGAGCGCTTGAACTTCTTGGATATGAAAAAGGAAGATACGATATCCTTCATCCACTTATCCATGTAAACCTTTCCCAATCAACGAACGATGTCTATCCGACCGCTCTTCGCATGACATTGAGCAAGAAGATGGACAGGCTCAGAGAAGAGCTTGAAGGAGTTCGCGACGCGCTCTTCGAGAAAGGAAAAGAATTTTCCCACATCATAAAAATGGGACGTACACAATTACAGGATGCTGTTCCAATGACGCTTGGACAGGAGTTCGAAGCGTGGGCAGTAACAGTGAATGAAGATGTTCAGCGAATTACAGAATCACAATCCCTTCTCCGTGAAATCAATCTCGGAGCGACAGCAATTGGAACAGGACTCAATGCACATCCAGACTATGCGCGCATTGTAACCAACTATCTTCGGGAAATGAGCAGTGTGCCGGTGGTTCTTTCTGAAAATCTTGTCGAAGCAACGCAGGATACCGGCGTGTACGTTCAACTTTCTGGAGTATTGAAACGAGTTGCAGTCAAGCTATCGAAAATTTGTAATGATCTTCGTCTTCTCTCTTCAGGACCGCGCGCGGGTCTCCACGAAATCAATCTCCCTCCGATGGCTGCTGGCTCCTCGATTATGCCAGGGAAAATCAATCCAATTATTCCAGAAGTTGTGAATCAAGTTGCATTCTGTGTTATTGGCAATGATACAACAGTAACAATGGCGGCAGAAGCAGGACAACTCGAGCTCAATGTGATGGAACCAATTATTGCGTATAGCCTTTTTACGTCGTCTGAAATTCTGAGCCGCGCCTGCCGTACACTCACCGAACGCTGCATTCGAGGAATCACCGCCAACGCTGATGTTTGCAGAAAAATGGTAGAAAATAGCATTGGACTTGCCACAGCATTGAATCCTTACATTGGATATGAAAAAGCTACAGAAGTAGCGCACATTGCACTGACTACCAATCGTTCGGTATACGATGTTGTTTTGGAAAAAGGATATTTGTCGAAAGAAGAACTCGATGCGATTCTCTCGCCTGAACAAATGATTAAACCACACGTATTCTATAAACCTAAACGCATATAATAGTGAAATGAAAGGAATTAACGGATGCTTAACTCTCTTATAAGGAAATCTTCCTTCACTGTATTCTTCTTCACTCTTCTCTTCGTCGTCATTCCACTGAAAGCGCAAAATGTTATTGTTGTTGTCATTGATGGCGCTCGCTACTCCGAGACTTTTGGCGCTGAAAGTACTTATACTCCTTTCCTTTGGAAGACAATGAAACCTCAAGGAACAATCTGGATAAATTTTAGGAATGAAGGATTGACCAAAACTGCACCAGCGCATGCTTCTCTTGAGACCGGCGTGTGGCAGCAACTCGATAACGAAGGGAAAAAGAGACCCACAACTCCGACCGTTTTTGAATATTTTAGAAAAGATTTTCGAGCATCAGAAAAAGATGTTGCAGTGATTGTCGGAAAAAAGAAGTTGCAAATTCTGACATATAGTACAGCGGAAGGTTATGGAAAGAAATATTGTGCGTCGTTTTTTCTCGGAGATGATGATAAATCAATATTTACCACTTCGAAGAAAATTCTTTCACGGTATCATCCTCGCATTGTGTTCATCAACTTTCCCGAAGTCGATCGTAAAGGACACAACCGCGATTGGCAAGGGTACCTTTCAGCCATCAAAACAGTTGATTCTCTGGTATATGAACTCTGGAAGTTTATTCAGTCGAATGAATTCTACCAGAATAAAACCACGTTATTTGTAACGAACGATCACGGTCGGCACGACGAACAACACGGCGGTTTTGCCGAACACGGATGCGATTGCGAAGGATGTCAACATATTTTGCTTCTTGCTATCGGTCGTGAAATTCCTGCAAATTGTGTTGTTTCAACAAAGCGTACGCAAATCGATCTTGCTCCAACAATCGGAGAGTTATTACAGTTTCAAGCGCCGACAGCTCATGGAACAAGTTTGTTACACGACTGTAAAATATCTGAAAAAGAATGTTGCGGGAGCAAAGGTTCGAATTGTTCGGGCTGTACTCATCATGGAAAAACAAAATCTCAACAGAAAGAACGTTCTAGCAACAAAGAACTAATCGAGCAGTAATGACAGTTTCTGATATTCGAAACGCGTTCCAAACCTATAAGCGAAAAGAATTGCCGTGCACTCACAAGCGAAGATCGGCAGCGCTCGTTCCTTTCTTTATGCACGATGAGGAAATGTATTTGCTATTTACAGAGCGGACAGAAATGGTAGAACGCCATAAAAGAGAAATTTCATTCCCCGGCGGAATGTGTGAACCTAATGATGCCGATGCTGTTGCAACTGCATTGCGCGAAGCGCATGAAGAAATTGGTTTGCCGCCGCTTTCTGTTGAAGTACTTGGAATGTTCGATGATTATACTACGAAAACTGGATTTTGTATAACGCCTGTCGTCGGATTTATTCAGGAGCTTCCGCCGCTGGCTATCAACATTCAGGAAGTCGCCCAGGTACTGAGTGTGCCTGCCGATGTTTTTCTTGCCGATGCTGATAGAGAAACAACGTTCCACGATTCCGAAGGTAATGCAGTCCAGATTTTCTATTATAAATATGGCGGTTATGAAATTTGGGGAGCAACGGCAGCAATAGCGCGTGGAATTATGCAGCATATCGTTCTTGCATCAAGTTGAATTGCGGCGCTAAAAAATCCTTTGGAAATCTGTAAAATCTTCTCTATTTTATTATAGAAAAGTCAATGAATATGTATCGAAACGAGGAGATTTGAATGCCACAACATAAATCTGCTGAAAAAAGAGTGAGACAGACCAAGCGGCGTACAGAGCGGAATAAAGCAAATTTATCGAAAATGAAGACGCTTATTAAGCGCGTGCGAATGGCAAAGACGAAAGAAGAAGGCACAGTAGCTTTGAAACGCGCAGTCAAATATTTAGATGAACTTGCCGCAAAAGGAACTATCCATAAAAATAAAGCAAGCAATCAAAAATCGGCATTAGCAAAGTTTGTAAACAAATTAGCATAAACTAATCTGCTTGCAATTATAGAAGCCCATCCTGCAAACATCGGGATGGGTTTTTTTATGTACGAATGTTCACCAGCCAATTGTTGATGCTGATTCTGCATCAGACTTTATTTATTTTCCTCTTCCATTGAATCAAGATTGAAAAGTGCGTACGTTTCCATTGCTCGTTGGCGTAATCGAAGGCGGGCAAAGACTAAAAACAGGAGAGAGTTTTCATGGATGTGAAGGCTCTAAAATTGTAAGTGAGATTGTAAGGTGGAAAAATCTTGACCAGCATTTTTGCATCTGGAAATAAAGTCATCCTTCTGTTTTCTTACGATGGGATTACAATCATTACCAAACTTTTAATGAGAACTGATAAGATTGCATCAGTTCCGGATGAATATAAAAGATACTGGTTCGATAGCTTTACAGAATTCGCGCCCAAGATAAGATTTTGAATTCATAATTAAATCATTAAAAATTACAAACAGAGTCACCCTCTATTCAATGAAAGGTGTACGATCATGGCGACAAATAATAATTTTCCCGAGTTTGTGTCTTTTACAGTAACAAATGCCTGTAATCTAAGATGTCGAATGTGTGGTCAATGGAGCGAAGATGGATACGTCAAAAAAAATACAAAACAATCCACGCATCATACAAAAATGGGACTGGAGGATTGGATACGTCTGGTTGATGAAATTTCAAACTATAGCGTTAGATTTATTCTCGTTCGTGGGGGCGAACCATTTCTCTTTCCCCATATAATGGATCTTCTTCGATATATACACAATAAGGGGATTTTTATTTCATTGGATACAAATGGAACGTACTTGGAAAAGTATGTAGAGGAGATAATTCAATTAGGGAACATGCATATTACTTTTTCAATTGATGGACCAGAAGAAATTCATGATTATGTTCGAGGAGTGAACGGCAGTTTCAAAAAGACAAAGAAGAGCATAGAACTCTTAAATATGTTGGATAAGGAAAATAGAATCAGTAGAAGTATATGCTTTACGATAAGTAAATATTCCTATAGAGGCTTGGGAAAGATGCCAGATGTGGCAAGAAGCGTGCATATCAATTCTATTAATATTGTGCCTTACTATTATGTTTCTGCAGAAACTGGCAGAAAATATGAAAATGAACTGAGAGAGCATTTCAATCTGCCGGCATATTCCTGGAAAGGTTTTCATCATGTCGATTCGGGAGTTGATATTGAATTCTTTTTGGAAGAACTCAAGAAGTACAAAGAGAGTCTTAATGGCATAGAAAATTTTCCTTATATGCCTTTGACAGAAGAAGAATATAAAATCTGGTTTAGTGATGATGTAACGCCGGTTGGATCGTTAAAATGTAATAACGTTGAAAATCTTATAGATATTCAACCTGATGGTGAAGCCAATTTCTGCGTCGATTATCCCGATTATAGTTTTGGCAACGTTAAAGAGGCAACTATTCAGGAACTCTGGAATAGTACGCAGGCACAGAAATTTCGAGAATATCGACGTAAGCAACCATTAGCTGTGTGTTATCGTTGTGGCGGAAAATATATTTCTGAACTAAAGGGATAGAGAATTTTATGATAGAGCAAATAAAGACTGAGGGACACGGATAATAATAAAATTATTTTATTATTGGATAAGATTTCGACAGATACCAGACGATATTAACTATCGTGGAATTGGTAGAATTGCATCGGTGAAAAATTTCTTGTATCATTGATAGCACGTGCGGGAGTAATTCAGTGGTAGAATGTCAGCTTCCCAAGCTGAACGTCGCGGGTTCGAGTCCCGTCTCCCGCTCTCTCTTCAATCCTTTTCAAAGCCCTTCTACTTTGATTCTATAACCTCAAATTCAACTGATGCTTCTGTTCGTTCCCACTGAAGCTTGAGTACGCCGCGCTTTCCTTGAAGCGGCTCGATAGAAATTGTGAATTTCTCCACATTGTAAGGAAGCAATGTTACTTTCATTGGCAGGCGCGCTAAGTCAAGCGACCTGTTGTAAACGGTTCCCCACTGTCCTGTTTGCTTGTTAATGATAAGCCACCAACCTCGTTTTGTTGGTAGCGTGTAGAGCGTATAAGAGCCTTTGGGAATACGCACCTTGTTGATTAAAAGATCGCTGGTTGTCGTCAAGGATGTTGCAGCGTTGGCTCCTGTCCGCCAAACCTGTCCATAAGGAACTACACCGCCAAAAATTTTTCGTCCACGCACAGAAGGCCGGCTATAATCAACAACAAGACGAGCGCCATCAATATATCGAATCACAGAATCGCGAGGACTCGGCAGCAGCGGTTCCTGGCTTACGTGGAATGGCGCTTCGATGTAAGTTGTTTCCCATTCGAGTACAAGAGCGCCTTCCGATGCACTGCGTTTCTGAATCCGAAACGTAAGTTCCTCGACTGGTTTTGAGAGTCGTTTCGGCTGTACATCGATTCGTGCAAGATCGAGCTGAGAATTATACACGGTTCCCCATTGCCCTGTTTGTTTGTTGATAATGAATTTCCATGTCGTCTCAGTTGGAATGGTATAGAGCGAATATTTCCCTTGAGGAATGATTGCGCCTTCCATTTCGATATCTACTTCGGTTTCAAGTTCAGTGGATTGTCCAGCGCCAGTACGCCACACTTTATAATATGGAACTGAGCCGCCAAATATTTTTCTCCCGTTCATTGTCGGCTTTCCATAGCGTATCATAATAGATTTATCATTGAATGTTTCCTTTACGGAATCGCGACGGAATGATGGCGGCTTCTGTGCAAACGCTGTTGTTTCAAACGCGCTAATAAGTGCAAAGAGCAAAACAATTTTTGACTTCATATTATATTTTTTTGGTTGGAACACGTTCAACATATTTAATTTTTTCGGTATCGACCCGTACAATATCTCCCGTTTCAACAAACTGTGGAACAAGGATTTCCATTCCATTTTCAAGAGTCGCACTTTTCATTGTATTATCCTGAGCATCACGGACGCTTGGTCCTGTCATTGTTACCTTCAACTCTACAATTTTTGGAAATTGAATGTTAACCGGTTCCTCTCCGACGAGTTCAACCGTAAGGACGGTTCCTTCTCGTAAAAATTTTTCAATTGGTCCAACGACAGTTTTCGAAACGCCAATCTGTTCGAATGTTTTTGGATCCATGAAGTAGAGTTGCTCGTTATCTGCATAGAGATATTCCATTTGCTTCTTTACAACTTCTACACTTTCGAGTTTATCCGTTGGTTTGAATCGCTGGTCGCTGAAGCGCCCAAAGCGTATATCTTTCAGTTTCAATTCGATGAAACCATGCATTTGTCCGCTTCCGGCATGGTGAATGACATCAAGAACCCGAACCATTCTCCCATCGATAATAACGACAGCGCCAGGCTTGATCTCCGATACAAGTACCATAACATTCTCCTCCTTTCATATTAGAGTGAAGGGAAAATATGTTACTGTTGTTGTTCGCTAAGTACAGACTTATATACAGAATAGGTATATTCATCGAAACATACAACATAGACAGCTTCGAGGAGTTGATTGTTCGAAAGAGCTGTGATTATTTCTTTCAGAGCAATGGGAACAGCGCGTTCGAGCGGGAAACCATAAGCGCCCGTGCTGATCGATGGAAAAGCAAGCGTACGGAGTTTGCGCTCCTGAGCGATTTCAAAACATCGACGATAACATTGTGCGAGAAGGTTCTCCTCATTGTGCGAGCCGCCTCGCCACACAGGACCAACAGTGTGAATAACAAATCGTGCCGGTAAATTGTAACCTTTTGTAATTTTAGCATCGCCTGTTGCACAACCGTGTAATTGTTTACATTCCTCCAGTAATTGTGGTCCGGCTGCGCGGTGAATTGCCCCATCGACTCCGCCGCCTCCTAAAAGTGTTGTGTTTGCTGCATTCACGATTGCATCAACAGCAAAAGTGGTTATATCTCCCCGAACAATATGGAGTTTGCTTAATACGGTCTGCAGTTCTTTCTCGTTCATTGAACCTCCTGCGGTCGTGCAACCATAACGCCACTCTGTTCAGAATTTTTTTGTAAGTACTTCCAAAGTGGAATTTGTGTCATTTGAACAGCAGAGCCCGGAACTGGTGCATGGATAAAATAGAGATCGTTATTTTTCTGAAGCGCTATGCCAGTATGTGAACAATCGAGTCCCTCTTTTGTTGTGGTAATAGCAATGATGTCTCCACTATGGATTGATTGTGCAATCGAAGACACTTTGCTCTTTGGAATATAGAAAAGTTGTCTGCTGTTAATTTCTTTTTCGACAGATTGTATTGCACGAAAGGCGGCATCATCGCGAAGCGCTGGATACAATTCACGATGCATTGTCATAAAGTTAATGGTTTTTTTGTATGGAACGTCGCCGAGTTCCTTCGTGATGTTCTTTAACACACCTTTCTCCTCATTATTGTAGAAGTAATCGGATGTGTAGTGGAGACGACTTGCAAATCCGTCAATGATGCCATTTCTGTATCTCAAGAATTGTACTTCATTGCAGAAGCCGTCGTACGTTGTTGTACGCTTCTTGATGCAGCGAGCAAAGGCGAGAGAATACTCATAGAGCGTTACGCAATCCACTCCATCGAGTCGTATGATGAGACGTTCTCCGTTTTCCAAATCGAGCGTATGAGCGACGTACGGCGTACCAATGAATGATCGAGCGATGTCGGTAACGATTTCGGGAAGTGGCTTCTGCGATAAATGATGCTTTGCAGCGTATCGAAATTTTTCTTCGCAGAGACGTTGCTGGATATCTGAGAACGAAAGGAATGAAAACGCATTGGCACGATACAATACGCTTGCAATGACTGAGAGATATCCGCATTGTAGAAATTCGCGACGATTCATACTTCATACCGAATTAAGAAGCTGATATTGCACCATTGTTAAAATGGCATCGATTCGGGAGCTTCGCCTGGAATGAGTTGCTCTGCACGGAACCCGGCGCTGTTTTCAAAACGCGCATACTCTTTTACAAAATGGAGTTCAACAGTGTCAATTGGACCATTGCGCTGTTTGCCAACAATGATTTCTGCAAGTCCTTGTGTCGATTTGTTCTTTTGTTCTTCGATGCCGTACATCTCAGGGCGATGCACAAAGATTACAACATCGGCGTCTTGCTCGATGGCGCCAGATTCACGCAAATCCGCTAACGCCGGACGTTTATCGGAACGAGCTTCGACGGCTCTGTTGAGCTGCGAAAGCGCAACGACAGGAATATTGAGCTCTTTTGCAAGAGCTTTCAGCGAGCGCGAGATGCCAGAAATTTCCTGCTCACGACTTTGAGCTCGTGGACCTTGCATAAGTTGCAGGTAATCGATTACAATCAACCCCACATTGTGTTCTGCTTTTAACCGACGCGCTTTCGCTCGAAGTTCAAGAATGCTGAGCGCCGGCGTATCATCAATAAAAATTTTTGCTTTGTAGAGTCGTCCAACGCTGGTGCTTAGTTTTCGCCATTCATCTTCAGGAAGTCTTCCCGTGCGTACTTTCTGAGCGTCCACGCGCGCTTCAGCGCACATCAAACGCATCACAAGTTGTTGCGCGGACATTTCGAGACTAAAAATTCCAATTGGAACATCGTCCATCACGGCGGCGTTTCGAGCCACAGAAAGCACAAATGCAGTTTTTCCCTGCGATGGTCGCCCAGCAATAATGATAAGATCAGAAGGCTGAAATCCACCCGTGAGCGCATCGAGATCGATAAATCCAGAAGGAACGCCTGTAACGCCGCTATGTTTTCCGTGGATGCTCTGCAGTAAGTCCATCGTTTTATGGACAGCCGAATCCATCGAGACGAAGGATTTTTTCATTCGTTGTTCTGAAATATCAAAAATATTTCGCTCGGCTTCATCGAGAAGCTCTAACGGATCTTCCGTCTCATTGTATGCGCGATTTATAATTTGCGATGACGTTGAGATAAGCTGGCGCATGAGAGCTTTTTCGAGTACAATATGAGCATGGTACTCAACATTTGCAGCGCTCGTAATTTTAGAAGTAAGCTCAGTGAGATAGTACTCTCCGCCAACTTTTTCGAGTTCACCTCTTCGGCGCAATTCTTCACTCAGCGTAATAAGGTCAACGGGTTCGCTTCGCTCGAACAACGCAATCATAGCTTTGAAAATACTTTGATGGGCAGGTTTGTAGAATGCCGAGTCGTCGAGCACTTCAAGAGCTTTTGCAATTGCTTCCTTTTCCAGAAGCATAGCGCCAAGGATTGAGGCTTCGATATCAATTGCCTGCGGCGGCACATGACGATCGCTCTCAGGCATTTGCGATGGAAGATAGCCGCCAGTTTCTCGGTCGGTGGAAATCATATTGTTGCGTTGAAAATTTTTCATTGCCATCTCATTAAAATCTCTTCAAATGTACAGAACTCCTTGCATCAATTCAATCGCTAAAGCGCTGGTGCAATAAAGAGACCAATGCAGTAGGTGATAAGCGCTTCGCCTAATCCTACAGCGGTCATTTCTGCTCCGCTCTTGAGCCACGATCTGCCAGTAACAATCACCTTTGATGCACCAACAATAAAGTGTGCGGCAGTGCTAATCACAAATGAAATGATCAATCCTTCTGTGCCTGTCCAGAAGAAAAATGGAAGCACCGGAATGATTGCGCCGAGTGCAGTGCTCAGCGTTGCGCTGAAAGCTGATTTCCATGGATGCGGAAATGTTTGTTCCGATAATCCAAGTTCCTCATGCGCCAATGTTTTCAAAAAATGTTCTGGTTGCTCAGCCAACTTTGCTGCCATATTCTTCGCTTCTGTTTCCGAGAAGCCTTTGAGCTGATAGAATAATTCCAGCTCTTCTATTTCTTCAGCTGGATTTTCTTTGATTTCTCGCTTCTCGCGTTCCATTTCCGCTTCGTAAACTTCGCGTTCCGATTTCGTGGCAAGGTATGCGCCGCTTCCCATCGATAAAGCAGAAGCGATAGCAGCAGCCATTCCACTCAAGAGAATAAACTCGCTATTCACCGATGTTGCGCCGGCAACGCCGCTCACGACGCCAAACGCCGCGCCCAATCCATCGTTGACGCCATAAATTGCCTGTCCAATCCAACCACCGGCTGTAACATGCCAGCGCTCTCTTCCAAGAATTTTTTCGAGCCTATGTTGCGGAAGTCGAGCGTCGACAGGCGAGATTAATTCTTCGAGTACTTTTGCATGCGCTTTTTCTTCCGTTTGAATTGTACGAAGAGCTTCGCGTTCACTATCTTGTTCAGATTGTGAAATCAGCGTCTCGTAGAGTCGATCTGCATTGGATTCTCCTTCTTCTAATAATTGTAATGCGGTATTGAGCGTACTGCGGAGAAGAATGCGGCGACGAATTTTCTCAAAGGGTGTTTCTGCGTAAGCTCCGACGGAAACACCATATCGTTCCAATTGTTGAGACCATTGACGCGCATGGCGTTCTTCCGATTCAGCAAGTCGTTCAAGAATTTTTTTTCGTTCTGTATTCATTTCACGTTCTGCAAGCGCGCGATAGTTCTGAGCGCTCTTCATTTCATCGCGCCATGCTTTTTTTATGTTTGCAATAAATTCTTTTTGACGATTCATCGTTTTTTCATTTTTAAGAAGATATAAGTAGAAATTTATTGCTCTTTCTGTTTTAGTTCGTCATATAATTTTCGGAAGCGCTGAACATCTTCCCAGCAAAGGCGTTTCCAGTTCGGATTCCGAAGCAATGCGGCTGGATGATATGTTACCATCAGTGGAATCCCGCGATAGTCAAATACTTTTCCTCGAAGCTGGGCAAGCGATGTATTTGTCTTCAGGAGAGCTTGTCCTGCAATGCGACCAGCGCAGAGAATAGCTTTTGGATGCAGAATCTCGAGTTGTTTTACAAGATACGGTTCGCAGAGAGTAATTTCTTCCGGCAATGGTTCACGATTATTTGGAGGTCGGCACTTCAAAATATTGCAGATAAACACTTCTTCGCGATGGAAATGGATAGCTTCAAGAATTTTATTAAGCAACTGTCCAGCTCGTCCAACGAATGGCTTGCCTTGTTCATCTTCATCGGCGCCAGGCGCTTCTCCAACTACTACCACTTCAGCCTGAGGATTGCCAACGCCAAATACAAAATTTTTCCGTGAAGCGCCGAGACTGCACTTTGTGCAAGTTCGAATCATCTCATTTAAAGTATCGAGGTCTTCCGCTGTTGTCCATGGTTCCTGCGGTAATGAAAACTCTTGAGTTTTCTTTTTTGCTTTTGGCTGCTGAAAAGGCATGCCAAAAAGATCCTCTGGTTCAACTTCGTTCGGTATTTTTGATGTCGGTTTCATAGATTGATTCGTTGATTCTTTCTGTAGTTGTTTTGATGGAATAAGAATTTCGTCTGAATATAATTCTTTATACTGCTGAAAGTAACGTTCGATCGATTCTATTGCTTTCGCTATTTCATTCTTCTGTAAATCCATAAACAAGAACGATATTCTCTTCTTTTCAAAAATAGATGTATTGTGGACGACAAAACCTAATTGCTTTTTTAACTATGTCAATGTACCAAAAAAGAGAGGAGTTACAAGAGTGTTTTAATTTTATCAAGAATTTTATTTGCTACATCGATTTTGGGAAGCTTTGGGTACTCAACAATTTCACCGTAGCGATCGATTAGCGTAACTGTATTCATATCGGAACCAAACACTAAATTCTTTTTGTTGAAGGAATTCAAAACAATAACATCAAGATTTTTTTTCTGAAGTTTTTCCTGTGCGTTTGCTAACTCATCTTTTGTTTCCAGCGCAAATCCAACCGTAACCAGTTTCTTCTTTTTCTTGCCAATCTCCGCGAGAATATCTGGGGTTGGGTTGAGCGTGAGCTGAAGTGAAGATGAGGCAGAGGATTTCTTGAGCTTGTCTTTTGCAACTTGCGCCGGCATAAAATCCGCAACAGCAGCAGACATAATGAGCGCATGCGCTTTCTGCACATTGTTTCGCACAGCTGTAAGCATTTCCTGAGCAGATTCGACATCGATTCTTTTTACATTCCGTGGAGTTTCAAGCGACGTTGGTCCAGAGATAAGAATAACTTTAGCGCCGCGTTGCATTGCGGCGGTTGCAATTGCAAATCCCATTTTTCCGGAAGAGCGATTCCCAATGAATCTTACAGGATCGATTGCTTCGTACGTTGGTCCAGCTGTAACAACAATAGTTCGATTCTTAAAATCTTGAATACTCTTATCGAGAATGTTAGATATTTTTTCGACAATTGATTCAACTTCTGGCAATCGTCCTTGTCCATGGATACCGCTTGCAAGTTCACCAGAAGGCGGCTCCTCCACATAGTATCCACGCATCTTCAATGTTGCGAGATTCCGTTGTGTCGCTTCATTGATGTACATATCAACATCCATTGCAGGCACAAGGAGAATTGGTTTCGGGGTCGCTAGCGTAACAACGGTAAGAATGTTATCCGCAATTCCGTGCGTGAGCTTTGCAATCGTATTGGCTGTTGCAGGCGCGATAACGACAATATCCGCCCAATGCGCCAATCGCACGTGGCTTACGCTGATATTGCTATCTTCAGGACTTTCAGTTGCCCAAAGGTCTGTATAAACAGGATGTTTACTTAAAGCCGAAAATGTTACCGGAGTAACAAAATGAGTTGCAGCTTCCGTCATCATTACTTTGACGTCAGCGCCTGCTTTAACAAGTTGACGCACGAGGTAAGCAACTTTATATGCAGCAATTCCGCCGGTAACTCCAAGGAGAATGCGCTTACCGTTGAATGTTGACATTACGCTTGCTCAGCGCTTGGTTCTTTTGAGAAGAAATCAGGTTCTTGTTTGTAGTAGTACTTCAATTTCCGTTGATGAAACTCTTCCAGCGCAATTTCTGTTGGCTTCGGGCGCTTCTCGAATTCTATACTGATCTTCAATTGGTCTGGATTTGCAATTACAGTATCAAGATCTTCTTCGGACTCTTGCACTGGAGAAAGCGCTCGAATTGTTTCCAGACGCTGCGCCAATTCTATTTTTAAGTCATCGTGTATTTGCCGTGCGCGCTTCGATGAAATAATGATGGCTTCATAAATGTTTCCTGCAATATCGAGGATTTCAGAAATTTCAACAGGTTTTACTGACACTGTATGTACTCCTTTTCTTTTATTGAATAATTTTATGCTACACTTTATTTTTCAAACTTTCACCGAGAATAATTTTCTCAACGCGATCGATTGCTTCCTGTAAATCATCATTGACAACAACATAATCAAACTCTTTCTGTAAACCAAGCTCCATCGAAGCTCGTTCGAGACGTTTTTTGAGCGCTTCTTCGTCTTCTGTTTTTCTTTTAATAAGTCGCTCGCGCAGTACGTCTAAGCTTGGCGGTGCAATAAAAATGAGCACAGACTCTTTTGGAAAATGTTTCCGAATCGAGAGAGCGCCTTTTACATCAATATCAAAGAGCATCAACGTATGGTCCCGAAGAGCTTTTTCAACTTCTCTCTTCAACGTACCGTAGTAATTTCCATAAATTTCTTCCCACTCGATTAAATTTCCTTGTCGTATGTACTCTTCAAATTCTTCCCGTGTAAGGAAGAAGTAATCTCGTCCATGGATTTCACCATTTCGTTTCGGACGTGTCGTTGCCGAGACAGAAAAAAGAATTTCAGGATGTCGTTGAAGAATCGCTCTTGCAATTGTTGTTTTACCACAACCGCTGGGGGCAGAAATTACAAAAAGTTTCCCTTCCATAAGAATCGTTATTCAATGTTTTGAACTTGTTCGCGAATTTTCTCTATCTCTTCTTTGATAGCAACAACGAGATGCGCAATTGTAGCGTCACAAACCTTTGAACCAATTGTGTTTGCCTCGCGATTCATCTCCTGAAGTAAGAAGTTAAGCTTTCGTCCAGCGGACTCGCTGTGTTGCAGCGATTCTAAGAAAAATTTGTTATGACTATGGAATCGAACACACTCTTCGGTTACATCAAGTTTATCAGTCAGTAACGCAATTTCCAACTCGAGGCGTTGCTGATCCATGATGGATGGGTCGTTTACGAGCAACGCGATCCGTTCCTGTAAACGAATTCGTTCTTCGGGAATTCGATCTTTCGAAAGCTGCTCAATTTGTGTTATCGTTTCATCAATCCATGCGATGCGTTGCGCTAGATCCTTCTCAAGCTCTTGTCCTTCTTCTCTCCGCATTGTATTCATTGCTTCGAGCGCTTGCTTCAATGTCTCGACGGTTAAATTCCATTCCTCGAGCGCTGTGTCGTCTTCTTCTTCTGGCTCGAATATTTCGGAGAAGTGGAGAAGATGCTCGATGGTAATTTTTTCTCGCAAGCCGATTGACTTTTTAAGTTCATTCAGTAACCGATATACTGCTTTTGCAGCGTTATGATTCAGAGTTACTGGAATTGCGCCGTCGTTCTCTCGTTCTATTTTTATTGATACGTTCACACTTCCACGATTAATGTATGCCCGAACAATTTCTTTTACTTCGCGATCGCGCGAGCTGTGCTGCCGAGGCAGCCGAGCCGCAACTTCCAGATATCGATTGTTGACGCTTCGCACTTCTACGGCGGCTGTAATTCCATTTCTGGAATTCTCGGCTTTTCCAAATCCGGTCATGCTTATGATCATAGAATATCCTTTTTGAACTATAAAAGGTACGGAAAAAATGAAGTTAGGGCAAGAATTAGTTTCCTGTGTAATTTTACAACAAGAAGGAATACAAAGACAATAAAAATTTACAAGAATAGCAGTGTTTCAACTATCCATGTTTAATGTTATGGCAAAAAATTGTATACTTGTAGTAGAACTACATCGAAAATATAAATTTATGACAAAAGCATTAGAGTTATCTTACTATATCGAGGAAAATAAAGAAAAACTGAATCCTCTGCTCATTCTTACGCACGACTATCCAGATCCGGATGCACTGGCGTCGGCATACGCGTTACACTATCTTGTTCAGAAAGCAGGCCTTCGCTCAAAAATTGTTTATGGCGGAAATATTGGTCGCTCAGAGAATCGCGAGATGGTACGCCTGCTAAAAATTCCCGCGTCGAAACTTCGTTCATCCGATTTTCGATTCTATCCAAACATTGCACTTGTGGATACGCAACCTGGATTTGAGAATAATTCATTTCCGAAAAAAAGGCATGCTGCAATTATCATTGACCAACATATTGCTTCACAAACCCCGGAAGCTGGTTTTGTCATGATCGATACAGAAGCTGGTTCGACATCGGCATTGCTGGCTCGCGAATTATTAGCAAAAGGTTTTGACCTTTCGACAAAACTTGCCACTGCTCTCGTGTATGGAATTCTCTCCGACACACTCGATTTTTCCCGCACAACGAATCGTGAAACAATTGATACATACTTTGAACTGCTTCCGCTTGCGGATATGAAACTTCTTGCACGTATTCAAAATCCTTCTCGACCGCGACAATTTTTTGGAGAAATGCTGCACGGAATCAGAAATGCACAGATTCGTCAACGACTGGTTGTTTCCCATCTCGGAGAAGTTGGAAATCCCGATCTCGTTGCTCAGATGGCGGACTTCCTTTTAACCTGTGAAGGAACTCAATGGGCATTTTGTACGGGACGATACGGAGATTATCTCCATTTTTCCATCCGAACGAATTTAACAGATGTCTCAGCAGCGTCCGCGCTACGAAGCATTGTTGATAATCCACGGTCGGCTGGTGGATATGGACAAGTTGCTGCTGGAAAAATCAAAATTTCTGATCCTAAAAATCCTCAGGCATGGGAAGAAGCAGAACGTACCCTGGTGGAGCGTCTGACAAATAAGTTGAAATTGAAAAAGAATACTCACTTTCAGCCGCTGGTTCGCTCGTCGAAGGAAAAATCAAGTGAAAGGAGAGATGCCTATGCATGAACTATGGGAATCTGTAGGAATTACTGGGCTCATTGATATCGTTGTCATGACGATTATCATCTATTCCATCCTTGTATGGTTCAAGCGCACCCATGCGGCATTTGTTGCACTTGGACTTTTTATGGTCGGAGCGGCTTACCTGATTGCACGCCAGCTCGGACTTATGCTCACTACGACGATGTTCCAGGGATTCTTTGCTATTATTCTTATTGCGGTTGTTATTATTTTTCAGGAAGAAATTAAAAGATTCCTTGAACAACTTGCGAGCAGAAGTGTTTTAAGGAGGAGATATCGACGGCGCATTTTAAGCGATTGGCAGAAGAATGTGGATATCATTGTAGATGCAGTTCACTCTCTTGCGAATGACCACATTGGAGCGCTCATTGTGATTCGAGGGAAAGATCCAGTTGTTCGCCATCTCAATGGCGGAGAAGACCTTGATGGAGAATTAAGTCAACAACTGCTTGAAACGCTTTTCATCCCTGGCTCGCCAAGCCATGACGGCGCTGTCATTATTGAAGAAAATAAAATTACGAAGTTCTCTTGTTATCTCCCACTTTCAAAAAATTTGCGGAAGCTTCAAAAAGCCGGAACACGGCACGCTGCTGCTTTAGGAATGGCTGAAGTAACAGACGCATTCTGCATTGTTGTATCTGAAGAGAAGGGAACTATCTCGGTTGCGCGAAATAACGACATCACTGTTATGCGCGACGCTGAAGAACTTCGCTCACGACTGGAAGCGTTCTATCAGGAAGTAACTCCTTCAGCGAATGTAAAGCCGTTGAATAATCTCTTTCGGCAAAATTACCGCGAGATGATCATAGCATTGGTTTCCACCCTTATACTCTGGTTCTTCTTTGTCCATGAATCTAAAATTGATTACCGAACATACATCCTTCCAGTAGTTCTGGAAAACGTTCCATCAACGCTTGTAGTAAAAAGTATTGAACCTCAAGAAGTTGAAGTAACATTTTCAGGTCCGCGCCGTCAATTTCTTGTCTTGAATGAAAAATCACTGAAGATAACAGTTACCATTTTCAATGGAAGAGAAGGTACTTATCGGCGAACAATTACAAGATCGAATATCGCTTTTCCAGAAGGGCTTTCCGTCGAGTATATTCATCCGCAACAAATCATTATCCAATTGAATAAGAAGGAATAAACATTGCACTATTCTTAAGGAGTTTCCTATGGTTCAAACTAAAAAGGTTCGATATGGTATTATAGGATTTGGTGGATTTGCTGAACGAGTTATTGCGACGGCAATTCTCGAGTCGCCGAATTCTCAACTTGTCGCTCTTCAGAAACGTTCTGCAGCTGAAGCAAAGGCAAAAGCCGAGAAGTTCAACGTACCTCTTGTATTCTCTTCCGCTGAGGAACTTGTTCGGCATTCAGATGTAGATGCTGTGTTCATTGCCTCGCCGAACGCTTTACACGCGGAACAGACAATTCTTGCAGCGCGAGCCGGGAAACACGTCCTTGTCGAAAAGCCAATGGCAATGAATAGCGCTGAAGCACAAGCGATGATCGATGCTTGCAAGGATAACAATGTGAAATTGATGGTTGGCCATATGGTGCGTTTTTCCCCGGCAATTCAGTGGCTTAAGAAGTTGGTGAAAGCGGAAACGCTTGGAGAAATTCAGTACGTTCGCACCGAGTATGTCTATAATGCGCGGTTCTCGAAACGAAAATGGCTCTATGATAGAAAACTCGCAGGAGGCGGACCCTGGTTTGATATCGGCGTCCATTGTCTTGATACGATGCGATACGTACTCGAAGATGACGTAGTTTCTGTACGGAGTCATATGCATCCGACACCAACGGAAGAACGCACCGAGGGAACATTCATTGGAGCGCTTCAGTTTTCCAAAGGAACAATTGGAAGCATTACGTGTTCATTTGAAGTTTCATTTGGTCGTTCGATATTCGAAATTGTTGGCACAGAAGGAACTGCGGCGCTAACCGATTTTACATTGAGCGACCGTGATGTTAAAATCGTCATAACCGGCGGAAAGAATGGCGCGCCCGAGCCTCCTGACGTTGAAAGAATTTTTGTGCCAAATCTTTACGAACGGGAATTCACCTTGTTTTCGGATGCCATTCTTGATAACATCGAATCCCCAATTCCAGGAGAAGAGGGATTAAAGAATCAACTCGTTCTCGACGAAGGAATCAAAGTGTAAAGAGTTGATCTCAACCATACATTTTGTTAAGCTTTGTCATACAATTTAAAAGCACAGAAACAAATGCCGATAGCTCGCTAATTAGCTATTTGCTTATTGCCATAGTCCAACGAATGGTATAAAATTTCACTATATTTCTATGCTTAATTTTCTTGACCGATTGTAGATTTGCTTCCAATTCGGTGCGCTTGACAACACTTCCTAATTTCGGTACTTTGGAAATGAAATGAGTAGTAAACAAAGAAATATTGCAATTTTAGGCTCTACGGGTTCAATTGGTCGCAATAGTCTGGTTGTGCTTGGCGCATTGCCAGAACAATTTCGAGTTACATATCTTACGACCAATGTAAACATCGATCTTCTAGAGGATCAAATTTCCAGGTTTCACCCTCGTGGCGTGGTTGTCTTAGATGAACAGCAAGCGCAACGTCTTCGTCAACGGGTTAGCAATGTAGAAGTACTATCTGGTGTCAAGGGACTTCTTGAAGTAGTACGTCGGGATGATGTTGATATCGTGCTCAATGCTCTTGTTGGTTTTGCAGGACTCAAGCCAACGGTCGAAGCAATACAACATCGAAAACAAATAGCGCTTGCCAATAAGGAGACGCTCGTTGTTGCTGGCGCAATTGTAACAGCTCTTGCAAAAGAGTACAATGTTCGGATTCTGCCTATCGATAGCGAACATAGCGCTATTTTTCAATGCCTTGTTGGAGAGGATAGAACACAGCTTAAGCGAATTATCCTTACAGCCTCGGGTGGACCATTTCTCAACACGCCAATTGAAAAATTTCATGGTATTACTGTTGAAGAAGCGCTGAAGCATCCAAACTGGAAAATGGGAAATAAAATAACGATTGATTCTGCAACGCTGATGAATAAAGGTCTGGAAGTAATCGAAGCATACTGGCTGTTTGGAATTCCTACCGAGAACATCGATGTTGTTATTCATCCACAATCTATTATCCATTCGATGGTTGAATTCATCGATGGTTCGATTAAAGCACAGATAGGTTTGCCAGATATGAAAATTCCAATTCAATATGCCCTTACCTATCCGGAGAGAATGCCGCTGAATGTACCGCATGTCAATTTTCCAAAACTTCATGCAATGACGTTCTTCGAACCTGATCGAACGAAGTTCCGCTGCCTTCAACTTGCCTATGATGCGCTTTCCATTGGCGGCACAGCGCCTGCAGTGATGAACGCTGCCAATGAAATTGCAGTGCAGGCTTTTTTAGAGAGGAAAATTTCATTCGATACAATCCCTCAATTGATAGAGCAAGCAATGGCAGCCCAAGCCAACCACCGTACGCTAGAAATTGAAAATACCATTGAAGCCGATATTGCCACACGTAAATTTGTGAGAACTTTAGTGTAAATTTTTTTATTACTGTTAAAAAGAGAAAGAAAGATTCTATGGAAATTGTAAGCATGATTTTTTATTTCATTATTACTATTGGAGTTCTTGTACTTGTTCATGAATTCGGACATTTTATTACAGCAAAGCTCTTCAAAATGAGAGTCGAGACATTTAGCATTGGCTTTCCGCCTCGCGCCTTTGGGAAAAAGATTGGTGAAACAGATTATTGCGTTTCGTGGGTTCCAATTGGTGGATATGTAAAAATTTCTGGAATGATTGACGAGAGTCTCGATACAGAATTTCTAAATCGAGAGCCTCAACCTTGGGAATTTAGAGCGAAGCCGCTCTGGCAACAAGCAATCGTACTCTCTGCAGGAGTACTGATGAATGTGATTCTCGCTATCATAATTTTCTGGGGGATAATTTTTTATCAGGGACGCGTAATTTATCCTGTAACTGAAATTGGATACATCAAACCAAACAGTGTAGCAGAAAAAGTTGGTTTCCAGGTACACGATAAAATCATTTCTATTAATAATAAACCGGTAAACAAATGGGATGATATCGAAAATCTCTTATTTACTGAAAATCTTGCTCCGACTCTCGAAATACAATTCATTCGAGGAAATGAACCACAAGTAATAAAAATTCCGCAAGCAGAGATTCCCAATATGGTCGATGAACGATTAGGAATTATGCCTGTAGGACTTGTGCCAGTGATAGGAGTTGTGGACAATGGAAAACCCGCTGCAAAAGCAGGAATGGCGGCAGGTGATACAATCCTTGCCGTTAACGGGAATCCAGTTCACTTTAGTGCGCTATCAGAGATAATCCAAAAGAATGCAGGGAAAGAAATTACAATCACGTGGAAACATCAGAACGAAATTAAGGAAGCTAAGGTTACCCCTACCGAAGAAGGCAGAATTGGCGTTATGCTGGAGATGGGATATACAGGACCGCAAGTTCACGAAAACTATGGCTTGATCGAAGCTCTTCCGATCAGTATCCGAGAAGTGTATGGAACAACGAAGCTCTTTTTAGTCAATATATCTCAAATTATTGTAGGAAAAGTATCGTTCTCCAAATCAGTCGGCGGACCAATCAAAATTGCTCAGTTAGCAAACCGCTCAGCAGAAAGCGGAGCTGTATCATTCCTTGGATTTGTAGCATTGCTCAGTGTAAGTTTGGCGTTGTTGAATATCTTACCGTTTCCCGGTCTCGACGGTGGGCATTTGATGTTTGTACTATTCGAAGCAATTTTCAGACGTCCTGTACCTGACAAAGTCAAAATTGTTCTTCAACAAGTTGGAATTACGCTTTTACTTGTGTTAATGATATTTGTCATCTATAATGATATTGTGAATTTTTGATACATCTCACATACGTGATCTTTCTCAAGGGGAAATAGAATGTTGAATACTACTTTAAAGATGCATTTATAAATTATATAAGGAGGTTTCCTATGGTTCACGCCAAAAGTTTTGGAAGACTGAACACACTTCTGTGTGGGATTTTCTTGTTGTGTTTCAATGGCTTGGTTGCTCAAGAGGTAATGCCTATTAATGTTATCAATAAGGTAGACATTACCATTAATGCACCTGACTATCAAATGGCTTATCTTGCAGACTTCATTGATGTCCGCTCTCAAAAGTTAAGTCCAACCATTTCAGGCGTTTCAATTGATATTGATGTAGTTGACCCTGCTGGTGGAACAGGCGATCTGTTTGTGGAAGCAGAAGTAATCGTTCAATTGCAAGGCGATCCAAGCAGCGATGTACTAGTCCGAGGAAGAACGAATAAATTCAAAGTGCCAGGGCATCGTACGTTATCGGCACGCGATTTTGCTAATGAGTCTGCTACACAAGACATTAAGGTGCTTCATGATGATTTCTACTATGAGAACACAAAACTGAGAAAACGTCTTGAAGATCTTGCGCAGACGACAGTAACTATACCACCTGGCATGTACAAAGTGGTAATGAGAGCAAAAAATTCCCGCGGCAATGTGTTAGGCTCGGCAGAAAAAACAATCGTTATTAGTCAAAGTAATGTCGAGGAAACCATAGTTGAAGTTATCGAACCAACTCAAGGGAGTGTGCTCTCGACCTTAACTCCCACCTTCGTATGGACGACAACTGCAAATGAAGTTATTGTTCGCGTGTACGAAGTTGGACAGGGACATCGTTCGATGCAAGACGCTGTTTCTGCAGCCCATCCATGCCTTGTGCGAAAAGTAACAGGAACAACAACGCTTATCTATCCAGCTGATGCCGAACGAAAATTAGAATATGAAAAAGCCTATGTCGTTCAAGCGAGCGCACTGGTAACAACGAATCGCGGTGTTGTTGAACGCCCAAGTAAGCCAATTCTCTTCCGAATTACCAACGATCGAATCGGTGGAATTCTGGATAAATTCTTTAGCAGTCAACCTTCGGAGGCGGCCTCAACATACACTCAACTTCGATCAGAACCGTCGAATTGGGTTCCATGGCAATCTTATGGAGTTATGATGCTCGATGGTAAAATTATCACAGCGGAAGACCTTGAAACGCTCTTGACATCATTGAGTCAGCAACAAGGTGCGAATATTTCTATCAGTATTGAGAACCGATAGAGGAGGGCATGACAATGAAAAAGCTAAACATGTTATTTTTGATGATTATAATTTCCCCATGGTTGGTTCTTGGACAAAGCAATCAGAAAGAAACAAAGGATATCACTGCGTACATTGTCAAAGTAATTCGCGATGTTGATATGCGTGCGCCTTCAAAGAGCTGGGAAAAAGCTGTTCCATTGAGTCAATTGAAATCAGGGTATGAAATAAAGACAGATAAAAACTCTCTTGTAATGATTCTCTTTGCCGATCAATCGAAATTGATTGTTCGAGAGAAATCTATTGTTACAATTCGTGGCGAAGTGCAAGGAAAACAGATTATAAATCGCGAAGTTCATATGGCTCAAGGAAATCTCTTATTCAATGTTAAGAAGGCTGAAACAGAACAATTTCGTTTTTCTACTCCAATATCTGTTGCTTCGATACGTGGGACACAAGGGAGTTTGAGAACAAGTGGAAGTGAAGATAATCTTATTATCAGAGAAGGATTAGCTGAATTTACAAACCTATTAAGCGGGCGAAGAATGAATGTAGGCAGTGGACAAAGAGGTACCGCTGATACGTCTGGCAATTTACAGGTAGACGCCGCAAGCGAGGATGAACTGTCGGACATCGATCAAGGCCAGAATATTCAAGAAGAACAGCCTGACAAAGGAGAAGGGCAGCAATCGACTCTGCCGGGGGTAAATTTCAGTAAACTCAAATCTACACAAGATGCATTTGTAAAAATAAACCTCGATCAAATTAAGGTTGTCAACGCTGCTGCTGTCCATTTCTATCATCGGAAAATGAATGAGCCAGAATTTATTGATATGCCGCTCACTATTGCGGGTAGACAAGCAACAGGAAAAATTGAAGGGAAGTATATTCAATATCCGAAACTTGAATACTATTTGGTTTTCACGTTAGCGGACGGTTCAACGATGACAATGCCAGAAGGAGGTTCAACAACTCCTGCGGCTGTCAATGTAGAGCCAATTCATCATGAATTGCGAATTCCAGGGCAAACTGGATCTCTTCAAAAGAAAGTACTCATAATCAAATGGGATGAATAAGCTCTGTGAAAATCTAAAATGAAAGAATGATAAACGGCGGATGATTACATCTTAGAGGCGCCCGCCGTTTTATTTGTGTGCGGAATATTTTCCAAAAAAATTTCAACAATATTTTGTGGGGTGCATATGCTTTTCAAGGTATGGAAGTACTTTTCTATTCTCTTATTTTGTGTTGTTTGTTTACAGAGCGATGCGCTTTATGCGCAGGGGAGCGCTTACATAAGCGAAGTACGAACATCGCAAGCAAAAGAACACGAACCTCTTTCCGTGAGCATTCGTTTGACACAAAGCGCTCAAGTTCAAAAAGCGCAATTGTTCGTTCGTGGATTCGGTGAAAGCGAATTCAAGGAACTCGAGATGTTCCTTTCTGGACGTGTTGCTGTTGCGACAGTTCCTTCTAAACTGGTTACTGCTCCTTTTATTGAATACTATATTATGATTCAAATGCCGGATAAAGTAGCATTCTATCCAGCAGAAAATCCTGAAGGGAATCCATTAAGAATTACCGTAGAAACGGTTGACCCAAAAGATGCAGAAATTAAAATGTTAAGCCCTGAACAGGGAGAAACCGTTGCAGCAGAAGATTTAGTTGTTGCAGTCTCATTGCTCTATACTTCCGATGCAGTCGACACAAAAAGAACACGTTTATACCTTGATGGAATTGACGTTACCTCCAGCGTAATTATTTCTGATGAGGTGATCCTCTTCAATCCAACTGCAACGGGTAAACAATTAGAGTTGGGCGCGCACTCTATTACTATTCAACTTTATGATACGACTGGAAAACCGTACTATACAAAAACAACATCTTTCAATCTTTCGACTGCTACCGCTCTGGAAGAGAGAGAACGTTCGTTTCAGTACAATGGCAGCGCTCAGTTAGAAGTTCGCAACGAATACATTGACGAGAATTCGACAACGTTTATTCGTGGCGATATTCAGGCAAACGGCTCGGCAAAACTCTATTCAGGGAGTCTTGATCTTCATCTTACAAACGAAGATAAATCTACTCTTCAACCACAAAATCGTTATCTTGCCTCTTTTCAAGCATCAAAGTATGCAAAGGTTCAACTTGGGGATGCCTATCCGGTATTTCCTTCGCTCTTTGTCAGTGGAAAGCGTGTACGTGGAGTTTCAGGTTCATTAGCGCTTGGCTTTTTCAATCTCGATATGAGCTGGGGGCATACTGAACGAAAGATCGAGGGCAAGGTTATCGGCGACACAACGTATGTTGATTCATCTACAGCTGCGAGTCGCCCGAAGGAGTCGCTTCCTATCAGTGGTTTAACCTATAGACTCTTTGAACCTGGAACATTTACACGCTCTTTCTTAGCAGTTCGTCCGAGCTTTGGAAGTGGAGAAAAATTCCAGATAGGTTTTAATTTTGTAAAAGCAAAGGATGACATCAATTCTATTCGTTATGGTGTTTATCCGCATGAAAATATTGTTGCAGGAACCGATTTTGTTGTTGCATTCGATAACCAGCGTATACGATGGACTACGCAAGTTGCTATGAGTCTCTTGAATAATGATATTACCAGTGGAAACCTTTCCGATGCGGCGATTGATTCCATTAGCGGAGTTTATGATACAACAAGAACTCCTTCGGAGCTCAAGGATGCTAAAAAAGACGCAGACGACTTGAAAAAAATTGCATCAATTGGAAGATCAATCATTACTATCAATGAATACCTCTCGCCACTCGATCCAATTAGCCATCTGCCTTCAACTGCAGTAGAGTCTGAACTTTCGCTTAACTATTTTAACAACTACGTACGTCTCTTTGCATTTCGGCGCGGAATATCATACGTTTCTTTTGGTAATGATTTCGTTCAGACCGATGTGGAAGGAATAAATCTTTCTGATAGGATTCGATTGTTGAAAAATAAATTGCTCTTAAGTGTTGCGTATGAAATGAAATCCAATAATACTCTCCACGATGAATCCGTTCCCACGACAGACTTTAACACACTCTCAACATCAGCTACAGTTTTTCCCGGCAGACGTTTACCATCCTTTACGCTTGGATATGGATTCTATACAAGAAAAAATGACGTTGATCTTTCAGAATATTATCGACTAAACAAACCACTGCTCAGAGAAAGTCGCCTCCCTGCTGATTCTGCAACTGCGGCGCTCTATCGTTCTCTCTATGTGTTTGCTCCTGATGATAAAATGTTGAATACCGCCGATGAAATTACAAACCGATACTACATTGGAATGAATTACGATTTTTCTTTTTATGGCAGGCAAACGTTCACCGTAACGGCGTCTATTGCTCAGAAGACCGATAAAACCTTCTATCATCGCGACCAGGATAATCTGAATGTTTCTGCATCTCTTACTTCTCTTTACAAAATTCCACTTCAAACAACAATTGGACTTGCCATCAGTCAGAATACTAGCTACCTCGCCCAACAGGATTCCGTTGGAGCTTATCTTCCAACGAAGATAGAAATGCCTTTCGATTATCAATCACTTACTCTCAGCGCTCGATATCGTTTGTTCGAAAATACATTGAACATTATTGGAACTTACTCTCCATCATTTGGGGATTTCCGTCGAACGCTTATTCAATGTGGCGCTGAGTATGAACCAATTGAACATCATTTTGTAACTGCAGAGTTTTCATTCCTTCATTATCCCGGAAGGCCAACCGATATTGTTGCAGGAATTATCTATCGATTTCTTTTTTAACATTTTACCAGTCCATTAAGAGGAAAGCTTACTATGACAGCATACGACTTTAAGAAAAAAATTCTCCCGCAGTTCATTAAAATTATTGTTGGCCTTGGACTTGGGGCGATAGTGCTTCTTCTCTGTGAAGGATGGATCGTCGATATTCCATTCTTAAACGATATAGATTTACTGACAATTGATTTACGATATCAAAGTAGATATAATAAAATTGGAAGTGAACGCGATCTTAAAAATAGAGGCGATGTAGTCATTGTCGGAATCTCAGATGATGATTTAAAAGGAATGGTTGAACCTTTTCCTTTTCCGCGCGATTACTACGCTCATGTCGTTGAGAATTTAAACGCCGCAGGCGCTCGTGTGATTGTATTTGATATAACGTTTGAATCACCCGGAAAAACAGCCTATGGCGATAGTGTTTTCCGGGCAACGCTACAACGATTCCCGAATGTTGTACTTGCAACAAAAGTTGAGACTCAAACAGCAATTCAAAAAGCCCTTGTACGTTCAACGGAACCATCGTATGATAATATTTTCTTCAATGATGCAAAAAATATTGGGGTCGTGAATATCCATAAAGACCGCGATGACATCTGCCGATCATATTTTCCAATGCTCGATGTACGAGGTTGGCTCACGCCAACTCTTGCATTTGCCGCTCTTAACACGGCATATAATCTTCCCCCTCTTTCTTGCCCTTCTATCACGCCGGAACATTTTGTATTTCGTGATCGAACCATCCCAAAATATGATGAAACAAGTTTTCTCCTCAATTACTATGGTCCAGTACAAACCTTCCGTTATGTTCCATTTTCTCAAGTCATCGATGATTCTTCTTTTCAAACAAAAGACGAACTGGAATTAGGAGAATCAATTGATGCATTTGATGAGGGAATGAAACAGTTGTTCAAGAATAAGATTGTTATCATTGGCTCATTGATGGCCGAAGAACGCGACTACCATAACGTCCCACTGTATGTGGAAGAAGGTGGGAAGAAAAACTATACGATGCATGGAGTAGAAATCCATGCAACAGCTATTCAGAACGTTATTGATAATTCTTTTATTAAGAAAATGGATGCAACAACCGAGAGAATCATTGTTCTCGTACTGGGACTTTTTTCATTTCTTGGTTTTGTCGCTCTAAAACAGATACGGACACGTCGGGTTTGGTTGATTGAAATTGGAACATTCATTGCTGTTCTCCTCCTCATTGGCGTCGTCGTTGAAATTTCACTCCTTGTCTTTACATCCTCACAAATTCTCATGAATGTTGTTAATCCATCTCTTACAATTGTATTCGCATACGTCGGAGCCGTAGTGTACCAATATTTAATTGAACGAGAACAGAAAGCTCTTATTAAACATGTTTTTAGCCACTATATCAATCCAGCAGTTGTCAATGAATTGGTTGCAAATCCAGAGAAGGCAAAGCTGGGAGGTGATCGACGAGAACTCACAGTCTTTTTTACAGATATTGCAAATTTCACAAACATTGCTGAACCGTACCACAACAAACCAGAACAATTGGTAGAAATTCTCAATGAATACCTCGATGAAATGACCCGGATTATACTCAAATATGATGGTACACTCGATAAATATGAAGGCGATGCAATCATGGCATTTTGGGGAGCGCCGTTGCCTCAAGATGACCATGCTTTGAGGGCTTGTATGGCGGCGATAGAAATGCAACATAGATTAGCGCACCTGAGAATGAAATGGGCAAAAGAGCGCCGCCCTCCGATTGAATCAAGAATTGGAATTAACACAGGAGTGATGATTGTTGGGAATATGGGCGGCAGGGACCGCTTCGATTACACCGTGATTGGCGATAGCGTTAATCTTGCATCACGGTTGGAAGGCGCAAATAAACAGTACCAATCGAAAATTATGATTAGTGAATTTACCTACGACCATGTGAGAGGCAAAATTACGGTTCGGGAATTAGATCTAATTCAAGTAAAAGGGAAATCCCAACCTGTGAAGGTATTCGAAGCTCTTGGACCTTCGCCAATGGAAATGACTCCACAACAAAAAGAGTCATTAGAATTATATCACGAAGGTCTACGATTATATCGTGAGCGAAAATGGGACGAGGCAATTGCCTACATGGAACAAGCGCTGGCGCTTGATAAAACATGTTATGTCGCTCAGCTCTACATCGAGCGCGCACAACTCTATAAAATTACTCCGCCGCCCGATGATTGGAATGGCGTATTCATTATGACGATGAAATGAGAACAGCGAAATTCTGTTGCAAATTCACAATGATGATGGAAACAAAAGAGAAGAATTTTTCGCACCCGAAATATTACTGTCTTGGATGAAAAGTGCGATGTACCTCTTTCAAATACTCACGATCGATATGAGTATAAATTTGAGTTGTAGAGATATCGGTGTGTCCTAACATTTCCTGAACAGCGCGTAAATCAGCTCCACCTTCTAGCAAGTGTGTTGCAAATGAATGGCGAAATGTGTGTGGATGAACTTCTTTTTCGATTCCAGCTGCTTTAGAATATTTTTGAACTAACCGGAAAACCATCGAACGTGTAAGTTTGGTCCCACGTACACTGAGAAATAAATAATCCCCCGATTTATTTTTCGATACAAATTGAAGCCGACTTTCTTTTTGATACCGTTGAATCCATTCTAAAGCAGAGCGTCCAATTGGTACAAAACGTTCCTTTGACCCCTTCCCAAAAACCAAAAGAAATCCATCGTTAATGAGTAAATCGGCTTGCTTGATATTTATCGCCTCCGAAACACGCACGCCTGTGGCATAGAGCGTTTCAAAGAGCGCTCGATCTCGAATACCTAAAGGAGTCGTAATATCTGGTTGCTGTAGAATCCAGTCTATTTCTGAAATTGTTAATACAGATGGTAAGGTTTTTGCTAATTTAGGCGCATCGATGAGTTCTATTGGGTTGTCTGAAAGAATCCCTTCCCCTAGTAGATATTTGTAAAAACTTCTCAAAGTAGAAAGCATCCGTGCCTGAGAACGTGGAGAGAGATATTGACTCTTAAGATGGTCGAAGAAAGATGCAATAATTTCTGGTGTGCTATTCCGTGCATCGTTAACTGAACGACGTCCAAGAAAAGTTATAAAATGCGAAAGGTCGAACGAGTAAGATTGAAGCGTATGAAGTGAAACGTTTTTTTCTAACTTTAGAAAAAGTAAAAACTGTTCTTTCTCTACCTCAAGAGGAGAAGAAACAGAACTCTGCTGGTGAATCTTTTTTTGCATATCACAATACTTGGAGCTTTCCCACTATTGTAGAAATTACTTTGCATCTTTTGTCTTTGGAACTTCAATATCGAAAGCCTGGTCAAGGTGTGTAATTTTCAACAGCGACAAAATTTTTTTCTGGACGCCGATAATCTTTACTTTCCCTCCATTTGCCCGCATCTTTCGTTCGGCAATGAGCAGTGCGCTCAATCCACTGCTATCGCAAAACTCAACATCTGATAAATCAATATGGAGTTCTTTTGTTTGTGGTTTGCAGAGAATGAGAAATTCTCCCTTTAATTCCGGAGAAATATTGGAGTCGAGCCGTTTCTCTTTCAACTTGAAAAGTACAGAAGATCCATTTTGTTTTGTTTCGTACTTCATACTTCTTTCCTCCTCACCTAAAACATATCAAGACATTTAAGGAAATTTCTATACGTTGCAACCGTATTGGTTGTTCCATGAGTCTGTACCTGTAAATTATAAAAGTGATCGCTATACGGTTTTACAAATCCAATACGAAGCGGAGCATTCGATGTCTTACACAAATATGCGCTGGGCAAATGCAAACCGAGATTAAGATCAATCACTACATCAAAAGTATTCAAAAGAAGTTTCGATTGCAAGCGTCGACGAGGAATATAGTACCGTGAAATATCATCATTCGTATAGAGAAATGTTTTTACGGGAGGAGCAGGGGCGAGGTGGAACAGGAGGTCTTCGCGAATAAACAATGTAAGGCGCTCATAGGAGAAGCGATGGAGGAGGTAACGAATAAGGGATGAAGTGGCTTCCGGTTCTATTGGAGTTTCTGGGAAGAGAATCAATACGCGTTGTGAATGTTCTAACGCTTCTGTAAAACGAAATGCACGGTCGGAATGATAAGACAATCGCAACCGTGCATACTGTAATCCTATTTTTGTACGGAGTACTTCAAACATGCATTTATTTGTTCTTGTATCGATCCTTTAGCGCCTCTAGCATGCGCTTAACAAAATTTTGGTCGAAGAAGTAATAGCGAACCTCAAGTCCTGCACGTAGAAAGCTATCATTTCCATTTGTATCATCGCCATTGTAGTATTTTGAGTTTGTATAGACGTATTCCCCTTTTATAGTAAGAGACCAGAATTCATTGATGAAATAGTCCAATCCTCCGCCGCCGCTATAGTGAACATCGAAAGTGTTTCCACTACGATATTTACCATCTTTCGTGTGTGGATCATAAAAAACAGCCGCAGCTCCACCAAAGATAAAAGGATTGAATGAACTGGAAGGCGCCATATCGAGACTCAAGTACCCTGCGCTGTACATATAATCTGTCGAGACAATATTCGATTTCCCAATTGGTTGCCAGCGTAATTTCCCCATACCAACATTTGCACGGATGCCAAGATATTGAATTGGAGAATAGAAGAGACTAGCTCCACCATCGCCTCCAAGTTTAGCCTCTGAGTTGCCATCCCCTAAAAAGTAGTCTGCACTGCCGGCTACTCCGATTCCAAGTTTTCCACTTCGCGTCTGGCAAAAGAGTGTTGTTGTGAAAAGCATTAATGCCAGTAGAATAATAGTACTACGTTGAAATGAGCGCATAGAAGTTCCTCCATGTATGGATGATTATACTATATCATATTTTGAAAGCATTTTCAAAAAATCATCTTCGTTCAGAATCGTTTTCTGCAGAGCCTTTGCCTTCTCTAATTTAGACCCCGCGTCTGTACCAACAATTACAAAATCCGTTTTACTACTAACAGAAGAAGCAACTTTACCTCCTAGAGCTTCAATTTTATTCTTTGCTTCTTCACGAGTCATTGATGCCAATGTTCCAGTCAACACAAACACTTTTCCACTCAATGCTGTGGACTGTGAGCGAGGGAGCTCTTTCTGCTCAAATTGAACGCCAGCTTTTCGAAGTCGCTCTACAATCGTGCTGTTATGTTTATTTTGAAAGAACCGAATAATGCTTTCAGCAATTTCAGATCCAATGCCAGGTACTGTCATTAAATCTTCTTTTGTAGCATTGATTAACTGATCTATTATACAAAATTTTTCAACAATTCGCTGTGCTACACTGGCTCCGACGTGTCGAATTCCTAATGCATAAAGAACACGGTGGAAAGGCTGCCGCTTACTCCGTTCGATGGCTTCCAATAAATTAGTTACTTTCTTTTTTCCCCACCGTTCTAACTGCTCTAATGTAGCACGTTTTGAGGATAAATCATAGAGGTCAGCGCAATTTTTTACAAGTTGGTTCTCTACAAGTTGGTCCACCACCGCCTCTCCAAGTCCTTCGATATCCATTGCTCCGCGACTTGCAAAGTGTTCTATCCGACCTTTTACTTGAGCTGGACAATCGCTGTTTTCACAATAATAATTAGCCTCGCCTTCTGGTCGATAGATAGGAGAAGAACAAACAGGGCAGGTTTTCGGAAATCGGTATGGACGAGTGTTCGGTGGACGTTTTTCTATCACAACAGCTGTTACTTTTGGAATAACATCGCCGCCTTTTTCAACAACAACCGTATCGGAAACGCGAATATCCAATTCTCGAATATAATCCTCATTATGAAGCGTTGCGCGAGAAACCGTCGTTCCGCCTAAAAAGACAGGTTCAAGCTCGGCAACGGGAGTAATTGTTCCTAACCGACCAACCTGAAGACGGATGGCTTTGAGCTGCGTTGTTGCCTTGCGGGATGCAAACTTGCAGGCAACTGCCCATCTTGGACTTTTTGCAATAGCTCCCAATTGTTCTTGTTGGCTGAGCGAATCTACTTTAGCAACAACTCCATCAATATCGAATGGAAGGTCATCGCGATGCTCTTCCCAATATTTCCAATACGCTTCAATGTCTTTGATGGTTGGGCATATTTTTGTTTGTTCACTTGTTGGAAAACCAAACTCTTTCAATAGTTGAAGGCATTCTGAGTGGTAAGAAACAGATATATCTCCACGTAAATAATATGCAATAAAATTTAAAGGACGCTGAGCAACAAGAGCAGGATCTTGAAGCTTCAAAGTTCCCGCAACGGAGTTCCTTGGATTTGCAAATGGTTTTTCACCAGCGAGTTGACGTTCTTCGTTCATTTGTTCGAAATCTTTCCGGTTCATATACGCTTCGCCGCGCACTTCCAGATAAGGAGGGGCAGGTTGTTTTGAACGTATACGTAACGGTATCGAACGGATAGTTTTCAAGTTCTGTGTGATATCATCTCCTTGAACTCCATCGCCGCGAGTTGCGCCAAGAGTAAAGATTCCATTTTCATAAGTCAAGCTAATTGCAATACCATCGAATTTGAGCTCGCCCACATATCTGTAATCCT
>Ga0208825_1000328_pt1 | contig 48440 bp, 49 predicted proteins | sample AD_UKC113_MetaG_FD_184450 | JGI IMG/M metagenome (GOLD analysis project Ga0208825, IMG submission 184450) | Active sludge microbial communities of municipal wastewater-treating anaerobic digesters from Hong Kong - AD_UKC113_MetaG (SPAdes)... | ecosystem: Engineered > Bioreactor > Anaerobic >... | reverse complement strand
TAAACTGATGTCGAAAGAGGACATAGTGCCGGAGCGGGCTGACCGGGGCCTGTTTAGAGCTTTGCCTGCCTTCGGTTTGGCTATCGTCTCGGTTGGCATGCTGCTTTTGCCCGTCTGGAATTATAATCTGGGCAGCTCTTCGCCAATCTCTTTTAGCGGCGATATAGTGGTTTTGCTCTATTTGTTGAGCCTGCCGACTTTTATCTTTTTCTTAGCTGGCTGGTCTTCGACCAATCTTTTTTCAACAGTCGGAGCCACCAGGGTCTTAACCATGCTGTTTGGCTATGAAGTGCCGCTTTTTCTGACCGTTCTGACGCCAGCCATTTTAGCCAATTCCTGGCGCCTGGCTGAAATTGCTGCCTTTTACCGCCAGCAGCCATTACTGGCGCTTTTGAACCTGCCCGCTTTCGTCATTGCTCTGATTTGTGTGCAAGCCAAACTGGAAAGGACTCCCTTTGATATTCCCCATGCCGAAACCGAAATTGTGGGCGGAACCTTTACTGAATACTCCGGCAAGAAACTGGCTCTTTTCCGCCTGATGATGGATGTGGAGCTGGTGGTTGCCTCGGGGCTCCTGGCCACTGTTTTCCTGGGAGGATTTCCTGGCGGTCTTGTGCCCGGCTTGATCAATTTTATAATTAAGACGCTACTGGTGATTTCCCTCTTATCACTGTTAAGAGCGACTACTTCCCGCATCAGAGTCGATCAGGTGATAGCTCTGTCCTGGAGATACTTAGCCCCGCTGGCTGTTCTTCAGCTTGTGATTATCATTCTGGTTAAGGGGTTAATCTCATGAACTTAGGTGCCTTTATTCCTGAGCTCCTCCGCCATCTCTTTAAAACGCCGTCAACCATAGACTATCCATTTAAGAAGCTCCAGGTCCCTCCCGATTTCCGCGGCTCGCCATATTTACGGCCGGAACTGTGCATTGCCTGCCGGGCCTGCGAGCGCGACTGCCCGGCCGAAGCCATCGAAATTACTCTGACCAATGAAACTGAAAAGAAATTCAAAATGGTCATTCATAATGACCGCTGCATTCATTGCGCCCAGTGCGTGGATTCCTGTCCGACTGACGCGATGCTGATGGACAACCTGTTTGAAATTTCTGATTATGACCGCCATCATCTGAAAAAACAATGGGACTTTGTCCGGGCGGTGGTCAAGCCGAAGGCTGAACCGAAGAGTTGAGCTGGTTTCTCTTACTTGCTTTTAGTCATTCCTTTTTGTAATTTGTAGTTAATCTTCAGTCTCCAGCAGCGAAAGGATAAACCTGGATGAAAGAAAGATGGCAGGGACGGTTGCAGGCTGAAATCAAAGGGGCGGAAAAGCTGGTTATCATCGGAACGGGGAATGCCTTAAAAGGAGATGATGCCATTGGCTTGCTGGTGGCCGGCCTGCTGGATAGCCATTTAAACCGTTACCAGAAGAAAAAAGTTAAAATTCTGCGCGCTCACGAAATAATTGAGCTCTATCTGAAGACAATCAAAAGAATTAAGCCTTCTCACATCATTATTGTGGAGGCGATTAATACCGGAAAACCGCCAGGCACCATCCGGGTTCACCGGATTAATATCCGCCATAAGCCTGGAAGCCAAATGGTGGAAGAGGTCAACGATTTCCTGGAAAAATTAGCTGCGGTCTCTTCAGCCAAAGTTTATCTGGTTAGCATTCAGCCAGAAAACCTGGAGTTTGGTCATCCTATTACTCAGAGCACCAGATTATCAGCCAGGAAACTAGTGGAGAGTATCAACGAAATTTTCCCCAGGAAAACGCAGCAGGTTTGAAATTTTAAGGCCCGCCGTCAAATTTTCATTGGCATTAAGACATATAGATAAACATCTTTGTCTTCTGGCTCTGGTTTCATTAAGGCCGCGCTGTTTTCATCTTTAATTTCAAGCCGGACCCGGTCAGAATTAAGAGTGGAGAGAAAATCCAGTAAATATTGAGAATTAAAACCTATATCCAGATCCTCGCCCTGATACTCAACAGCTATCTTATCTCTGGCTTCACCCATTTCCGGATTAGAGGAAAAAAGCCTTAATTCACCTTGTTTAATCTCAAACTTAATACCTCTGGATCTTTCCGCCGATAGCACAGAAACCCGTCTGATAGCCGAGATAAGTTCTTCGCGGCTGACCAGCAGCACATTAGGATTATTTTTCGGTATGACCGCCTGATAATTGGGGAATTTACTCTCAATGATTCTGGAGACTAAAACCCGGTTCTGAACTCTAAAAAACAGACTGTTGTCATCAAAATCAAATTCAATTCTGTCATCTTCAAATTTTTTTAACTCATTCAGAGTCTTTTTTGAGACAATCTGATTTATTTCCCGGCCGACTTTTAAATTCTCCATCTCCCTTCGGGTGTAGGCTAAACGATGCCCATCGGTACTAACCAGCTCTAACTGGTTATTTTTAATGGCCAGCAGAGCCCCGCTCAAATAATATCTTTGCTCCTGAGTAATAGCATAAAACACACACTCAATCATCTCTTTAAAATTATTGAGCGGAAAAGAAATATGGTTATCAAAGGAGCATTCCTGAATAGCCGGAAAATCTTCCTCTGGAGCAGTTACCATTTTGACTTCACTCTCCCCGCTCCTGACAATCATAAAATCATCTTTTTTAACAAAATCTATTTGCCGGTCTTCAGGTAAAAGCCGGATAAAATCAAACAACCTTTTGCCATTAACCGCCACCCGGCCATCTTCCTTAACTTCAGCCTCAAAAATTGATTTAAGGCCAACTTCTAAATCTGTAGCCGTAATCTCAACCCTGTCTCCCTTGGCGGTCATCAGGATATTAGAAAGAATGGGCAGGGTTGTCCTTTTTTCCACAATACCCTGAAGAAGTGATAACTCATTAATAATGTTTGTTTTACCGGCCGAAAATTTCATCTTTTTCACCTTTCACCAGGTTGTCTTATTATTTAATTTAATAATTATAAGAATTCAGTAAAGATAATACAAGAAGAGAGCCTGAAAATGTGTAAATCTTTCTTAAGGTATTGATACTACTCATTGTAAGAAGCTTAAGAGCCTGTTAATTTCCCTGTTGAATTCAGGATCAGCCTGTCTTAATTTCTCAATTTTTCTGATGCTGTGCAGAACAGTGGTATGGTGTTTGCCACCGAATTTTTTCCCGATTTCCGGGAGAGAGCTCTCGGTCAATTCCTTGGCCAGGTACATGGCAATTTGCCTGGGGAAAGAAATTTTAGGTGAATTATTCTTTGATCTTAGTTCTGATGGTTTTATTTTGTATTGAGCGCTGACGACCTTTTGGATCTTGTCTATGCTGATTAAATTGGCTGAGGTATCCAGCAGTCCCTTGAGGGCCTCTTTGGCCAGGTCCAGGTCAATAGTAGCTCCTTTTAATGAACCATAAGCAATGACCCTTCTTAAATAACCTTCGAGTTCCCTGATATTCGAATGAACTTTGTCAGCTATATACAGGGCGACTGGCTCGGGCAGGTTGGTACCTTCCAGTTCAGCCTTCTTTTTTAAAATGGCGATCCGGGTTTCGATATCGGGTGGTTTCAGATCAGCGATCAGTCCCCATTCGAAACGGGAGCGAAAGCGGTCTTCCAGATTGGGAATATCTTTGGGTGGGCAATCACTGGAGAGAACAATTTGTTTTTGATTATCATAGAGGTGATTAAAGGTGTGGAAAAACTCTTCTTTGGTGCGTTCCCGGCCAGCAATATAGTGGATGTCATCTATCAAGAGAACATCAATCGCCCGGTATTTTTGCCGGAATTCCAGAATTTTTCCATACTGGAGATGGTTAATCAATTCATTCATAAAACGCTCGGTGGTCACAAACAGCACTTTCAGCTTGGCATTATTGTGCATCAGGTGATGCCCGATGGCATTCATTAGGTGAGTTTTGCCCAGGCCGGCGCCGCCATAGATGAACAAGGGGTTGTAGGATTTGGCCGGGTTGTTAGCCACCGCCACCGCTGCTGCCTGGGCGAATTGATTACAGGAACCTACCACAAAATTTTCAAAAGTATAATTTGGATTCAGATTAGCGCTTTGAATGATAGCCTGTTCGATTTTTCTTTCTTCAGGTGAATTACGGAGAAAGGAACCAGGACTTTCGTCATAGATGTATTTAATGTCAAAGGGATGGTTAAACAGTTGCCGGGCAGACTCATTGATCAGGTTAGAATAATGGAAGCTCAGCCAGTCCTTAAAATAAGAGTTAGGTACCTTGATATAGAGGATATCGCCTTCTTCCCCGATATAAGAGGTAGGCTCGAACCAGGTCTCAAAGGCATTATCTTCGACCCGGCTTTGTATCTCAGCCAGTATCTGATTCCAGGGATTAGATTTATCTCCAGTCTTCATTTTGCCCAGCAAGATTTCCACAGAAATATCCACAGCTGTGGAAAAGTAATCCCCAGTGCTTTCCTGGTGGGGGATTCGCCAGCCATCTTACCATGCTCGCGGCTGAATTTCAAGCAGAAAGTTTTCAATTTTAACTGTGGTTGGCCTTCAAACTTCAGGCCGGGACGAGCCGCTGTCCGGTCTGAAGAAATCAATTGAAGCGATTGCTTTTAGTCCGGTTTTATGCTATACATCTGTTTTAGCCTGTCAGGCTAATTTCGGAAGAAGAGAGTAAATATGCCAAAAGTTTGTGAGATTTGTCATAAAGGTCCTCAGTTTGGTCATAGTGTCAGTCATTCTCATAAGGCTTCGCCCAAAAAATGGAGTCCTAACCTCCAGGAAGTTCGGGTAGCAACCGATCAGGGCACCAAAAAAATGTTGGTTTGCACCCGCTGCCTTCGTTCCGGCCGGGTAAAAAAGGCAGTTTAATTTATTCCCGCGTTACAGAATAAATATCCTTCAGGCGCCCAATTTTTTTAGATATTTCCTCCAGCTGGGCTAAGTCATTGATGTCTACTTCGAGAGACATGATGGCCTGACCATCACTGCCTGTTTTTACTTCTGCTCTGGAAATGTTTCCTTTGAGTTCGGCCACAGCGGTAGCTACCCGGGCTAATACCCCGGGCGAGTCCTTGGCTTTAATCATTAATCTGGCCTTAAACAGGCCCGGATAAGACGGATCCCAGGCGACCTCAACTAGCCTCTGGCTGTCGAGAATTTCTTTCTGGACCAGATGGCACCGCTGGGCATGCACAGTTAAACCCTTGCCGCTGGTCAGATAGCCAACCACCGGCTCGCCTTTAATCGGGGAGCAACAGCGGGCCAAATGGATCATTTGCTCTTCAGGGTCTTTGATGACTAATCTTACTCCAGCTGGCCGGCCGGCAATGGTCTCCACCATTTTTTTGAGTAAGCCCGCTGGCCGCTTGACTCCAGAGTGAAGACCCTTGATAAATTCTTCATTAATGATCAGCTGGCCGGAACCAGCCAGATAATAAAAATCATCCAGATCGTTTAAAGTCCAGCTTAATTGCTGATTAAGTCGCTGGAGCAACTCGGCTTCATTTAGAAAGTCGGCTGGCAGCTTATACTTTTTTAATTCTTTGTCCCAAAGCTTTTTACCCAGGGCGATGCTCAGGCTGCGCTTTTTCAAATTGAGATATTTTTTAATTTGTTGCCGGGCTGAAGCGGTGGCTACCCAGTTTAGCCAGCTGCGGTGAGGACTGCGCTCAGCCGAAGTGATTATCTCGACTATATCGCCACTCTTCAAAGTGGTTTTGATGGGCATAATTTCTCCGTTAATCCTGGCCTCTTTGGCCTGTAAGCCGATTTCGGTGTGAATCTTAAAGGCAAAATCGAGAGCGGTTGCACCGGGGGGTAAACTGATCACTTGCCCTTTCGGGGTAAAAGCATAAATTTCTTCCGGGATCAAGTTGATTTTAAGATTTTTCAGGAATTCTCTTGAATTTTTTTGCTCGCTGAACAGGGTGGCGATTTCCCGCAGCCACTGGAGCCTTTGATCTTCAGAGCCAAGGCCAGAAGGAGCTCCCTCTTTGTACTTCCAGTGGGCGGAAATGCCATTTTCCGCCAGTTCATGCATCTCTCTGGTTCTGATTTGAATTTCAAACGTTTGCTGGTTCTCGGTGATGATGGTCGTGTGCAGCGATTGATAGAGGTTGCTTTTAGGCATAGCAATGTAATCGTGAAAACGTTGGGGCAAATGCGGCCAGCGCTGATGAATGATCCCCAGAGCGGCATAACAGCTTTTAACCGAATCAGTGATGATGCGCAGGGCCAGAAAATCGTAGACCTGGTCAAACTCAATATTTTTTTTCTGCATCTTGATATAAATGCTGTAAAGCCGCTTGATCCGGGATTGAACTTCAACCTCCAGGTGGTTATCCTTCAGCAGCTGCTCCATCTCTTTTTTGAACTTCTTCAGTTCTTTTTCACCCTTTTTGAGGGCTGGTTCAACCAGGGCAACCAGGCGGAAATACTCATCAGGCTCAACATAGCGGAAAGATAGCTCTTCCAGCTCGGCTCTGATCCGCCCCATGCCTAAGCGGTTAGCGATGGGGGCATAAATATCCAGAGTTTCCCGGGCAATTCGTTTCTGCTTCTCCTCGGTTAGAAAATGCAAGGTTTTCAAATTATGCCAGCGATCAGCCAGTTTGATAAAAATTACTCTCAGGTCATCGGTCATAGCCAGAATGATTTTTCTAATGGTCTCAGCCCTGGTATCTTCAGGCGAGGTATCCTCGACCCGGCTGATTTTCGTCACCCCTTCGACCAGAGTTGCAACTTCCCGGCCGAAGTTTTCCCGGATTTCAGCCAGGGTGACTTCTGTATCTTCAGGCACATCGTGGAGAAGAGCCGCAATCAAAGTAGTCAGATCAAGGTGCATTTCGGCCAGGAGATTGGTCACTTCCAGAGGATGGCTCAGATACGGCTCCCCGGACCGCCGGATCTGGCCCTGGTGGGCCCGGGCAGCAAAGATGTAGGCCTTTTGCAAGGTCCTGATATCTTTTTCTGTATAGTCCCCTTGAATTTTTTCGACGATATCATCAAAACGGATCATTGGCCTTTCTTTCGGGTGAGCTACTGCCCGTCGATAGTCATTTAAACTTTAATAAACTCTGTAAAGCCTGGTAGACTTCTTCCGGCTGGATGTTATTAAGGCACCGTTGATCATACGGGCAGGTTTTATAAGAGCAGGGAGAACAGGGAACGGGCTTTTTCAAAATAGCCACCGGCTGCCTGATTGGGCCGCAGATCTCTGGATCAGTCGGGCCATACAGGGCGACCACCGGTAAGCCAAGGAAATTAGCCAGGTGAGTCAAGCCGGAGTCGTTACCCACCAAAGCCTGACAGCGGGTCAGCAGGGAAGGCAGATCTTCGATTTCGAGCCGTCCGGTCAGATCAACGGCCTTCTGTCCAAGACTACTCTGGATGGCCTGGGCGACAGGACGGCTGGCAGCTGACCCGATCAGGATGACCTGGTAGAGCTCAGCTCTCAGCCTGTCTATAAGTTCTGCCTGATGCTGGACTGGCCAGACGCGGGCTGGCCCAAAGCTGGAACCGGGTTTAATAGCAATAATAGGCCGGTCAGCAGTTAAGCCAAAGTCCTGTAAAAGTTTATCAGTCCGGAGCAGGCCCGGGCTGGACACAGTCAATTGAAAGGGATTATCAGCCAGCCTCAACCCGACTTTCTTTAAAAGATTCAGGTAATAATCTTTTAGATGGAGGGGAGGATCGGTAGCTCTCACCCTGAATTTCCTGGTGAGCATGAAACCCCGGCCTTCATGATCATAACCCCAGCGTTCCGGTATTCTGGCCAGGTAGAAAAGCAGGGCTGAAGTAAAAGAATTGTCGAGAAGCAGGCCAAAGTCAATGTTCATTTTTTTCAGATGATTGGCGGTTCTCCTCAGCCGGGGGATGTCCCTGACTTCGCTCACCGGAATCAGGTGATATTCAGGTAAAATGACCGCGAATAACCGTTCCAGCGAGGGGCGCAACAGAAGATGAATTTCAGCCTCCGGGAAGTTGGCCTGCCAGGACTTGAGACAGGGAAGTGATAATAGTGATGCACCCAGGGAGGGAGGCAGATAAACGAGAACTTTCATCAGGATAATTCTATCGCCAGGACGGATAACTGTCAAAATATACTATTTGCCAGCGGCCGGACTCTCCGGCTTTTTATTGTTCCGGCTGTCTCCGATCTTTTCAGCCTGATCTTTTTTGTGACCATTATCCCCGGAAGGGGAATTCTTATGAGCATAGTCGGTGATATACCAGCCAGAACCCTTAAACTGGATAGCTGGCGAGGAAATCAACCGGACCAGCCGGCCCTGACAATGAGGACACTTATCCAGAGGCTTATCTTTTAATTTTTGCATAGCTTCAAAGGTCCGATGACATTTCTGGCAGCGGTATTCATATATCGGCATTCTCTTTCTCCTGAAGCCAACTGATAGAGTTAAGTCTTATAAGTATTAGATTATAGCACTAACAAACTGAAGGATTAATATCCAGACCATTTTGATCTGGGCTGGCTTAACCGAAGAGACAAAATATTGAAAAAATATTAAACCCGTAAGTTACAGGATTAATCCTGGTCATCCTGAAACTTAGGGATTCTGGCTTTTTCTTTTTCCTGACCCAGATGGAAGCCAACCAGAAACATGGAAAAAATCGAGGTTATAATTAAGAGGAACTTCAATAACTTCTTCATTTTTGCCTTCCTGTCTAAATTTTTCCCTAAAAGCTGTGGAATGTCAACAGGTTAGGGCTATTTTTATGCAATTTTTGCTGATTTTCCTTAAAATATTGTTTATTTGCCAGCGGACCTCTAAAAGCTTAATATTAAAAAAGGGAGGCAATCATGAAAATGAAGCTTCCGGTCGTGGTCCTGGTCTTATTGGCAGTAGGCCTGCTGGTTGCTTCCAGCCTGGCTCAAGGGATCAGAAAGCCGGTCTGGGCTGGTCAGTTTTATGAAGCTGACCCGGCCCGCCTGGCCTATTTAATTGATCATTATCTTGAGACAGCTAATCCACCTGCCCTTAACGGCCAGCTGATCGGGCTCATTTCTCCCCACGCCGGCTATGTCTATGCCGGCCAGATAGCGGCCAGCGGCTACAAGCTGGCCAAAGGGCTCGATATCTCGACAGTGGTTATTATTGGCCCTTCTCACCAGACTGGGTTTGAAGGTTGTTCCATTTATCAAAAAGGAGGTTTTGAGACACCACTGGGCGTGGCCGAAGTGGATGCAGCCCTGGCCGGCGAACTGGCTAAAGTCTCTGGCTTTAAATATATTGCCGAGGCCCACCGCCAGGAACATTCAATCGAAGTCCAGATTCCTTTTATCCAGAGAATCTTTCCTCAGGCACAAATAGTGCCAGTCGTCATGGGCTATCAGACTGAAGATACAATCAGCCGCTTAGCCTCAGCTCTGGCCAAGATTTTGCCCGGGCGGAAAGCACTGGTTGTCGCCTCGACTGACCTGTCACATTTTCTGACCAGAGAAGCAGCAGGCGCACAGGACAGTAAGACTGTCGAGCTGTTAAAGTCCATGGAGATCAAAACCCTGCTGCGCCAGATAGAGAGAGGCGAAAACGTGATGTGTGGAGGCGGGCCCGTCCTCGCGCTCCTGCTTTATGCTCAAAAGCTTGGGCAAGCCAGAGTTGAAATACTCATGTCGGGTGATTCGACTTCAGCCGGCGGGCCAGCCGATCGGGTAGTTGGCTATCTATCAGCCGCCGTTTATCTCCAGGAAAACAGAGCAGCTCTGGCCTTGAGTAACAACGAACAACAGGAACTGCTGGCCTTAGCCAGAAAATCTATTGAGCATTATTTGGCCAACAGGGAATTTTTGACTTATGAAACTTCCAATCCAGAATTCCTGGAGAAAAGGGGTGCTTTTGTAACCCTGACGGAAAAAGGTGAACTCCGGGGCTGCATTGGTTTTGTTGAGCCCGTTTATCCCCTGTTTCAAGCTGTTATTCAAGCTGCGGTCTATGCGGCTGTCGAGGATCCGAGATTTTCCCCGGTCAAGCCTTCAGAACTAAATAAGCTCAAAATAGAAATTTCTATTCTGACCCGGCCAGAGCCAGTTCAGGTTATTTCTGATATCAGGATTGGCCAGCACGGTTTGATCATCCAGCAGAATGGCCGGAGCGGCTTGCTGCTGCCTCAAGTGGCCAGCGAATTTGGCTGGGACCGGGAGACTTTTCTTAAAGAAGTTTGCCGCAAAGCCGGCTTGCCTGACCAGGCCTGGAAAAAATCTGGTTCTCTTTTTAAATTTGAAGCACTCGTTTTCGGGGAAAAATAGGAGACTGGGCCGCTAGATTAGTTTGCCAAATATGTTTGATGAATCTATAATAATTATAGATTGTTAAATAAAGGCAGGTAGATAGCTATGAGCTGGACAATTTATGCTATTCTAATCGTCTTTGGCCTTTTTATTGTCCTGATGATTATCAATCCTAACCTGTCCTGTTTTGGCCGGAGGATTCGCTCGCCTTTTTACCCGGTGACCAGGAAAAGGAAAAAAAGGGCGACGGTGAAAGATTATAAGTTTGAACTGGGAGGCCAGCCTAAAAAATCTGAAACTTCACCACCGGCCGGCGATGAACAAGCCAGGTCTAAAAAGAAAAAAACTGAGGACTACGGATTCAAATTAGATTGATTAACAGGCAGAAGAGGGAAGAGGGGGCGGTCTCAGCGGCCAGCCAGCAGCCAGGGCCAAAAGCCTGGTTGTTTTTATTAGTTTGGCTTCTGACTGAAGCGGTCATCATTTTCAATACTGCTTGTGTGACCAGCTCTCCCCTGGTTGTCCCTCCTGGCGAGATTCTTAATTTCAGAGGGCAAGCCTCTTTTTATTTCAAGTCTCCTGAGCAACAAGGGCGGTGCCGTCTGAACTTTTTTTTTGAAACGCCATTGGCCAGAGCGCGACTGGAAGTACTTAATCCCCTGGGAGGACTGGAATCGATTCTATGGCTCAGTAGAGAGGGGGCCACACTTTATCTGACGTCCGAGCGCCTGGTCTGGCAAGGAGCAACCAGTCTACTGCTGAGTGAATTTCTGGGAGGAGATATTTCAGTTGAGGATTTGTCCAGGTTGCTGACCGGACAGGTCGCCCGCCTGGCTGGCAGCTGGCAAATAACCAGTGAAACTTCCGGCCGGGCAATAAGCGGAAGAAAGGAAGATCTCAGTTTTGAACTTAAAGATTATTTTTCCGGGAATCAGGTTCCCAGGACGATCATCTTTCAAACTGAAAGTTATTTAGCCCGCCTCCGCCTGTCAAAAATAAAATTTAATCAAGACTCTAAAGCTGAACTGTTCAGACCTTCTTTCCCGGCAGGTGCTAAAGAAGTCTCCTGGCAGGAGCTGTCTGCCCTATGGAAAAAATAGAAGCTTTGTCCCTGGCCAAGATAAATTTCGGGCTGGAAGTAAGCGGGCTCCAGCCAGACGGTTATCATGAGCTGCGGACTCTGTTTCAGACAATTAACCTGAGTGACTGGCTGGTCTTCAGGCTAAGGATAGACGATACAATTAAGTTGGCCGGGGACCTCCCCGCTATCGGCTGGGATGAAAGTAACCTGATTTACCGGGCGGCTTTAAGCCTGAAGCAGGAGACGGGCAGTAAGCAGGGGGTAGAGATTGAAGTAAAAAAAATCATACCGCCCGGCCGCGGGCTGGCCGGCGGTAGCAGCAATGCGGCTGTAACTCTGTTGGTTTTAAACCGCCTGTGGGATCTTAATCTCCCGGCCGGGCCATTACTCAAGCTGGGCGCCTCAATTGGAGCCGATGTCCCCTTTTTCTTTTATGGGGGATTATGCTTCGGGGCGGGCCGCGGAGACCGGTTAGAACCTTTACCTGGCCTGCTGGCCGGCTGGCTGGTCCTGGTTATTCCTGACTTTACCCTGTCGACCAGCCGGGTTTTTAAGGAGTATGAAGCCAGCTCGCCGTCCTTGACTTCAAGTGGCAAAGAAAGTAAAATTATTCAGTTTTTGACCAGGCAGGATAGGTCTCTATTCCGTCAACTGAAGAATGATTTAGAACTCGTTGCCTTTAAAATATATCCGCAGTTAGCTGAGATTAAAGAGGAGATGACCCAGAGCGGAGCGGAGCTGTCTATGATGACGGGTTCTGGTTCGGCCGTCTACGGGTTTTTTGGCGATAAGCAGCAGGCCGAAAAAGCTGCGGACAAATTTAGAGCCAGGTATAAAGTTATCCTGGCGGAAACAGTCGGGCGCGAGCAATATAAGGAAAGGCTCCTGACTGGGGCGTAGCCAAACTGGTAAGGCAACGGACTTTGGATCCGTCATTTGGAGGTTCGAGTCCTCCCGCCCCAGCTTTGATGAAACCGCGGTAAAGGAAAGAAAGATGTTAAAGGTTTTTTCTGGCAGTTCGAATCCGCAACTGGCTCAAAACATTGCCCGCTATTTAAATCTTGAGCTGGGCAGGTCAGTTCTCGAACGGTTCGCTGATGGGGAAATCCACTTTTACATTGATGAGAATGTGCGAGGCGAGGATGTTTTTGTTATTCAGTCGGGCAGCCATGATGCCAATTTTCATCTGATGGAGTTATTCCTGATGCTGGATGCTTTTAAGCGGGCCTCAGCCGGCAGAATCACTGCCGTTATCCCTTATTTTGCCTATGCCCGCCAGGACTGGAAGGACCGGCCCCGGGTCCCGATCTCCGCCCGTCTCATGGCGGACCTGCTGGAAACAGCTGGGGCCAACCGGGTTTTAACCATGGACCTTCATTCGCCTCAGATTCAGGGGTTTTTCTCCATTCCGGTTGATAACCTGATGGCTGCTCCGGTCATTGCCGGGCATGTCAAGAGTCTGCAACTTGATAATCTGACCGTGGTCTCTCCGGATGCAGGAGGGGTTGGCCGGGCCAGGGTTTTCGCCCAGAGGCTGAATGCCCGGCTGGCTATCATTGACAAAAGGAGGCCTGCTCCCAATGTAGCTCAGGTTCTTCATGTCATTGGAGATGTCAGGGACCAGAATGTCCTGATTTTTGATGACATGGTGGATACTGCCGGAACTCTGACCCTGGGAGTGGATGTTCTTAAACAAGAAGGAGCCAGGCAGGTTTTAGCCGCCTGTACGCATCCGGTGTTATCCGGACCGGCTGTGACCAGGATTAAAGCCTCCGGTCTGGAAAAGGTCTATGTCACCGACACCATCCCGCTCAAGGCCGAAGCTGGCCAGGATTCAAAATTTGAAGTTCTATCGGTAGCTGAGCTTTTTGGCGAAGCGATCAGAAGAATAAATGAGGGTAGCTCGGTTAGCTCTCTATTTGCCTAATTAGGAGGAAAACATGACATTGGTCATTAAGGCTGAAACAAGACAGAAAACTGGAAAAAATGCTGCTGGCCGCCTGAGAAAACAAGGCCTGGTCCCGGCTGTTCTTTATGGTGGGCAAACAGCCAGCCAGCCCTTAACTCTCCAAAAAAAAGACATCATAGAAATTCTTAAATCAGAAACTGGTGAAAATACCATTTTCCGGGTAGCGGTGGGTTCTGGGGAAAAAGATGTGATGCTCAAAGATGTTCAGATCAACCCGGTGACTGACGAATTAACTCATCTTGATCTGATTGAAATCTCTATGGATAAACCGGTCAGAGTCTCGGTTCCGATCGAACTGGTAGGAGAACCGGTGGGAGTCAAAACCGAAGGCGGGGTCGTGGACTTTTTATTGCGTGAACTCGACGTGGAATGCTTGCCCAGGGAGATTCCCGAATCAATTAAAATTGATATCAGTGGTCTTCATATTCATCAGTCATTTAAAGTTCAGAACCTGGCTCTTCCGGCTGGTCTCAAAGTCAATGCTGATCCCAATGCCGCTATTGCCGTCATCAGCAGCGTAGCGGAGGAAGCGGCTCCGGCCCCGGCTGAAGAAGTAATTGAAGGGGCCGAAATGAAAGAGCCGGAGCTCATCAGGAAAGAACGCAAGAAAGAGGAAGAAGAAACCAAGGAGCAGTAAGTGTGGCTGGTCGTTGGGCTGGGTAATCCTGGTTCTGAATACTTGGGCACACGGCACAACGCTGGCTTTATGGTCGGGCAGAGCCTCAGTCAAAAATGGGGCCTGAAACTGGATCAGCGCGCTGGCAGTTCCCGCTTAGCCGAAACCAGGCGTGGGCGGACAAGGGTCATCCTGGCTCTGCCTCAAACGTTCATGAATCTTAGCGGCCTGGCAATTAAGTCGCTACTGGCTTCTTATAAGGTCAGGCCAGAAAACCTGCTGGTCATTTATGATGACCTGGATCTTCCGCTGGGCCAAATCCGGATAAGGCCACAGGGCAGCCCTGGCAGTCATAAAGGAATGAAATCTATTGTTGAAGCTATAGGTACCCAATCTTTTCCGCGAATCAGGCTGGGTATCGGGCCAAAGCCTGAGGAAAACGAGGCAGCTGATTATGTGCTGGCTCGCTTTTCGGAAGAAGAAAAAATAAAAATGAAACAGGCAGTCGATAAAGCCTGCCAGGCTGTAGAGCTGATCGTTTCCGGCCGTCTGGCTGAAGCCATGAACACTTTTAACCGCCGCCGGGTTGATTTTTTAGAAAAATAGTTTACAATAAGACTTAGCTCCTTGCTTCTTCGCCCAGGCGAAGGGGCTGTTAATCCACAAGGAGGATAAGATGAATCAGTATGAAACGGGCTTTATAATTGCCCCCAACCTGTCTGAAGAGGAAACTTCAGCTCTAATTGTTCAAATGGCTGAAGTCGTTTCAGCCAAAAAGGGCCGGATGATCAAGCAGGACCTCTGGGGAAAACGAAAGCTGGCCTATCCGATTAAAAGATATCAGGAGGGCTTCTACGTGTTTTTTAATTATGAGGGCACGCCGGTTGTGCCGGCCGAACTGGAAAGAAAGTTCAAACAAACTGATCCAATCCTGAGATTTATGACGGTCAGGAAAAGTCCTGGCGAACTGAAACAAGGTAAGAAAAAAGAGAAGACCTTAGAGCCAGCCTCTCCTGAGCCAGCCCCGGCTCCAGCACCTGCTGCTCCAGAGCAAAATGATGAGGAGGGAAAGTAAGATGGCTATCAGAGAAGAACGAGAAAAGACTGACCGGATGCCGGGACGGAAATTTTTTCCTCCGAAGAGAAAAGTCTGCCGGTTTTGTGAACGGAATATTAATGAGATAGACTATAAGTCGATTGACATTTTGCACCGTTACATTCCCGACCGGGGGAAAATCGCCCCGAGAAGAATAACAGGGACCTGCGCCTATCATCAGAGAAAACTGGCCCGGGCTGTCAAAAGAGCCAGAATCATGGCGCTGCTGCCCTTCGTTGAAGATTAAAGCCAAGGAGACACCTGATGAAAGTAATTCTCTTAGAGAGTGTCGAGAAGGTCGGGAAAAAGGGCGATGTCCTGAATGTGGCTCCCGGTTTTGCCCGTAATTATCTTATCCCGCGCCAGTTAGCCATGGAGGTCACTCCCAGCAATATAAAAATGGTAGAAATGAGGCAGAAGGCTCTCAAAAAGAAAGAAGAAAAAGAAAGGCTGACTTACCAGGAAATGATTAACAAGCTCAATGAGGTCCAGTTGCAAATCAGCCGCCGCTCGAGTGAAAAAGATATCATTTTTGGCTCAGTCTCAGCCGGTGATATTCAGGTTGAGCTGGCCAAGCTTGGTTTCGATGTAGATAAGAAAAAGATTATGCTGGATGAACCAATTAAACGGCTGGGGACTTTTACTGTTCCTGTCAAAATCTATCACGATGAGCGGGCCGAAATAAAAATAACGGTCAGCAAAGAAGAAGCAACCGCTCCGGGATCAGCCGTTGACGGCCAAAAAAATAACTGAGCTTGAGAACGGGCGCAACTGATATTTCGTCTCTTTAATTTATAGATAGATTAAAGGACGAGAGTATTCAGAAAAGAGAAAAAAAGATGGAAGTCGATTTAACCGTCCTCAAGAAAACTCCTCCCCATAGCCTGGAAGCAGAAAAGACTGTGCTGGGGGGAATTCTCGTTAATAATGCTCATTTGAATGTTGTCCTAAGTTCTTTAACCCCTGAAGATTTCTACAAGGACAACCACCGCCTGATCCTGGAGACTATGATCGGCCTCATGGATAAAGGCCAGCCTATAGATCTATTAACTTTGAGCGAAGAGCTGCACAAGGCCGGCCGCCTGGAGGAGGTCGGTGGAGCTGCCTATCTGGCCTCTCTCATGGATGGAGTGCCAAGAAGCTTAAATATTAGCTACCATGCCCAGATCATTAAAGAAAAATCTCTGCTGCGGAAGCTAATCTTATCTTCTTCCAGGATTATTAATGACTCTTATGAACAGCAAGTTGATCCGGATACCCTGATCAGCGAAGCCCAGCAGTCGATTGTCGAAATTGCTGAAGAAAAAATCAGGCCCGGCTTTATACCTCTGGGGTCACTGACCGGTTCGATGCTGGAGACTATCCGGCAATTAGCCGACAGAAAGGAGGCGGTGACCGGGGTGCCCTCTGGCTTTATCGATCTGGATACCCTGACCGCCGGTTTTCATCCCTCTGAATTTATTGTAGTCGCGGCCAGACCCTCAATGGGCAAGACGGCTTTAGCCCTGAATATGACTCAATATATTGGCCTGCAGACCGATTATCAGGCCGGCTTTTTTTCAATTGAAATGTCAAAGGAACAGGTAGCTTTGCGCCTGCTGTGCGCCGAAGCCCAGGTCGATTTAAGGAAGGCCAGGTCTGGCTCGATCGGTGACCGGGAATTCGAACGGTTGCGTCTGGCTGGTGAAACCCTGTCACAGGCCAGGATCTACATAGATGAATCGGCGGCTCTGACCGTGATGGAAATGAAAGCCAAGTGCCGGCGGTTAAAATTGGAAGGGCACCTCGATATTGTCTTTGTTGATTATATGCAGCTGATGCGAACTGGCGGCCGGTTCGAAAACCGAAACCAGGAGATGTCATTTATTTCCAGGTCCTTAAAAGAACTGGCCAAGGAGCTCCAGATTCCGGTGGTTGGAGTTTCTCAGCTGAGCCGGGCACCGGAAAAACTCCGGAAAGAGGCCAAGCCAGTTCTGTCTGATCTCCGCGAGTCAGGAGCCATCGAGCAGGATGCAGACGTGGTGATTTTTATCTATCGCCATGATTATTACCACCCTGATGACGAGGCCGTTAAGGGATTAGCTGAAGTTAGTGTGGCCAAGCAAAGAAACGGGCCACTGGGCGTCGCCTCGCTTGTTTTCCTGCGGGAATATGCCAGGTTTGTCAATAGGGATTTCACTTATCAGGCTGAGAATGAAAGCTGAATCAATTGAAAACAAAATAAAGAGTCAGTTCCAGGAGAGATCCCTCTACCAATTTTTTTCCGAGCTGGCTCAAGTCTTTGACCTGGCTGTCCGGGCCTGTCGGGGCCTATTCCAAAAGCCTTTTGAAAAAGCCATTTTTGTCCAGCAACTGGAAGAGGTTGGAGTAAATTCACTGGTGGTCGTGGCTTTAACCGCCGCTTTTGGCGGGCTGGTTTTTGGCCTGCAGTCTTACCTCGGTTTTCATCGCTATATTGGCCCTGGCTCAGAAGCCCAGACAGGTTCGATTATTGCTGTTGGCCTGAGCCGGGAGTTAATCCCGATTCTGGTCGGATTGATGGTCGCCGGCCGGGTTGGCTCGTCGATGGCGGCCGAAATTGGCACCATGAAGATTACCGAGCAAATCGATGCTCTGGTCAGTCTCGGGGCGAATCCGGTTAATTATCTGGTGGTCCCGCGGACTCTGGCCAGTTTGATTATGGTTCCGGCTTTGACCATTTATGGCGATTTTATCGGAATTTTCGGGGCCTATGCTTATAATGTTCTGCTCATGCATGTTAACCATACTCTTTATGTTAATCTGACTCTTAAATATTTTCAGCTGTGGGATATCTCGGTCGGAGTCATCAAGGCGCTGGTCTTTGGCCTGATCATCGCCATTATCGGCTGCTGGCAAGGCCTGACCACTGAAGGCGGGGCGGAAGGCGTGGGCCGGGCGACAACTAAATCGGTGGTGGTATCAAGTATTTCCATCCTGATCCTCAATTTCTTTATAAGTAAGATTCTGCCGGCCACTCTGTGATAAAAGAACATGACCAAAATTAAAATTGAGAACCTGTATAAGTCCTTTGGCCAGAAAGAAGTGCTCAAAGGGGTTGACCTGGAAATCGAGGCCGGGGAAATCATGGTCATTATCGGGCAGAGCGGCTCGGGCAAAAGTGTTCTGCTGAAACATATCATTGGCATCATGAAGCCAGACGCCGGTAACATTTATGTTGACGGGCAGCAGACCAATTCCTTAACTGAAAAAGAAATCCTGCAGCAGAGCCGGAAATTTGGCATGCTTTTCCAGGGTTCGGCTCTTTTTGATTCTCTGACGGTCGAGGAAAATGTAGCTTTTGGCCTCCGGCGTCATACTGATCTTCCCGAGGAGGAGATTAAAAAAGTGGTGACAGCCAGTCTGGAAAGGGTCGGCTTGCGGGAAATTGGGGAGTTGCTTCCCTATGAGCTATCGGGCGGCATGAAAAAAAGGGTCGGCCTGGCCAGGGCTATCGCCTATGGTCCGGAAATTGTCCTGTATGATGAACCAACCACCGGTCTTGATCCGATCCGGGCCGATGCCATCAATAATTTAATTCTGCAATTAAAAAACGATTTAAAGGTAACCTCAATCGTTATTACTCATGATATGAACAGCACTTATAAAGTAGCCGACCGGATCGCTATGCTTTATGATGGCAGGATTATCGAAGTTGATTCCCCCCAGGAAATAAAAAGTTCGCCTAATCCGGTAGTTCAACAGTTCATTAACGGCCGGGCTACCGGGCCAATTGCTGAATGGTGAGGAGCAAGTTATGGCAACTAAAAGAGAAATTAAAATTGGCACCTTTCTGGCAGGTTTATTACTGATTCTGGCTTTAGCCATTATTTTCATCGGTAACGTGCGTGATTTATTTAAAAAACCTGGCTATGAAGTTTTTGCCCTGTTTGACTCGGCTTTAGGCCTGGAGAATAAAGCTTCGGTTAAGCTGGCTGGCATCAAGATCGGCGAGGTCAAAGATATTACTCTGGCTGGTCGGCGGGCCAAGGTGGGGATGCTAATTTATCCTCAGTTTCGCATCCCCCGTGGCTCAAGAGTCAGCCTGTCTTCGATGGGGATTCTGGGAGAAAAATATGTCGAGATCATGCCCGGTAAAGAAGACACTTATTACGAGAGTGGAGAGGTCATGGAATCGCTGCCCCCGATCAGTTTTGATCAGCTGGGGACATTGTTTATGTCCATGGGCGAGGATGTCAAAAAAATCAGCAGTTCAATCAATAAAATTATAACCCCGGAACTTGGTCAGAACATCAGCAAGAGTGTTCAGCATATTGAATCCTTAGCGGCCGAGCTCGACTCTCTGCTTAAGGAAAACCGGACGGCGATTAATCAGGCTATCACCGGCTCGGGCCGGGCGGTTGATAACCTGAATCTTAAGATCGATTCCATCTCTGAAGAGATAGAACAAACTCTGGCTGAGATTCAGAGCCTGGTCGGCGATAATAAAACGGCGGTGAAAGAGAATCTTGACCAGTTGAAAGAGGATCTGACCAATCTGGGTAAAACTATCAAAACTTTGAATCAGACCCTGGAAAAAGTGAATAGCGGCCAGGGAACGGTGGGCGAACTGATCAATGACTCTTCTCTTTATGATGAAGCCAAAAGTACAATCAATGAAGTCAAAAACATAACTTCGGCCTTTTCATCCATCAAGCTAAACGCCGGACTGGAAGGCAGTTATTATGGCGAAAGCGATTTGTTCAAAGGGTCTCTTTATGGAGGTTTGACCTGGAAAGATAGAGGCTTGTTGCTGGCCGGGGTGACCCATGATCCTTTCCAGGATAAGTTTGTTTATTCACTCCAGGGTGGCTTTAAAACCGGTCCGCTGGCTTTCCGGGCCGGGCTCATCGAATCTAATTTTGGGGCTGGAGTTGACTGGTATATGCTGAAAAACAGGCTGGCCATCGGGGCTGAAGGCTTTGATTTTAACCGCGACCCGCGCCCTCAATTCCGGGTCTTTGGCCGGCTTTATCCGGTTAAGAATTTTTATCTGATGGTCGGGCTGGATGATTTTACCTTAGCCAGCAGGCGGGAATTTTATTTTGGCCTGGGGTTTGAGCTCAGATGAAAAAGGGCACATTCTTTGTCTGTCAAAACTGCGGCTGCCGCTCGCCGAAATGGCTTGGCCGCTGTCCTGAATGCGGCGAATTCTCGACTATGGTGGAAGAATTCGAGGAGGAAGGTTTAAGTGAAGAAGCTGGCGGCAACAGTCAGGCGATGCTCTACAGTGAAATCAAGCCAGCCAGCAATCAAAGAATTCCAGTCGGTATTGAACAGTTTAATAATGTTCTGGGGGGCGGGCTGGTTCTGGGTTCAGTCGTCCTGATTGGCGGTGAACCCGGAATTGGCAAGTCAACTCTTCTTCTCCAGGTCTCCCGGGACCTGGCTGCAGGCGGCCAGGCGGTTCTTTATGTTTCTGGAGAAGAATCACTGGAGCAAATTAAACTCCGGGGCGAACGACTGAAGCTCAATGATGAACAGGTCTATCTTCTGGCCGAAACCAGCCTGGAAAGAATAATTAATATCGCTGATCAGATGAAACCCAGGGCCTTGATTATTGATTCGGTGCAAACTATTTATTCGCCTCAACTGACCTCCAGCCCCGGGACTATCAGCCAGGTCAGAGAAGTGACCAACCGGATTTTCCGCCTGGCCAAGAAAAATCAAATACCGGTGTTTTTAATCGGTCATATAACCAAGGACGGAACACTGGCCGGGCCAAAATCCCTCGAACATATGGTTGATGTTGTTCTGCTGTTTGAGGGGGAGAGAGATCACAGTCACCGGGTATTGCGGGTGATGAAGAACCGCTTCGGCCCGGTATCGGAACTGGCTATTTTTGAAATGAGCCAGGCCGGTCTTCGCCCGATTGATAATCCTTCAGCATTCTTTTTAAAAGAAAGACCTCAAAATGAGCCGGGAAGTGCCATTGTCTCGACCATCAAAGGTTCCAGGCCCCTGCTGGTAGAAATCCAGGCCCTGGTCTCCTCGACTATCTTTATGGGCAACCCCAGACGCATGTCTATCGGACTGGACCATTACCGGATGGCCATGCTTCTGGCCTTAACCGAGAAAAAGATTGGCTATAGCTTTGCCGGCGAGGACATTTATCTTAATGTAGCCGGGGGCTTGAGCCTGGATGAACCAGCGGCTGACCTGGGGGTGGTGCTGGCGGTGATCTCATCGGTCAAAAATTTGCCTCTGCCCCGGGAATTAGCGGTCTTTGGCGAGGTCGGTTTGAGCGGGGAAATCAGGTCAGTCAGTCAACCGGCGGCCAGGATCAGGGAAGCCAGGTCACTCGGTTTTGAACTGGTGATGATGCCGGAAGGTAGTCTCCAGCAGCTCGATAGTGACAACCGGCAAGGAATAAAATGTTTAGGAGTTAGCTCAGTCAGGCAGGCTTTAGCCAAAGTCTTCTAATCTGCTTTCCGATTCTGTAAAATGGGAGCGATGTCTGAGCAGGAAGGAGCAAAATGGGCATAATCTTCATCAGAGCAATCATTCTAGCTCTTATCACCGCGGCCGGTTATTTTTATCCACCTTTTAACCTGTCCAAGCCGGCGGGGGCGGCAGCCGGCCTGGTTCTGGGATTTTTAATTATCTGGACTGAAACCAGACTCAGACGGGCTCAATTCAGGCTGGTCTGGACAGGAACACTGGGAACTTTACTTGGCGTCCTGACGGGCTGGCTGATTGGTTCAATTTATCAATCGGTATTTAAGACTGCCGGAACTTCGGCCTTTGTCCGGCTGTTCTTCCTTCTGGCCTTTCCCTATTTAGGTTTTTTGCTCGGTCTAAAAAAGCCCGAGTGGCTGGAGCCGGCTTTTCTGGTGAGTTTCTTCCAGAGCGAAAACGAACAGCACATTTACAAGCTGCTCGATACTTCGGTGATAATTGATGGCCGGATTGCTGAGATCTGCGAGACTGGTTTTATTGATGGGGAGCTGGTCGTACCACAATTTGTGCTAAAAGAATTACAGCTGGTAGCTGACTCAGCTGATGCTCTTAAACGGCAGCGCGGGCGGCGCGGTCTGGAGGTTCTTGACCGGTTGCAAAAATCGCCCAAAGTCAAAGTGATGATTTCCGAAATTGATTTTCCTGAGATCAAAGAAGTCGATTCCAAGCTGATCGAATGTGCTAAAGGCCTGAAAGCCAAAATTATTACCAATGATTTTAATCTCAATAAAATAGCCAAACTCCAGGGCATTGAAGTTTTGAATATCAATGAGCTGGCCAATGCCCTCCGGCCGGTTGTTCTGCCGGGAGAAACTATGCGGGTCTTTATCCTGAAGGAAGGGAAAGAGAAAGATCAGGGTGTGGCTTATCTGGATGATGGCACCATGGTGGTCGTAGATAATGCCCGCAGAATGATGGGTCAGACAGTTGATATTACTGTTACTTCGGTTCTTCAGACGACAGTCGGCAAGATGATCTTTGGCCGCTACAACGGTGAAGCTCATTAACCGGGGAAGCTAATGTCTTTTAAAGTTGGACTGGGCTTTGATTCGCACCGGCTGGGGCCTGGCCGGCCTTTGATCATCGGGGGAGTCAATATTCCTTCCCCCACGGGCTGCCTGGCTCATTCTGATGGCGATGTGCTGGTTCATGCCCTGATAGATGCCCTGTTAGGGGCAGCCGGTCTGGGCGATCTTGGGCAAATGTTCCCGGATAGCGACCCCGCCTATCAAGATATTTCCAGCCTGAAATTGCTGCAAACAGCTATGAAGCAGATCAGAGCTTGCGGCCTGACGGTGGTCAATGCCGATTCAATAGTTATTCTGGAAAGACCAAAACTGGCGACTTTTATTTCTCAGATGAAGGGCAGTTTGTGTCCACTGCTGGACCTGAGCTCGTCCAGCCTCGGGATCAAGGCTAAAACAGCGGAAGGGCTGGGGGACCTGGGCTCAGGTCAGGCGATTGAGGCCTGGGCTACCGTTCTGTTGAGCAGCTGACCGCGGCCCCGGTTTTTTGCTTTACTTATCTCATTTTGTTATAATTGTTTCTAATTCAGGGGAGCAGATTTTAGATCCTAATAATTAGAAGCTAAAGAATAAAATCAACAAATCTGAGATAAAAAACGAAGTCTCTTCTGAATTAAGAAAAATTCTTGGAAAGGAGTATCTAAATGAAGTCTTGGAAAGAGATGTCAACTAAATCTTGCCTGTCGGAAAATCAGCTGCAAAAAATCGAAGCTATCATTTTAAAGGACAATTATTTTCCAGCTGAATCAGTCAGGCAGGAAATTGAAACCTTCTGTACCGGTCTGGGTTTAAGCGAGCAATATTTCCAGACTGTTCCGCTCGAAACAATTGCCCGTCATATTGAAGCTCTCCGGGCTGGAGAGATCCTGGCTATGGTCAGAGGGGAAAAAGCAGTCAGAATAGATCTGGCCAGTGAAGCAGCTGAAGAAGCCCTGTATCTGGTTGAAGACAATCATTACCGGGCCATAGAAGTTGAAGAGAGGATCGAGAAGAACTATCCTGGTTTCCGGATTCAATCTTACCGTTCAGCTGAAAAGTTGCATGGTACCGAATATCTGCGCTGGTATCTGGTCAGCCGGCCGGATTTTGCCAGCCGGGAAATTAAACCGCAAGAAACTGATTTAAAAAAGGTGGCCGACCAGGGTTTTCTGTCTTCAATTTCCAAGGAAACCTTTGAACACTATCAGGCCTTAATTAGAAAAACCAAAGAGAAGGAAAGCCCTTATATTGAAGCTACTCACCTTGGCCAGAAAAAAACCCTGCGGATTACCATTATCTGCAACAGCAATTCTATCCCCAGGTTTTTTATCAATGTCTCTGATGTTATTAATTCTCATGGCCTGGTTTCCAAACGCAAATATTTAGAACCACTGGCTAATGGAAAAACCATCTTCACTTTTTATGTTGATGATGTCACCGATGAACAGAAATTGCGGGATCTGATTTCTGATATCAGCCTGATTTATGTCATACCGGAAAGCCCTCTCTCCGGGCTTTTTAGAGAAGGCAAACTGACTGCTCAGGAAATGGTATTCGGTGTTTCGGCCTGGAGTTTTTGCTATCAATTCCTGAGCAGTTTTAATGACGAATATGTCAAAATCTCTAAAGCTTTAAAAGACTCGCCAGAACTTCTGGGTCTGGTGCGGGAAATGAAAGTCAGGCTGGCCAAAGAAACATTCAGTGAAGAAAGAGTCTGGGAAGCTTTGAGCGGCAATTACCAGCTGGTAAAAAAGCTATACGCAGCTTTCGAGAAAAAGTTTAATCCCCTTAACCACCGGCGGGAAATTGAGGAAGACCTGAAAGCTCTGAGCCAAGAAATCACCCACCAGGTCACGGTCAGCTCCGACCGCCTGGTCTTTCTGACGGTCATTAACTTTATCAACGCCATTCTGCGGACCAACTTTTATCAACAAGAGAAGGTCTCTATTTCTTATATGTATAAGCCGGATTTCATCAATAAAGTAGACTATCCGACCCAGCCTTTTGGAATTTTCCAGGTTGTCGGTCGCGAGTTCCGCGGTTTTCATATCCGTTTTCGCGACATTGCCCGCGGTGGCATCAGAATTGTCCGTTCCATAAATTATCCGACCTATCTGCGCAACTCTGAGTCAATCTTTGATGAAAATTACAACCTGGCTTTTACCCAGCAGAAAAAGAACAAAGATCTGCCAGAAGGCGGCTCTAAGGGTGCTGTTTTGCTTAGCTGGGGCTACAATGACCAGATGACGGTGGCCTTCAAGAAATATATCGAAGGCTTACTGGATCTGATGCTGCCTGGCGACAGTATTGTTGATTATTATGGTCAGGAAGTTATCCTTTTCCTTGGCCCGGATGAATGGACGGCCGAGTTAATGGAAACCGCGGCGGAGCAGGCCCGGGCTCGTGGCTATAAATTCTGGAAAGCCTTTACCACCGGTAAGCCCCTCAGCATGGGCGGTATCCCTCATGACCGCTATGGCATGACGACTAATTCTGTTCATGAATATGTCCTGGGGACTTTAAAGAAACTTGGCTTAAAAGAAGAGAATGTTACCAAAGTTATGACCGGCGGTCCCGATGGCGACCTGGGCTCTAATGAAATTCTGATTTCGAAAGATAAGATACTGGCCATTGTTGATGGCTCTGGCGTTCTCTATGATCCTGACGGCCTGAACCGGAAAGAATTAACCAGGCTGGCCAAAGCCAGGAAGATGGTGGAAAACTTCAACCTTAGCCTGCTGTCTCCTAAGGGATTTATGGTCAATATCAAGGACAGGGACATTACCCTGCCTGACGGTGAAAAGGTTGAAAACGGGCTGGACTTCCGCAATAATTTCCATCTGCATCCTAAATTCAGAGCTGATATCTTTGTGCCCTGCGGCGGCCGCCCGTCTTCGGTCAACATTAATAACTGGAAAGCCTGGATCGACGAGGATGGGAAACCTCGCTTCAAAGCCATTATTGAAGGTGCCAATCTCTTCCTGACCCAGGAAGCCAGGCTCAGGCTGGAGGAAAAGGGCGTTATCCTTTATAAAGATGCGTCCGCTAACAAAGGAGGTGTCACCTCCTCTTCCTTAGAAGTCCTGGCCAGCCTGGTGATGACTGACAAAGAATGGGATGAGCTGATGGCTGTTAAAAACGGGGTTGAATCAGAGTTCAGGTTGCAGTACATCCAAGAAATCCTGGAAGCAATCAGGGAAAATGCCCGGCTGGAATTTGAAATCATCTGGAAAGAAAATGCCAGCCAGGGTATCTCCAGAACTATCCTGACTGATTTGATCAGCGAGAAAATAAACGAGATCAAAGATTCAATCCGGGAATCGGATCTGTTCAAAGACAGGGTTCTGCTGAAGAAAGTCATCGAAGCTGGCGTTCCCCGGTCATTGCTCGATCTGGTTGGGGTTAACCGCCTGCTGACCAAATTACCGGAGAATTATCTCCGGGCCTTTTTCGCTTCGCGTTTGGCCGGCCGCTATGTCTATCAGCATGGTCTGAAAGCTAACGAAGTAGATTTTTACCGTTTCCTGGAAGAGTTTAAGAAAAGCTGAGTTAATTAGCTGATTTCGCCCGTAATGTAGGCCCGGGTTCTGGGATCTTGAGGAGTTGTCAGGACTTCAGAAGCCGGGCCGAATTCTATTAGCTCGCCCAGATAAAGGAAAGCAACATAATCGGCCAAGCGTTTGGCCTGACGTAGAATGTGGGTCACGATCAGAATCGTGTAGTTTTTTTTCAGGTTTTGAAGCTGGGCTTCTACATTGCGGCTCGATTGGGGGTCAAGAGCTGAGGTCGGTTCATCACCCAGGATGATTTCAGGCTCAACGGCTAAGCCGCGGGCCAAGCACAGCCGCTGCTGCTGGCCGATAGATAACCGGCCGGCCGGCTCATTTAATCTGTCCTTAACTTCTTCCCAGAGCCCGGCTAAGCGCAAGTATTTTTCTACCTGCTGGTTGAGTTCTGCTTTTTTTAAAGGCCGGTGAAGTTTCAAGCCGAAAGCTATATTGTCATAAATGGACATGGGCAGAACCTGAGGCTTCTGAGAAAGCAGGCCCATCTTTTTTCTGATCTGAGTCACATCTACTTCCCGCTGGTAGATATCCTGATTGTCAAGCAAGATCTGACCTTCCACTTTAGCCTCCTCAACTTCATCCAGCAACCGGTTAAGGACTTTGAGCAGAGTCGTTTTGCCACAACCGGAAGGCCCGATGACCACCGTCAGGCTGTTGTCGGGAATAGTCAGGCTGATGTTTTTTAATACCTGTTGATGGCCATAATAGACACTGACCTCTTTGAGACTTAACCGTCCGTGATCAACCATGGTCTTCTCCTGACTTCATCTAATGGGTTCATCTTATTTTATTCCGGCTTAGTTTCCGGCCAAAAAACCTGGTCAACAGGCTAATGGCCAGAATGAGCAGCGTCAGAATGGCAGCCGAAGCGAAGGCCCGCTGCTGAACTTCGGGAAAAGGGGAGGCGAGCTGGAAAAAGATGGCCAGCGGCAAGGTGGCAACCGGCTGAAGAAGCGAGGTGGTTAGCCGGTCGGTATAACCAGCCGTGAACAAGACTGAAGCTCCATCCCCCAGCCCGCGCCCGAGGGCGATTAAGACGGAGGTAATTAAACCGGGCAAAGCCTGCCTGAGGACAATCCTGGTAGCTGTTGTCCAGCGGGTGGCTCCCAGCGAGTAACTGGCTTCTTTAAGTTCGGCAGGCACCAGCCTGATCGTTTCGTCCATCGCCCGGCTGAGAATGGGCAGTTCGACCAGGGCAATGGTTATCATTCCGGCCAGCAGGGAAGCCCGCAGGTGAAACATCAGCATTAATAAAAAACCAAAGACTCCATAAACTATTGACGGAATGCCCCACAGGACATCAAGTGACAGTCTGATAACTTCAGCCAGAAAGGACCGCCTCTTAAGATAAGTATTGAGATAAATCACCAGCGGCAGGGCGATAACCAGAGCCAGGAAGGTGGCTCCAAAAGCAATTTCGATCGAGCCAACAATCGCATTGAGGATACCACCGCTTTGGCCCAGATAATAACCGGTGCCTGGTGTCTTCAGAATCATGGATAATTTTAAAGCAGGGAGACTTTTCCACAGAATCGAAACCAGAATCACGGAGAGAATCAAGGAGACCAGAATAACTGAAGCCAGAAGAATAAATTTGAAGACTGACTCTGACCGCCGCCTTCTCTTCAGACGGCTGTTATCTCCAGCCGGATGGCTGGCCATTAGCCTGCCCTCCGTCCCAGTCTGGTTAAATATATCCGGGCGGCCAAGCTGAAAATAATGACAATCAACAGCAGAATAATGGCCGCCAGATTTAAAGCCGATTCGTAGCCAGGAATAGACAGCATTTCACCATAGTTGTTAGCCAGCAAAGCCGGCAGCGGATAGGCCGGGGCAAAAAGCGAGGTCGGAGCTACGGGGACATTGCCGACCACCATCATGACGGCTATGGTTTCACCGAAAGCCCGCGACAGGCCAAGGACACAGGCTGCGGCCACTCCAGGCAGAGATTTTTTTAAGACTACATAACGGACCACTTCCAGGCGGGTAGCACCCAGAGCCAGGGCGGCTTCCTTGAGGTCGGCCGGCACGGCACTTAAGACTTCCACCGAAACGTTGACTATAGTTGGCAAAATCATAACTGCCAGGACAAGGCCGGCGGTCAGAATGCTATAACCTGAGCTGTAAGTCCCGAAAAGAGGAGCTAAGTATTTTCCCACCAGAGGAACAATCAATAATATGCCCCACATGCCATAGATGACTGAGGGTAAGCCGGCCAGTAAATCAAGGACCGGGGCCAGCCATTTTTTCAAGCGGCTCGAGGCATAATCAGAAATATATATAGCAGTCAGAATTGATAATGGAGCTGCCAGAATAAAGGCGGTTATTGTTACCCAGATAGTGCCGAGGATGAATGGCCAGAGGCCAAACTGACCCTTCTGTGGTTGCCAGACAGAGGAGAAAATTAAATCTGGCAAAGATTTTAATGACAGCAGGGGAAAAGCCTTGGCTAACAGCAGTAAAAAGATAGCAATAGTCAGAAAAACAGGAAAAAGGGAAAAAAGACCGGCGGCCAGTTGCCTGCCTTTTTCTTTCTTCATTTCTATTTTCAGGCCTCCATCGTTCAATTTTCAGTCAGCTTCTGCTTTTCTACTTGAATCAGGTTCTGAGCTAAAGCCACATAGCCAGCTTCTCCAGTGTATTGTTGGCCCTGGTCGAGAACCCACCAGAGAAAAGCCCTGACAAGCTGATGACTGATTGGCTTTTTTACCACCAGATATAGCTCCCGGGCCGGGGGTGAGGGATAAAGGTCTCGAGAAATAGCCAGGGTCAGATCATCGCGCCGGGCATAGAAATTCTCGGCCGGATCCAACCGGCCATTCCCGTCAATATCCAGCGGGCCGATAGTCAGGCCGGGATGAGGCCGTCCTGTTTCCGGATGGTAGGCAAAATTTACGTTATTAAAACCTAATCCAGCCGGATCCTGCCGGACGGCTTCAGCCAGCCCGGGATCCCCATAAATGGCAATCCCTTTGAGGTCTTCCTGATGGCCGCCCAGAAAAGCTGCCCAGGTTTCGGCTGCCCCGCAGGCATCAGACCGGGTATAGAGGTGAATTGGGGTCTTCCCTGGCTGGCCAAAAATCTCCTCCCAGTATTTGATCCGGCCTTCTATCCAGATGGCCTGGAAAATTTCCCTGGTCAACCCTTTTTCCTGAACAAGCTTCAAAACCGGATTTTTATCATTTAAAGTGGCCACAACGGCGTCCCGGGCAACAGCCAGGGGAAGGGCTCCGCGAGCTATTTCCTCTTGATAGATTTCTCTGGACACCATGCCGATGTCAACCAGGCCGGAGAGGACATCGGCCATGCCCTTGCCCGCCCCGCCTGCCTGAAGATCAATCTTAACTGCTGGATTGGCTTTCTTGAATTCTTCTACCCAGCGGACAGCCAAAGGATAAAGAGCCCAGGCTCCAGAGATACTCAGCTGGCCGGAAAGCGGTTTCTCCTGGCTGGCAATAGCCTGTCCGTCCAGAGCCAGGGAAAAAGGTTGAAGAGAAGCCGGCCGGCCAAAGCTCAGGTTCAGAATAATAAAAAGAATAGCCAAAAACTTAGCTTCCAAAATTGTTTTTTTTGACTTTATCTTTTTCATTTTTTCTTTTTTATCCTTTTTAAGATATTCTCTTTTGGCTTAGTGTTCTCTAAAACCCGGCCTGGAGCAGGAAGAAAACAGCCTGATGGTCAGGTCCGCTCTCGGTCTGATGATATTCATAATTAGCCTGGAACTTTGACCGGGAAGTTAAAAACCAGTTGGCTCCGGCAGTATAAATAGTGGTCTTTTGATCAGGCAGATTCCGGTCTAAATTGATGGCCTCTAAACGGGTAACCAGCTGAAGCTTCTGCCTGATAATTGAATAAGTGGCCAGAGCATACCAGCCCTCTTTTTTAATCATATCATCTTTGGCCTGAATGAATTCCGCCTGCAGGCCAAAGCCTTGATAGTTAAAAGCCAGTTCCAAGCCATATTTATTTCTCAGGAACAAGGCTGGATTATCGCCGGCTGTTTGCCGCCCGTTGTAAATAGAAATTCCCAGAGATAGAGTTTTTAAGGGGTGAGCTACCAGCCGCGCGGCCAGATCTTTGTGATCATTGCTGTCTGCCTTATTTGCTCCGGAGCCATTGAGGACGCCGAGGGTATAGTCAAAAATCGAGTAAGAGCCAAAAACAGCGGCTCCGATATCACGTCCGGAAGATCCATTGTCCCGGCCCGGAACGAGTTTTTCCACAGCCTGAGAGCGGTTGATGGTCAGCAGGTCAGAAGAAGAAGTTATGTTCTCCAGGCTAAAAGGTACCAGAAATTGCCCGGCTCTAAAACTTATTTCCCGCCGAGGGACGACTTCGGCCTGGGCATCCAGCAAAGCTGGCGACTTGGTAAAATCAAGCTGAACTTTGAGTCTTAAGCTCTTGAGTAATTGCCCGCTCAGAGTGAGACGAGCCCGCCTGATAGAAAACGTATCATTAGCCTCATTTTTCCAGGCGCCCTGAATTTGGGCATAGCCCGATAACTTGATTGGCAGTGAAGACAGAACAGCTGAGGCTGTTTTATTCTTGTCCCCTTCAGCCTGCTCGCCGGTTTGAGCCCGGGCGGTGGTTAGAAACAGGCTGACCATGACCGCTATCAGCCAGCCAACAGAAGAAAATCCCTGCCTCACCTTTTTTTCTCCATCATTTTTTTCTGGTTGATAGCTTGCTGCCTGGCGAGGACATCGGCGAAAGTGGTTTGCTCTAAATGTTTGGCGACCATATCCCTGACTTCCTTCCACAGGCAGCGCAGCCCGCAGGTTTCTTCGAGAGGGCAGGTTTCATGTTCAAGGACACTGACACAGTTGATGGGGGCCAATGGGCCGTCCATTACTCTGATGACTTCAGCCACGGTAATTGTCTCAGGAGCCCGGGACAGATAGTATCCGCCATTCGGTCCTTTTTTGCTTTTAACCTGGCCAGCCCGCCGGAGAGACAAAAGGATCTGTTCCAGAAACTGACGGGGGATGGCCTGAGCTATGGAAATGACTCTTATTGGTACAGGGCCCTGGCCATAACGGGCTGACAGCTCGAGCATCGCCCGGCTGGCATATTCACCCTTGGTTGATAATTTCATTTTTAGCCCTCATAATAGATGACTAATATTATCGACTATATCATATATTATTGTGTCTATCGTTTGTCAAGATTTTTTTTGCCAGCTATTGTCCTGGCCTGTCCGGGCTTTTTTCCCAGCGGATTCTGGACATAAATTGTCTGCCCCGTCTATCAATTGACCTGAGAGGTGTCCCGGCCTGGGTTCAGCTTTTAAATTGAAGAATCTTTTAAAGTATGAGATCATATTTAAAATAACGGAGGCCAAGATGAGATTTAAACGGTCAGCGGTGATGGTTATTTCTTCGTTCCTGATTCTATTGCTTTTTAGCCCCACTTTTAGCTCTGGTCAGACCGGGGCTCCCCGGGTAGTGTTTAAAGAGCTGGAGCGGGATTTTGGCCGGCTTAAACAGGGGGAAACAGTCAGTTATGAATTCATCTTCAAAAATGAAGGCACAGCCCCGCTCAAAGTTACCAGAGTAACGACCTCCTGTGGTTGTGCGGCGGCGCTGGTCTCCCAAAAAGAAATAGCTCCAGGGAAAGAAGGACGCCTTAAAGTCAGCTTTGATTCTCGCGGCTATAGCGGCCCGGTAGTCAAATACATTTATTTTGGCAGCAATGATCCAAAGCAACCTCAGGTGGAATTAACCATCAAGGCCGAAGTTGAAACCGGCCCGGCGGCTAAGCTGGAACTTGACCGCTATAACCTTGATCTGGGTATTTCCTTAGAAGGGGAAGAGAGCTCGGCAAAATTGCTGGTCAGAAATACCGGCCAGCTGGAACTGAGAATTGAGCCAGAAAATCCAGAGTTTTCTTTTCTGGTCAAAAATAAGCCTGTGATTTTTCCCTACCGGTTGCCGGCCGGCCAGGCGGTTGAGTTCGAAATCAAATTGCCTGGCAGAACAGGCCGGACAGGACTGCTGCGGGATTATATCCTGCTCAAAAGCAATGACCCGGTCCGGCCGACCGTGTCAATTTTTATCAGCCGTTATGTTGTAACCAAAGAGGAGCTGAAACAGCTTTTCGAGAAATACCAACAGGTGTTAGACCTTAAGACTCCCTGAGGTTCGTGGCGGCGGTTGGCGCGTCAGGCAGCAATAAACTCATGACCAGCTGTTCAAGGTTAAGACTAATGATCCAAAGGGAAAAAGTCCGGCCGGAGAGCCTTAGGAGCTGGCTAAAATGAAGAGTGGAAAAGGCGAAAAGCAGGTAATTACTGTCCGGGTGCAGCCCAGATCCAGAGAGCAGGCTTTGATCCGGCTGTCTGACGGTGAGTTCAAGGCCAGGTTAATCTCGGCTCCGGTTAAAGGCCGGGCTAATGCTGAGCTGCTCACCCTGCTGGCAGATTATTTTGAGTTAGCTCCTTCCTGCCTGAGAATTATCAGAGGTGAAACTTCCAGAACTAAATTAATAGAAATCAAAAAAAGCAGCTAAACCTGAGAAAACAGGACAGGTGGCAGCGTCTATTTAGCAGGCAGGAGAATTAAAAAGTTTTATTTAATGACCCTGAATGTGGTAAAATTAAAAAAAATAAAAGGAGAAGGGTCAATGAATTATCAAATTAAGAATATTCTCTGGTCGACGGACTTTTCGGCTGAATCTTTAACTGCTCTTAATTATGCCAGTTACCTGGCCAAACATTTTAAGGCTTCGATCAAAGCAGTCCATGTGGTGCCTGATTTTGCTCCAGCTCTATATGAAACCAGGGCGATGATGGTGGCTGATCTGGTCAAAAGGCAGGAAGACCTTCAGCTTAAAGCCCGGGCCAGATTAGAAAAAATAGCGTCTAAAAATTCGGTAAAATTTTCAAAGATCATGATCGAAACAGGCTCACCCGGGAAGAGAATTGCCGACCTGGCCGAAGAGGAACACTGTCAGCTGATAGCTCTTGGGCGAAAGGGCATGTCGGCTCTGGAGAAAATTCTGATGGGCAGCGTAACCAATCAGGTTCTCCGGCGGTCAAAAGTTCCGGTGTTGATTACACCCAAAAAACGGGGCGAGGCTAAAATTGAAAAGATTTTAGTCCCGACTGATTTTTCAGCCGGTGAAGAAAAAGAAAGGGATTATGCCTGGGCAGTGGCCAGCCGTCTCCAGGCTGATTTAACTTTAATCTATGTCCTCGAGCTTTACGATTTCAAGTTTTCTCCGGAAGAAGTCAAAGCTCTGATGGATGAAGCTTTGAACCGGCTGCAAACCAGGAAGAAAAGGAGAACCGGTTTCAAGGTAGAGGAAGTGGTTATCAGAGATTTAAATGCTCCAGCTGGTATCGTGACCTATGCCAACCGTCATAAGTTCGACCTGATACTCATGTCAACCTGTGTTTCACCCGTCGAAAGATTTTTCCTGGGCAGTACGACTGAAAAAGCCGTTTCTTATGCCACCATGCCTGTTCTGGCTTTGCCAGCGGCTTATTGTAAAAAGTGAGAACAGGCGACGATCAGGTTTTCTGGCTGGCGCTAAACTACCTTGTTACCGACGGCTATTTGTCTGCCGGCAAGGCTCTGCGTTATTTTGATTCGGAAGATAAGTTATTAAAGCCAGAGCCGGGCTATCTGAATTCCTGCCCGTTGAGCTTTCTCGCCAAGCAAAAAATCCTGTCCGGAGAGCTTCTTGACCGGGCCGGCCTGGAAGTTGAGAAGCTAAAGGGAAAAGAGTATACTCTCCTGAGTTTTAAGGATAGCGGTTATCCTGAACTTCTCCGGGAGATAGTTGAGCCGCCTCTGGTCCTTTACGCTTATGGTCAAATTGAGGTTTTGAATCTGGCCGGAGTAGCGATAGTTGGCTCAAGGCACCCGACCGGCTATGGCCGGCTGCTGGCCGACCGGCTAGCCGATGAGCTGGCTGCCTGCGGCCTGGTTGTCATCAGCGGTCTGGCTCGAGGAATTGATACTCTGGCCCATCAGGGTGCTTTGAGAAGCGGGAAAACACTGGCTGTTCTTGGCTCTGGACTTGACAGAATTTATCCCAGGGAAAACAGGCTGCTGGCCGAAAAGATAGCAGCCAAAGGACTGGTAGTGAGTGAATTTCCTCTTGATTCTGAACCGCTTGGCTTTCATTTCCCGCTGAGAAACCGGGTACTGAGCGGGCTGTCATTAGCTTGTCTGGTGGTTGAGGCTGGCTTGAAAAGCGGGGCACTGATTACTGCTGGCCTGGCTCTTGATCAGGGGCGGGAAGTCATGGCTGTGCCTGGACCGGTCACCTCTGAACTTAGCGGCGGAACGAATTTCTTAATTAAACATGGAGCCAAGCTGGTCGAGTCGGCCGAGGATATTGTTTCAGAACTGCCCTTCCCCTGGAATGAGGCAGCCTTGAATCGTCTGACTTCGAGAAAGCAGGCCAGTCCGGAGCTCAGTCAACAGGAAAAAAAAGTGCTGGCCGCCCTGCCTGAAAAGGAAGTGATTCACATTGACGAATTATCTGATAAAATTCATCTACCGGTAAGTGAACTGCTGACTGTTTTGCTGAGTCTGGAAATGAAAGAAACAGTTGTCCAGGAGCCTGGTAAATTTTTCCGCAGGAGATACTAAGTGGCGAAATCCTTGGTCATTGTCGAATCACCAGCTAAAGCTAAGACCGTCAATCGTTATCTTGGTCCGGACTATCTGGTTAAAGCCTCCATGGGGCATGTCTGCGATCTGCCCAAAAGTAAACTCGGGGTAGATATCAAAAATGATTTTAAACCAACCTATCAAATAATTCCTGAAAGGCGGAAACTGGTAGCTGAACTCAAAAAACTGGCCGAAGAGAGCAAAGAGATTATTCTGGCCGCTGACCCCGACCGCGAAGGTGAAGCTATCTCCTGGCATATAAGCCAGTTGCTTCAGCCGGTCAATAAGAAGATTTACCGGGCAGTGTTCTATGAAATAACCGAAAGGGCTATCAAGGAAGCTTTCTCTCGCCCCGGGACTCTTGACCAGAACAAGATTGACGCCCAGCAGACCAGGCGTATCCTTGACCGGCTGGTTGGCTATCTAATCAGCCCTCTGCTCTGGAAAAAAATCGGCCGGGGCCTGAGTGCTGGCCGGGTTCAATCAGTGGCTCTCCGGTTGATTTGCGACCGCGAAAAAGAAATCAAGACTTTTAAACCGGAAGAATACTGGACGATTACCGCTAATCTCAGGGCTCAGTCTCCACCAGAATTCAAAGCGACGCTGGTTAAGATAGATGGGAAAAAAGTCAAGATCAAAAACGGTGAACAGGCTCAGGCTGTTTTAACTGCCTGCCGCCGGGAGCAGTTCATTCTAGAGAAGATCCAGGTCAAAGCCAAAAAAAAGAATCCGCCGGCACCCTATATTACCTCGACTATGCAGCAGGAGGCTTACCGCTTATTGCATTTTCCGGTTAAGAAAACCATGTCAGTCGCCCAGCGGCTATATGAAGGCCTGGAACTGGGTGAGCTCGGGCCGGTCGGCTTAATTACTTATATGAGAACTGATTCGGTCAGAATTTCGGAGGTGGCCAGGCAAGCAGCCAAAAAATACATTGAAGAACACTTTGGCCCGGAGTATTTGCCGGCCAAACCGGTTCTTTATAAATCAAGGAAGACTGCTCAGGAAGCCCATGAGGCCATCCGGCCAGCTCATTTAGACCTGCCGCCGGAAAAAGTTAAACCTTTTTTAAAAAAAGAGGAATATGAACTTTACCGTTTGATCTGGAACCGGTTTTTAGCCTCTCAAATGAGTCCGGCAGCGATTGAGGAAACTCAGTTTGAAATCAAGGCCGGCCAGGCTGGGTTCCAGGCTAAAGGTGAAGTAGTTAAATTTAAGGGTTTTCTGGCTCTGTCTGAAGAGCAGCGGCTGAAGTTTGAAAATGGAGACAGGCCGGAGAAAAAGCCCGATAATGAAACAGAGGCTGTCCTGACCGAAACAGGCACTCTACCTGTCGCCAGGGAAGGAGAAATTCTGACCCTCCTCGACCTCCAGAGCAAGCAGAATTTTACCCAGCCGCCACCCCGTTATACAGAAGCGACATTAGTCAAAGAGCTGGAAGCCCGGGGAATTGGCCGTCCGAGCACCTATGCCCCGATTATCTCGACTTTACAGAATAGAACCTATGTCATCAAGGAGGAGGGCCGTTTTAAACCAACTGACCTGGGGATGTTTGTCACCGATTTTCTGGTTAAATATTTTGCTGAATTGTTCGATTACCGCTTTACGGCCAGGATGGAGGAGCAACTCGATAAGATCAGCGACGGCCAGGCTTCGTGGCTGGAAAGCCTGCGTGGCTATTATGAACTTCTGGATAAATATCTCCAGCAAGGACAGGAGACCGATTCGATTAAGAAGAATGGCATACCGGTTGAGGAAAAATGCCCGAAGTGCGGCCGGAACCTGGTCATTAAGGAAGGGCGGTATGGCCGGTTTAAGGCTTGTTCGGGTTATCCTGACTGCGATTATAAAGAATCGCTGGTCAAAAAAGAAATCAAAACCATTGAAGCCAAATGTCCCCGGTGCGGTTCACCCCTGGTTTACCGCCGGGGCCGGTATGGGACATTTATTGCCTGCTCTAACTATCCACACTGCAAATATATTCATAAAGAAAATTCTGACACCGGCTTGCCCTGTCCGCTGGGCTGTGGCGGGACAATTATCAAAAGAAAAACCAGGCGGGGAAAATATTTTTATGGCTGCAGCCACTACCCCCAGTGCCGCTTTGCGACCTGGGATGAAATTGTGAATGAACCCTGCCCTAAATGCGGCGCCACCTTCCTGCTAAAAAAGGCGCCTAAAAAAGGCCAGCCCCATCTTTACTGTCAGAAGTGTGATTATGTCCGCGATTTAGATGCGAAACAAAACCCGGCTGAAACTGAAGTCAAAAGAAGTCAGGAGCAACTGACAGATAGGCCTAAAGAGGAAAACCGCCAGGGGGTTAAATCTTCAACTGACTCCGATGAAAAAAGAAATTGAAGAATTCCTTGATTATCTCCGGTATGAAAAGAATGCTTCTCCCCATACAGTTCTGGCCTATGGCCGGGATCTGCAGCAATTAGCTTCTTATCTCAAAGAAAATGGTTATAACTGGCGGACAGCTGATACCCTGGCTCTGCGTGGCTTTCTGGCTGAACTCCACCAGCAGGAGCTAAAAAAAAGCTCCATCGTCCGCAAGCTGGCCGCCATGAGATCTTTTTTTGGCTTTTGCCTTAAAAAAAACTGGCGACAGGATAATCCAGGCAGCCTGCTGGCCACGCCCCGGCAGGAGCAGCTTATACCTGGCTTTCTGACCGAAGAGGAAACTTCCAGGCTGCTTACCTGGCCGGTTAAAACCAGTGATCCGCTGGAAGTCAGGGATAAAGCCATTCTGGAGCTGCTTTATGCTTCAGGACTCCGGGTGTCAGAATTGACCTCACTCAATCTTGAAGACCTGCATCTCAAGGAAAGACTGCTCCGGGTCAAGGGAAAGGGCAAGAAAGAAAGAATCATCCCCTTTGGCCGGGAAGCAGAAAAATGGCTCAAAGAATATTTAGGCCTGCGGCCCTTACTGGCTTTGAACAAAATGTCAGAACTGGCAATTTTTCTTAATTACCGCGGAGAAAGGCTTAATCCCCGTTCGGTTCAAAGGCTGGTGCAAAAGCGGATAAGGCAGATTGCCGTGGCCAGAAAGATTAGCCCTCATTCTTTGCGGCACTCATTTGCTTCGCATCTTTTAAGCCGGGGAGCCGATCTCAGAGCAATTCAGGAATTGCTTGGCCACCGCAGCCTGGCTACTACCCAGAAGTATACCCATCTTGATCTAAGTCATCTGCTGGAAGTTTACCGCCAGTCCCACCCCCGGTCCTGACACTTTCTCATTCTAACTGGCTGATTGGCCGCAGTCAGATGAAATTACAGGTAGAAAAAGGCAGAAGAGAAAGGATTAAGACCTTTCTCTTCCGCCTTCTTTCCAGGCCAGTTTTACTTTGTTTCGCCGACGGTAATCTGGTCTTTAAGTTGATTAAAAATCTTTTCCCCGATGCCCTGAACCTTCAACAGGTCTTCCACCTTTTTAAAGGGTCCGTTTTGAGTCCGGTAATCAATGATCCGCTGAGCAACTTTAGGCCCGATTCTTGGCAGGCTTTCCAGCTCGGCTGAGGACGCCGTATTGATGTTGATCTTGCCTGAAGCCGGTTTGCTCTGATTCTGGGACTGAGCCAGGCCGCTGCCCAGCAAAGAGAGAAAAATCAGGATGGCCAGATTCATGGCGACTGACTTGTGGAAAAAGTTTTTCATGGCAAATCTCCTTTCAGCCCTCTGTCATGCGAATTTCGGGCCAGCCTGGACGGTCCTTATAAAATATTTAAGATCAATAAGATAAAAGCCAATGGAGGAACTTCTTGAGTCAAGAAGAGTTTACTTTCGGCTAGTTTCGAGTCCAATGGATTTTACAGTAAAAAGAAGCTGAGGCGCGTAGCCTGAAATCTTAAAAGTAAAAACCTTTATCAGGCCTCTGGCCCCTTTTTGAGGTAAGCCCGGACTTTTCTTAAGGCCCGGCCGCGATGGCTGATTTTATTTTTTTCTACGGCGGTGAGTTCAGCCAGAGTTTTCTGAAGTGGAGCATAGAAAAAAACGGGGTCATAGCCGAATCCATTGCGGCCTCTCGGCTCAAAGATTATCCGTCCGTCCAGCCGGCCTTTATAAACTTTAAGTATTTTGCCCTGCCTGGCTAAGCTGACCACACAGATAAATCTGGCTCTTCGCTGGCTTTCGGGCAGAGGTCCCATCAATTTTAGAAGTTTCTTTATGTTTTTTTGGTCAGTGGCCTGCCGGCCCGAAAAGCGGGCAGAAAAAACTCCGGGCTTCCCGCCCAGGGCTTCAACTTCCAGACCTGAATCTTCGGCCAGAACCAGGCCATCGTATTGCCGGCTGTAGAAGCGGGCCTTCCCCCGGCTATTTTCTTCAAAGGTTTTCCCCTTTTCCCGAAACTGGCCGAGCTCCGGATGGCTGACCAGACTTTCTATCTTAAAATTTAGACCCGCCAGCAGCTTTTTAATTTCCCGGGCTTTACCCTGGTTAGTTGTGGCCAGAAGAAGGCGTCTGGCACTCAGCCGGTCAGTCAAGCCGGAACTCCTCCAGCTCTCCCAGATCCAGCACCGCCTCATTAAATTCCTGCTCTTTATCCTCAGAACCAACAGCTGTGAAGGAAATCACCATGGATGAACCCTCCTTTTTCAAGTTAAGGTGTTCAAGCCTGATCCCGTGATGAAAACTCAGCTTTCTAAGCCTGGACAGCAGATCTGGCTGTTCTCTGAACCGGAGATGATAACGATAGATGTGCTTCCTTAGATAAACCTCTTCCACCCTTCTAAAGGCTACCAGAGTGGCGATAATGATAGCCGTAAAAATTATGGCTGGAAGATAATAGCCAGCTCCGATAATTAACCCCAGACCGGCTACTACCCAAAGTGTGGAGGCCGTGGTCAGCCCGATGACCGCCCCCTGGGCATGGATAATTGTCCCCGCCCCCAGAAAACCAATGCCGGTGACTACCCCAGCGGCCATCCTGATTAGAGAATCAGGAGAAGCGCTGCTGCCCTTGATCAGTCCGGCCGCCATACTCATCATCATGGCTGAGCCGAGGCAAACCATGATATTAGTCCGGAACCCGGCCGGTTTCTGGCTGGCTTCCCTTTCCAGGCCGATCAGGCCGCCAAGAGCGATGGCCAGAATAAGCTTGAGAATTATTTCTAAGATATTCATGGGATGTCGCCTCTCCTTCCTGACCGAAGTCGAAATCTATTTGTTATGATGCTTATGATTTTATTAAAAAACCCCAGGAAGTAAAATCAAAAGTTATTTCTTTTTCTATTAAACTGCACTCACTGGCTGTTCCCTGAGTAAATGGCAGCTGATCAGACTGGCGGGCGAAATTTTTGAAGAGCTTCTCAGACCATTGTTCGCTGTTCATTTTTTAGCTCCCTGATAATCTGCGGACAATTTAAAGGCCTGTTTACTTCAAAGCCAAAAGGACAAGGCCGGCTAGGCCCAGGATGATCCCGAAATAAGCTCCGGGCTTGATTTTTTCTTTAAAATAAGCCAGTGACAGAATAACCGCAGCGATGATCGGGCCGGCCTGGATAACCGGAAAAACAACTGGCTCCGGCAACCCGGTTAGCGCTCTCATCGTAAAGAAATTCCCGGCCACACTGCCCGCCGCCGCCAGAGCGCCAAAAGAAAAGGCTTGGCGGGGCAGCCGGACTTTTTTTACAGACAGATAAATCATAAAAACCAGGGCCCCGGCCAGAAAGGTAACGAAGAGATATGACCAGAGATTGATCTCGGCCAGGCGGACCGCTGCCGCCTGAGAGATTTGAGGAATGCCGGTCAGGAAAAAAGTCGCGATCAGGAAGATGAGCCATTTTAGAAAGAGCCCTGATTTCTGGCTTTCGGGGGTTGAGCCGGCTAAGGAAATAAGAATAATTCCGGCGATGATCAATAAAATTCCAAGAGTAATTAAAGTCGTAACCTGCCTGTGCCAGAAGATGATCGAAAAGATAACCGGATTGAGAAAAGTCATGGTGTAGATAGATATGGTCAGGGCGTAGCTTCCGATCTTTAAAGCCTGAAGAAAGAAAAAATAAGCCACAGCTCCGCCTGCCCCGCCGGCCACGGCCAGTAAGATAACCGCAGGAGTAAAATTTAAGGCCTGCCCGCTAAAAATTAAAATCAGCAAGCAATAGAATGAGGCCAGAGCGAAGAGACTGCCGGTCAGCTCGGAAGAGTTTAATCCCCGCAGGCTTCCCAGTTTCATCACCAGATTCATGGCCACATAGCCGGCGATGGCTAACAGCAGAAATAACCAGTTCATTTTCCGGTTCCTTTGAGTTTATTAGAGAAATTATCCTACTATTATAATCAAGGTAAATAAAGTAAAAATCAAAGACTGGTACCTGTTGAAACTGAAACAGGTGAAGAACGGACTTTATTTTGATTTTGTTAAGCCGGGCGACTGAGACTCTAAATTGCGAAGCCGGAGTTGCCGGTAAAGTGAGAAATAAAAAATGGTTGCTCTGGAAAGCTGAATGAAATATAAAGTTAAGGGGCAAGAATAAAAACTTTTAAAATAATTTTAATAAAAGTTTGAGGCAAAGAACGATGAAAACAATCCTTAAACCTGCCCTCTGGCTTTTTCTCCTGTCCAGCTTTTTAATCACCTGCGGACAGGATAATTCAAACCAAAAAGCGCAGCCTTCCGGTCTCATCGTAAAAACCCGGGTCTCGCCCTTGAGGGCTGCTCCGGGCGAAACGGTGGTTGTCGAGTCAACCATCCGGACGAAAAAGGCCGGCCAGGTCAAAATCGAGGCCAGACTGCTTATCCCGGGCCAGGGCCAGGAAAGCTTGAAGATGACTGAGATCAAGTCAGAAGAGACAGCTGCCAGAAAATTCCGGGGAGAAATTAATCTGGCTTCTGACTCGCCAGAAGGACTTTATACGGTGACGGTGACAGCGGCCCGGGGCCAGCAAAAAACTGTTAGCAAAGGCAGCTTTCTGCTGGGGAGCCTCATTGGAGATTTTACAATCTTAAGCAGTTTCCCAGCTGAGGGCCTGGGAAAAGATATGAGCGCTTATCTTGAGGAATTTAAAAAATCAGGTGGCAATCTGGTTATTATTCACAGCGTGATTACTGCTGACCAGGCTTATTATCCTTCGGCAGTCTGCCTGAAACCGGCCGCGGCCGGCAGTCCGGAAGATAGAATTGGCCTGGCCCTGAAACTGGCGGCTGAGCATGGTCTGACGGCCTTACTGAGCGTAAGCTGGGACATGACCCGCAATATGCCTTATAGTGAATGTCTCGACAGCACCAAAAAGATAATAAATGAACTCTGGAATCTTTATGGTGCCGAACCGGCGCTGGCTGGTTTTTACAATTATCAGGAAGGAAGCGGGACTTATTTAACCTGGCAGATGAGAGAATTTTGCTCGGCGGTCAAAGCTCTGGACAGAGGGCTTCTCACCGCCTGCGCTCCTTATATTGACGATCCGCTTTTAGCCGGCTATTTAGCCGCCATTGATGACCTGGATATAGTGATTTACCAGGGAGCGGTGATGGCTTCCTACCGGAAGGATAACCGCCGCTGCTTTCCTTTCCGCCGGGTAAAAGATTTTGCCAGCCTGTCGGCTGGAGCGACCAGAGTCAGGGATAAGATAACTTTGTCCCACGTTGAATTGTTTGGTTATCTGGAGAAAGATTATGACCATTCTTATTTAGCTTCCCCGGAGGACATTTATCGCCAGATGTTGAGTGCGGCCTGTGCGGCCGGGCCTGAGGGCCTTGTATTTTTCACCTATCATTTCAATATCTATGATTATGCCAAGACCAAGCCGGCCGCTAAGGAATCCAGAACCGGAGTGGAAAAGGGCCTGACCGCTTTTTCCTTGATAGCTAAAAAAGCGGCCAGGGATTCAAACCACCTTGGTCTTTATATCCCTTATAATGACTGGTGGGCTGACCGCTGGACAGCAACGGTGGTTCCTGCCCTGGATGCTTTCCGGTCTCTTGGCCTGAGTCCTGACATCCTGCCCTTTATTCCCCGCCAGGGAGAAGAAGTTCTGCCTTATTATCCTTACCATCCGAATGAAGAACAGCTGGAATTTCTGCTAAAAAATCGTTATGTTCTGGTTCTAAGTGATATCGCCGGAATGCAGGACCCCGACAGCCAGCTGTTAAAGGAGTTTGTCGAACAGGGCGGGGTGGTTGTCCTTTTTGGCCCGGCTATTCCTTATGGAGACAGGTTTGAACGCGAAGAACTGGTTGGCGGCCAGGAAAAGCCGGCCAGGCTTCATCAGTGGGTTAAGATAGAAGAGCCGCTGGGGACCAGAGCTCAAAAGGATAGAATTTTTGACCTGCTCCCGGCTCAAGCCGCCTCCTGGCAGCCGGTCACGGCCACAGCCTTGGCCTCTTTTGAAGACGGCGGGGCGGCTGTCCTGGCCAACCATTATGGCCAGGGCTGGTGTTTTACTTTTCCGCTGAGTCTTCGGGAGGCGGCCAGAGACTGCCCGGATTTAGTACGCGATTTAATTGATCTCGCTCTGGACAAAAATGGGATAAAGAGAGGATTTGATGTTCTGGGGTCAAGCCAGGAGCTCGACCTGGCAGAATCAGCCAGCGGGGAAACCAGATATTTAGCGGTGGTTAATCACCAGGACCTGTCACGCGGGATAAAAGTTGTTCCTCTGAATCTTGAGCCTGATAAGATCTATGAAATCAAAAATGAGACTACGGGAGAAATTCTTCAGGCGGGGGAAGCCAGCATTTTAAAGAGTCTGCTGGTCACCATTCCGGCCAGCGATTTTGTTTTATTATCAATCGTGCCGAAGCCGGCTCGAAGATAAGAATCAGATTGAAGACAGTATCCGGCTGCTTTCCTCAATTAAAATTTTTTCTACCGCCGGAGTAAAATTAAAAAGCCCGTAAAATTTTGGGGCACAATAGCAGGCATAATCGCCGGGATTAAGATAGGCTTCCTCCGTCGGCAAATAACCGACATCTCCATTAGCATAGCCAGCAGTCATTAAAGACGGGAATTTTTCTCTCAGCTTAAGCCCCAGGCTGCAGAAGGCTTCAGCCGGGAGGCCGAGGATTCGCATCTCGCCAACTCTTATTGCCTGGACCGGCACATTTTCAAGCCAGGGGGAAGAAGCGAAAGCCTTATAATGTTTCTCAATTTTTTTCCGCCAGAGGCTGATGACCCGGGCGGCATGGAGGAACTGCTTATTGGCCTCCAGAGCCGCGGCCGTTTCCCTTTCCAGATCTTCCCAGGGAAAAACAGACAGCGGCAGGCGGATTCTATTTTCAGCCGATTTTAAGACAACCTCTTTCTGAAATTTGGCATATTTCACCGATTTGAGGGCCCTGGCGGCAATTATCCGGCCTGAGAGATAATAGTCTTCCCGGGTCGCTCCCAGCCGCCGGTTCAGATAGGTGACCGGGTCTATATCCCCACAGAAACCCTGAAGGACCAGAGCCTGATTCCCGCTCCTTTCTATTTCTTTAACCGCTGCCCCGGGCCAGTCGGATGAAATTTCTTTAGTCGGGCCAAGGGTGACGGCATGGCAGGCATAATTCAGGAGAAAAATGGCTCTCTTGTTCTGTTTAAAAATTCCGGTCTTTAACCAGGGATCAATTGGAGAAAAGCTATTAAGCCGCCGGTTATAACCAATCGGTTCCACTGCCTCCGCCTGGAAACCAACCTCTGCCTCCGCCAGGTTAGCCCGGGCTTTACGGGCTGCTTCCAGAAATAAACCAGACAGCCGGCGGACATATTCCCTGTTTATTTTCCCCAGGCCAGGCAGAGGCTGAACGGCTGGCCCGGAGTGAGTATGGGTGCAGGCCAGGAGAATATTTTTAAAAGGGATTCCAGTCTCCCTGGAGATTTGCCGGCGGCAACGGTCAGCAAAATCAACTGATAAGGAAAGAAGGTCGAGACTGAGGATAAGAATTGTTTCCTTCTTGCCCTGGAGGCAAAGACTTCTGGCCTTAAGCCTGTCCCGGACAATGGTTGCCCGCCGGTCTAAATAAAAGCCAAATCCGGCCAGATCTGTCCCGAGGGGCGGAGTGATGTCAATTTCTCCATAGCCAGCCTGCAAATAATCAGTTGCCCTGTTTTTCTCCATTTGGCTTTCTCCTTTAGTTCTCCGGCCAGATATATTTTTCATTTAAAGCTTTTAAACTCCTGAACGGTCAATTTTTTAAAAAACTTTCTTTTTTACAACGAGGATGCCTCTCTGATAGGTTCTATCTCTTTAAGCCAGTTCATAAGCTCCTGGGCGGCCAGATTAAATCCAGACTGCGCAGCCAGAACTCACGATACTTTTCCCAGAAGACAAAATTGCATCCCCAGTGCGGTGCGGGATCAGAGGTAAAAGCTAAAGTCCAGCCTTTCCCGGCCTTCATCACGGCGAGCAAAGGGTCTCCTTTTTCCTTAATCTTAAGCAAAATTTTTCCTTCTGTCCGGGGAAGAGTACGGTTATAGCCGAGAAGAGGCGGAATCTGATTGAGGTCAAGACCGGAGAAAGCCGTCTGGCCGGCCGGAGTGGCTTCCACCGAAAAGCCCTCGGTTGACTCCACTAAATCTTCATAATCAAGGCAGCTAACGGGCAGAATCTCGGCCAGGCGTGTCCGGCCCCAGCCACCTTTTCCCTGTTCACCGGTAAACGAATACCAGCCGCCCAAAAACATGGCGGATTTACCACTGGCTATAGCTTCAACCGTCAGCCGGACACGGTCGGGGAAAGTCAGAATTTTTTGGCCGAATTTTTCGCGGTCAAAAAAACTCGGGGCAAGTTGAAAGAGCTTGGCATCAATATCACTAAAGATGAAAACATCATAATCAGCCAGAACTTTTTCATAATCGCCGGGTCCGAGCTGATTGTAGAAATCCCAGGCCGGGACAGACTGAACCTGGTGCCGGCCATCGCTCTCCAGAGCTTCCTTCAGCCAGCGGCCATAATTGAAAATATCAAGTCCCTTGGGCGAATGATAAAAAGGAGTTTCCGCAAAAACCGGGCCGGTAAGAATAGCCCAATCACCTACATAATAAATTTTGGCCACTTTTTTACTCCTTAACTTCCCTTTAAACACTATAATTTAAATATCAGTCTTAATGCAACCGGAACGGAAGCCCGTGGTTTTTAAAGCTGGATTTATGAGATCAGCTCGCGGTTAGAATTCTGGTTGAGGCTATGCTAAAATTAAAATCAGAAAACAAAACATTTTCAATATCTTAACAAGGGAGTAGCCAGATGAACATGAGCATTAAAGAGGTTAAAGCCAGAGAAATTCTTGACTCGAGGGGCAATCCGACGGTTGAAGTTGAAGTCAAACTGGAAGACGGAACGGTTGGCCGGTCGGGAGTGCCTTCCGGTGCCTCTACCGGTATCCACGAAGCCTTAGAGCTAAGGGATGGAGATAAGAAAAGATACAATGGCAAGGGAGTGTTGCAGGCTATTGACAATGTAAATAAACTTATTGCCCCGGAGATCTGTGGGCTGAGTGTTTTTGACCAGGCCGGGCTCGATCAAAAACTTATTGGGCTGGATGGGACTCCGAATAAAAACCGGCTGGGAGCTAATGCTATTCTGGGTGTTAGCCTGGCTGCGGCCAGAGCAGCGGCCCTGTCTCTGAGACTTCCTCTGTATCGTTATTTAGGTGGACTGGGAGCCAGAGTTCTGCCGGTGCCGATGTTTAACATTCTGAATGGCGGAGTCCATGCTAACTGGCAGGGAACCGACCTGCAAGAATTTATGATTGCACCGGTGGGCGCACCTTCCCTGCGGGAAGCAGTTCGCTGGGGCAGCGAAGTTTATCAGTCTTTAAAAAGCGTTCTTAAAAATCGCGGCTATTCGACAGGAGTTGGCGATGAAGGCGGATTTGCCCCGGCTCTTAAGAAGAATTCCGAGGCGGTTGAGTTAATCGTTGAGGCCATAGAAAAAGCCGGTTATAAACCCGGGGAGGACGTGGCCATTGCTCTCGATGCTGCCGCCAGCAGTTTTTATGAAGACGGACTTTATAATCTCCGGACAGAAGGGGAAAAGGTTAGAGCCGAAGATATAGTGGAAATGTATAAAAGCTGGGTCGAAAAATATCCTGTTTTTTCCATCGAAGACGGGCTGGCTGAAGATGACTGGGAGGGCTGGAAAATATTAAACCAGAAGCTTGGCCAGAAAATTCAGCTGGTTGGGGATGATATTTTCGTTACCAATGTGGACAGAATCAAAAAAGGCCTGGAAGAGAATATAGCTAATTCCGTTCTGATTAAGTTAAATCAAATTGGAACTCTGACTGAGACGGTTGAGGCCATTGATCTGGCCTGCCGGGCAGGCTGGACAGCTATGATCTCTCACCGCAGCGGTGAAACAGTCGATAGTTTCATAGCTGATTTTTCGGTGGCTATGAGCACTGGCCAGCTTAAAACAGGCGCTCCCTGCCGGGGCGAGCGCGTTGAAAAATACAATCAGCTGATGAGAATCGAAGAAGAGCTTGGCTCAAGTGCAATCTATGCTGGCCGGAGCATTTTTCGCCAGGCGAAAGCCTGATAGGTTTTCAAGCAGTCTGGCCTGATAGCTTTCAGACCGATGGCCGTTATTTTTATTTAGATTCCAGGCTGATTAATTTATACTAATAATTAAGGCGGAGACAATGGAAAAGAAAAAAATAACGGGCTACTCGATTTTGATTCTGGCCAGCCTGGCTTTTCTGGCTTCTGCCCTTGGGGCTCAAGACCGGAATTTAAGGGTCCGGGTAGTTTCAGAACAGGCCAATATCCGGGTCAAGCCGGATATCGCTAGTGAGATGGTGTTTCAGGTGCCAGAGGGAACAGAGTTTCAAGCTGAAAAAAAAGAAGGTGAATGGTTTTTGGTCCTGTTTGAAAAAGCCGATGGAACCAGGGGCCGGGGTTATATCCATGAAAGTCTGGTGGAAGTGATCAGCTCTGCTGGCGGGGAGAAGGCTACTCCGGTAAAGAAAGAAAAACCGGCCGAGGCCCGCCCGGCTGAGCCGGCCAAAGAGGTCAAAAAGCCAGAAACTAAAGGTGAACCCAGCCGGAAAAGGGCTACGACCGGGGTTTCAGCCGCTTCGATCTTAAAAAAGGTTTCTCTGTCCGTTCACGGTTTGCTGACTTATCTTCAGCCGTCGGATTTGAATCAGGCAGCCGAAGGGGTGACCAATTATTACTATCAGGCTTTTGGTTATGACCGGCAGGCTGACTTGACCGGGCTTCATTTTGGCCCGGGTTATGGGCTCGATGTCTATTACGAGTTTTATCCTGGATTACACCTCGGTCTGGGATTTGATTATTTCCAGCCGGCTAAGGCTAATCGGGCTAATTTTACAGTCAGTGAAACAAATTATTCAGTCAGAACCAAAGTTGGCCTGAAAGATTTACCGCTGAGAATATCTTTAATGTTTCAGCCGGTAGAGCGTTTTTATCTGAAAGCAGGAATTGAGTACCATCTGGCCAAAGCTAATTATCTTTATTCGGTTTACCAATCAGTTGGTACACCTGAAGAAAACTGGATGAGCTGGACTGGCCAGGCTTCAGGGCAGTCCTTTGGCTGGTTGGCGGCCGGCGGCCTCAACCGGCCGGTTACTTCCTGGCTTAACTTCTTTTTAGAGGGATTTTACCGCTCAGCTAAGGTCAAAAACTTTGACGGGGACAATGTTTACCTTGATTCAGACGGGTTCGAGCAGAGAGAAAGCGGAGATCTCTATTACTGGCAGGTTCAGACCTCGCCCAATGTCTCATATCCTGTTCTGTTTATCCGGGATCAGATACCGGCCGAGCCCGGCGTCCTTAACCCCAGAAAAGCCGAGATAGATTATTCTGGTTTCAGCCTGAAAATCGGTCTCCGTTTTAAATTTTAGGTTAATGAGAATTCCCATCCGGCCA